>Ga0209456_10000498_pt1 | contig 20855 bp, 20 predicted proteins | sample COG_11_FD_184755 | JGI IMG/M metagenome (GOLD analysis project Ga0209456, IMG submission 184755) | Pelagic marine sediment microbial communities from the LTER site Helgoland, North Sea, for post-phytoplankton bloom and carbon turnover... | ecosystem: Environmental > Aquatic > Marine > Neritic...
CAGCCTATGAGGCGGTAACTAAGGCAACCCCGGAGGGAGCCTGGGTGAAATACCAATGGCAGGGCAAGGAGAAAAACGCCTATGTCAGAAAAACTAAGAGCGGTGCAATAGTCGGCAGCGGCTATTAAAATTTGGAGTCAACCGCATTCGTCAATCCGGTAATAGACAGATCCAATGAAAAACCGGCCACATCGTAAAGATAATTCTTGAAGGATGAGTCCACTTTTTCTTGACAATCTTTTTGAGGTTGGAGCATATATACCGGTTGACGGCGCATTCGGTACGAAGGATGCGGGCCTTCTCTAGGCGGCCTGCATCCTTTTTTGTCCCATTAAAGGAGGATAATTATGGCTATTTTTTTCATGTTCGGCAATTACACCCCTGAAGCACGAACGGAGATGAGTGCCGCCAGAACACAGCAGGCCATCAACACAGTCCAGAAGCTGGGCGGTGAGGTCAATGCCATGCATGCTCTTCTGGGGCCTTACGACTTGTTATTTTGCGTCACGTTGCCCGGCGTTGATGATGCCATAAAAGCCTCAGTAGCGTTGAGCGATCAGACCGGGATTTCATTCACCACCTGTCCGGCGGTTACGGTTGAAGCTTTTGATAAACTGGTAAAACCGGCTGGCTAGATTTGGCTTTAAAGAGCCGGGTATTGTCAAACATTGTCCTGGCGGGTCTAAAATGGCAGGCCGGCAGATAAAAATCAAAAGGGGCTGCGGATATCCGCACAGCCCCTTTTTTTCTGGTAGGCGGTACTGGATTTGAACCAGTGACTTCTACCGTGTGAAGGTAGCACTCTCCCACTGAGTTAACCGCCCATATTTTGCATAAAAATTGATGAGAAGTTGCTATTATCGTTAATGAAAACGGGTAAAAAAATCAACAGCTAAAACAAATTACCAGTCAACTCAAATGTTTTAAAATCATTTTATCTCATTAATTTTCACCCTTGGAACAACGCGGCAAGCCGGAGGCTTCCATCTGCTGCGTTATTAAGGACGATGCATAGTTCACTATAGCCTCGCCCTAAAATGCCTTGCATATGAAAGCCTCCGACTCGTGCAAAATCCAAATAATTTATTCAATAAAGAATTGTTGGTGCCCAAGTCAAGCGATTTTTAACGTGTTGCCGCATCAGGATTCAGACGGCAGTGGTTTTTTAGTTGCTGAATCCGTATCATCAAAGCTTTCAGACAAAGGCTGGCTTTGCTCCTGATTTTCACTATCGACAATCTGCGGTTCAATGTCTTCAGCCCCTTCAGCCATTTCCTCTGATAAAGTGCTGCCGAATTCCTCGATTTCTTTGGGGGTCGGCAGGTCTTTGAGATTTTCGAGCCCGAATACTTCCAAAAACCGTTTGGTGGTGGCATAAATCAACGGCCGGCCGGGAATTTCTTTACGGCCCAGCACCCTGATAAATTTTCGCTCCAACAGCACGCGCAACACACCCCCACAATCGACGCCCCGCAGCAGCTCAATGTCGGCGCGGATGGCTGGTTGCTTATAGGCGATAATGGCCAGTGTTTCCAAAGCGGCTTTACTCAAACGCTGCGGTTTGGGCTGCAGTAAGCGTTTGATATATTCCATGTATTCAGGGCGGGTGCGGATTTGATACCCACCGGCAACCGGGTTCAGGCAAAAACCGCCCTGACGCGTTTCGTAATCTTGCATCAGTTCATTTAGCGCTTCGCGCAGCGCTTTGGTTTCGGTACCGTCAATGATCTGTTTCAAGCGATCGATGGTTAACGGCTCATCAGCGACAAACAGTAAACTTTCGACAATATTTTTGAGATCTTCCATCAGATATAAAAGAGGCGCAGTACGCCGGTTTGTGCATGCTGTGCAATGCGAATCAATGTCAGTTTGACCATTTCCAAAACAGCCAGAAACGTCACAATGACCTCGGTTTTATCCGGCTGTTCTGAAAATAATTGATCAAAGGTTACCGAACCCTTGGCTTCCAGTATATCGGTAATCTGGGTAATTCTTTCCTTAACAGATATTTTGTCAGGCGTAAATTCCAACTGCATATCGTCGGGAATTTTTGCCAGAATTTTTTGAAAAGCGTCAATGAGCTCGAAAAGACCGACCTGGACATAGGGTTCATCCTGTTCGTCTATAAATTCCTGGTGATCACTGCTGCGGACGAAGGTCGCTTCACCCAAAATATGTCTTTCCGACAGTTGCTCGGCGGCGGATTTCATTTGAAGGTATTCAATCAGCGGTTTGATAATCTCCTGGCGGGGGTCGTTTTCTTCTTCTTCATCAGCGCCTGCCGGCAGTAACATGCGCGATTTGATCTGGGCTAAGGTGGAGGCCATGACAATAAACTCCCCGGCGAAGTCAATGTTCATGATTTTGATCCACTCCAGGTACTGCAGGTACTGTTCGGTAACCATGGCGATGGGAATGTCATAGATATCCAATTCATTTTTTTTGATCAAATGAACCAGAAGATCCATCGGGCCTTCAAAAATGTTCTCCAGCTGAACTTTATAGACTTCCTCTTGCATTTCAGACTTCCGTTTTTTTACTCATTTAGAATTTTATGCAATCGCAATGATAGTAGGACTTTAAAAGACTGCCCGCTATTTACCACGAAATCACGAAAATTCGAAAAACACGAAAAGAAAAGATTTCGTGCTTTGATTATTTCGTGTTTTCGTGGTTAATCAATTTTGATGGCAGCCCTGACGGATTCCATTGTGGCGCGGGCTGTTTTTCTGGCGCGGTCACATCCATCGGCCATAATCTCATCCACCTGTTGCGGGTGTGCTTCGTAATAGGAACGTTTTTCTCGAATGGGTTCCAGGGCCTTGGTCAAATTAAGGGCCATTTTCTTTTTACATTCCACACATCCAATTTGCGCGGCGCGGCAGTCGCTGTCAATCTGTTGTACATCAGCGGCCGGCGTATATAATTTATGAAAGTCAAAAACATTGCAGACATCCGGATTGCCCGGATCGCTGCGTCGGGCGCGCTGAGGATCAGTGATCATCCGGGATACTTTTGCGCTGATTTGATCGGGTGGATCGGATAAATAAATGGCGTTGTCATAGCTTTTGCTCATTTTGCGTCGATCGATACCCAGAATTTTCGGCGTTTCGGTCAGGATGACCTTGGGCTCCGGAAAGACATTGCCGTAAAAATGGTTAAACCGCCTGGCAATTTCACGGGTAATTTCAACGTGGGGTGCCTGGTCGACGCCCACCGGCACGCCATAGGGCTTGTACATGATGATATCCGCAGCCTGCAAAATCGGATACCCCAGAAAACCAAAATTGGACAGATCTTTGCTGCTGATTTGGTCCATCTGTTCCTTATATGTCGGATTGCGCTCCAGCCAGGGCACTGGGGTGATCATGCCCAGTATCAAAAACAGTTCCGCATGCTCTTTTATTTCAGATTGCACAAAGAGCGTGCTCTTTTCCGGCTTTAAACCGGCGCTTAGCCAGTCGATCATGATCTCTTTTCGATACTGTTTTATTAAGGCCGTATCTTCATAATCACTGGTTAATGCGTGCCAATCGGCGATAAAATAAAAACAGTCGTATTCGTCCTGCAAATTGACCCAGTTGGCCAGGGCTCCGAGTAAATTGCCCAGATGCAGAGGACCGGTTGGGCGCATACCGCTTAAAATGCGTTTCTTTTTACTCATGTATTTTCCTTATGGTCTAACGACTGTGGTTTCAGGTGTTTCACCGGCGGCGGATTAATGCGATATTATACAATAGGTTTCGGGTGTCAGGTGTCAGGTGTCAGGTTTCAGGGTTGATTAGAAGGACTGACACCTGAACACTGAAACCTGAAACCAAGCTTTAACTCACAGCCGACACCGATAAAGGATCCGTTTTTCGCATATTTTTTGTAAGGTACCTTACTGAGTCCCCAGTAAAAAATCCAGCAACGGGCCTAATAAAAAAGACATCAGCCGGCCCAGCGGCCCGGTGATCAGCAGTACAAAGATGATAATCATGCCAAAGCGCTCCAGACGCGCGTAAGGTCCCCGTAACGATTCAGGCAGAAGCATGAGGGCAATGCGGCTGCCGTCGAGTGGCGGAATGGGAATCAGGTTAAACAGGGCCAGCACGCAATTAATGATCACACTGTATGTCAGTAGCTGTAAAACAATGACTGCCGGTAACGCCAGCTGTGTCTGCGCCCAGAAGGCCTCTGTCGTCGAGATCATCCGAAAGAGCACTGCAGAGCCAACTGCCAGAATCATATTCGTCAATACACCGGCGGCTGCAACCCATATCGTGCCTTTGCGAACCTCGCGCAAATTGGCGAAATTAACCGGCACCGGTTTGGCATAACCGAAAATGACCGGCGAGCCGCTCAGCTTTAAGGCCACCGGCAAAAGAAATGATCCGAATACATCAAGATGTTTTATCGGATTTAACGTCAACCGACCGGCCAGGCGGGCGGTTGGATCACCCATTCTATCGGCCACATATCCATGCGCCAATTCGTGCAATACAACCGCAACGACCAGCGGCAGAATCATCAGAATAAATTGAACAACGGCAAAATTACGGAACATAATTTCTGGCAAAATCCAGTTCGTCTTTTTTTGTTTTGAGCTCGCCGTTTAATTTGGCATCCAGTGTTGCCTCAAAAATTTCCCGGTAAATCGGTCCGGGCTTCACACCGATGTTTATCAGATCCTTACCTCTGATAGATACCTCAATCTTGCGCAGACCGGTATAATAATAAGAAATGGCTTTTTTGACTTTATTTTTCCGGGTGATTGCCATCATGAACAAAATCAACTCGGTTCGAAATTGAGAAAGCCTGCGATAAAGAGCGCTGTTGGACAGGGGCAGATGGCGCGTCAACTCCAGTACCGCTTTTTCGACTGCAAAGCGTTCATTACAAAACATTTTGCGATAGTACGGTGCCAGCTCAAAACGATCGCATATTTCTTCTGATCGCTGCGGGTCGCAGGAATGTATCAGGGCCAAGAAATAAACGACCCACTTCATATAGGATTCATCCAAAAAAAGCAAATCATGCCAGGCCAGCGCCTGTTTGGCTGAATTTAATATTGATTTCAAATGATTGTCGACCTCAATCGATGGGTGAATAAACGTCAGCAAATCAAGTTCATTGAGCCTGATAATCGCCGGCACCGGGTTGTCTTCCTGCAGGATCTGTTTCAGCTCGGTGAGCACCCGCCGTCCGCTGAGACCCCTAAAAAAGCCCATGTTGACTGCATTTTTGATAAGTCGATGCGTTAATTTACCGATGGTAAATCCAAAGCGCTGTTCAAATCGAATGGCCCGAAATACCCGGGTGGGATCTTCGACAAAACTCAGGTTGTGCAATACGCGAATGATTTTTTCTTTTAAATCTTTACGTGCGGAGAAAAAGTCGATCAGGGTACCGAATTTTTCACTATTCAACTGAATCGCCAGGGTATTAATGGTAAAGTCCCGCCGGAAAAGATCCAGCTTTATGGAACTCATCTCAACAACCGGCAGCGCGGCCGGAAACTTATAGTACTCCAATCTGGCAGATGCGATATCAATTTTAAATCCATCCTCAAAAATGATCACGGCTGTGCCAAACTTTTCGTAGGTATGGATGCGTGCTTTTTGCAATTTGGCGTAAGTTTTGGCAAAGGCAATTCCGTCTCCTTCGATGACAATATCAATATCTTCATCAGGGCGATAAAGAAACAGATCGCGCACAAATCCGCCCACCACATAAGCGCCGTATCCGCATTCATCAGCCACTTCGCCAATTGTCTCAAGGATATTTAACAAACGCTTTGCGAGTCTTTCTCGCATGAATTTAACGACATTGCGGGTTTGGGCATGGGTGGGTTCTCGCAAAGGATCGGGCACACCGGTGGCATCCTTTTTAGACTGGCGAACCAGGACATTGAGCAGGTCGGTTCGGGTGATGACGCCGGTAATTTTGGAGTTATCGATCACCGGTAAAACACGCTGTTTGTTTTCAATGATTTTTTCCTGCACCTCGTTCAGATCGGCTTCGGGTTCAACGGTCGCAAATTCAGTGGTCATGTATTCTGTTACCTGAACCGCTTCCAGCTTATGATACAAAACTTTTTCGATCACCTGCCGTGTAATATAGCCACACAGCCTTTCTTGTCCATCAGTGTTTTCAGTCACCAAAAGGGCGTTGATATTATAGCGGGTCAATAAATCGTTGGCCTGCCTGCACGATACATCGTTTGAAACGGTAATAGCCGGTGAAGACATCAGGTTTTTGGCTTGACGCTGGGCTTTGACCTTGTCGTACAGAATCTCGACAAGTTTGTTTTCAACCTGTGCCAGGGTATCACCCTTTATGGATGCAGAGGCGGCATACGCATGACCGCCTCCACCTAAAGGGCTTATTACCCTGCCCACATCAACATCATTGTTTCGGCTGCGGGCAACGACATAAATTTTATCTTCCATCCGGCCGATCGCAAAGAGGGCGTCCAGATTTTCCATCTTGAGCATTTTTTGAACTAAAAACGCAAAATCCGGCATATATTTTTCAGTGGTTACGGTCGTGACGACCACATCGACGCCATTGACATTATAGCGCGTCGCGGATTGAATCATATCATTTAACAAACCGACCTGCTCAGGGCTTAACTCTCTGGCAATTAGATCTGAGACCACATTTAGATTTGCTCCCTTAGACAGCAAGAAGGCGGCAGCTTTAAAATCCTGCTGGGTTGTGGACGGAAACGTAAATGAGCCGGTATCCTCATAAATTCCCAGGCACATGATGGTGGCTTCATCAGCACTGATGTCGATGCCCTTTTCAGCAATAATCTCGGCAAGCAATGTCACGTTAGCCCCGCTCATGCGAGAAACCTCGATGCTGCCCTTAATATCCTTGTCGGTAGCCGGATGGTGATCGTAGACGTGAATATCAATATCTTTGCGCTTTAACAGCTTGGCCAGCTTCCCGATGCGCTTTGCCTGGCGGGTATCGACCAGCACCAGCCGGGTGACCTTGCCAAAATCTATTTGACCGATGTCAGCCATGTTAAACAGGTAAGCCATTGAATCGATAAAAAAATTCTTCAGGTTTTTTTCTTGAGAACCAGGAAATACCACCAGCGCTTGCGGGTAGAGCTTCTGCGCCGCCAGCATGGAGGCCAATGCATCGAAATCAGCATTTACATGGGTGGTAATAACGGTCAGGCCGTTATTTGTTTTATGGGGGTGTTTCGGCGCCATCTGTTCGGTATTGGTTTTTGGTCTTTAGTGGTTTGGTATTTGGAACTGAGTGTATTGCGCTTGGCCGCTTCTTTAAAATGATATCATTGCATGCTTTTTATACGAAACACAAAACACAAAATACATGATAAAACGCGATCTTTTTCGATTTTATCATATTTAAGATACTGAAAATAAATCAAATTTTAATCGTACTGACCGTATCACAATTGTGCTTGGATTGCCAATGGGAATTGACGATGTATCCGTTGGTTTATTGACAACTATTTGAAATCGTTGTAATATTAACAATATTCACTTTTATTTGCAAGCAAAGGTTGTTGTGCACAGCGGTTTGGCTGCGCGCCGGATGCCCTCAAGTCGAGCTGTACGCACATTGCTGGCAATAAAAATCTTAAGTATCTGCCAAAATACGCCGATATACATTCTGCAACTCAGGTTGCTCGACTTCGATCTACAACTTACACGGTCTACCGATTTGGCGGATTGAGCATAGGTCTGTCTTGGGTATCGTTAAAATCGAATACCAATTTGTTGGTTCTGAGTTGTCAAATATGATTATAAATAAGATGGAACCACTGGTTTCTGATGTTTTAAACAACCCCTTTTGGGCTCGGAATGCTTTTACTACATGGAGGCTTGATCATGCCAGTTTATCAATGGATAGGTAACAATAAAAAGAATGAAACCCGCAAAGGCGAAATGGAAGCTGCAAATGAAGCCATTGTGCGGTCCAATCTGGTTCGACTTCGCATAAGACCGACGAAAATAAAAAAGAAACCCAAAGATTTGTTCGAAAATGTGTCCTGGTTGCAGCCCAAGGTCAAAGAAAAGGATATCATTCTTTTTGCCCGCCAATTCTCAACGATGATCGATGCGGGGCTACCCATTATCCAGTGCCTTGAAATACTCCATACTCAGCAAAACAATAAGACCTTCAAGGGAATGATCAAAGAAATCAAAGAAAAGGTTGAAGGCGGTGCCACTCTGGCCGAGGCGCTCAAGCGATTTCCCAAACACTTTGATGATCTTTTTGTGAATATGATCGCAGCCGGTGAAGCCGGTGGTATCCTGGACGCCATTTTAAGGCGTCTGGCCGCCTACATGGAAAAGGCCGCCAGACTTAAATCCCAGGTTAAAGGAGCAATGACCTACCCCATCGTAACCCTGATCATTGCCGTCGTCGTTTTGGCCGTTATTTTGGTATTTGTCATTCCGGTTTTTGAAGAAATGTTTGCCGATTTTGGTGGCGAATTGCCCTTGCCCACCCAAATTGTCGTCGTAGCCAGCGAAATCGTCAAGAGTAAAATTCTCTACATCATTATCGCACTCATCATTTTCGGGATTGCTTTCAAAAAAGCGTATGCCACCGAAAAAGGGCAGGATATGGTTGATCACCTTCTCCTTAAAATCCCGGTCTTCGGTGAACTGCTGCGCAAAGTGGCCGTCGCTAAATTTACCCGAACCATGGGAACCATGCTTGCCAGCGGGGTGGCTATCCTGGAAGCGCTGGATATTGTTGCCAAGACATCCGGAAACCGAACGATTGAAAAGGCCATATACGATGTTCGCTCCGGTATTGCTGAAGGTCGTACAATGGCCGACCCTCTGCAAGAAAGCGGTGTTTTCCCGGCCATGGTGTGCCAGATGATTGGGGTCGGTGAATCCACCGGCGCGCTGGACGCCATGCTGGAAAAAATCGCCGACTTTTATGATGAGGAAGTCGACCAGGCCGTTGAAAATATGACCGCACTGATTGAGCCGTTTATGCTCGTATTCTTGGGGGTAACAATCGGCGGACTGGTGGTGGCCATGTATCTGCCGATATTTAAGATGGCTGGAGCCATTTCGCAATAATTTTGCCGGCCCGTTCAAACCGATAACCCGGACATCTCTCTTTTTAATAGCGCCTGTTTGGCGAATACCTTTCTTTTATGATATGGCTTGGTGAAGCGTCTTGGCTTCAATGTGGCCCGTTTCGGGGGATGTCAAATCCCCAAAACGCCTTGCAAGATATTCATTTGTTGAAGCATGCCTGATATAGACGATAGAATAAAAATCAAGTGGATGATATCCATACGCATCCTGTTTTCCGTCCTCTTGCTGGGTTCCGCCATCATACAGCACTTGGGGGAAAATGCCATTCCCATGGACAGTTCCCTGGTGGTTCTTTACGGTCTTATTGCTGCTATATTGCTTTTGTCAGTCGTTTACAGCACATTTGTCAAACGCGTTAAAAACATCGTTCTTTTCGCATTTATTCAAACCGGTATTGATACGGTTTTTGTAACGCTCATTGTTTTTTTAACCGGCGGTTTTGTCAGTGTATTCTCGTTTCTGTATTTAGTTGTCATTATCTATTCAAGCATGTTGCTTCCCATGTGGGGGGCGTTGGTCATTGCGGCACTATGCAGTCTGCAGTTCGGGGTCCTGATTGAACTGGAATATTTCGGTTTTCTGAGTCCGATTGGCACCAATGGCAATCTACTGGCGAACGCTTTTGACTGGAGCCAGATATTTTTCAAATTGATCATTACGATGACGGCCTGTTTTGCGGTGGCATTTTTGAGCAGTTTGCTTTCCGAACAGACCCGCAAAACCAAAGAAGAACTGCGCACCATGGAAGGTCACGTCAAGCGGGTTGAGAAAATGGCCGCCATCGGGGAGATGGCTGCTGGTTTGGCCCACGAAATTAAAAATCCGCTGGCGGCATTGACGGGGTCCATCCAGCTGTTGCAAGAAGATATGCGTTATGATTCTGATCAGGCGCGTTTGATGCAAATAATTTTGCGGGAAGCCGATCGTTTGAGTTCGCTGGCCAGTAGTTTTCTCTTTTATGCCCGCCCGCCTGCAGGAAAGGTTGAACGCATAGATCTCAGCCGGGCATTACTTGAAATTGTTGAATTATTTGAAATCGACGGTTCCAGTAACGGACGCGTTAAAACAACCAAAAATATCTCCTCCGATGTATGGATTACCATGGATCCCGGTCATCTTCATCAAATTCTGTGGAATCTGTTGCTAAATGCGGCTGAAGCCATAGATGGAGACGGTAACATCGAGATTGAAATGTTTCCCATTAAAAACAAGTACGCCTGTGTCAAAATTAGCGATAACGGATGCGGCATAACCGCTGAATCGTTAACGACGATTTTTGACCCATTTTTTACCACCAAACCCACCGGGACCGGCTTGGGCTTATCGATTGTTCACCGAATACTTGAGGCTTATAATGCGCTCTTAAACGTCGAAAGTCAGCTCAATAAAGGCACCACCGTTACCTTACACTTCAAACAGATTGACCCTCCGGGCTAACCGACCCTATAGCAACCGAACTCGGTCTTGACAGCGACCGGTAAAATACGATACGAAAATCAGTTTATATCGATGAATACCATCGATTTTCACTATTCGTGCGCCGATGGTTTGACGTCGACACAAATAAACCCCATCAAGCGCAATTACGCCCAACAGCCGAACCCATGTCCGGATGGATTCGCATCCGTCCGGTATCGGTGGTCTGTCGCTTTGTTTTTTTTGGCTGCGGTCTTTGCCGATTATTGACCGGTAGGTGTCGTTACCGCTCGAATTGGAAACAAATGCATACGCTGACGTTAAATTATACTGCTTGTCATAATAATGTTCCGAAAAAAGGATGGCGGCATAAGTGTTGTAGCAAAAAAACGTTACGCAATCGGAACGTTTTTTTGACAACCACTTTAAATCGGTCCTTTTGCAGTCAGCCATCAGGAGGCGGAATCGCTCTTTCGAGCGCTTAATTCTTCCTGAACCATATCAAAATAGAGTGAGTTTGGATAGTCGTTTACCATCTGCTGAAGCGTCTGCCGGCTTTTGTCGGCTTGCCCCATTTTTTGATAGACCCATCCCAGGTTAAAAAGCGCATCTTCTCGCACGAACGAATCGGTCTGTGCAGCAGCACGTTCAAAATAAACGGCCGCATTTTGGGTATCTTTCATCTGCTGGTAGGCATGCCCGAGGCTGTTAAGGATTAAATTGTTGACGGCTTTATCGTCTTGAAAGTCATTGAGCGAGTGCTTGTACAGCGTGATGGCTTTTTCATATTGGCCGGCTTCATAGCTGATGTTGGCATATATAACCCGTGCCAGTTTGCCGCCTGCATTGCCACCATATTTTTTGAGGATATCCTGAAATGCCTGCGAAACGGTGTTGTAGGCTTCTTCTGATGAGGACGTTGCCTTCTGTGTCTCGTACGCAGATTGGGTTTTTTGCAGCATCGAAAATGCTTTTGTCTCGGCACGCTGGGCAAAAAATCGGTAACCCAGAAAAATGAACCCGATAGCCACAATCGCCAGGAGGGTATACGTGATTTGATTCTGGTAGTCTCTGGTTATGGCGATGGCCTTGCCGGTGAGGGTGATAAATTCATCCGGTTTTTTCAATAATTCTTTGCGGCTCTTATACTTTGCAGCCATTTAACCTCCGTTCTTCTCTATTTTTCTGCAATCCCTGCTATCCAGCGTTATACTAAAGGCGGCTTGTTTGCTTTAAAGCGTCCCCTTGGAGTGTTGGAATTGAATAGATATGCTAAAAGCAGTCTTTTATCAATACGCCATTACACCAATAGCTTTCGGATCCTTTCCCAGCCGGTTTCGGGAATGTTGGCACCGATCACCCGACAAACCTCATAACCGCAAGCCGAGCCCAGTTTGCCGCATCGCTCCAACGAATACCCGTTGACCAAACCATAAAGAAAGCCCGCTGCCCATAGGTCACCGGCGCCGGTCGTATCAATTACGGCGCCTCCGGTCCGGGGCTGGATCGGCACAATCTGATCGCCACAGGCGACAAAGCTGCCCCGCTCTCCGACTTTAAGGACGGCAATCTCTGCTTTTTTGGACAGGGCTTCGATGGCGCGGTCCTCATCCTTGTACCCGGTGTATGCCTGAGCTTCATCTTCATTGGCGATAAGAATGTCGACAAAAGATTCGACAATATGCTCTACCAGATCATGGGATTCTTGTACAACATTAAAGCTGGCCAGATCCAATGAAATCCGTGCACCGGACTGTTGAGCCGTTTTTAAAACCTTTAAGATCAAATCCGGATTAAACAGCAGGTAGCCTTCGATATGAACAATGGCCGCATATTTAAAAAAATCTATGGTGATATCTTGCGGCGAAGTGTCAGCCGAGGCACCCAGAAACGTAAACATCGAGCGCTGCGCATCCGGGGTAATAATGGAAAGAACCCGGCCTGTAGGCGAATCTGAGCGCAAAAGTGAAGGTTCAACATTTTGACGTATTAGATCCGTTTCAAAAAATTGGCCCATTTCACCATTACCGCATTTTCCGACAAAACGCGCTTCCCCGCCGAGTTTGCCAACCCCCACAGTCGTATTACAGGCAGACCCTCCGGGTACCAAGCTGGGCCGATTGGACGCTTGCGAAAGGGTTTTTTCAATAAATTCCTTGCTGACATATGTCATGCCGCCTTTAATGGCACCGGTTTTAACTAAAAAATCATCTTCTTCATGAGCCAGTATGTCGACTAAAGCCGACCCCACACCAACGATTAACTTTTTGTCTGTTTTAACGCTTTTTAATGGAGGCACGTTCGTTTTTTCACCTATTTACCAAACCAGTGCTTTATGGATCCAGCCTTTGTCGCCATCTGAATGCTCGATGTTAATCCAGCTTCCTTTACGCTTAAGGACCTTGAAAGGTATCCCATTTTCGACCGTGAACAGGATTTTATGGCTCTGGCCGGGGCCGGACCGAATATTGCACTTGTCATTTTTAGTAATCACCGTTGGAATCTTGTCCACCAGCGAGCGATGTACCCAGCCGCGGTCACCTTCAAAATCCTTAAACTGGTACCATTCACCGGATTTGTCAATTACCAGCAATGGAAAAAATTTCTCTACTTTCCACAACACATTGTGACGCTTTCCTGGGCCGGACCGAATATTGGCAACCGGGGCTGAAACCGCCATACGCTCTGCAAGGGCGGTCGCTGAAAAACCAAGTATCAAAAGAAAGATCAAAATGGATCGGACTTTCACTGGCATCAGTCTTCCTCCTCATCAATCGCCTAATAACCCCATCGCATATTACTGCTGGCGCAAATTAGACCGGCGCCCCAATGGGTTCATCGTGAATATCATTGCCTGTTAAACGATGCAAGCACCGCATGTCAATCCCGGGCCAATTCAGCTCAATCTTACGGTGCCGAATAAAATTTCATTTCCGGCAGCTGAACACACGTGAGTCGGTTACCATAAACGGCACCGGTGTCAATCCCGATTTTGTTCGTCCGTACAAGCGGCTCTTTAAAAGGCGTGTGTCCAAATACAACGCGTTTGCCGAAATCATAGTCAGAGTAGATAAATTCATCACGGATCCAGAGCAAATCGGTCTCCGCCTGTGATTCCAGAGGGACTTTATCTCGCATACCGGCATGCACGAAGATATAATCTTCAGTCTGGTAGTAAAGACGCAACGCACTTAAAAATTCGAGATGCGCGGACGGCACCGGGTAATCCTCTGACGCTTCCTGTTTGTTCAGATAAGCGTCCAGGGTCTGCTGACCACTGTTTAACAAATAGGTAAATCGATCGTTGCCGTCCAGATAATTTTGCAGCATATCTTCATGATTACCTTTCAAAAAGAGGATGCCCGGCAAGCGCTTTTTTAAATCAATTAGATAGTCCAGGACCTTGATGGTACCCGGTCCCCGATCGATGTAATCTCCGATAAAAAGTAGCTGGTCTTGCTCCTTATTGAACGGTATTTTGTCCATGAGTGCACACAGCTTTTCATAGCACCCATGAATATCACCGATGGCAAAAATTCTTTGCATATTTTTCATTATTTCACAAATTCATTAACCAGACAAATGCTGAGGTGCTGCAAAAGAAATTTAACCAAGGGTTTTCGATATAGCAGGTCTATTTGAGCACAAAGCGGCGCCGGGGTTGATCCAGACGCGTGATACCTTCTTTGGCAGCGTCCTGAAGCGCGCGGCGGTAATCCGCCGATGAAATAAAGGTATTCAATTCCTTTATCTCGGTTGCGCGCCCGCAAGGGCGGTACTGGGCCATGATGTTCACATAACTGCAGGTTGAAATTTCCCGGGCGATAAAGCGCATAATTTCGCGCGTGCCAGCCACTCCGCCGGGCAGGATCAGATGTCGAATGATCAGGCCCCGCTGGGCAATACCTGCATCGTCGGTTACCAGATCACCGACCTGCCGGTGCATTTCTTTGAGTGCGCTGCAGGCGATTTCGGCATAATCCCCGGCCTGGCAAGCCTTCTCGCCAATTTCCTGATCCCAGAATTTAAAGTCCGGCATGTAAATATCAAACACACCCTCCAATAGCTTGAGCGTTGCGGGTCTATCGTAACCGCCTGAATTGTAAACCAGCGGCACACGAAGCCCATGTGGAATGGCAATTTCAAGAGCGGCTAAAATTTGTGGGACCACATGTGACGGCGTGACAAAATTGATATTATGGCACCCCTGCTGCTGCAGCGCAAGCATGATGGCTGCCAGTTGTTCGTCGCTTGCTTCCTGCCCATGGCCTTGATGGCTGATATCAAAGTTCTGGCAAAACAAACACATCAGGTTACAATAGGTAAAAAAAAGGGTGCCGGAACCATGGCTACCCACCAGAGGTGACTCTTCGCCGAAATGCGGGTTGTAGCTGGAGACCCAGGCCTGTGCGGGAGTCTGGCATACGCCGGTTTCACCGCCTAGCCGGTCAACACGGCATTTCCGGGGGCAAAGGGTGCAGGGGCTTAACAGCTGGCGGGCTTTTTTTATCTTTGGGCGCAGGGTCCCATTTTCAAAGGTTTGGATATATGCCGGTTCAAACAGTTCCATTTTACAAGCGTCTATACCTTTTAAAAATTGGCGCAATTTAGACTGTGATAAAAACTTATTCGCCACAAAGGCACAAAGGTCACAAAGGATTTTTATAATTAATCATAACTTATTTCTTTGTGGTCTTTGTGCCTTCGTGATTTTATTAATGCTATAATTCGGCGCGAGCTTGCCTTATCGGTTCAACGCGAATTTTCTGCGCCAGTCCTTTTCCAAGTACATAACGCTTGTAATCGGCTGCAATCGCAATCTGGCCCTGGTTATTGTTTGATATGACTTCAATTTCATCGCCCAGTCGCAACCCCATCGACATCAAGCGCATGCGAGCCCCGACGCCGCCTTCAAAGTCTTTAAGCACCAGCCGCTCACCCGGTCTTGCCATAACCAGGGACATCAACTGGATACGTTCTTTGAGGCAGGTATCACAGATGCCATAAATTTCCATTCTATGTTGCAGCATGTGAAATCCCCGCGTGGCTGCGATTTTAATCTGCAACTCTTCCAGTTGCTCATTCTCAAACTCAATAATTTTTTTGCATTTGGTGCAGACCATATGATCGTGATGCTGCCCCAGATGCCGATGCTCATAACGCAGGTCTCCGTTATCAAATCGGCTTTGTTGGGCAAATCCGAAGCGGCACATCAATTTCATTGTTTCCCGCACAAATTCATGTTCAAGGCGCCAGCCGGCGCGATTTAAAAGTTCAACCATTTCTTCGATGGTGACATGCTTTTCAGTCTGCATAAAGACTTCCAGGACCTTGAAACGATCTTCAAAATTATCGATTTGTTCTTGTTTAAACAATTTCTTAAATTGTTGTTTTTCCTGAATATGAATCTGTTTCATGTACACTCCCCAGACAGGCAAATGCATAACCGAACGCGGGTTTTTAGGAGACAGGCTTGCAGGCGTTAGCTATCATTGTGAAAGTTAGCAAACAAATGGACCCGATGGGTTGGCTCACCATGAGGCAGGGACTGACGAACCGGGTGATCAGGGTAGGTTTTGGAAATCAAGCCTCGTGTCCCGGTATTTCATAGGTGGTACAGCTGCCGCTGGGGCAGTTGCGTGTTTGGGTGCTTGCGCCTTCACTTTTGCCCGAACCGCTGCCCATGTTATGGCAGGAAGCGCTCATGATCCTTTCAAAATCTTCGGAACCGCAGTGAGGGCATTTGAGTTCCACCTCATCCTTTTGTTTCATTACCAATATTTCGAAGCAATCATTGCATTTTAAGCATCTGAACTCATACAGTGGCATCTATTTTCCCTTTTGTTGTATCGTTAAACGCACTACGCTGCCCGGGCAGTATCTGAAAAACATCTGTTTTGCGCGACTCGTGGCCGCAGGATAGAAACTGGCCGTGCATCTAAACACCGTAATAATATGCTCTTCTTGTCCGGGTTGTCAAGATGCCAAGGCGCTATAAAACCTTTGTATTTGAGAGTGAAACGGCCGCCACCGGGACAACCCAAACCGTGAAAACGGTTATTCCAGACGTGGGTGCCGGCAATTGTCAGAAAAAGGGTGACAGCGATGCTGTTTGACCTTAGCTTTATGCAGGCCGAAACCATCCGGGCCACTGCCCGGCAATTAAAGCGAAATGAATGATAGTCGCATGGCTCCTCCATCATCAACATCATATGCTGCCGCCTGGCTTAAAAGCATTACCGAAGTCGATCAGATCCAATGGGATGCCCTGGCGGAGCCTTTGGACACCCCATTTTTGGAGTGGGATTGGCTTCGGCAAATGGAAATTTCCAAGAGCACGACCGCTGAAACCGGATGGTTGCCCCATCATTTAACGATTTGGTCCGATGGCCGATTAGTTGCGGCGGCGCCTTTGTATATCAAGGCCCACAGTGCCGGTGAGTTTGTGTTCGATCATGCCTGGGCGGACGTAGCCCACCATTTGAAGATATCCTACTACCCCAAGCTGGTTGGCATGAGCCCCTTTACCCCAATGATCGGCTACCGTTTCTTAATGGCACCCGGAGAAAATGAGGATCAATTAACCCGACAAATGATTATTGAAATCGAGCGCTTCTGTCGTCAATACGGGCTGTCCGGTTGCAGCTTTCTGTTCGTCGATCCGAAATGGCGCCGAAAGATGATCCATTACGGGTTTATCAGCTGGTTGCATCAAAGCTTTTCCTGGTACAATGAGGGGTATCAATCTTTTGATGACTATCTGTCGGTATTTAATTCAAACCAGCGTCGCAACATTAAGCGGGAGCGGCGGTCGATTGAAAATCAGGGCGTTTATGTAAAAACCTTTGCCGGCCATCAAATTCCGCCGGCGCTTCTATCTGAGATTTTTCCGTTTTACGAACGGACCAATGATAAATTTGGTCCCTGGGGTTGCAAATACCTTAAACGGCCATTTTTTAAAGGGCTGGCAGACAACTACCGCCACCGGCTGCTTGTGGTGGCCGCTTATAAAAAGTCCAGGCCGGATTCACCGGTCGGTTTGTCCCTTCTGGTGCACAAGCGAGGCCTTTTGCACGGCAGATATTGGGGCTGCTCAACGGAGATTAATTATCTGCATTTTGACGCGTGCTATTACAGCCCGATTGAATGGGGGATTGCCAACGGCATCAAGCAGTTCAATCCGGGAATGGGTGGATATCATAAGATACGGCGTGGCTTCGCTGCTGTCAGCAACTACAGTTTGCATCGATTCTTCGATGAGCGCCTCGAACAGGTCATGAATTCTCATATTGAAGAAATAAACCGCCTGGAACAGGAACAGATCGATGCGCTCAATGCCGATTTGCCCTTTGCGCAAAAAAGTTATCTTTAAACCTCTTTTTTCAGGATGGTGTCTATTATCGGCTTGTCCTGCCTGCCGGTAAAGATTCAGGCGGAATGTTGGAATGCTGAATTTTGAGTTTCGTGAACATTACGGCATGAGGGAATGGTGAATCATTGCAATCTATGTTTTTTCTGTTTTTGATCCCCAATATTCCATTTGGCATCTTTTTTTGAATGACCTTCTGCTCAGGGGCAGTAGCGGTGTCAGTTGCTTTAAAGCCGTACCGCTGCTATTTGATGCGTTCGGCCACAAATTCATGAAATTGTTCGGATATTTGTTTCTTCCACACGCCCACGTGACCTGTCCGGACCGATACCTCGGTCCAGTTTGAATCGATGATACGAATCCGCACCGTCATGGGCGTTTGATCGACCCGTTTGGATCTGATGGTGGTTTGGGTGCCGTCGGTTTTCTCTTCAAGGATAGGCTGTTTGAGGTCGGATAAAATTTGATGGCACACTGCGTAGGTCTTCTCATACGCTGCCTGATACGTGCGACTCAATTGACCGTTAACATAAGCAAAGGCGCCGGCGCCGGCGCCGGCGCCAACAACCAGAGCAATGCATCCGGTGGTTAACAATGTGTGCGCAAGGGTTATAAGCAATAGCCATCTTTTGAACATATCAAGCCCCTTATCAGGTTCAAATGCAAATACCCCGCCCGTTGCAGCCTGAATGTTACCGGATCTAAAGTAGCCGACACATGCAAAATCGCGCATCAGGAGGATGGCCAGCACCGATATAACGATCTGATACCTTTCGGCAAAAAATAGCGGTTAAGGGATGCCTCTTAATTCCGGTGGATGAGGGGGCGCAACGACCAGGCGATTTTGACGGTTGAGGCGGACACTGGTTTGTGGCTGCCCTGAGTACCACATGCCCAGGCGGTCGCCACCAGGGCCCAAAATCCATGCACCTTGAGGTCTTATCAGCTGGACATAATTCATGCGGGATGTCCATTTTTGTAGGATAAATTTGGAAAAATCGATCTGTTGCCACAGCTTTGCCCGCAGCGTGTAATTGGGATGGATTGCAATGATGGCATCCGGCACACCATGCAGCCCGCTATAATAATAGGTGTGGTCCGACAACACCTGAGCCTTCTCAAACAGTTGAGTGATGTCATGACTGGACTGCAACTTCCCATAATTGGAAGTGGTTGCACAGGAACAAAGCAGCCCGACAAGCCCCAGCAAAATCATCACGAGGGGCCATGGCCGCATATTTCTTGTCGATATTTCAACATTTTTATTTTGTACTTGCCAAATGTCAAATAACATGCAGTATCTTTCTAAAGCGCTTTTGAAGCACTTCGACTCAGGTTAATGACACCAGATGAATGTCTGATTAAGAGTAGCATTTTCGTACATCCTGTCAAGAGGCAACTAAAATCGATTCAGCCTCTGGCGTGGTATACAATCGGAATCGCTGCCGGGCGGAATATATTGACAGTCGGCCGGCAACCGGTTAATTTTGAAAATTCGGATGCTGCCGGGCAACCACACTTTTAACTCATACAGGACAGGCACAATGCTAAAAAAACTGAAACCCAAGCTGACAACTTTTGGCAAATGGACCATCATTGTATTGCTGGCTTTTATTTTAATATGGCCGCTGACAGTTGGAATTTACTGGGGCGTGTATAAAGTCTTTACCGCCATAGATGCCACCCGGTTCCCCTGGCACGGCTCAAAAATACATTCCGTTCTTGATCAGGTTAAACCGGATTCAGCTGAAGTAAAAAAGGGGATGGTGCTCAGTACGGCTATCAGCAACCGGCTGGAAGAAGAGATGGCCTCAACTTTTGGCTGGTCGGTCAATGATTTGATTGTTTCTCCGACACGCTGGCTTGATAACCGCGCCAATCGGCAGCGGGGCGTTATTTTTGCTACCCGGATGCTAATCAACTTTTTTTCAACCAATCTGGCCAAGTACGGCACGGTTGATGCTGAAAATGCTGCCCTGAAGGAAGGCCGGGAAAAATATTTTGCCTTTAGCGAGGCGAGCTGGTGGTTTCCATCTACGGAAAGCCAGTATCGCGAAGGCATTGAATTGCTGCGCAAATACCAAGACGAACTGGCTGTCGGCGAAGCGATTTATAACATGCGTTCAGATGATATGTACAATATGCTTACTTTTATCATTGGCAGCCAGGTTCTGGACCAGCCTCTCGGGCTTTTGGTCCAGACCAACGATGAAGTGCCGTATACCAAGCTGGATGACCGCCTATACTATACCCAGGGCGTCATGCTTGTACTAAGGGATTTTCTGCGATCTTTTGTTGAGCTTTACCCGGAAATAAAAGAAAAAGGTGGAGAAGAAAATGTGCGCATTGCATTTCGGGATATGGAACAGATTTGCACTTTTGATCCATTGATTGTTCTAAGGGGGGATCATGATTCGATTACCGCCGACCATCGTGGCAAGGTGGCGCGATATTTGATCTCATTCCGAGAACGCATAAACGATTTGGCTCAATCCATCCGCAGATGACCCTCAAGTAAATTATAAAATCCTTATTAAGGTGAGGCCGGTCATGTAATTTTCTTTCAGGCGCTATGATTTGTAAATTGCCGGTGGCCCGATATTTGGAATGAAACATACGTTGCTATTTGAACTCGAAAATTTTGTTACCGATCATCCCCAATATCGGGCCACTGAATACAATGGCGGTAGTTTATTGGCATAGCGCCTTTCAGAAAACAACATGACCTTCTGAACATTACGATCCGAACTTTTTTCAGAGTTTTACTATTTCAAACGAAACAGTTAGATTTTTTACATCTATGAAAAAACGCAAGAACCCATCTTAAAAATAGTAGATCACCCTCAAGGGCAAGGCGAAAACCGATTCAAAAGTGGAGCATACACGTTAGTATTCGAGCATTTTGAATCGGTTTGATGCACACCTTAGCGTTTATAAAATAGATGTGTAATCCATTTATCCTGGAGAACACAGCCATTGAG
>Ga0209456_10000499_pt1 | contig 20852 bp, 15 predicted proteins | sample COG_11_FD_184755 | JGI IMG/M metagenome (GOLD analysis project Ga0209456, IMG submission 184755) | Pelagic marine sediment microbial communities from the LTER site Helgoland, North Sea, for post-phytoplankton bloom and carbon turnover... | ecosystem: Environmental > Aquatic > Marine > Neritic...
TTTGGCCGAAAGCACCACTACGTTTCCGTCGAAATCTGATCCAAACACTCAAATTTCGACTGTCCGCAATGAACCTGTCAACTGCCGGTCAGTTTTGTCAGGTTGGAGAGCGAAATCCACAGCGCTGCACAGACAGCAACCGGCCAGGTGCAGACCTTCACGGACACGAGACTAGAGCCGCCGCTTCAAGTCATTGCAGACCTTCCCAGGATCCGACCAAACACGCGCTAAGTCGGGTTGCGCTTGTCCTCGGACTCACCTGCTCTTTCTTTATCTACCACTTCATCACTATCGGCGGCGGACAACGGCTCCACTGCCTCTTGTGTCTGTACTTGGGAATCATAAGCACCCTGTGATCCGAGGGGCGGGAAATCCAGGGTGTCTGCCAACTTGTCGATCTGTTCCTCGGTCGGTCCGGGGAACGGCAGATTGCCGCTGTTGCGCCAGGCACTGACCTGCTTTTCCGCGTTCTCGCTGCGTTCTTCATCAAGCCCATCGTCACGGCCCATGTACAGCGTTTGCGAGGGGTACGCAAAACTGGTCCCGGACTCGGCAACAATATCGTCGACCCTCAGGAACACATCTTCCCGAATTGAAAAGAACTCGTTCCATTCCCGGGTCAGGGCGTAGACGCGGAAATCGATGTCCCGAGAGGATGGACCGTAGCCTATGTATCGTATGCGCACGGTCTCCGGTTCGATCTTGGGGTGGGCGTAGCACATGTTGCGCAGTCCCGACAGGAGATATCGGAGCTGATCCGGGCTGGTCTCGTAGCGCACCCCGATCGTGGTGCGTATCATCATCTTGTCGCAGCGGGCCCAGTTGTTGATCTCCATGTTCGCGAAATTTGCGTTGGGTACGGTCACCAGCGTGCGGTCCCGCGTCCGGATCTGGGTCGAGCGCACGCCGATGTTCTCGACCGTGCCGGTATACGCACCAAAACTGCAGTAATCCCCGATCCGAACGGGCCGGTCGATATACAGGATCGCGCCGCCGATCAGGTTCTCGAAAGTGGGTCGTATGGCCAGCGCGACCGCGAGACCCCCAACGCCCAGCCCCGCCATCAAGCCAAGCACGGGAAGTCCAACGTCCTGGGCACCATACGCCAGGATCAGTACGCCGCCGATGAAACCAACCACCCGCGCCGAAAGACGCAAAAGATTCGCGTCCAGGCTGGTATCGGGGATCTTGGGTGACAGAATGATCCACTCCGATATCAGTACCACCACCAGCCAGAATGCCCACACGGCGGCGAAATAGACCGCTGCTGTCGTGATGACATCAACAATCTGGGCAAAGTGCCCTGCCACGTCGATCTCGACGGCGATAAAGGGCCTGAGCGCCAGCGTCAGAGCAATGACGGCAAGGGGTGACAGGAGGCGGAGCAGGGGAACGGTGATCCGCTGTCGAGTGATCCATCGGGACACGAATCGATGCCAGACAATCAGCAGTATGGCACCAACCAGGAACACGAGGACGACCGCCAGGATCTTCCACACCGGCGTACCTAACCAGCGCACCTTGAGTCCATCGGGCAGATTGATCGTCAGCGCCAGGGGGATCATGGGGCCATGAAGCTGGGGCAGTGCGTCGTTCCAGCTTTCGATGTCCAGGGTCGTGCGCAGGGGGCGTTGCCGGATCCGCTGGTATAACCAGGGTGCAATGTCCACCGTTCGCGAGCTGAACAGAAACTCGCCCTCCCTTGGCGCCTCGCCGATCTCCACGATCCTAATCGGTGTGCCCGGGATTCGCCACTTGGCCTGCTCCGAGTCGTCCACGAGCGCGGCTTCATCGGGCACTTCGCTCAAAGGCGGCAACTCCTGCCGGCCGATGATGTCCAGCAGATAGATGGCAGTGTCCTGGCCGACCTCCCTACGCGAGGCTCGGGGAACGCCTGACAGGTCTATCAACTGAAGGAATCGGGGTGTCAGCAGCGTGATTCGATTGTAGTTTGCCCGTGTCTGCTCGGCCGCGTAATGCTGCAAGGCGCTCTCAAGAAGCCAGGTGAGCCGGATAAAGCTGCTCAGAGTCTGGCGCGGGCTTTCCGTGCTGATCGGCTGATAAGTGAAGGTCTCACCCGATGAGGCCGCACCGGAATCGGCCGCAGGCGTTTCGTCGTCCCGCGCCTGCACGGCGGTTAATGTGAGCACTAAGAATAGCGCGATTGCGACTCGTACAGCGTGATCAAGTTTGCCAATGTGCGCTTTCAAATCGTTCTCTCTATCAATTTACGAGGGTGACTTTATCCATGTGAAGCGACGGAGCACATCAATCACCAGGAACTCAACTGTCTGCAGCTGCGAGCACGATCAGCTCGTCATCGTCGTTCAATCGCATAGTCTCGTCGCGCATGGGGTTCAGCTCGACGCCACCGTGGGGCGTTCGCCCCTGGCCCGATCGCCAGATGCCGATGGCGATCTCACCCCGTGCATAGGCAGCCCGTTCGAGGTCGGCGAACGTATGTTCATCGCGGATCGAAGCGCGGTCGTGTTGCTGGCGGGTCGACCCAGCCGGCCTGTATTCCCCGATTCTCCGGAAAAGGATTTCACATCCGCCGGAGCTGAAGAGTTCATCGAACTTTTCAATTGTATCGTCATAGTTCTCTCTTCTCACGGCGACGCCCTGACTGCGAGCGGACGTGCGTTCATGCGGAGTCTCACGACTTCACTCGGCAGTCCCCTTGCGCCTCCACTTCAAACCCAGCCACCGTCGGGCCGTATGTACCGGCGTTTCGCTCATGGCCGCGGGGGGCGGTGCACCCTCGGGTGGATACACCAGCGTGTCTAGCACGCGCTCCCGATGTTCCTGCGCGAATTCCGGGAAGGGAAGGGTGCCGCCCGAGCGCCACGCCTGGACTTCCGCTTCAGCCGCTTCAGTCTTCTCATTGCTCAGGCCACCATCGCGTGCGAAGTAGTTGGTCTGTGACGGAAAGGCGAAGCCCGTCCCGGCCTCCTTCACAATGTCCATGATACGCAGGTGGACGTCTTCCTGAATGCCGAGGAATTGATTCCAGTCCGGCGTATCGGCGTAAGCGAAGATCTCCACGTTGAGCGAATAGTCACCGAAACCCACGAACCGCACCCGCGCCGGCTCCGTCGTGATCTTAGGGTGCGCCAGGAGCATCTCGCGCAACTTCGCGAGCACGAAGCGTAGCTGTTCCGGCGTCGTCTCGTAGCGCAGGGCAATCGTTGTCCTCAGCAGCATCCGGTCGCGCAGGGTCAGGTTGACGAGCTGGAGCTTCGCGAAGTCGGCATTGGGTATGGTAGTCACCGTACGGTCGATTCCCCGCAGGCGGGTCGAGCGCAGTCCGATCTCCTCGATGGTACCGATGCGCAACCATCCGGTGGAGGGGTCCTCGCCGTAACGGCAGAAGTCACCCACCTTCAGTGGCCGATCGAAGTACAGCGTGAGGCTTGCTATGAGGTTCTCCAGGGTGGGCTGGGCCGCCAGCGCGACCGCCAGGCCACCCACACCCAGTCCGGCAGCGATCGGCACGACGGGCACACCGATTTCTGTCAAGCCTGTGAGTATGATGAGCGCCGCGATCACCAAGCCAAGCACGCGAAAGCCGAGTCTCAACAGGTTGGCGTCGAGGCCCTTGTCGGAGATGCGGGGCGAAGCGATGATGATTTCGGCAACGACGCCGCTGAAGCTGACCACCGCCCAGGAACTTGCCACAAATATAACCACCTCGGTACCGTGTAAAACAACCTGTAGCACGTCGCCGGTGAGGTTCAGGGGTCCCTCGACAAAGGCGTGGACGCCCCAGGCAGCGAGTATCAGGCTGACCGGCACCAGGAAACGTCGCCACGTTCGGCCGACGGCCTGTCCAGCCCTGAAGCGCCGCCAACGATCCACCAACAGCGGCACCAGTGCAGCCGCCAGCAATGCGAGCACCAGCCCGATCCATTGCCAGACGGCCTGTTCCAAGAACCGGGCCTTGGTCCACCCCGGCAGACCCTTTATCCACTCGAACCACCTGGGCGGGAGCAGCCCGGGTGTAGAAATAACGAACTCGTAAAATCCCTCAGTTGCTCCGGCGCGGTACGGCAGTTGACGCACTTTCGCATAGTATCTTCTGACGTTGCCGACAGTCTCCGGTGTGAACAGGTACTCCCCTTTCTGGGGGCCTTCTTCCACTCTGGCAATGGTGATCCCCGTGGTCGGCAGCCTCCAACGGTCGACCCCCGCTTGAGCTGATCGCGCCTCTCGGGCATCCTGCGTGGTGCCTTTTGCTTCTCCGGCCCCGGCTGTCGTGGCCGCCGCACCCGGGATCTCATCCTGAGCCGGAAGCGGGATGCGGTCGAGAACCTCTTTCAGAAGCAGGGCCCTTTCAAGCCCCACCTTCTGCCGTAGTGCCGGGGGGATCCCGCTGAGGTTGAGGGTGCGCACGGCCCGATCAAGTAGATCTTGGGCGCGCGCTTCCGCCTTTCGCGACGATTCGGGCGGGAACAGGTTTGGCGCGGCCAGGTAGGTCGCGTAAGCGGGCATCAAGACATCGTAGGCTCCCCGGATGTTGTCGAGGAAGCTCCCGAACGTGGCACGGGGGCTTGAGGTATCGGGCGGCTGGAGCGGGCTTTCGAACTCCTCTGCCACAGCAGCCCCCGAGAAGACCGAAAGCGCAAGCATCCACCCAAAGAGCACCGCTTCTCGCCAAACCCCGAGACGACGACGCCCAAATCGGGAAGCGATAGTTGGACGGGCCGCAAGGTTCTTTATGCAAGCGTTCAAATCATTCTCTCCATCGATTTGCCAGGATAAATTTATCCGTGCGAAGCAGCAAAGTATATCGATCGCCAGGAGCTCAACTTTCTGTGGCTGCGAGCACGATCAGCTCGTCGCCATCGCTCAGTCGCATAGTCTCGTCGCGCTTGGGATTCAACTCGACGCCGCCGTGGGGCGTTCGCCCCTGGCCCGACCGCCTGATGCCGATGGCGATCTCACCCTGCGCATCGGCAGCCCGTTCGAGGTCGGCGAACGTACGTTCACCATTAGTTGAAGCAAGGTCGTTTTGCTGTCGGGTCGACCCAGCCGAGCCGTATTCCCCGATTCTCCGGAAAAGGATCTCGCATCCGCCGGAGCTGAAAAGTTCATCGAACACCACACGCAGCTCCCGGCGCAAGGCGACGCGCGCCAGCATGCGGCTGAGGATGAGCGAGCTCAGAAGGATTTCCCCGCTCCGTTTTTGGAACAATTCGGCGTTGGACGGATCGCTGAGCTCGACCAGTACCGGGGGTCCCCCTTTCTCCTTGCCCACGATCTCGCGCAGCAGAAGATAGCCGAGGATGACGCGCGCGTCAGACTCGCTGCCGGGCTTGAGCCGCTCGCTGGTGACCAGAACCACGTTGTCGTAGGCGGCTGGATCCACACTTTCGAGGAACGCCGGCACGGTGTAGTCGAACTCCAGCTGCTTGATCTCAAGTCGGCTTTTCGGGAACTCTTCTACGGCGATGCGCTTCTCTCGTTTAGAGGCGGTCACCTGGGATACGATGTCGATGGAAAATCGTTCGTTGGGATAAGAAGCAAACTCACCCATGAGCGCCGGGACCCGATGGTTCCATCCGAGGATCAACACCCGACGTTCGCCAGGCATTTCCGCTTCGGGCGCTTCCCGCTCCGACAGTTCGGCGATTAGTCCGACCGTCGTGGACGGCGCTGAATCGTCGTAGCTTGCAGCAAGGACCGCGACGCGGTCACCCGCGTCTAGCGTCATGTCGTTGGGCGGATTGAGCAGCGCCTGGAAGCCGTCGCCCTGGGGGCGCACTACGCCGAGGAGTATCCCCTTGGGAAAAGCCTGTGCCAACGCCTGCATAGAGACGCCCCTCAACTGGGATTCTTTGCGAACGTAGATGTGGCTGCCGCTGCTGTCGGAGAGAAACTCGGCATAGACGTGGGAAAGCCCCGGGTGGCGAACGCTCTGGACCATCAAGCGGTTGATCACCTCATCGCCCGCGATGATTTCCATCGGGCCCGGGTAGAGAGCACGCAGGGTATCGATGTGCTGCGTTTCCTGGATCTCCGCCACGATGAGAGGGGCTTCTTCGGGAAGCGTCTCCTCCAGCTCCGCAGCCAAGGTCATCAAGGTTTTCGAAGTGCGCGAGTCGGCGTCGAGATTGCTGCTGGTGGTGGTGTCGGCGGCCGGAATCAGAATGGCTCCGGCATGCTTGAAGTCGACCCGCCCAAGATCCTCTAGTCGCAGGGAAGAGCCGCTGCGCAGGACGATCTGGCGCGGGTTCCAATGCTCGCCAAGCTGCTGCTTGATCTCTTGTCTGCGGCCGGTGTCGGCGCGCTCGACCAGCAGTGCCACGCGCAGCCGCCGAGCTCCACGTTCGCGCAGGAAGCGCTCAACGCGTCTCCGGGAGACCATGATCTCCTCCAGCATGGCCAACGTCCGGCTGGTCCAGCCCAGCAGAACGAAATGGTCATTCAGCGCCACCGGGGTCAAGCCGAGCTCCAAACGCTCCATCGTGCTGTCCCACCACTGAACTAGTATGGCGATGATGGCCCCGGCAAACAGAATTGACCCCAGAATGATCAGTACGGTCGCGATCGCACGTTTAGTCACATTGTCATCATCGTCTTCGACATATTCCGGGACCACGATGTGCTCGAATACCCACCAGACGGCATCTCCCATCGATTCGAAGAGCGGGCGGACTAGAACGCCCGCCGCCAATGTGACCAGTGCGATGAGGATCATCATGAACAGGAAGCGCGATAGCGCGCTGCGGACCATCACCTGCTCGATCCAGAACACCAGAGAGTTCTTGATTCGTGACAACATGGCTGTGTTTACTCTAAAACTGCGGTTTTTATTGTCGGATTCATCTGTCCTGCGAATATCACCACAGGGGCCGGCGACGGTGGTCCACACCATAGCATATCCCGCCCTCTAGAGATTTCCGATGAAGCAAGAGGTGCGGCAGAAAAGCGCCGCGAGATCCGAATCAAGGATCCCATGCCACGCCGAAAAAGTAGTCGCGTCTGAGCCTCTCATCCGGCTCGAGGTCCGAGCTGACGCCACCGCCCAGGGCAGCCAGAATCGTGAAATGCTCGAACGCTGACCATTCGAGGCCGACGCGCCAGTTGGTGAACCCCAACGTGTTTCCGTCGTTCACGAAGTCAGCTCCCCAGATTTCCCCGAGCACTCGCAAGCCATCAGTGAGCTCGTTGGCTGCATAGATGCCATAGACAACCGCATCAAGTTCGTCATTGATAAGGTCGTAGCCCAATTGCCCGCCCAGTTCCCAGCTATGTGTCTGGGTCGTCACGATAACGGGTAAGGAAAGTACTTCCGAGTCTTCGATCAGGCCGCGGATCTGCGCTACCGACGACATCGGGAACGAGTAGGATGGCGCGAAGGCAACCGACACAGCGCGATCATAGAACCGCCATTTCCAGCCGATCGATGCCTCGCCCAGTCCTGATTCACTGTCGGAGTCGGTAGCGTCAGACTCGGCCGAAAAGACGGGCTCCCCGTCCGTAACCTGGCGCGGAATGGTAAACGACAGGTCCATGGCAGCATTCAGACCGTACGTGATCTCGAGACCGGGCAGTTCTGCCGAGTCGTTGGTGTCCCGGTGCTCTCCGGCTGCATAGACCAGAACTTCATACTGCCCCGCCTCGACGGTCCCCGTGTCATCCGTAACGAGTGGTGGGCCGGCGACCAAATGCGCAGGGCACGCAAGCAGCGACACCCAGAGTGCCAGGGACAGCCGGATTCGTCGGGGTGCTAGAGCAAGGGTTGCAACCCCTGCCATGACCGCAACTTGCAGATCCCTTAGTAGACTCGGTCGTGTATTCATACTTGATACTCTATTGTTTGGGTTTGGGTGTTATTCAACCAGTTCGATTTCTCCCGGCTGCCATGTCTTGTCGAACCAGGGCTCCAACGGCCCATAGAGGCGCAGTGCAATGAACCAGCCTTTCCCGGGCACTGTTTGGATCCAGTTGGCCTCCTTGCCTTCGGGTGCCTTCGGCGAAAAATACAAATCGACTGACCCGTCCTCGTTGAAATCCAGCTTGTGCCGCTGGTTGTTTCGTCCCGGAAACGGTTGGCCGGTCTGTAACTGAGAGCGTGTTTGTGGGTCATAGGCGACGATGGACCAGAAGTCATTTGCGGGCACATTGGCTGGAATGTTCAGCTTGTAGGTTTTCGATGCCGATCGAGGCAAACAGGCCGCGCAATTCAGGGTCGATGAAGTCCACGGGCTCTCTTTCGATGACGTGGGCCAGTTCATGGTAAAACTCGAAATTGTTGGCATGAACTGTATTAAATGGTATTTCCGAGCCGTTGAAGAACTTCATGGCCGGCGGATTGGCCGCTTTGGCCAGTGGATAGATCTTGACGCCATTGCGGAACATCGCCGCAGCGGCATCGGGCTTTCCATCGACCAGGAAGCCGCGCAGGATCATCCAGTTCACATGGCTGGGTGATTGGGTGACAAACATCCTCTCGGTCGAGCCATTCACCTCGACGTCCTGCGCTTTGCCGCCGATCGGTGCTTCCAACGGCCCCTCATACTCGGGCGGTAAAATCAGATACTTTCCGCCTTTGCCCTGATCGGGGCCGGGTGCACCCATATCGATCACGAAGCGGAAGAAGGCGTCGTTCACAGTACCGGGGCCGGACCCTTTGGGGACCTCAACTACCATCGGTCCATCCTTGTTCAAATCGAAAAAGCCCAGCGCATAGACCGTGTCGGTATTTCCCGTCAGAAAAATCGGGTCGGAATCCATCAAATCATCGAAGACGACCACATGGTTGTAGTCGGTTGCTCCCAGTTCGACCTGACCACGGCGCAGGCCCTCGATCGACGATGCCGGCATGCCATTGAGGAATGTCTCCACACCCCTCATGAAGTCGAGATTATCGTAGACGAGATCGACCGTATCCGTGGTCGGACTGGCGTCGAAGAATTTGAGCGTACCAACCCGGGTCTCTACCGTATCCGGCGTAAGAATGGTGTCCGGTATCTTGTTGTTGTAACCGGGCGTGTTTTGCGCATGGCCGGTCGCGCCAACAGCCAGTAATAGGATGCTCGACACAAATCGGGTACACATTTTCAACGAAATTTTCATCATTTCTTGCTCTCCTTCCGGAATCGTTTTCAGCTTATTCATAGCGTGTTCTTGTAGATCTTCCCGTCCTTGATGATGCTGCTGCTTTAATTTCCATTAACTCGCTCTGCTCCTTCCTTTGTTGGTTTGCTATTCATTATTCCTATCCCGAGACGCTCATGCGGGGGTGGCGCAGCCAGGGTTTCGCCGACTCGCTCCAGACTCTGGACACCGACATTGATCCTCCCGCGTTGCGGACGGTTCACATCCATAATCAGCAGCAGGACGGCGCCAATAAGAAACCCCAGCATCAGGATGGCCGTGCGCCCGCCTTGGTTGGCCGCGCCGAAAGACCAGGCAAGAAAACCCGTGGCCACCGCCGCCACCGTCAACAGCAGCAGAAACAGGGGCGCCGGCAGAAAGTTCACGATGGACGCGAGTCGCAACTCGTGGATGTCGATCACTTCGTTGGCCGCGGTGATCAGCGAGCTCAGGACAGCATTGCTTCGGTCCGGTTGGTTGGCGTGCTCGATCACCGACCAGATCGAGGTGTGAAGAGACTCACTTATGCTCCGGGCAGCGCGCAGGGCACCTCGATCTGCCCGTGACCCACCCAGCGCAATGCGGGCATCCGTATACTCACGCAGCGCATCTCGCAGATCACCGCGCAGGGGTTCCTCTAGCAGTCCAGCCCGCAACCAGAGCGTTCCTATGGCATTGGCCTCATTGACGATCATGTCGTGCCGCGCGTCCCAGCGGGCAACCGCCATGGCCAGCGAGAATCCGAGCAGCAGTCCCAACAAACCCAGCATCGCGGCGCCGGTCCCGCTCATCAGTGACCGGAAGGACTCCTTCGAGTCCCGACCGCGGCGTCCCAACCGGAATCCGATCTCAGCGAAGGCAACAAGCAGGACGACCATCGCCAGCGTAATCACTCGGTGGTCGATCAGGTAATAGATCGTGTCAAAGCTCATGGCAGTCTCTTCCTTTTAGATGCGATGGCTGCATAACGTTGTGTCACGGTGACTTCCCCGTTTGACTCATCTGCGGGATAGATTCGAGGACACCTGCCCGAGCTTCTCGCTGCCATAAAGCGTGGAAACCCAGACCCTTGCCAACGCCTCCCGGACCGGCTCCGGTTGCTTCCTCGGGCGTTGCCCGAACGCCTCGATAATCGTGTAGGCATCGAGGCGATTGAGCGCAACGGCGACGGGACGGGCATCGAAGTCCGGTATCAGACCCTGCTTCTGATCGGCTTCGATGCGGACAGCCACCGCGTCATCGAACTGATTGAGAAACTGCGCCCAGGCTTTCTCGAGTCGCTTGTCGGTGGCGGCTGCGTCGTCAGTGGCCCGCATGATGGGACCGCGCCGATAGCCGAAGTCAATCAAGCCTGCGAGAGACTCGCTCAACAGAGCGACGGGATCACCGACGCCCTTGAACCAGGGCTGGGCAACGGAGAAGACCTCGCCCTTCAAGATGTCCAGCAAGGTCTCCATGACCTCGTGCAGATCTTGGAAATACTGGTAAAACGCGGAGCGGCTCACGTCTGTTGCAGCCATCAGCGAGCCGACCGTCATGTCACGAAACGGATGCGACCAGATGAATTCCAACGCCGCATTCACAATGGCTGCACGCGTGCGCTCGGCTCTACCGATCTTGGGCACCGGTTGCGGACTCACTCGCAAACGAGATGACGATCGCTTGATACCTGACATAGTGACAGATTATGATGACTCTACAGCACTTTGCAAGTGAAGCGGATTGCGGTGGACAATACCCAGGGGCAAGGAGACGTTATGTTGAAGAGAATATACATTGACTTTTTTCAGACTGGAGCGATACACGCACATTTAAGTCGGTTGATTGTGGCCGTGGTTATGGTGATTGGTGTCGGGTGCACCACCACACCCGCCCGCAATCCTCTGCCGCTGGAACTGACCAACCAGGCTGTTGTGCCGGGCGTTCCTGAGGCCCGGTTCTGGGGGGACGAATGGCCGAAATTTTCATTGCAGAGATTTGACACCTTCACAGAGAATGATTTCCAGCGTCACTTTCAGGGGATCTATAACCAACCTCACAGCTACTTGGCTGTCTCGGGCGGTGGGGCAAACGGCGCCTTTGGAGCTGGCCTCCTCGTTGGCTGGACCCAGACGGGTACACGACCGGAATTCACGATGGTCACGGGCATCAGTACGGGTGCTCTAACCGCACCGTTCGCCTTTCTCGGGTCTGACTACGACGATCAACTGAAAATGGTCTACACCACCACTTCCACAAGCATGATCGTCAAAAAGCGCAATCCAGTGGTGGCCGCTTTTGGTGATTCTATGGTCGATACCAAACCGCTGCGGGAACTCATCGTAAAGTACATCACTACCGATGTGATCGAGGCTGTTGCCGAAGAGCACAAAAAAGGACGACGGTTGTTTATCGGAACCGCAAATCTGGATGCCGGCCGCTCCGTGATTTGGAATATGGGTGCCATTGCGGCCAGCGACTATCCCCGCAAAGTCGAATTGTTCCACGACGTGCTGCAAGCCTCGTCTGCGATCCCTGTCGCTTTCCCGCCGGTTATGATTCCCGTCGAAGCCAACGGCCAGTCTTATGATGAGATGCATGTGGACGGGGGCACCGGCTCCCAGGTCTTTGTTTATCCTGCGGCGGTGGATTGGAGGTTGATCACCAAAAAGCTTAAGGTGCAGGGTGCACCCAAGGTGTACGTGATCCGGAATTCGTTTCTTGATCCGGATCACCGTGGCGTGCGACGCAGCATATTCCCTATCGGGGTGCGCACCATTAATTCGCTGATTAGAACACAGGGAATCGGCGATCTGTATCAGATCTACACGCTGTGTACACGCGATGGGAATGAATTCAATCTGGCTTACATTTCATCAGATTTAAATTTTACCGAGCAACCGAGCGAGGGCTTTGATCCGGTATACATGAGCAAGCTGTTTGGTCTGGGCCATCGTATGGCGTTAGCGGGTTATCCGTGGCGGAAAGTGCCCCCAGGCTACCGGGCTACGGCCCCCCACGATTGAAGAGCCGCACTCGATCTATGCAGCCGTCAAAATCAGTCATGTATGCGGTCATGTGCTGTGAGCACTTGGACTACTACCCTTCATTACGAGGAGAACGTCCCCTTTTGGCCGTCGGCTCGAAATCAGATGCTAATTTCTTAATCCGAAATGACCGAAACGGGCAATTGCTCGTGTACAGTAGTCAGGTTGCGACAGGCAGCTGTGGGTCAATTCTGAAAAACTCGGTGACGCATTAAAGTCGTAATAATGTTGGCGTGCACGGTCTCTTGAAATCGTTTTTCGTATGGAAATCTTTATACCATCGTACAGCACGAGTCATACTGTGCATCACGGATTCGAGAGATTTATTTGATTTGAATCAAGCCCGGTAACTTGGCACGGATGTATATTTAAATTTTTCTGATTAGTTCTAGATACGCTGTTGGGTGCCGACGAAACCGCTTTCGCTTTGTTCGCCAAATGGAATATCACCCAGAAGTTACACCTGAACTTAGGGTATTCACAGATTTCCCACGACGACACGACAACCTTCAGCGCCGGTACACCCATTGGGGGCATCACCGTGCCTATGGGCACCACCTTGACCCTGGACCACGAGACAAGCAGCTTGCCGATAGCGCCGCTAACAGAACCTTCAAGCGCCAAAGCACTGCGAGCCGGGACGCTCAGCCGCATGAATGCGATCGATGCCGGTCAGGCGTATAGACGTGTATGAGCCAACCCGACGCAGCTGAACAATTCGTCCGAGAGGTGTTTCCGGCTGAGCTTGCGGAGATCAACAAGCGCCGCCGGCAGCTGGGCCTCCCTAAAGTTCCGGCCGACGCAACCCCCTCGGCCAAGCTCGGACTCGTGGGCCTGGCCATCTCCGGCGGCGGCATTCGCTCTGCCACGTTCGCTCTCGGCGTGGTGCAGGCGCTCGCTGAACACGGTTTGCTCAAGAAGGTGGACTACCTCTCCACCGTGTCCGGCGGCGGCTTCCTCGGATCCTGTCTCAGCTCACTGCTCAACGACAAAAGCACCGGGCCCGACCAAGAACGCTTCCCCCTTCGCTACGAGGTAGGAACAAAAGAGCCGCTCGCCGTCGGTCATCTGCGTCAGGGTGCGCGCTACCTGGCGCCCGGCGGCCTCCTGGACAAACTTCGCATCCCGGCGGTGATGCTGCGGGGCGTGCTCAGCAACGTACTCATTTTCCTGTTCCTCATCCTGCTGCTGGTGGGTCTGACGGAGTTCGTCTATGAGTTCGGCAGCCAGCTGCGACTGCCTTTCACCTACATCGCGTTGGGCGGCGTCGCGGCGTTCCTGGCCCTCGTCGTCGTGTCGCCGTTCTTGAGCCGGATCCTGCCCGTTCGATCGAGCTGGGCGCGGCGCAATCTCGAGGAGATGACCTTCACCCTCACCCTTTTGGTTATGTTGGCCATACTGGCCATCGTGCCCTCGCTCATTCTCGTGGGGCAGGTCCTGGATGTCTCCTGGGTAGACACGAAGGAGGGCATCACGGCCAATTTACTCCGCCCATTCGAGCCGCGCGACTATCTCCAGTGGCTACTGGTGCTCTTCGCGATTGTCATGTTCATGCTCGCAGGGCGCGCTTCCAGGAATGTGGCGCGGTTGGGCGGGAAGATCATGCTGATCAGTCTAGGCCTGATCGGTCCTGCGTTTCTCTTCCTGATTTTTCTTGCCCTCCTGGCGCTGCAAATCGACTCACCGTTCCTTACGCCGAAAGAGCTGCTCCGCTTGGACTCGACAAATGCAAACGAACTAAGCGAGATGGACCGGATTACGCCGGAGCTCCGGCGTGAGTTTAGGGACAACCGGATTCGTGTCGGCACTGCGGCGGAGGTAATCACGCTAGAGGAGGACTTGCGGTGGCTGCTGCACGACGGCGACCGCGGCTACATGCTGCGATCGGAGCACGACGGCGTGATCGTGTATCCCGACTATCAATACACGCTGAACCGGGGGAGCATCCCCCCCGAGCTCCGGACAGTGCTGGCCAGAAAGGGGTATCGGCTGGGGACACAAGCCGTTTCTGTTCCGCAGCTGCGTGACAATCGATACAGCATTGTCGGCTCCCGCTTTTTCTGGTTCACACACGACCCAAAGAAGGCGACCTGGACCGTGGAGCAAGTCGTCTCCAACGCGATCCTCGCTGAGGCCTTGCAGGCGATCTCCTACACCATACAGATCTCACAGGCGCCGATGGACGTGCTGCTCCACGAGGGAGTGTCCCTCTCGGATGACGATTTCGCCCAGGCGGTTCGGTTCGTCGAAGAAGGTAGTCCTCACGACGTCGTCTTGCTCGTGGACAACTCCGTCCCGCCGTTTGCCGATAAGGATGAGTTCCTGGCTGAGTTCAAGGACGCCTTGGACCGCGCGCTCACGTCGTTTCGTCCGACCGTGAGAATCGCAGTGTTCTGGTTCGACGATCACGTCCACAGGGCCTCGCATTTGGAAGCTATCACCCAGGATTCAAAGCAAGAACTGCTGCAGAGTCTATTCGGAGACGGACCCGCGAACGACCGGCGTCTGAATTTCGAGGGAAAGCAGTCAAACAGCCCCGCTGCTCTGGCTCGCGCTATGCTCGAGCTGAGTGAATATGGTCGCAAGGAGGAGCGAAAGTCCATCGCGATAATCAGCGACGGAGTGATCAATCTCGGGACGGGGCACGATGTGGGTCTGCAGAGCTGGATCGAAGGAGAGTTTGCGGAAGATGCCCAGGCCGCGGGCATTCGAGTCTACGGAGTCGCGTTATCCGCGAAAGCCAAGTTCGTTCTCTTTGCGAACCTGGCGCGGAAGACGGGCGGTGCGTTCTATCCGGCATTCGAATCGAGCACCGGCGACAAGTTCAATGAGATCTTCGAAGCAATGGAGCAGGTCAAGGCAGCGGCGGGGAGCCACCTGGTGTCGCCATTCCAGAAGGTAACCGTTACCGACGCGAACACCGGGATCCAGTACGATCTAACACGCGCCGAGAATGGTATCCGGATCCGAGCCACGTTGCGTGATCCCGACCTCACCCCGGAGAATATCTCCGGTGAGGAAGGTCGTTGGCGACGCGAGCTAAGCGATTTTGGGATCGAGCTGAGCGGGAACGCCGCGATCACCCGGATCAATGAGGGTCGCTGGGAGGTGCATGATCCCTTTGACTACACGATCCAAAGAAGCGGGCGCCGGTTAATGGTCAGCCAGGGCGAAGGCAACCGGGAGAGCGAACCGGGCCTGGCTGAAGCGGGTATCACCAGTATACCGGAAAGCCTCTGGGACGAGCGTACGGATTGGGTGCTGTTGCTCGTGTTGTTTGTCTTGCTCGTTTACTGGTTGTTCGTCGATATCAACCGGACTTCCGGCCACGGTTTCTATCGCGACCGGCTCAGCAAGGCCTACCTCGTGCGCGTGAATTCCTCGGGAGCGGTCGAACACCATGACAAGCAGCGCCTGTCCGGGCTCAACCTGGAAGGTACGGCCGCGCCCTATCACCTGATCAACGTCGCCTTGAATCTGCAGGGCAGCAAACACCCCAGCCTCCGAGGACGGCCTTTTGAGTTTTTCTTTTTCAGTAAGCGTTTTAGCGGATCTAACCGCACCGGCTACGCCCGGACCGAGGACATCGAGCGGTATGATGAAAATCTGGACCTCGGAACCGCCATGGCCATCTCGGGCGCCGCGGCGGCCCCGAACGCGGGCCAGGTGACCAAGAAGTCGCTCGTCTTCATCCTGACTCTGCTCAATGTCCGGCTTGGCTATTGGCTGCCCAATCCACGATTTGCCGAAAGCCCTCCACCACTGCGGCGTCTCGCCCTGTTGCGGGGGCCGGGGCCAAAGTACCTGCTGAACGAGTCGCTCGGAAAATTGGATATGCATGGAACGTACGTGAACGTCTCTGACGGAGGACACATCGAGAACCTGGGCATCTTCGAGTTGCTGCGCCGTCGCTGCCGGTTCATCTTTGCCATCGTCGGCGAGAGGGACAGCGAGATGACGTTCGGCGGTCTCGTCAAACTGATGCTTTATGCGCGGATCGACCTCGGGATCGAGATCAAGATCGATCTCGATCCGCTACGTAAGGATGACGCCGCGCTCAGCTCGAAACAATGGGCAGTCGGGACGATCCACTACGCGGACGGCGAGACTGGCCATCTTCTTTACATCAAGTCTTCGCTCGCCGGAGACGAGTACGAGTACATTCGAAAGTACCGATCCGAGAACCCGATGTTTCCCCACGAAACGACGGCCGATCAGTTCTTCACCGAAGCGAGGTTCGAGGCATACCGCGGTCTCGGGTATCACATTGGCAGCAAGCTGTTCTCGAACGACGATGAGCTGGGCGACCTCAGGAGTCTCAAGGATCCGCTTTCCTTGCCGACGTAGAGCGGGCGGTAATCCTCCGCCTCCCGATCTGTCGAGCTGCAGCGCATGCGGTAAGTCCGGTGTCGGGGGGCCCGCTTCGCTTTATCCGCCCAGATCGATCACTATCCCATTGGAATAGATTGGCGGGATATCACCAGGTTGCTCAGCGTGAAAGGCCGGCCCATTGTTTACATCATTCGCAATGCGTCTCTCGATCCACAGTGCACGCTGGTCAAGCCCAGGATCATGTCTATTGTAGACCGCTCAATAAGTGCATTGATCCGCACGCAGGGCATCGGCGACATGTATCGGATCTATCTGCGGGTACGACGTGATCAGGTGGAATACCGGAATACCGTCTCACCTTTATTCGGGAGGAATTCACCGCTATGCCCAAAGAAATGTTCGATCCCCACTACCTGAAGTCGCTGTTCGAGCTGGGTCGTCTGCGCGGCAGAGATGACACAGCCTGGCAAAACACTCCCCCTGCTGTGAAGGAACAGGAACTTATCAATCACAGATATATTTTCGTTTCTAGGGTCCGACCGAGCCGTTCTTTGATCAAAGTTGGAAGCTCCCGCAAATTGAAGAGATAGACTTCGCGAAATATGCAGATTGACGGGAGTCAACTTAACACGGAATCGAAATGCAGGAGGCGGATGAACTAAGGAACCTCTGATTTATTAGAGATTTTAACGAATCTGGATTGGTATTCTTTCGGCATCCGCTTATTTTTCAGAAAAGGATAATTTGCGACCTGAATTGATCACTTTGATCATCGATTTTTGTCTCTTTCAATGCCATTGACTTATTTCGGACACAATAATCCTACGTCGGCCGCAATAACTGTTTTTTCGCCATCGATAAATTTACCAAGGCACAACTCATAAACACCCAGTTGGCATTCTTATCCAATCCGCGATATCTGACTTTGGTAAATCCAAACTGGCGCTTCATCACATGGAACACATGCTCAACCTTCGCTCGTACTTTGGATTTATTCCGGTTCTTCGAGCGATCGTCATCACTCAGCTTGCGATTCCGTGAACCTTTCTTGTGTGTATAATCCTTGGCATGCGGCGCCTGCTCTGACAGCACCTCTTTCTGACCGCTATAGGTTGAATCCCCCCACACCTTTGTCTCGTCACCATGCAGCAAATCTTCCAGTAGCTGTGAGTCATGGGTATTGGCAGGGGTCACCGCAACCGAGTGGATCAACTTGCTCTGACTATCTACCCCAATATGGGTCTTCATCCCAAAGTACCACTGATTCCCTTTGCGCGTCTGATGCATGTTCGGGTCACGCTTCTTCTCCTTATTCTTGGTCGAGGTCGGGGCATCGATCAACGTCGCATCAACGATCGTGCCTTTTGACACAAACAGACCGTTCTCCGATAAATACGCGTTTACCAGGTGAAATAGCCTTTCGCCTAAATCCTTCGATTCCAATATATGGCGAAACTTGCAGATCGTGGTCTCATCCGGCGCCGGTTCCCGGCCCAAATCAATCTGGGCAAATGCCCGTAAGGCGGGAATATCATACAGCGCCTCTTCCATGGCTGGATCCGACAGGGTAAACCAATGCTGCATGAAGTGAATTCGCAGCATGCGTTCAATCCCAATCGGCCGACGACCGCTGCCTTTGGGCTTCGGATAATGCGCTTCGATCACAGCGCTCAACTCTTTCCAGGGAATGATTTCTTCCATTTGTCCCAGAAACTTTTCTTTTGTCGTTGGCTTTTTATACTTGGCAAATGTTCCTTCGGCTATTGTGGTCTGACGCATGCTGGTATCTATCGATTAGATAATCATCCAATTATCTCAAATTTTGAGTTTTAATCAGAGGTTCCCTAAGTATTCATACCGTGTCACAAAGTATCATCGACTGTCCGTTATGGGTCGTAAGCCGTCTGTTAGGAAATGATGATATTCCCTTTTCCTGATCGCTACCGAACGGCAGCTGTACGCCACTAAGCGGACAGATCAAACTGGCTAGGGCGGAGGGGGCCTTCCCCTGGAACGACTGGCAGACTTCAGCGGAATACGCGTTGATGCAGATCAATCCGATGCCCCTCCGAATACTTCATTCTACATATTCCGATACGAAATCCTTAGGCGTCATGACCTGAATACCCTGGTAACCAGACGCCTTGAGTAAAGCTTTGTCACCGGTAACAATGATTTCGGCGTGCGCCGCGACCGCACAGGCCAAGAATTTGTCGTCGTCAGGATCATCGCAGACTGGTTCGCTCAAACTCGAAGCTTGAATCAGGTCCGCATTTTCAACAATGAGACCGAGGATACCCTGGTACTCAATGTCGGCATAGCGGGCCGTTAACCGTTCAGCAACATCAATGTATTCCTCTAGGACTTCGACGGAAACAGCTATCTGAAACTTGCGAGAACGCCAAGCATTAAGAATTCTTCCGGGTAGCCCACTGAAAAAAATGCCGGATATCAATACATTCGTATCCAATACGACCTTCATTGCCGACCGCGTACTGCAGCGATGGCCTTCTTGATATCTGAGCGTTTCATGCCGGCTTTACGGGCCTGTTGCCGAGCCTCTCGGATCAGCGCATCAAACTCATCCAGGGAAGGCGGAGTTATCGGTTTCAGTATGACAGCATCCTTCCCCGCAACGACGACAAATTGGGAACCCGCTTTAAGACCGAGGCGCCTACGAATATCCTCGGGAATAACGACCTGACCCTTCGACGACATCTTTGTTGTAGCAAGCTCTGTCATAATCACGCACACCTATTGATCTTACTAGTAAGATTATGAGACCAAAATCGCACAAAAGTCAACGTATGGTTAAGCACATGAGATATGAGATGACAGTCAAACAAGGACACGGCGTTGTAAGCTACGGTCCGCGGTACACTCACGGTACACTGCCCAGTTTTCACAACTTGTGCCAACCAGCGTCAACCTATTGAATCAACACAATTTCCACTCGTTGTACCGAGCACACCCTGTTCCAACATAATCAGTACGTTATCGATCTTACTGGCCCTGAAAATCCCCGTGTCGGCAGTTCGATTCTGTCCCTGGCCACCATAAAATCAATAAGTTACGTCTGCTAACCCCTGCCCTTCGATTTCTGGTTCACTAATAGTTCACTTTTGCGGGGCGATTTCCGGATGGGAGTCCTTACGGAAGTTTCGGTAGCTGGCACTCCGAAAATCTGTCTAATTTCTCCTAGCTTGGTCTAGTCACTTTCAATCGGAGCTTCGATACTCGAAGTATCAAGTTGGTCATTCGCAGAACCCACTTCATCGTATTAGGTCAACTGAAACGGTAGGTGTGTAAATCTGACCCAATACGTCTTCCATACGCCTCGAGACAGGTTTCACGGTAATCCCAGAATCCACCCCTCCACTTGCGCCACGGTCTTTTCTGCGGGCGTTAGACTCGGCGAAAACGATTGCAATAGACATCCATCACCATCGGTCCGTCGCATCCACTCCGCGATCACGTACGCGTCATGCTGGTCCGGCGTGCGTTCCTCTCGTGGTATCTCCCGGTTCCACAGAGCCGGATAAACCTCTGCAATGACCGACCTCCCAGGTGGTATCGCCCATCCGTCGAACGGCCAGAAATGGATTCGATCGCCGAGCCGGTATCGAAGATAGCGCAGCCAGGGAATCCCGGCGTGTGTCGATTTGGCCACCTGGCCCTGTACGTCGAAATGAAATACCGACTTCGCCGTTCCGGCCCGCTCCTCGGTCAGCCGCCGCCAACGGCGGTCGCCAGTTCGCGCAGCACCGTCCCCCACTACACCATCGCGCACAAAATCCACGTAGACGTGATCCGAATCCGTCGGCCAATGACGATGGAAATCCTCGAGAAAAGCGTCCCAGTCTGGCTCTAACCAATGGACCTCGAAATACCGCAAGGGAAAGGAGAACCCATGGTCGATGCCGACCAGCACAGATTCCGGTCCCGCCAGGGTTTCGGCCAGCCATTCGGCAATCCCTCGCCGAGTCCAATATTTGCGGGGGCTCGGCGGTGGCAGGCACTCACTGGGTTCATGGTCAAAATCAGCAAGGTACACACGCAGCCCTTTCAGGCTCGAAGTGGGCGTCTGGGCACCGGAATAGTCGATACCGATATATCGCGAAAACATCTTCACGGGATCGACGATACCAGATAACGGCATCAACTCTATCTGGGGTTGACGAACAAACTCCTGACGGTGGGCAAAACGTTATATAACCTTAGTCCGCTTTCGAGCATACACTGGACGTAGCTTTTGTCTAAGTCTACTCAATCCATGCTGCGGTGCATCAGGCAGCAAAATACTCAAAGCTGACATTCGGACTTTCAAGGTGAATGCTCACTTACGACCCTGAACAGCCGTTCGCGACTTGATCATGGTACGCCCGCTTGTTG
>Ga0209456_10000500_pt1 | contig 20840 bp, 21 predicted proteins | sample COG_11_FD_184755 | JGI IMG/M metagenome (GOLD analysis project Ga0209456, IMG submission 184755) | Pelagic marine sediment microbial communities from the LTER site Helgoland, North Sea, for post-phytoplankton bloom and carbon turnover... | ecosystem: Environmental > Aquatic > Marine > Neritic...
CGAAGCCGGTAAATCTTGCCGTTGCGCGGATCGTAGTCGACGTGCGTGTTGCAACCGGTCGCGCAACCGGTGCAGACGCCCTGCCCGGACTTGAGGAACCAGACGCGCGCCTTGAAGCGAAAGTCCTGACTCGTCAGCGCGCCGACCGGGCAGACGTGCTCGGTCATCAGCGTGTACTTGTGGTCGAGCTCGCGCCCCGGAGCGAGAACGATTTCATTCTTGTTGCCACGCTCTCGCATGTCGAGGACGTGGTCCTTTGCGACCTCGTCGCAGACCCGAATGCAGCGTGTGCACATGATGCACCGCTCGGCGTCGTAGACGATGGTCGGGCCGAACCGAACACCCTTCGGCTTGTGAACCGGCTCCGTCAGCTTGCGCTTCAGGGTGCCCTGGTGCTCGTAGTAATAGTCTTGGAGCTTGCACTCGCCCGCCTGATCGCAGATCGGGCAATCGACCGGGTGATTGAGGAGCAAGAACTCTTGCACGGACGCCTGGGCGGTCTTCACCTCGTCGTTGGTGGACGAGACGACCATGTCCTCGGCGGCGGCGAGCTGACAGGCGGGCTGAAGCTTGGGCTTGGTAGCGGGAACGTACTCGCCCTTGGCCTCGTCGAATGCCAGCTGGGGCATGGCCATCTGGCGCCCGCTCTCGATGTGCACGAGGCACATCCGGCAGTTCGCAGCGATCGACAGCCCCGGATGCCAACAGTAGTGCGGGATCTCGATCCCCTCGCGCCACGCGGCCTCCATGACGGTCTCGCCAGGTTCAAACGAAATCTCTTTCCCATCCAAGGTAAATTTAGGCATTTGATGCGCTCACAATCTCAGATGACTCGGATCTGCCGCAGATGCCGAGCGCGCCCACAGCGAGCGACTGAGGAATAGCGGAAGCTATTTCGCAGGGAGCGAGCGAGGACGTAAGCCGGCAGATGTGGTGAATCCGAGTCATCTGTCGCACTCCCCGCCGATCATGTTGACCGATCCGAAAGTAGGGATGATGTCGGCGATCATGCCGCCAAGCAGCATCTCGCGAGAGGCCGCGAGGTTGTACCAGCACGGCGGCCGAACGCGGACTCGATACGGCGTGCCGCTGCCGTCCGACACGATGTGGAACCCGAGCTCGCCATTGCCGCCCTCCGTGAAGCTGTACACCTCGCCTTTGGGCGTGCGCAGACCCTCCATGACGAGTTTGAAGTGGGCGATGGTCGCCTCGATCGTCGTGTAGACGTCGCTCTTCTCGGGAAAGATGATTCGCGGGTCGTCGACGTTGATCGGGCCGTCGTCTGGCATCTGCTCGACAGCCTGCTCGATAATACGGACCGATTGCCGGATCTCTTCGAGGCGCACCATGAAGCGATCCCAGTTGTCGCCGTCCTCGCCGACCGGCACGTCGAAGTCGAAGCGGTCGTAGACCAGGTACGGGTGGTCCTTGCGCACGTCGTACGGAATGCCCGTGGAGCGTGCCATCGGTCCGGTGACCCCGTACGACAGCGCCTGCTCCTTGGTCAGCACGCCAACGCCCTGCATCCGGTCGAGGAAGATGCGGTTCCGGAGCAACATGATCTCCGTTTCCTTCACGACCTTGTGCACCTCTGGAATCAGCCGCAGCACGTCGTCCTTGAAGGTTGCCGTGGGAGGCGCGGCCATGCCGCCGATGCGCCCAAAGCTGTGGGTCATCCGCGCGCCGGTCTCGCGCTCGAGAATGTCCCACACCCAGTCACGAACTTTCAGCAACCACAGGAACGGCGTGAAGGCGCCGAGCTCCATCGCCGACGCGCCATTGCAGGTGAAATGGTCGGCGATGCGCGCCAACTCGCCGAGGATGACCCGGTAGTACTGACAGCGTTCGGGAACTTCGATTCCCAGAAGCTTCTCGACAGCAAGCGCCCAGCCGACGTTGTTGAGCATCGGCGACACGTAGTTCAAGCGATCGGCGTACGGGAATACCTGCGCCCACGTGCCGCGCTCACAGGACTTTTCGAAGCCGCGATGCAAGTAGCCGGGCTGCACGTCCAAGTTGATGAGGGTCTCCCCGTCGAGGTCGATGACCATGCGAATGGTGCCGTGCATCGCGGGATGTGACGGGCCCATGTTCAAACGCATCGGGTCGGCAGAGATCTCGAGGGCAGCCATCTCGTTCAACAGATCGTCAGCGGGTTCCATCTACTCCCCCGAACCTTCCTCTGAGGTTTCCTCGGATGCCTGGGCGGCTTCGGCTTGCTTGGCCATCTGTGCGTCGATGCGCGCCTGAATCTGCTGTGCGGCCTCGGAATCGCTCAGCGTCCGCCGTTGCCCCTGCTGAACGCCAAGCGCGGGCGACACCTGGCTATCGCCGCCCGCGAGCCGCGACTCCCAGTCGATGCGCGCGAAGGGCTGCCCCTCCTCGATGCCGAATGGCGGCAGCTTGTCGATGGTGTCGACCTCGCGATAAGGCACCAAGGGCTGCGCCTTGTCGATGGGGTAGTCCTTGCGGAGCGGGTGCCCGACGAATTCTTCGTAGAGAAGAATGCGCCGCATGTCGGGGTGGCCATTGAACTTGATGCCGAACATGTCCCAGACCTCGCGCTCGGCCCAGTTTGCTCCAGACCAGATGCCACTGAGGGTGGCCGGCTCTTCGCCATCTTTGACATGCGTGCGAAGCCGAATGCGCGCCCCGGTCACCGACGAACGCGTCATCAGCAGCAGATCGAACCGCGCCGACTCGCGCTCCGGGTAGTCGACTGCCGTCAGGTCAATGAAGTGATCCATCTGCAGGTCGGCGTCGTCTTTCATGAACTGCGCAACCTCGGCCCAATCTTTGAGGGCGACCAGCACCTCGTGGTCACCGAACGCGTCGCTCGCTTCGAGCACTCGTTCGCCAAACTGAGCATTGAGCCGGTCGACGACCGCCTGGCTCATGAGTCGCCCTCCCCCGTCCGGCCGGGTGCGCGCTCGGGGACGAGCCTTGGAGGCACGACGATAGGCTTGCGATCGTTGGCCTGAATCTTGTCTTGAAGCAGCATCAGTGCGTCGAGAACGGCCTCGGGCCGGGGTGGACAGCCTGGGATGTACACGTCGACGGGAATGACTTTGTCGACGCCCGGGATGGTCGTGTAGTTGTCATAGAAGCCGCCGCACGACGCGCAGGTGCCAAAGGCGATGACCCATTTCGGGTCCGTCATCTGCTCCCAGATACGCCGAACCGCCGGGCCCTGCCGCTGGCTGATCGTTCCCACGACCCAGAGGACGTCCGATTGTCGCGGGCTGAAGCGCGGGGCCTCGGCACCAAATCGGGCGATGTCGTACCGCGGGGCCGCCGTCGCCATGAACTCCATGCCGCAGCAAGCCGTCACGAATGGATACTGAAAAAGAGACCACTTGCGGGCCCACTGCAGCAGGTCGCTCAGCCGAGTCGTGACCGCAACCTCGCCGCCGCCATCGATGACCTTCAACTGTCCCATTCGAGCGCACCCTTTCTCCAGGCGTAGACCAGGGTCACGCCGAGCACGACCAGGAACGAAGCCATCTCGAAGAAGCCGAGCCAGCCGAGCTGAGTAAAGAGGCTCGCCCAGGGGTAGAGGAACACCGCCTCGATGTCGAAGACGACGAAAAGAATCGCCGTCAGGTAGAATTTGATGCTCAGCCGGATGTGGCTGGCGCCCGTCGTCTCCGAGCCGGACTCGTACGGGATGGCCTTTTCGGCCGTCATATTCTTGGGCCCGAGGGCTGTGGTCAGGGCGAAGACGCCGACGGCGACCAGCAAGGCGACGCCGAGCATCAGGAACACCGGGAAATAGGCCGTGAACATAGAGGGGCGGACTCCGCGACGGGGTTGACTGCGCCGGTCGTGGGTTGCTTAGTATCACCCTCAGGGGGTGTCAATGAAGGTCGCTGCGCGTGCGAACCCTGCGCTCCACTTCATGGCCGAAATTTGTCTCCGCACCAAGATTCCGCCCGGGACAAAACTGGAGAGAAGCCTGTGCTTGTGCCATGGTTTGCTTCGCGGATGGGGAAACGCCTGAGAACGATTGCCGTCCTATGGGCGAGCCTCTGGCCGGGCGCCGCGCTTGCCCAAGCGGAGGAGCCCCAGGAGGCAGGTATCGGTGGCGTGCTGAGCTCCCTCGACCAGGGTTTCGGCGCCAACGTGGTCGGCCCGATCGCGCAGGTCCTCTTCTTCGACCTGATCTTCTGGGACAACGGCACCGAGGGCGATCTTCAACTCCCCTTCATCGTCTTCTGGCTCATCGCGGGCGCAACCTTCTTCACCCTCCGCTTCGGCTTCATCAACATCCGCGCCTTCAAACACGCCTGGGTCGTCACCACCGGTCACTACGACGACCCCGACGACCCCGGCGAGGTGACGCACTTCCAGGCGCTCTCCTCTGCCCTGTCGGCAACGGTCGGTCTCGGCAACATCGCCGGCGTCGCGGTGGCGGTCGCCGTCGGCGGACCGGGCGCGGTTTTCTGGATGATCGTCGCGGGTTTCCTCGGCATGTCGTCGAAGTTCACCGAATGCACGCTCGGGCAGATGTATCGTGAGGTCGGCGACGACGGACACATTCTCGGTGGGCCGATGCGATACCTCGATCGCGGTCTCGACCAGCTCGGCCTCCCCCGCCTCGGACGGTTCCTCGCTATCCTCTTCGCATTGATGTGCATCGGCGGAAGCTTCGGTGGTGGCAACATGTTCCAAGCCAACCAGAGCTATGCCCAAGTCGCGGACGTCTTGCCGATTCTATCGGGTGGCTGGGGCGCACTCGCATATGGCGTCATCCTCGCCTTTCTGGTCGGCGTCGTGATCATCGGCGGCATTCGCCGGATCGGACAGGTCGCAGGCGTCATCGTGCCCGTGATGTGCGGCATCTACCTGCTCGCCGGGCTCTTCATCATCGTCACGAACTTCGATCAAGTGGGCTCGGCGCTCGGCAAGATCATCGGCGAGGCGTTCTCCCCGCAAGCGGGCTTTGGCGGCCTCCTCGGCGTCCTGGTCACCGGGTTCCGGCGCGCGGCGTTCTCGAACGAGGCGGGCGTTGGATCCGCATCGATCGCGCACTCTGCGGCGGCCACCGACGAGCCCGTTCGCGAGGGCATCGTCGCCCTGCTCGAGCCATTCATCGATACGATCGTCGTCTGCACGATGACCGGCCTGGTCGTGGTGATCACCGGCGCATACGAGAGTGGCTCTGAAGAAGGTGTGCTCATGACCTCGAAGGCGTTTGCGACCGTCCTTCCGTGGTTCCCCAAAGTCCTGAGCCTCGCGGTCTTCTTGTTCGCGTTCTCGACGATGATCTCGTGGAGCTACTACGGCGAGCGATGCTGGACGTTTCTCTTCGGCAGTCAGTTCTCGATACTTTACAAGGTGCTCTTCCTGGCGTTCGTGGTTCTTGGCTCCGTGCTGAAGCTCGGAAATGTGATCGACTTCTCCGATCTGATGATCCTCGGCATGTCTTTCCCCAACATTCTCGGCGCGGTCTTGTTGAGCGGCAAAGTCAGCGACGCGCTCAAGAGGTACTGGAGCCGCTACAAGAGTGGTCAGATGCAACCGAGAAGGTAGCTGCTAGGATCGGTTCATGTCGGAGTTCGCAGCACGCCGCACTCAGCTTCTGGAGGCAATCGGAGACGGCGTCGCGGTGTTTCCGTCTGCCCCACTCGCAGTCCGCAATCACGACGTCGAGCATCCCTATCGGCAGGATAGCGACCTCTACTATCTGACCGGCCTAGATGAGTCCGAAAGCGTGCTCGTGTTGACGAATCAGCACGCCGAACACCGCGTGGTCCTCTTCGTTCGCCCCAAGAAGCGAGAGCGCGAGATTTGGGACGGGCCCCGCGCCGGCGTCGAGGGCGCGGTGGAGGCGTTTGGAGCCGACGTCGCCTTTCCAATCGACGAGCTCCCGAAGAGGCTTCCTGACTACCTCGGCAACGTCGAGCGCCTTCACTACCGGCTCGCGCAGAACGACAAAGCGGACGCACAGCTCTTCGCCTGCCTGAACCTGCTGCGCCGCGGTGGCCGGCGCGGCGTCATGGCGCCTGAAACCATCATCGATTCTTCCGTGCACTTGCACGAAATGCGTCTCCGTAAGAGCGAAGCCGAGCTCACCACGATGCGGCGGGCGGCAGGGATCACCAAAGAGGCCCATCTGCGCGCGATGCAGATCGCGGGCCCGGGGATGCATGAGTACGAAATCGACGCCGAGCTCCTCCACATCTTTCGCAAGCACGGAAGCGAGCGCCCCGCCTACGAGAGTATCGTCGGCTCCGGGCCCAACGCGACGATCTTGCACTACCGTGCCGGCGACCGCGTCATGAACGATGGGGAGCTGTTGTTGATCGATGCGGGCTGTGAGCTGGGCTACTACGCGAGCGACGTCACCCGCACGTTTCCCGTGAACGGCAAGTTCTCCGACGAGCAACGTGCGGTCTACGAGGTGGTGCTCCATGCGCAGAAAGCATGCATCGAGGAGGTGAAGCCGGGCGCCACGCTCGAGGCTCTTCACGACGGTGCGGTACGTTCGATCACCGAGGGGCTGATCGACATCGGCTTGCTCGAGGGCGATCTGGACGCACTCATCGAAGACAAGAAGTACGAGCCGTTCTACATGCACCGAACCTCGCATTGGCTGGGGATGGATGTGCATGACGTCGGTCACTACTACGTCGACGGCAAGCACCGGCCGCTCGAGCCTGGCTTCGTTCTGACCGTCGAACCCGGCGTCTACATCGCGACCGACGCGAAGGGGGTAGATGAGCGCTGGCGTGGAATCGGCGTGCGCATCGAAGACGACGTGCTGGTCACCAAGAGCGGCCACGAGGTCCTGACCGCAGGCATTCCCAAAGAGATCGACGAGGTCGAGGCCGCCTGCGCGTAGCGCCTCTTCGCACCGTATCGTCCGCGCGGGTTGTGTGGTATGCCGCGCGGCATGTCAGTGGAACACACGATCGTTTTCGTTGGCGCCGGCAACATGGCGGGTGCGCTCATCCGCGGATTGATCGGAACGGGCACCGTCCCCGCCGACAGAATCATTGCCGCCGACCCGGATCAAGACCGGCTGCGTGCGCTCGAAGCGGAGCTCGAGATCCGCGTCACGAGCGACAATGCGGAGGCGGTGAAAGACGCAACCGTCGTGGTGCTCGCAATCAAGCCTCAGGTGTTCGCGCAGGTGCTTCCGGGCCTTTCCGCTGCGCTGCCGCTGGACGCGCTCCTGATTTCGATCGCCGCGGGCATCTCGACGAGAATCATCGAGTGCTCGTTCCCCGACGGCTCTCGGGTCGTTCGCACCATGCCGAATACACCCGCGCTGGTTGGCGCAGGGGCGTCGGCGATCGCAGGAGGCACCCACGCGACCGATGACGACCTAGAGCTCGCTGAAACCCTCTTCCGGAGCGTCGGCATCGCGGTCCGTGTGCCCGAGGAACAGATCGATGCGGTGACCGGCCTCAGTGGCTCTGGCCCGGCGTACGTGTTCGCCATGATCGAAGCCCTTCGTGACGCTGGAGCGCGGGAAGGCTTACCCGAAGAAACCGCCCTTCAACTCGCGGCACAAACCGTGTTTGGCGCGGCCCGCCTCCTGCTCGACGAGAAGGAAGCACCGGAAGTGCTGCGGGACCGAGTGACGAGCCCGGGCGGAACCACGCGCGCCGGACTGGACGCCCTTGCGGCGGCAGGCTTCGCAGATGCGATCATGGGCGCCGTACGCGCCGCGACCCGCCGCTCCGTCGAGCTCGGAAAGATTGCGGAAGAGACCGGGGACTAACGCTCGGCCGGGGGGCGCGGCCCAAAGATCGCCGTTCCGATCCGAAGCATCGTCGCGCCCTCGGCGACCGCTTGTTCGAGGTCGTGCGTCATCCCCATGGAAAGCTCCGGCAAGCCGTTCGCTTCTGCCAACCCTCGGAGCGCGGCGAAGAATGGCCGGGTGGCTTCGACCTCGTCGAGGTGAGGCGCGACAGTCATCAGCCCGCGCAATGTGATGTTCGGCAGGGCGCGGACGGCTTCGACGAGCGCCGGCAGTTCGTCTGGCGTGCAGCCGGACTTCTGCACTTCGCCGCCCACGTTGACCTGAAGGAGCACCTCGAGATCTGTCCCGCTTGCGCCCGCTCGCGTGGAAAGCGCCTGCGCCAACCTCGCCGAATCGACCGTGTCGACGGTAGCCCGGGCCCCCTCGATGAGCTTGATTTTGTTGCGCTGAAGATGGCCGATGAAGCGCCAACGTATGTCGCGCAAGTCGCTCAATGCCGAAGCCTTGGCGGTGAGCTCCTGGGCGTAGTTCTCGCCGAACACGCGCATCCCCGCCGCGTAGGCGGCCCGAATCGCCTCCTCGGGATGCCCTTTGGATACCGCGACGAGCTGCACCGAGCCAGGGTCGCGGCCGGCCTGTTCGCAGGCGCGTTCAATGCGCAGTCGGACGCGTTCGATGGCACTGGCGATTTCCCTACTCATGGCCACTGTTCCACCGCGCCGTGCTCGACGAGCAGACTCACGACCTCGGCAGCGGGCAGGCCGACGACGTTGGTGTACGAGCCTTCCAGTCGAGTCACGAAGCCGCTAGCGAGCCCTTGGACCCCGTATGCGCCAGCCTTGTCGTCGCTCTCGCCGGCGGCCACGTAGCGCTCGATCTCTTCGTGGGACGCAGGCCTGAACCACACCCTCGTCTCCACGACTCGGCTGTCGAGCACGCCGTCCCCAACTCGGCCGAGCGCCACGGCCGTTCGAACGACGTGGTCGCGCCCGGTAAGAAGCTCTAGCATGCGCACCGCATCGGCAGCGTCGATGGGCTTTCCCAGTCGATGGCCATCGACGCATACGACGGTGTCCGCTGCAAGAACGTATGCCTCCGCGTCCTGAGACGTGTCCAACACCTCTTGCAATTTCATTCGCGCGGCCGCGCGAACGAACTCTGTGTCATCTTCGATCTGAAGCGCCTCTTCATTTGCGCCACTCGGCTGCACCTCGATGGCGATCCCGAGAGAGGACAAGATCTCACGGCGGCGGGGCGATGCGGACGCCAGGATGATCGGCTTCCGCGATCTGATCATGCACTCTCTCCCGGCTCTTCCATTCGCGCCTTGTATCGTCGAAGGTAACTCTGACTCACCTGCTCTGGGTCGAGCTTGAGGCACTTCGCAATCTCGGTGACGAAGCCGCGCACGTAGACGGCCGCGGGCAACTTCTCGAACTCGTCCTCCTCGATGCATCGAAGGTAGTTGAGACCAACCTTCGTTCGTTCGCTGATCTGCTCGAGGCTCGTGCCCTGTGACTGCCGAACCGCGCGAAGAAGAGCACCGCCAAACTCGGTATCCGGCGTGATGCTTGGCGCCGGCGGGAGCTCTGCGGCAGGAACTTGCTCCTGCTCGGCTTTCGCCTTGGATTCTGGGGCCTCGGGAAAAACCGAGATCTCATACGGACGCCGGCGGGCCGGATCGAGCAGGACGTCGTAGGCCTCGTCGATACGGGCACGCGCGACCTCGAGTCCCTCATCGTCGAACAGGCCGAAGCTCACGAGGTTCTCCGAGTCGAACACCGCGCACATTCGCTTGTACGCGCGCCGAATCTCCTCGTCGGTGGCGCCTCGCTCGACTTCGAGCACGTCGTGATGCGAGCTCGGCGGGACCTCTCGCCAAGGTGCACGATCTCTGCGACTGTCCTGTGACGCAAAGAGGCGCCGTGCGATTTTTTCGATGTTGCGGCTCGCTCTACTACCCGGGCTCTCTAGGAGGAGAGGCCGCCGCTTCCGCGAGCACGTTCGAACAGCGTCGTCGTGCTCGACGTAGCCGGCGTATTTCAGCGCCACGCCATACCGCCGACGTACCGCGACCGTGATCTGGTCGCCGAGCTCTAGGTCCGCGCGCAGGCGAGCCTGGTTGACGATGAAGGGGAAATCCAAGCCGCTCATGCAGTCTTGCAATGCGCGCCCGATCTCCGGCCAGTCGTGCTGCACGAGCGCGGCGATGTCAGATGGGGCAGGCGTCTGGCCCGCTTTGGTAAATGCGGCGTGCAGCGCACTTTGCTGTCGTTCGTCCGACATCTGCTCCAAGGCCACGGCCGCAAACGCTTTGCGCACGAGCCTATACAACCCGCTCACGGCATTGGGCTCCGGGATGGTGATCGCAAGCCGATGGGTCGCACCGCACCAAAAGCGAATTGCCGCATCGGTGGCCGCGGACCCGAGGTCGACGACCGCGAAGTCGGCGTCCTGCTTTGCCAGTCGGCTCTGCAGCTCTCGCAATGAGCTCCGGCGCGCGCTCCCTCGATGAGGCTCGCTCAATCCGCCGTCCATCAACTGCAGGTTCGGAATCGGTCCGTCTACAGGGTCACGCAGAGGAAGCATGTTGACCGACGCGTGGTCGAGTCCCGTGGCGACGCTCGCCAAAGTGCCTTCGGCCCCAAACGCCGGCGCAGGTGCCGCGTAGGGGGCGACGCGCGGGCCGATGCCGAGCATCGCATGTAGATCGGCTCCAGATGGGTCCCCGTCGACTGCGAGCACCCGTTTGCCGATCGTCGCCAGGTAGATCGCGAGGTTCGCGCTGAAGAGGGATGTTCCGACGCCCCCTTTGGCCCCGAGGATCGCGATCGTAGTTGGGGGCATCGAGCGCTCTTACCAATCGCGCGTTTCTCGCGCAACGAAGACGCGGTCTCGTTCAGTCGTCCCTGTCGTCGGCCGAGCGGAGTGGAAACGGGTAGAATCGCGGCCGACGGTCGTTCTCGCCTTCCTCATCGGCCTCGGCGACTTCTGCGTCCATCGGCCGGTCGGCAGGCTTCCAGCCGCCTGAACCCGAGGCACGCCGCTTTCTGCCCTCCGCGGTCTTAATCCGCAGTCTTCCGATGGGTGCACTCATCCGTGGCTGGGTCGTCATTCCCCCTCCGATCCAAATCCGAGCCGACTTTAACACTAACGGATGTTTCCGAAGAAATCACAACAGCAGGGCTTTTGGAACACAAGACTGATAGATTCCCCCACAATCGTGGGGTCCCAAGCATCAGAGGAAGTCCTTGAAGGGGTGGTCGAGGATGTGCTTTTCCGTAGTGATGACGGGAGTTTTGCGGTGATCCGGCTGAGCCCCGGCGAGAGTGCCGAGCTCTCACCCTCGCACACCGCTGTGGGCGACCTCGGGCAGATCGCGCCCGGCGAAAATGTGCGCCTCGTCGGACGCTGGACCCAGCATGCCGTCTACGGGGCTCGGTTCCGTGTGACCTCCTTCACCCCGACGATTCCGTCTACGGAGCAGGGCATGATCCGCTACCTGGGCTCGGGGCTGATCCCCGGCATCGGCCCTGCCCTCGCCGCCCGGCTCGTCGAGCGCTTTGGCCCGGAGACCCTGGACGTCATTGCGACCCAGTCGGGCCGGCTGCGCGAGGTGTCCGGAATCGGAAAACAGCGTGGAGAGTCGATCGCCAAAGCGGTTCTTCAGCGTCGCGTCGAAGCCGAGACGATGAGCTTTCTGCACGCGCTCGGGATGGGTCCGGCGACGGCGCGTGAGATCGTTCGCAAGTACGGCGCAGATGCGCCGCGAATCGTGCGAGACGACCCGTACATCGTCGCCGAGCAGATCCGCGGCATCGGCTTTCGCACTGCAGACCGAATCGCCGAAGCGCTCGGGATTGCGGGCGATGACATTCGTCGCGTGCAAGGCGGGGTGCTGCACCTCATCGGCAAGGCGGTCGACGACGGCCACGTGTTTGCGACCCGGGCCCAGCTCCACGACGGCCTCGAACAGCTCGACGTTCCCTCGGACGCCCTCGAGGAAGCTCTCCAACAGCTGCGGGCCCGGGAGCTCGTCACCATCGAAGATGAGGCGGTGTACCCTCCGCTGTTGCATCGGGCCGAGCTTCTCGTCGCCAACGCGCTGAGCGCGCTCGCGAATCGCCCCAAGGCAAAACAACCCGTCAAGACCCATGACCACACCCTCAGCGACACACAGCGAAGCGCCGTGGAAGCCTCGCTCGGCACACATCTCATGGTCCTCACAGGCGGACCCGGCACCGGCAAAACCACGACCGTCCGCGCGATCGTTCAGGCGCATGCAGCACTCGAACGACGCGTGGCCTTGTGTGCGCCCACGGGGCGCGCGGCGAAGCGACTCTCCGAGGCGGCCGGCATCGAGGCCAAGACGATTCACCGCCTGCTCGAGTGGAACCCCGCGACGGGCCACTTCAATCGCAACCAGCGCCTGCCCCTCGAGGCTGACCTCATCCTCGTCGATGAGGCCTCGATGCTGGATATCCGCCTCGCTTCGCAGCTCCTTGCAGCCGTTCCTCAGAACGCCACGCTCGCATTGGTCGGCGACATCGATCAGCTTCCCCCGGTCGGTCCGGGCCAACCGCTTCGCGACCTGATCGCGTCTCGAATCTGCACGACGATCCGCCTTCACGAAGTGTTCCGGCAAGCGCAGCAAAGCGCCATCGTTCGAGGTGCCCACGCGGTCCTCGAAGGTGGCCTGCCGGAGCCGACCCCGACGGGCACCAAAGGCGACGGAGACCTGTTCGTGATCGCGGCCACCGACCCGGAGACGATCACGGAGCGTCTCGTGCAGGCGCTTCGACGGATGTCGACTGCCTATGGGTTCGACCCGCTTGCCGACGTGCAAGTGATGACTCCCATGCGTCGGGGTCCGCTCGGCACGATCAAGCTCAACGAAGTGCTGCAAGAGACGTTCAATCCGAGCACGCAGCAGAACGCAGTGCCCGCGTCGTTTCGGCGAGGCGACAAAGTGATGCAGCTCCGCAACGACTACGACAAAGAGGTCTACAACGGCGACCTCGGCGAAGTGATTCGGATCGAGGGCGGAGTGACCTTCGTGCGGTTCGACGGGCGCGAGGTGCAATACAAGGCAGACGAGCTCGATGCGATTTCGCTGGCCTACGCGTGCACCGTCCACAAGGTGCAAGGGAGCGAGTTCCCCGCGGCGGTCATCGTACTGCACAACGCGCACTTCATGTTGCTCAACCGCGCCCTTCTCTACACCGCACTCACGCGGGCGAAGAAGCTGGTCGTGCTGGTGGGCGACCCAAGAGCGATGGCCCGGGCTTCAGGTAATGCCCTGTCCTACAAAACCAACTCGAAGCTGCTCGACCGACTCCGCTCGCTCGCCGGCTAACTCGCGTCGTACGCGCCGATCACGGCGTCGTGAAAGGCCGGGCGAAACGCTCGGATGGCCGCGTTGTCATCCGAGACCGCGACACGATTGGTCAGCAACACCACGACGAGCTGCCGGCGTGGGTCACACCAAAGCGAAGTTCCCGTGAACCCGAGATGCCCGAACGCGTCCGCGTCGATCAGGGAGCCTGCAGCGCTTCCTTCGGTGGATTTGCCGTCCCAGCCAAGCCGGTGCGTGCCGCCGGGTCGGACGGCCGTGGCATGTCGAATGAGCTCCTCCTCGGAAGCACCCCTCCTGCCGCGCCACGCACCCACCCAGGCAGTTCCGAACCTAGCCACGCCCTGAGCCGACCCGAACATTCCTGCATGCCCCGCCACACCACCGAGCGCAGCGCAGTTGTCGTCGTGCACCTCGCCCACCAGGATTCGCTGGCGCCAGGGTGACCAGCCGGTCGGTGCGCATCGAGCCTTCCAGCCAGGCCCGGGGTGGCTTGCACCAAAGAACACGGTGTCATCGACACCGAGTTGCGACGACACGCGCTCCGCGACGATCTCTTTCAGGGGCTGACCCGCTGCACGGCTCATGGCCGCCCCGGCAAGGATGTACCCGAGGTCGCTGTACACCGGCGTGCCCACCTTGTTTGCGTCCCAATGGGACAGGAGCTCAGCCAAGATCCAAGCGCGGGCGGCATCTGTGCCGGGCTCCACCGGGAGTGCCTCGTAGAACGGCACCCAAGCCTCCAGGCCTGCCCGATGGCTCAGCACCTCCTCCCAGCTGCGGGCGCCCACCGGAAGCCCCGTCGCTTCGGGGATGAGCTCGTCTACTCGCGCGCCAAGCTCGAAGACCCCAGCTTCGTGCAGCCGCAGCGCCGTCATGGCGACCCAGGGCTTGGTGAGCGAGGCCAGGTCGTAGATCGTGTCGGCCTGGACCGGGTCCGAGTCTTCGGCCCGCGTCCCGGCGACCCCGTCGATATACGACCAGGTGCCCTCCTGCCACAGGGCGACACAGGCGCTGGCCCCCGGGAACACGCCCGCTCCACATCCTGCCTCGAGCTGCTGCTGCAAAGTGCGCTCGATGCGCGTCGACACGTCGGCGGTCACGACTGGGGTCTACCCAATCACACGGCGATGGTCTACAGGAAGCGCCGAGCTATGAGCCTTCCCTATCTCACCACCTCGATCGACCCGATCGAAGCCGAGTTCCGATCGACTCCCGAGGACTTCGAGGTCGAAGAGGTGCCCGCGTACGCACCGAGTGGAACCGGGGAGCACATCTTCGCATTCATCGAAAAGCGCGAGCTCACGACGAGGGACGCAGTTCGCGCGCTGTGCGAGACCGTCGGCGCCGACCCGAAAGCAGCCGGTTGGGCAGGGCTCAAGGACCGCCATGCGATCACGCGGCAGTGGATCAGCATCTGGGGAACGACGCCGGAAGCGCTGAGCAAGGCCGAGGTCGAGGGCATCCAAGTGCTCGATGCGGCGCCACATCCGCACAAGCTGCGCACGGGTCACCTCGAGGCGAACCGATTCCGAATCGGCCTGCGGCAAATCGACGCATCGAGAATAGACGACCTGCGCCGCCTGTTGGAGGAGATCGAGACTCGGGGGCTACCCAACTACTACGGGGAACAGCGATTTGGCCGGGAAGGCGACAACGCGGAGCGGGCGCTTCGCTGGGTCCGCGGTGAGTCACGTGCACCACGGGATGGGTTTCACCGAAAGCTACAGATGTCGGCCCTCCAGTCCCAACTCTTCAACCGCTGCGTAGCCGAGCGTGTGCAAACCTCGACTTTGGGACAGATTTTTTCGGGAGACCTCGTGAAGAAGCACGACTCCGGTGGCCTATTCACGTCGACAGACCTCGAGGAAACACAGGCACGCGCGGACGCCTGGGAGATCAGCCCGACCGGGCCGATGTTTGGCGCCAAGATGCGCTGGCCCGAAGGCGAGGCCCGGCTCCGCGAGGAGGCGCTCCTGCAAGAGGCGGGGTTAACCCTCGAACACCTCGGGAAGTGGAAGCGAGTAGCGCCAGGAACCCGACGTTTCGTCCGCGTTCCCGTACAGAAAATAGGCGTTACTGTGAGTGACAATACGGTGAATCTCGAATTCACCCTACCCGCAGGCTCCTACGCGACCATATTGGTGCGGGAGATTCTCAAGCGGGATGCACAGCCCCCCAAGACCGGCTAAAAGCGCGCTTCTACCCGAGGAAAAGTATGATCGACATTCAAGAGAGACTCACAGCCTTCGCCATGCTTGGCGCCACGTGGGTCATGTGGCTTCTGGTTCTCCTCTCCATCATTGGAGTCGCGATCATTTTCGAGCGGGTCTATTACTTCTTTGCCTCCCGTGACGATGTGCGAAAGCTTCAGGAGGACCTGCGGCTTCTCCTCGCCAAGAACGACGTCGCCGGCGCCCGCGAGCGCCTTTCCCAGTCGGAGTCGTTCCAGGCGAAAATCGTCTATTCCGGCATCGAAGTCGTCGAAGATGGATCGGAAGCCGTCGAAGAGCGCTTGGCCGGCGCGACCTCGGTCGCCCGAACGCAGATGGAACGAAACCTCGGCTTCCTCGGGACGGTGGGCAACAACGCACCGTTCGTCGGCCTTCTCGGAACGGTCATCGGCGTCATCAAGGCGTTCCACGTGCTCGACGAAGCGGCCGGCAAGGTGACGAGCGGCTTGATGACCGAGGTCGGCGAAGCGCTCGTCGCCACCGCGATTGGCCTCCTCGTCGCCCTCCCGGCGGTCGCTTTCTACAACTACTTCCAGCGACTGATTCGCTACCGCCTCACCTGGGCCGATGCGCTCGGCCGCGACCTACTGGCCTACCTCAAGGGCAGCGAGCGCAGAGGGAAGCAATAATCATGGCTGGCGGCTCACGCTCGGGTGACGACGACGACCTGATCACAGACATCAACGTCACGCCGTTGGTCGATGTCGTGCTGGTGCTGTTGATCATCTTGATGGTCACGGCGACGGCCATCGTCTCGAAGACGATTCCGATGGAGCTCCCCAAGGCCGCGACGGGCGAGCAAACGCCGGCCAGTCTTGCGGTGTCGATCGACCAGCGTGGTCAAATCTTTCTCGACACCATTCCAGTCAACACCGACGAGCTCCGGACGCGCGTCCGGGCGGCGCGCGAGACCGACGAGGACCTCCGGGCCGTGATCGCGGCCGACGGCCGAATTGCACACGCAAAGGTCGTGCAGGTGATCGACATCCTGCGTCAAGAGCGCATCACGAAGTTCGCGATCAACGTGCGTCCCGAGGAGATCGGACGCTGACGAGCGCTGCGGTCGAACCGATGTCCAATGCTCTCGAGAATCAGGCCTCTTGGGCCCTCGAAACAGCATGGGTCGTCCTGGCGATCGCGACGCACGCCCTCCTTCTCGGCGTGATGCCGAAGGCCCCGATGGGGTCGGGCGCCCAAGACCCCCTCGACACCGTGGCGATCGCGATCGTCGACGAGGCCCCCGTCGAGGCGGAGGCTGAGGCCGAGGAGGAAGCGCCGGAGCCCGAGGAGCCGGCTGAACCCGAACCGGTAAAGCCTCCGCCGAAGCCGAAGACATTCAAGGCTCCCAAGGAGCCCCCAAAGGCGCCCGAGGAGCCGCCCGCCGCCGCGCCAGAAACCCCGGTCGCGTTCGACAACATCGTCCTGACGAACGAGGGCGACGAGCCGTCATCTTGGGCGATGGACCCTGGTTCCGGGAAGAGCAGCGACAAACCGATCGGCCGGCCCGACGCGGTGGTCACCGGCAGGAGCCGGGATGGCGTCGTCGGCGGCATCATCGGAGGCACGGGCATTGGCGTCGTCGTTGATGTGGGTGACCTCTCGAGGCAACCAATTCCGCCGTCTTTGAAGCGAAAGCTAGAAAAACTCTACCCTAAGAAAGCCCGCCAAGAAGGCATCGAGGGAGAGGCCGTCATCCGCCTTCAAATCGCCCCCGACGGCCTCCCCGCCAAGATCCGCCTCATCTCAGAAGACCCGGCGGGCTACGAGCTCGGCCAAGCCTGCATCAAGACTCTCAAAGGCGAGAAGTGGAAGCCCCCGATCGACAAAGACGGCAAACCGGTCACCACCCGAGTCACCTACCGCTGCGGCTTCGAAATCCGCTACTAGAAAAAGGGGACAGTCCCCTTTTTTGAAGGCTAGGCGATAGTGCGGGGGCGACGGGGTGGGACCAAGTGCCGCCGAAGGCGTCCGGGGAAGGAGACACCCCACTTTCTTTGACGTTCGGGCGGCCGCGGCGGTACCTCAGAGCCATGCGCTGGACGCTATTTGCCCTCCCGTGGCTGCTCTTGGGATGTTGGGGTCAGACCGAGGAGCCGCCTGGTGAGCCCGTGGGCACGTTCAATGCCGTCGGGTTCATGGTGGAACAGAGCTGCGGCGCCGCGATTCCCGCGCCCGACCCGCTAGACCTCGACTTCGAGCTACGAAGCGAATCGAACGGGCGCGCCTACTGGCGGAAGCACGGCGGCGCGATGTTCGCCGGTGTCGAAAAAGACGGAGAGTTCACTTTTCAGGTCAGCCAGAGCTGGATGGTGGTCCAGCCGGATCGCTTCCGCGGGTACGTGGGTTGTTCGGTGACTCAGCGCGACGTCTTCACGTTCGTGGTCGAGCCTGTCGAGCTTGGGTTCGAGGCTGATGCCGGCGTCGAGGACGGCGGTGTTGAGGACGGGGGCGTCGACGATGCGGGCGTCGACGAGGAGTCCGGAGCCGACGCGGGCGTCGAGCCAACCCTGCTGACCCTTACCGGCTCGCAGACCACCGAGATCACGCCCCTGACCGGCTCAGACTGCACGCCAGCGGTCGCCGCCCTAGGTGGCCCATTCCTATCACTCCCCTGCCGCGTGGAATACGTCCTCTCGGGCGAGGGCATCGCAATCAACGTCGAGTAGCACGAGCGTTCACTCGTCCATCTACTCGGTCGCTAACGCTTACTTCTCGTCGCCAGGATCCGAGGGAAACTCCGACGGCCTCAGCGCCCCCTTCGGCACTGATGGCGCCGGGACGGACGGCGGGCTGCTGCCCTCCTCCGAGAATGGCCCCGGCAGACGCTCAGCGCGAATGATCATCTTGGGGGAGTGAACGCCGAAGAAGATCCCCTGCGTCGCCTCGCGACCGCTGATCTCGTCGACACGGAAACCGTTGCGCTCGAGGAGCGAGCGGATCTCGTGAAGCGCGTAGAGTCGAATCGAGTAGAGGCGGTCGTTCTGTTGGCCGCTGTGGCTCGCGACTCGGCGCTTCACACGAAGGCGCGACGTCTGGTAGTCGAAGTCCGTCTCTTCCATGCACACGGCGCCGTCGACCTCGAACCAAACCTGGTTCGGTTGCGAGCCAATGATGAAGTCGCGGTTGATCACCTCGAGCAACAGCATCCCATTCGGCGCTAGCGCCTGGTGGAACTGCCGAACGGCGAGCTCGTTCTCCTCTTCGCTAAAGTAGCCAAACGTCGTGCCCCAGCAGAGCAAAGCGTCAAACGGCTCTTCAAAGGTCACGTCGCGCATGTCGCCACGCACGAAATCGATCTGCAGCCCTCGGTCTTCCGCCTCGTCATAGGCGCGCGACACCATCGTGGCCGAGATGTCGAGACCGACTAGGTGGTAACCTCGCGAGGCGAGCTCGACCGTCTGCACGCCGAGCCCACAGCCCACGTCGAGCACACGCGAGCCCAGCGGAATGCGGAGCGCACGCTCGATGAAATCACACTCGAGCGCCACTTCCTTCGGTGTCGCCGTTCGGACGGTTCGTAGATAGGCCTTCCCAAAGAAGTGTTCGTACCAGGGCCCGTTTTCGTCCGACTCGACCTCGGGAGGCCCGGCGTCTGTCGATTCGGCCGGCGGTGGCGGCGGCTTTGGAATCGGAATCATCATCTCTGCCGCTTTGTCGGGCGGCGGAGCGATATCGCTTCGCGAAAGGACATCTGCGTCTTCGAGGAAAAGCTCTTCGGGCGGCTCGCTGTACCGCGCCGCAGCCGGTGGCTTGCTCGAAGGCCGAATCGCGGGCGGGTTGCTCGAGAGCGGGAGCGGGAGCTGAGGCGGGTCGCTGAAGTGAACGTCGATCGACGGTTCCGACGCGTCGGCCGGATCGATCTCCAGCTCGTCGCCGCCGAGCGGATCGGGCTCGGTCGTGAATGACGGCTCGGTTGGGTCACGATCCTCGACTGGTTCCACCGCCGGCATCACCCCGCTCGGGGGATCGAGCTCCACGACGTTGGACACAGAACGGGCAGTGCCATTGCCGTGGGACTCCAGGGAGTCATCGAGCATGCTCGCGCGAGGGATGTCGGTGATCGGAACGCGAAGCGCGCGCCGTCGCCGCGGAGCTCGGGACGGCAAGCCCTCGGGCCTGTCGGCGGACTCACCGCTCATTGACACTCCCCTTGCCCATGACTTCGCCCATTCGAATCGATGCGCCCGCCCGCGCGACGACCTCGAGCCTACACTCGGGTGGCGTCATCACGATCGCGGTGGACCCCATGTGAAAAACGCCCAGCTCGTCGCCACGGTCCCGCGGAATCGGAGAATCGGCGTAGCTGCGCAACCCAGGAGTATCCCCCCGGTTCGTCTGCACATCATCAAAGCTCAACCCGATGCGTCCCACACCGATCGCCCCCACCAAGATCGTCGTCACAATTCCGTGAACCGCGCCTTCTTGCACAATAGCAAGTCGTTCGTTCCTTGCGAAAAGCTGAGGGATGAAGTCGGTCCCGATACGGTTCACGGGGAACAAAGTGCCCGGGACGTACCGCATGCACTGCACAGTTCCGCAGGTCGGCGCGTGTACGCGATGGTAATCGCGTGGCGAAAGGTAGACGATGAAATAATGGCCTCCCTCGTAGGCCGCCGCCGCATCGGAATCGCCGAGCAGCGCCGCGGCTGTGTAGGGCTGCCCTTTGACGATGAGCTCGCCGTCGGTGGTGATCTCGCCAAGGTCCTCGATCCGCCCATCCGCCGGCGACACCAGCGCGTTCGGATCGGGGTCCATCGGCCTCGTCCCGTCGCGGAGCGTGCGGGTGAAAAAGTCGTCGAAGGTACGGAATCCGCCAGGCGGCATGTCCACCTCGCTCAGATCCACGTCGTAGGCGCGCACGAAGGCCGCAACCGCCGCATCGACGACGCGCTGCGGGGCTCGAGACGCCGCAAGCGTGCCGAGCGCCCTGCTCAGCCGCTTCCGCGGCAGAACACGAACCGTCTGCGCGGCTAGTCGTGAAGCACTCTTCCCCATGAGCTGGTGCTGCCCGAAATGGTATCCGACTGGGCAACGCCGCGTCAAACCTCTGCGGCCCCACAAGTCTCTGAAATCCCGATGATTTTCGGGCTGCAAAGACGAGAACACCTCGCGGGGTGCAGGCCCCAACGAGGTATTCACAATCGTCTAGCGGGCCTAGACCGCTGCTTCGCCGCGCTCACCCGTACGGATTCGCACGGACTCTTCGATGGGCGACACGAAGATCTTGCCGTCACCGATGCGGCCGGTCTTGGCTGCATTCTCGACTGCTTCGATCACCGAAACGACCAGGGAATCGGGGACGACGATTTCAACCTTCACCTTGGGGACGAAGTCGACCACGTACGCAGACCCCCGATAAACCTCTCGCTTACCGCCCGTGCGGCCAAATCCTTTGACCTCCGTCACGGTCATGCCTTTGATTCCTACTTCGTTGAGGGCGTCTTTCACCTCATCGAGCTTGAAAGGCTTAATAATGGCTTCCACCTTCTTCATGGGACCTCCGAAACTTCAAGCAGCCCAACGAGAACCGCCGATGCGGAAC
>Ga0209456_10000501_pt1 | contig 20832 bp, 17 predicted proteins | sample COG_11_FD_184755 | JGI IMG/M metagenome (GOLD analysis project Ga0209456, IMG submission 184755) | Pelagic marine sediment microbial communities from the LTER site Helgoland, North Sea, for post-phytoplankton bloom and carbon turnover... | ecosystem: Environmental > Aquatic > Marine > Neritic...
GCGACCAGCTCGTCGAACAACGCCTTGTCGTTGGCGATCCAGGTGACGGGTGGCGGTGGTGAGATGACGCGCACCGGGGCGCGACTGTCGACGCTGAGCATCGCAGCGAGCTCCCAGACATCTTCGATGCCCATGTAGGGATGCACCGTCATGCCGCCCGCGCCTCTGGCGATTTCGACCAGGCGCCTGTGCGTAGCGCCCGCGGTGCAAGCGCGTGCCACAGCGATGGGCGGGCCGATCGGATCTGCGACCAGGTGCTCGGGTGCGCCCATCTGGAGCGTGCCGCTGCAGTACGGCTCGTAGCCCAGGGCTTCGGGCGTGACCGTTACGTAGACGTCGTGGTCGCCGGCTCGGAGACGGCCGCGGTGCTGGTACTCCTCGACGCCTGCGATGTCGGCGAGGAAGGGAATCCCCGAGACGTCGTCGAGCTGCAGTGTCGGGTGCGGCGTGTCGCCCGGCTGCCAGCGATGCGGCTCGTAGGGGCGCAATTGAGCCGCGAGGTCGATGTCGGCGGCCAGCTCTCGGCCGGCAATGCGTGCTGGTCCCAGGTCAGGGATACGATGGCCGGGAGTCCCGCTCACAGGCCCCCTTTAGCGCAGCTGGGCGCCGTTTCCAACGGGCTCAGTTCTGCGGTGCGGGTACGGCCGGTGCGTACTCTGTGAGGAATCCGTTGACCGCGGTCCAATAGACGTCGCTGTCCGACCACTCGTTCCACAACGCGCGCGACCCGTGCTGACCCTTCGATGCAGGCGTGAAGAGGATCTTCTTCTCGGCGGGGGACGCATCGAAGATCGGCAGCACTTGTTCCCGCTCCTTCTTCGCAGAGGTGACGAACACCGGCTGCTTCACGCGTTTGGCGAAGCTCTGAACGTAGTCGCGGCCCTCTTTCTTGAAGTATTCGCCGGGAGCGAATGCCATCACCGCAGTGACTTCATCGGTGTGCTCCGCCGCCATACGAAAGACCAGCGAAGCCGAATAGGAGCTGCCCCAGACGATGACCCGTTTGGCCGCGAGCTCCTTGCGCGCGTACGCGAGCGCCGCTTCCATATCGACGTAGGCGTCCAAGTAGCCCCTCGCCAAGCCCATCCTCATGGCGCGGCGGTGGGTTTCGTTCTGAACGCCGTTGACCTTGCCACCCGAGCGCTGGTCGACCGCCATCACGCGATACCCGGCCTTCACGAGCTTGGGTGCGATCTCCCGATACTCCCCGCGGCTCCAGCCGGCCTGATGAAAGAGCAGAACCAGGGTCGCCGACTCGTCCTTGGCTTGATACACGTCGGCTCGACCTTGTATGCCGCCGGCCGTGGGAAAGTCGACGCTCGCGAATCCCTCATCGGCAAACGATGTGGCGTTTGGCGCGGCCACCAGCATGGCGGCGACGGCGAGAACCCAGCTCAATCTGCGCATCGATTTCTCCTATTCAGAACGGGTAGCAACGTAGCCCGGAAACCGGCCTCAGTACACCACTACGGGCCGCTCGGCGGCCACGCTGAGGGTGGTGGACCGGAGCAAGTCGCGAGACGAGGTGCCGGCATGGATCTCGTGCACCAGCCCCTCGAGCGCCCACGCCGATTCGGCGACGTCGTAGTACGCCAGATCGTTCACGGGGATCGTAATCTCGACCGTCTGGGTTTCTCCGGGGCCGAGAGCGACTTTGGCAAAGCCCTTGAGCTCACGTTCGGAACGCATTACGGCGGACTCCGGGTAGGTCACGTAGACTTGAACGACCTCTGCTCCAGCGACGGAGCCGGTATTGGTGACGTCCACGCTGAAACGGACCACATCGCCGGCCCTGGCCTCCGACTGACTGGCCCGAAGATTGTCGACTGTGAACGTCGTGTAGCTCAGGCCGAACCCAAACGGGAACTCGGGCACCGAACCGTTGCGATCGAGGTGGCGATAGCCGTGGAAGTAGTCGTAGGTGACCTCGAGGGACTCGTTGTCGAACGCGGGCAACTGATCGAGGCCCGTTGGAAACGTGATCGGCAGCTTGCCCGAGGGGCTAGCGTCGCCGAACAAGAGGTCTGCGATGGCGTGGCCGCCCATTTGTCCCGGGTACCAGGCCATCAGGAGCGCCTCGACGTCCGAGAGCCACTCTCCCATCGTGATCGCACTGCCGCCTTCGAGAACCACGATGGTGCGGTCGTTGGCGGCCGCTGCATCTCGAATGAGCTTCACTCGTTCGGCCGAAAGCCCGAGGTCGACCCGGTCGCCGGCGCCGATGAGCGATTCGCCTTCGTCCTCGGCCGTGAGCCCGGTCACGACGATCACAGCATCCGCGGCTTCGATCAGTGCGATGTCCTCCGCCCCGAGGACGTCCTTGCCAATGTGCTCTACGGCCACTTCGGCGCCGACAGCCTCCTCGATCCCCTGCAAAGGTGTCACGACGAATGCCGGCTTTGGATTGCTGCTTCCACTGTCCCCGGTATTGGGCGTATCCGCGAGAAGGCCGATGACGGCGATGCGTTCGAGCGCGCCCACGTCAAGCGGCAGGGCGCTCGATTCGTTCCTCAACAGCACAGAGCCCTTGACCGAAGCTTCCCTGGCGAGAGCGAGATGCTCGTCGCTTGCCAGCACACTCCGGTCGAGATCATTCGGCTGGTCGAGCCCGTACTCGAGCTTCTTTCGCAACATCCGGCGGACGGCATCGTCGATCACGGACTCGGGCACATCGCCATCGTGCACCGCAGAGAGAAGCGGCTCGCCGTAGACCTGGGGGACCGGCATTTCGAGATCAAGGCCATTCAAGGCTGAGCCGAGCGTCGTGTGCGTTCCGAAGACGAAGTCGGACAGTACGAACCCGTCGAACCCCCAATCGGTTTTCAAGATTTGCTTCAGCAGATGTTCGTTCTCACCGCAAAACTGACCGTTGACGGAGTTGTACGCGCTCATCACCGAGGCAGCGCCACCTTCGAGCACCGCTGCGCGGAAGTGTGGAAGGTAAATCTCACGCAAGCTTCGTTCATCGACCGTGACGTTGACGTCGAAGCGAGTGTCCTCGATGCTGTTCGCTGCGTAGTGTTTCGGATTCGCAAGCGCGTGTTCCTGCACTCCCCGAACGAACGCGACTGCCATCCGCGATAGATGATGGACATCTTCGCCGTAGGTCTCTTGAGAGCGGCCCCAGCTCGGGTGGCGCAAGTTGTTGATCGTGGGAGCGAGTAGAACGTTACCCCCAATCGCCTTGAGCTCACGCCCCATGGCTGCGCCAATCCGTCGCTCGACCTCGGGCTCCCAGCTTGCTCCGCGCGCCATCCCGACGGGAAAGGTGGTCCCCCCCACTGCGCCGGTTACCCCTCTTGGACCATCAGACATTCTGAACGGCGGTACGCCGAGCCGTTCGACGCCGGGAGCACCCCAAATCAGCCCGCCGTCGGGCAAGGCAATGGCGCTGCTGCCCGCCATCTGCGCGACCTTCTCTTCCAGTGTCATTTGGGAGAGAAGCTCGTCGACGCGTCGTTCTACATCGACGCTGGTGTCGGTGCTGCAGGCGGCCAGGAAGGCAACCAAGATCAAACTAAGCCATGCGAGTTTCACGGGATCGGATGGTATCCGATCTCAGCCGACTTCCAAGACGACCTTGCCTCTGGCGCGCTTGGTCTCCATGTATCGGTGGGCCTCGGGGGCCTCATCGAGCGGGAAAGAGCGGTCGACGACGACTCTCATGCTTCCTGCGTCTATCTGTTGCCGAATCCACTCGAGCTGCTCGCGCCTGGACTTCACGATGACGAGCTTGGCCCGTTTTCGGCGCACGAAAGTCCGGGCTACGTCTTTGAAGATACGCGAGCTCGGGATGGTGTGGACGTAGCTCCCGCGAGGGGTGAGCAAGTGCGCGAGCTTGTCGAAGCGGTAGTTGCCGAACACATCGAAGATCGCGTCGAAGCGCTCGTCGAGATCGACCAGGTCCGTCTGGGTGTAGTCGATGACTCGATCGGCGCCGAGCTCGGTGACGAGCTCCACGTTCCGGTGGCTGCACACGGCGGTGACCTGGGCGCCTAGGATCTTGGCGATCTGCACGGCAAAGACCCCAACGCCACCCGAGGCTCCGTTGATCAGGACGTGCTGACCTGGCTTCACCTGAGCGTCGTCGCGAAGGGCTTGTAGCGCCGTCTGCGCAGCGAGCGGCACCGCGGCTGCAACGCGTAGCTCGATCGAGGTCGGTGCCTTCGCGAGCTGTTGGGAATCCACAGCCGCATACTCGGCATAGGCTCGACCCGCGAAGTCGTTGATCATCCCGTAGACCAGGTCGCCTTCCGCAAGATCCGCGCCGACCCCGGCCTCCACGACCTCGCCCGCAATGTCGTGTCCGACGATGAGTGGGAATTTCTTGCCGGTCGCCACTTGGAACTTCCCCTTGCGCACGACGATATCCTTTGGATTCACACCGATGAAGCGAGTCCTGACGAGGACTTGCCCGCGTGTCGGCACAGGGCGCGGAACCCTTGCCTCATGGAGCATCTCCGGTCCGCCGTATCGGTCGATGACGACCGCGCGCATCGTTTCGCTCGGATGCAGGTGCTTTCCGTATTGTGGCAGCGCGCTCATTTCTTCTCGTAGCGGTAGAGAGAGAGCCCGGAGAGAATCTTGGGCTGAAAGAACGTGCTCTTTTCCGGCATCACGATTTCGGGGTCCTCGAGGCCCGCGTCGGCGACCGCCATGAGGTCCTCGAGGTTCACCGGGTGAAGCGCAACCGCGATGTCGTAGTCGCCCCGGTCGACCGCCGCCTTCATTTCCTCGAGTGCCGACTCCGAGTAGTAGTCGAAGTGATTCGGGTCGACGATCATATCGTGGGTCAGCCCGAGCTTCGGATAGAGCTCGCGCTCTAGGATCGCGCAATCGAGCCGTCCGACCACGTCATCGGGTACGTGCTTCGCGTCGAGCTCGAAACAGCCGTCCTTCGTATAGATGCAGAAGCTGTGCTTTGCGGGCGTGCGGAATGAATCGACCGGGCGGAGCGGAAGGTCCCCCGCAATCTCCGAGAACGGACGAACTCCATTGATGACGCGATTGTACGCTTGGATGACCGCTTCCTCGGTGACGTAGCAAAGGAAATGGGTCTGCTCGTTGAGGAGGCTCGCGTGGTAGCGATGGTGCCCGTCTGCGATGTAGAGCGGCTCGGTTTCGAGCGCGGCTTGGATGGCGCGTCCGGTTTCGCTCTGCTCGGGAACTCGCCAGACCTTGTTCTCGATGCCTTCGAGCTCGCTGAAGCCGCCGAACTCGCTGGTGAGCTCGTAGAGCGGGTCCGCCTCTTGCTTGGCCTGCTCTAGCGCCGATGCGATCGGGGCTCGGGTCAGCACGAACACCGGGCCGATGTGGAGCCCGGTCGCGCGGCGCATCGCGATGCGTCCCTTCACCTTGTCGTCGAACGTCTTCTCGTGACGAATGATCTGCTTGGCGTCGTACGGCGACACCTCTGCGGCGACGAACACGCCGGTCCGGCGGCCCCCAGGCCATGTTTGCTCGTACACGTAGTAGGCGGGCTCGCGGTCTTCGATGAGCGACCCGTCCGCGACCATTCGCTTCGTCGCCGCCCCGGGATCATCTCCCAAGATGATGTGAAACAACGAGATAGGCTCTTCGTTGAGCAGCTTCTCGAGGGGCGTGCCCGGTTTGATCACGTCGTACGGTGGAGACGCGATCCGAGACACGCGGGCCGGGTCCGGGCGTAGCCCAGTGAGTCCGATCGTGGCGACCATGATAGCTCCTTTAGGGGCTTGCGAATCGCATATTGCCCCTGGAAGTCAAGAGCCCCAAGGAGGCAAAGACAGGCTAGGCGGGGCCGAGCGTTCCGCGGTCGCCGTCGAGCGTGACCAAGTCGCCAGTTTGAAAGCGCGAGGTCGCTACCCGGAGGTTGACGACCGCCGGAAGACCGTATTCCCGTGCGACGACTGCGCCGTGCGAGACAGCGCTTCCGACATCGGTTGCGAGGCCGGCGATCAAGCTGAAGTAAGGCGTCCATCCGACATCCGTGATGGGCGCGACCAGGATTTCGCCGGCTTGCAGCTGGGCCGCTTCTTCGAGTGTCTCGACGACGCGGGCGCGGCCCGTGACGGTGCCACGGCTCACGGGTTTACCGACCAGCGCCCCATCTTGCCCTTCGATTGGCTGGAGGCGAAGCGGCTCAGGCCGGTTGCTGAAGATCTCCGGAAAGTGCAGCGGCATTTGGTAGTCGATCACCCGCCGCCTCGATACCGCTAGCTCCGCCAGCTCCCGCCGGCCTTGAAGCAACTCGCCGAGCTCTTGGTGCGTCAAGAAGAAGACCGCGTCTTCGTCTGGCAGCCGACCTTCCTCCACCATGCTCGCGCCGAGCGCTCGGTAGGCGTGCTTGAACGCGGTCGTCACCGCCACCAATCCGGATTTCGTGTGCTCGCGGGTTCGAATTGCCGCATGCGCGAGCGGGAGCAAACGACGAAGGAACGGGTGACCCTGTGGCGACGCTCCGTGCTGGGCCGCGGGCCGATCCGGCATTCCGTGCTGGAGCCGGGCGCGAAGGCCTGACTGTAACGAGGCGATCAAAGGCGCCGGGTCTGCGGCCCATCCCTTTTGGCGTAGCTCCAGCTCCCGGACCGCGCGGTGTCCGTGGCGATCGAGATAGCGTCCAAACTCTTTGCCAGCCTCGCCTGCGTCGGCGGAGCGGAGCCAGGCTAGCGCAGCCTCGGGATCAGCAGACGCGAAGGCCCCTTCCGCTTCCGGGTTCTCCAAGAGCCGATTGATTACGCGCTCGACGCCTTCGGCGATATCGGCGCTCTCCACGTCTTTCGCGCCCGCGAGCATCTCCGCGACCAGCGCGTGATGCTCTTGGGTCGGCGTTTTCCCTTTGGCGAGGATGCCGAGCAAGATCGGGCTCAATGCGCCCGACGAAGACGAAGACATCAGATGGAGATCGTACGCTCGCCAAACCTTCGGAAGGTTATCGTCAATCGCCCGGTACAGCTGCCGCGCGGTGCCCAGTTTCGGAAGGGTCAGGCTGGCGAGCAGCGAATCCAGGTCTCTTCGATGTTTTGACGCCGCTAGAAGGATTGCGAAGTAGCGGGCGCCGTTGAACGTGCGTCTCAGGGCTGGCTCAGGCTCCGGGTTGGCTACCTCTTCGACGTCTCGTCCGCAGAGCGCGATGCACATCTGAGCCTTGGTCGAACCTGCGACGGCGGCTGAGAGCTCGGCCAGGGTCGAAAGGTTGAGAAACATATGACCGTAGAACATCGCCACGTAGCGAACGTTGTCGCCGCGCGGAATGTTGGCTCCCATTCGTCGGTAGGAGCGCTGCATGCCGATATCGATGCCGCGGCCAGTGACCGAGTACGTCAGTGGGGTCACGGCGCCCGGCATCATCTCGCCGATATTGCACCAGGTGTAGACATCGCTTGGGTTGGGGTCCGTATCGAGCTCGCTTGGATCGGCGGGAAGCTGTGTGATCGGTCGGGCCTGCAGCCATCGAAGCTCGCCGCCCTGGTCGATCGCCCACTCTATGTCGAGGGGCGCCCCGTATTGCTCTTCGGCTCGCAGCGCTCCGTCGAGCAAGAGCGTGAGCTCCGCCTCACTCAGCGCCGGCGTGTCGCCGTGCAACTCGCTGTCGAACAGCGACCCATCTCTTGCCAGGAGCCAATGGTCCGGGGTGGCATGTCCGCTGACCAGCGCTTCCCCGAGCCCCGCGACCGCGTCGACGACGACTTGATCGCGGCGCGCGTTGACTGGGTTCACGGTGAACAGAACGCCTGCTGCGCGCGCGTCGACCATTTGCTGGACGACGATGTTCATCTGGACTTCGCTCTGGCCGGTCTTTTCATCGCGGTAGGCCACCGCCCGGGCGTTCTCGAGCGAGCGAAGACAGTCCTCGATGGCAACGCGCAGCGCCTCGGTGCCTTCGACGTTCAGCACCGTTTCGTACTGGCCGGCAAACGAAGCGTCGCCCGAGTCCTCTCCGATCGCCGACGAGCGAACCGCTACTTTCCCCGCACCGATGCGCTCGTAGTGCGCGTCGAGATCGTTGGGGAGATTCCCGGTGCTCGCGCCCGTGACGACGAAGCCCGCGGGCACGTCGAACCCGTAGCCCAGCAGGCGGACCAGCCCCTCGGCCTTGCCGCCGACCGCCTCACCCGAAACGGCCTCGAGCGGAACGCACTTGGGCGCAGTCATGCGGGCGCCACACGGGTTCGCAGCCTGCTGATGATCTCGGATGCGCATTCCTGCGACAGCGGGAAAGGCGAGGCAAACGCGAGCCGTGCTGCAAGCGAGCCGTACCGCGCGTACAGGCTCTCGGCGACCTCGCCGGGGGTCCCCACGACGGCGACTTGGCCGAGGAGCTCGTCGTCAATCAAGGAAGCCATTTCGTGCCATCGCCCGAGTTTGGTGAGCTGGCGGAGCTCCGGTTGAAGCTCGCCGCGGCCCTCTGCCTCGAGCACGCTGCGATATGCCGGAGTCGACGCGTAAAACGCGACCTGGTTCCGGGTCATGGCTCGCGCGTTCTCGAACTCGGCCTCGTCCTTGCCCGTCACCACGAGCACCTGGGCACATAGCGTGAAGTCGGACAACTGACGGCCTGATGCCGCCAGACCCTTCCGGAGGTTCGGTAGCATGACTTGTTCGAGTGAGCGTTCGGTGTGGAAGGGATGCAAGAGCATGCCATCAGCCACCTCGCCTGCTGCTTCGGTCATCTTCGGGCCCACGCCACCCAGGTAGATCGGAGGCGGGCCCCCGGTTGCCGGACCAGGATTGAAGATCGGTGGCATCAGCGTGTGCGTGTAGAACTCGCCTCGGAAATCGAGCTTCTCGTTGGCGTTCCAGTTCGCGAAGATCGCCCGAAGGGCGCGGACGAACTCCTTCATGCGGGTGACGGGTTTGCTCCACGGCATGCTGTACCGAGCCTCGATATGCGGCCTGATCTGCGAGCCGAGGCCAAGCCAGAAGCGGCCGCCCGAGAACTGTTGCAGGTCGTGGGCCAGATTGGCGACCGTCATTGGCGTACGCGCGAACGCGATCGCCAGCCCGGTTCCGATCTGTAACTTGGAGTGCTCGGCGGCGAGAACGAGCGGCATGAACGGCTCGTGCGGCCCTTCGAATGTGAAGCAGCCGTCGAAGCCCGCCTCCTCGAGCTCGCGGACTCGGGCGGGGATCTGCTTCATGTTGGTGACCACCATTCCGGCGTCGATTTTCATCCGTTCGAGCTCCCGTGAGGAGAAGCTCGTGGCATGAATCGCGGGACACTGTCAAGCAGCGCAGACCCTTGAAACGAGGCCCCAAACGTTCTACTCCGGGTTCCGGAGGTTTCGATGACCGCACGAACCGGGCTTCTCCCATTCTGGAAAAACTACGACCGCAAGCTCTACCTCAAGGCCGCGATTCTCGCCGATGAGCTTGGCTACGATTCATTCTGGATTCCGGAGGCATGGGGCTACGAGATTTTCTCACTGCTCACCGAGGTTGCGGTTCACACCAAGCAAATCAAGATCGGTACAGGCATCGTCAACTGCTTCAGTCGCTCGCCGGGGCTTCTGGCAATGAACGCCGCGACCGTCGATGAGATCAGCGAAGGACGTCTGATCCTCGGACTCGGTACGAGTGGCAAGCGGGTCATCGAAGGCTTCCACGCGCGCGAGTTCACCAAGCCGCTTACCCAGTTACGCGACGTGATTCGAGTGACCAAGACCTTGCTCAGCGGCAAGCGCCTCCACGAAAGCGGCGCGAAGCTCCACGACTACCGCCCATTCGAGCTCGCGATGAGGCCGCTGCGCCCCGACGTGCCGATCTATGTCGCCGCGCTCAAGCAGAAGTCGATCACGTCGGTCGGCGAGCTCGCCGATGGATGGATTCCCACCTTCTGGCCCTACACCAAGCTCGAGCAGGGGCACGCCTGGATCGCCGAAGGCGCCGCCAAGGCCGGTCGCGATCCGAGCGACATCGCGACTGCGCCCTTCACGACGGTCATCCCCTTGGGCGATGCGGGAGTCAAAGAGGCCCGCCAGATCATCTCCTTCTACATCGGCGGCATGGGTGACTACTACAAGGAGCTGCTCAGCGGATTCGGCTATGCCGATGAATGCAAGCGCGTCGACGAGCTCTATCGCGATGAGAAGACACGGTCACAGGCGGCCGATGCCGTGTCCGAAGACATGATCGAGGCGCTCACCATTGCCGGCGACCCGCAGTACTGCATTTCCGAGTTGAGACGCCGCCGCGAGTACGGGATCGACCTTCCAATCCTCAATCTTCCGTCGAATCTGCCCTGGGAGATGGTCGAGATGTTCATCCGGACCATGGCGCCTTCGACCTAGGATTTTTGGCCTACACCCTCCTCTTGCTAGTCTGGAGGTGTGTTTGGGGGACGCCACGAAGCGGAGTGCACGCTCAGCCGGAGTGCCGGTCTGTGCGCGCTACTCTTTGCACTCGGCTGCAGCGTCTACGACCCGAGCCTAATTCGAAGTGGCGAGAATACCGGTGTTCCGAGTCGTCCGCCGGCCAGCACCAGCTCGCCGGAGGACAGCGACTCGATCGTCTTCGCGCTGAACGAAATCTTTCTCAGGCAGACGGCGGAGATGGCGGCCCGCATCGGGATCGACTTGGATGCCACAGTAACGACCGGCCGCGATGATGCGACTTGCGAGCCTCGACTCGAGGACGGCCAGGTGGTGGGCCAGGCCGTGGTCGACGGTGACCGCGGCATCGACAATTCAATTGGTGCGGCTTTGCTACCGACCACTGGGAGCGCTCTTCCGTGCCTCGAGGACAACCTCGCCCTCACGCAGGGGCGCGGAGTCGGCACGATCCTGCTGTGGGTGAAGGACTGGAACGGACTTCCCAACGACGCGAGTGTGACGGCGATGCTCACGACGGCCGTCGATGGGACGAACGAAGATCCATCACTGGTCGGCTTTGGCGGCAGCGACCCCGTCAATCTCGTGTACCTGAGCGGCAACCCGAACGCCGAGGTGCCGGACCCTGGATGGGACAATCAGGACTCGTGGTTCCTCGACCCGGTCGACTTCGAGAAGGATGAATTCGGCTCACCTAGCTTGGACTTGCCAAAAGCTGAGCAGGTCGACGCGTACGTATCCTCTGGCCGTTTAGTGGTGCCTCTCCTCCCGGGCACCGAGTTCAAGCTGATCGCCGGCGACGGCAGCGTAGCGAGCGATGGCGCTATGACGGTCACGGTCAACGGCGGCTTCATGATGGGCGACATCAGCGAAGACCATACCCGCATCGACCGCGGGCTTTTCGCGGGCCGGTTCAGCCTGGAGAAACTCGGTGAGACCACGCCGCAGATCGGCATGTGCACCTTCAACGCGACCGTCATCGGGTCGCTTCTCGGCCAGTTCGCAGACATTCAGAGCTCCCCGGAAAGAGACGGCACCGGCGCAGAGTGTGATGCCTTCAGCACGGGCGTGACGTTCAACGGCGTCGCCGGGCGGGTCGCTGGCCTTGCCTCGGTCTCACGGCCCGCACTCGCGCCTTGCGCCACGGAGGGGCCGGTCGAGACCGATCGCTGCTGCCCGAGTGAATGGCTGAATGGCAAGACCCGGGCCGAGACCTGCGACACGCCGGAAAAGATGATCAAGGCTACGCGGTTCGATGCGCTACCGAGTACGGTTCAGATCCCCGTGCCCGAGCCGGATTTGCCCTAGGAGCTCCGTTCTTGGTCGGGTCGTCGATCAGCCGCCTGCGTTTCGGCGCTGTCGCACCGAATCGGCGAGCTGTTCGATCACGGGCACCGTGGCCTCCCAGCTCATGCAGGCGTCCGTGATGCTCTGCCCGTAGGTGAGGTCGGCGCCAGGGTCGCTGTTCTGTCGGCCCCCCACGAGGAAGCTCTCGAGCATCACACCGAGCACACCGGTGCTGCCCTGCGCGACCTGCTGCCCGATCGCGACGGCCACGCCCGCCTGCTTTTCATGATCCTTGCCGCTGTTTGCGTGGCTACAGTCGACCATTACGCGTCCCTCGAGACCCGCCTGTTCGAGCATCTCCACGGTCTCCGCGACCTGCTCAGGCTGATAGTTCGGCTTCCCCGCTCCGCCGCGAAGGATCACGTGGCAATCGAGGTTGCCCTTGGTTGCCACGATTGCGGTGAGGCCCTGCTTGGTCACCGAGAGGAAGTGGTGCGGGTTGCGGGCTGCTTTGACGGCCTCCACTGCGATCTTCACCGTCCCGCGTGTACCGTTCTTGAAGCCCACCGGCATCGATAAGCCGCTCGCGAGCTCGCGATGGACTTGACTCTCGGTGGTGCGCGCGCCGATCGCTCCCCAGGACACCAGGTCCGCCACGAACTGCGGTGAAATCGGATCGAGGAACTCGGTCCCGGCAGGCAAATCGAGCTCGGCCAGCGCGCTCAGCAGCCCGCGCGCCACGCGGAGCCCGTGATTGATGTCGAAGCTCCCGTCGAGATTGGGGTCGTTGATCAACCCTTTCCAGCCGACGGTCGTACGCGGCTTCTCGAAGTAGGTGCGCATCACGATGAAAAGGTCGTCGGCATGCTGGTCGCGCAACGCCGCCAAGCGCTTGGCGTAGTCGAGCGCGGCCTGCGGGTCGTGGATCGAGCAAGGACCGACGACCACCGCCAGCCGGTCGTCTTTGCCGTGCACGATGTCGCTGATCCGCTGTCGAGCCTCCGCAATCCGCTCGATCGCGTCCTCGCCGGGATGGATCTCCTCCATCAGGATGGCAGGTGGCATCAGAGGACGAAGGCCTTCGATCCTAACGTCGTCGGTAGGTGGGCGGAACATGGCAGCGGGATTTCTAGCATGGAAGCCCGTCCCCGTCTCGGATGACCCCCGTTCGGGCCCGCTGTGCTACATCGCGACCTCGTGACCGCGTTCGTCCGGCTCTTTCCCTTCTGGGTCACCCTCGGCGGTGTCGTTGCGCTCATCTACCCGCCGGCGTTCACATGGTTCCTCGACTACGGACTCATCACGCCGGGCCTTCAGATCATCATGCTCGGCATGGGGCTCACCCTCGAGCTCTCCGACTTTTCCCGCGTCTTTCGCGCTCCCGCGCCCATCCTCTGGGGGGTGCTCTTGCAGTACACGGTGATGCCGCTTCTCGGATGGGCCGTGGGCTATTTGTTTCAACTGCCGACGCCGTTTGCCGTGGGCCTGGTGCTGGTCTGCTGCTGTCCCGGCGGCACGGCTTCTAACGTGATCGCTTACCTGGCCAAGGCCGACGTCGCGCTATCGGTGTCGATGACCGCGTTTTCGACCATGCTGGCTGCCGCGTGCACGCCGCTGCTCACCGCCTGGATCGTCGGTAGCCGAGTCGATGTCGACGGCCTGGGGTTGTTCGTGAGCACCGCCGAGGTGGTCCTGCTCCCGGTTGCGATCGGGCTCTTCATGCGGCGCTACCTACCGAGGCTCACCGAGAAGCTTCTGCCCATTGCACCGGCGGCCGCGGTGCTGATGATCGTGTTGATCGTTGCGGCGGTGCTTGGTGCGCGCAAAGAAGCCGTGCTCGAGTCAGGGCTGCAACTACTCGGCGCGGTCGTGACGACGCACACGTTTGGATTCCTGCTCGGCTATTTGCTCGGGGGTTTGAGCGGCGGCTTCGGAAGCGTTGCGCGGACGACCTCGATCGAAGTCGGCATGCAGAATTCGGGGCTGGGGGCGGTCCTTGCGCAAGCACACTTCGCCAATCCGCTGACCGTGATCCCGAGCGCCATCTCCGCGATCACGCACTGCATCCTAGGGAGCGCCTTAGCCGCCTGGTGGTCTCGGCGCCCGGTTTTGTAAGGCACATCACAAAAGCCTGCAATCTTGTGTTACTGTTTTGTTGTAGTAGTGCTAGATTTTGGTTACTTGGCTCACCAGCTTGGAACCGATGAAACCTCTGCTTAACTTGTTGCTTACGGTCCTCGTGCTCACCGCTTCGGCGTGTAGCGTCTACGACTCCAGCTTGATGGAGAACGGGCTCGCGACTGTGCCGGACAGGCCGCCTGCGAGCACCAGCTCGAAAGCCGATGATGTCGAGGCGGTTTTTGCGTTCCGCAACATGTCGCTGGACCAGTCCGGTGATCGGTGGAGAAAGATTGGTCTCGACCTCGACGGCATGAACACCGCGTCGATCGCGGACGCCGCCGAATGCGTTGCGGCAAACGGAAATCCGCCGCTCGATGGACTCAAAGGAATCGACAACGCCTTCGGTCAGTTCGTGCTTCCGACGGTGGTGAGCTTGATCTCCTGCCTCGAAGACAACATCGCGCTCAATCAAGGACTCGGACGGGGCACGGTGTTGCTCCGCCTGAGCGAATGGAACGGCACGCCCAACGACGCGAAGGTGGATGTATCGGTTGTCTCAGCCGTCGACGGAACCTCACTCGACGATGTATCCGACGTGGAATGGGGTGGCCCGGACGGGTCGAACCTCATGCTTTCGGGAGGGAACGCCGACGCTCCGGATCCCGGTTGGGACGGAGAGGACTACTTCTTCGTGGACCCCTCGAGCTTGGTCGCGGGGGACATCGACCGCCCCGAAGTGTGGAAGACCGACGCGTACATCAGCAGCGGCCGGGTCGTGCTTCCCTTGGATACGGCTGCCACCTTCGTCTTTCTGACGGGTCCGGGAAGCTTCTCGATCTCGGTCAATGGCTTCTTGATCGCGGACATCAGTGAAGATGGGGAGACCGTGGATAAGGGCGTCATCGCCGGGCGCTTCCCAGCGGGCGAGCTCGTTGCGACGCTGGCGCCTTTGGGCATTTGCGACGAGTCCCTCCGCGGGAGCGTCGTCGGGCAGCTCACCAACAATCTCGATCTTCGTGTCGATCCTGACGAGGGAAGCCCAGACGATGAATGCACCGCCTCGGGCGTTGCATTCAGCTTCCAGGGAGTCCGCGCCCGAATCGCAGATCGGCCCGCACCCATCGAGCTGCCGATTCCCGATCCGTGTGGAGGGGGGGCAGGCTCGCAGTCTGCGTTCGATCGCTGCTGCCGTTCGGTCGAGCTCAACAGTCCAGAGTCGCTTCCCAGTCCCAATGAGTGCTCTCCGCAGGACTTGCAGCCCTACGCGGACCTGCCGAATCCGGTCCCAGTGCCTCCCGAAGACGGCTTCTAGTCGACTTCGAACGACTCGCCGCAACCGCAGTCGCCGGTGGCGTTCGGATTCTTCCACTTGAAGCCGTAGCTCATCAGGCTCTGCTCCCAGTCGAGCACCGCGCCTGCGAGAAACTCGATGCTGCGATTGTCGACGACGACCTTGAGGCCGTCGAAGTCGAACACGAGGTCTTTGTTGGGGCGGATTTTCGTGGCGAAATCGTAGACGTAGTAATAGCCGGAGCAGCCGCCGCCTTTGACCCCGAGCCGCAGGCCTTCGACCGGCACCTCCTGGTCGGCGACCTTCTGCTTCGCCATTTCCACGGCTCTGGGTGTCAGCGTGATGCCTTTCGCCTCGCTCATCTGCTCTATGTAAGGCGGGAGGTCCGGTTGCGCCAGGGCTGCGGTTCGTTCACCAATCGACGGGCTTGCCGCTCGCCCTTCGAGCCCATAGTGGCGAGCCTTCTCGCAGCCGCCCGACCGTTTCGGCGACCGCATCGGCGACCACCCGCACCTCCTCGGCGGTCGTGTGCCGCCCGAGGCCGAAGCGAACCGAGGCTGCGCTCCAGTCTTTCGGAACCGCCATCGCCTCGAGCACGTAGCTCGGGCCCGCTTCCGCGCTGCTACATGCCGAGCCGCTCGACACCGACACGGCTTCGCTGAGGTCGAGGAGCAGCCGGGCCCCGTCGACGTACCCAAACGACAAGTTGAGGTTACCTGGATGCCGCGGACTAGCGGCTCCGTTGAGCCGAACCTCCTCGATTGCGCCGAGAAGACCGCCCTTCAACTCGTCGCGGAGCGATTCCAGCCGGGTCGCCTCTGTCCGGCCTTCGCTCTGCATGATCTCGGCTGCAGCGCCAAAGCCCACGATCCCGGGCACGTTGAGCGTGCCCGACCGTAAGCCTCTCTCGTGGCCGCCGCCAAGGATCTGCGCGGTGGGGATGCCACGTGTTTGTAACGAGTTGCGAACGTAGAGCGCGCCCACTCCCTTCGGACCGTACATCTTGTGTGCCGAGATGCTCGCCAGGTCGATGTTCATCTCGGCGACTGAGAACGGCAGGTACCCGAGGCCTTGCGCGGCGTCGCAGTGAAACGTGATGCCGCGCTCTTTCGTGAGAGCGCCGATCGCGGCGAGGTCCTGTACGACGCCGACTTCGTTGTTCGCAAGCATCACACTGACCAGCACCGTGTCCTCGGTGAGCGCTTCGGCGACGGCGTCGGGTGAGACGTGGCCCTGCGCATCTACGTCGAGCCAGGTGACCTTCCAGCCTTCGCGTTCGAGCGCTGCGCAGGTATCGAGCACGGCCCTGTGCTCGGTGCGCACGGTCACGATGTGCTTGCCGTCTCCCAGCCGCGCCTGGGCCACGCCGCGGATGGCCAGGTTGTCACTCTCGGTCGCGCCCGAGGTGAAGATCACTTCGTCTGGCTTCGCGCCGACCAGCCCGGCAACCAGTGCCCGTCCGCACTCTACCGCGTCCCGGGCGGCCTTGCCGTGCGTGTGGGTCCGGCTGGCAGCGTTCCCGAAGCGGTCCACGAAGTAGGGAAGCATCGCGGCGAGGACCCGCTCGTCGACCGGGGTCGTCGCGTGGTGGTCCATATAAATCGGGGGTTCGCTCATGGGTCCAGGTAATCCTAGCGCCGACCATGTGCGCCTCCAACGTGTTGATCTATGCTCTTGTCATGGCCGGAGCGAGCATCCTTTGTGCAACCGATTTGACCTCCGCAGGCCCCCGAACCGTCGATCTCGCGGTGGCTGCGGCGAAAGCCTTCGGCGTGAGGCTCGACCTCGTCCATGTACTCGACGACGCGGATTCGTGGTGGCCCGAGTCCCCCGAGCTTCAAGCCGCCGCTGAGGCAGCCAGAGAAGACTCGACGAGGTACGAAGCCGTGCTCGAGAACGAGCTGCAAAATGAGCAGGCGCGCTGTGTCGCAGCCGGCGTCGAGTGTGAAGCATTCGTCGTCCGTGGTCGTCCGTGGCGTGTCATTCCCGAGCTAGCCCAAGAACGAGGCTCGTTCATGCTCACCATCGGTCCATACGGGTCGAGCGGCCCGCGCTCGGTCGACAGCGGGGGCGCCACCGAAGCGGTCCTCGGCTCGACTGCGCAGCGCGTGATCCGCGCGGCCGCTTGCCCGGTCTTCGTCGCAACTGGTGACGCGCCGATTCCCGATGCTCTCCAAGGCACCAAGTGGTTCGTCGGCACTGACTTCTCGGAGTCCGCGTTGTCGGCGATCTCTTGGGCGAAGCGTGCGGCTGCTCGTGTTGGCGGTGAGCTCCACGTTGCGAACGTGGTCATCCCTGCGGGGGGCGAAGAGAAGCCCGACGAAGAGCGCACTTGGCGTCAAGTCCTGCGAGACCAGAGCAAGCTAGAAGCGGGCAAGAAGCTCGAGGCGTATGTCCAGGAGCACGCGCCCAGTGCGCACTTCCATCAAGTCGTTTCGCCCGATTATGCGGCCCACGCGCTATGCGAGGCGGCGCAGACGGTCAGCGCCGACGTCATGGTGGTGGGCACGCACAGGCAGGGGGTATTGGGGCGACTGTTCATAGGCAGCACCGCATCGCGCTGCATCCGGATGGCGCCCGTCCCGGTGCTAATGGTCCCCGAGCAAGCTCGGTAGCCCGTCTAGGCTCTCGGCGTTGCGGTCCTGTTGGTACTGCGCGATGCCGTCGTCGCCCTTTGATGTGGCCCAGCGCGGCAGCTGGTCGCGTTCTCCCTTGTGCTCGTACAGCGGGACTCCGTAGCCACAGGAGTCGCTGATGCGGCTCGCGCGGACGACGATGATCGAGCGCACCCCAGGGTAGTCGTCGAAGTGCGCGCTCAAGCTCGCGAACTTCTCGTGGTTCGGTTCCACGACCTCGCCCGTGCCGTGCACGCGTACGATCAGTGGGCGACCCTCAAACGCGCAGAACATGACGCAGATGCGGCCGTTCTCCCGAAGGTGAGCGATGGTCTCGACGCCGCTCCCCGTGAGATCCAGGTAGGCGATCGTTCGATCGTCGATGACGGCAAAGGTGCCTGCGAGGCCTTTCGGAGACACATTGATGTGCCCGTCCGGTGCCGACGGTCCGGTCGCGACGAAGAACATCTTCTGCTCGTCGATGAAGGTTCGAAGCTTGTCGTCGATCGCGTCGTAGGTCTTGCCCATCGGCCAACCTTGACACTCAGGCGGCCGTACTCTAGATCCCCATATAGGACTGAAACAGTCCGGTATGTAAATCACCGAAAATGTTGCGAATTTCAAAGATGACTGACTATGCGGTCGTGTTGGCGACCCACTTGGCCGCGGCGGAGGGTCCTCATGCCGCGCGCGACCTGGCGGTGCAGACCCAGATCCCGGAGCCGACGGCGAGCAAAGTGCTGAAGAAGCTGGCGCGAGCTGGGGTCGTCATTTCGCAGCGGGGCGCCAAGGGTGGCTACGCGCTTGCTCGCCCGGCGGAGCAGATCGGTGTGAACGAAGTGATCGAAGCCATCGAGGGGCCGATCGCCGTGACCGAGTGCTCTGACGACACCACCGACTCGTCTTGCGAGTACGAGACCAATTGTGGGGTCAGGGCCAACTGGCAGCGAATCAACGTCGCGGTTCACCGGGCGCTTTCCGAGATCACGCTGGCGGACATGGGGTTCCCCGGCACGGCAGAGCTCGTGTCGATCGCGCGCTCGAGCAAGGAGGCCGAGCAAATGCGCGCGGCCAGCCCGCAGGGCAACGACGTCCACTGAGTTGGAGTGACTCATGTCCGCATCAACCGAACAAATCGATGACATTCTCAAGAAGGGCTACGACGCCGGTTTCATCACCGACATCGAGCAAGAGTACGCGCCGCCCGGCCTGAGCGAAGAGATCGTCGCGTTCATTTCGAAGAAGAAGGAGGAGCCGGCGTGGCTGCTCGAGTGGAGGCTCAAGGCGTACCGGCGATGGCTCGAGATGGAGGAGCCAACCTGGGCCAAGGTCAGCTATCCGAAGATCAACTATCAAGACATCTGCTACTACGCGGCGCCCAAGTCGAATGAGAACGCGCCGAAGAGCCTCGACGAAGTCGACCCCCAGCTCCTCGAGACCTACGAGAAGCTCGGAATTCCGCTCCACGAGCGTGAGATCCTCGCTGGCGTGGCGGTTGATGCCGTGTTCGACAGTGTGTCGGTCGCCACGACCTTCCGCGAAAAGCTCTCCGAGGTCGGCGTCATCTTCATGTCGTTCTCCGAGGCGGTGCACAATCACCCCGAGCTCATCAAGAAGTACCTCGGTTCGGTCGTGCCGGTCTCCGACAATTTCTACGCTGCACTCAACAGCGCGGTCTTCAGCGACGGCTCGTTTGTCTACATTCCAAAGGGTGTGCGCTGCCCTATGGAGCTGTCGACGTACTTCCGGATCAACGCTGCGAACACCGGCCAGTTCGAGCGGACGCTCATCATCGCCGACGAGGGGAGCTACGTGAGCTACCTCGAAGGTTGCACCGCGCCGATGCGTGACGAGAACCAACTTCATGCGGCGGTGGTCGAGCTGGTCGCGCACAAGGACGCCCAGATCAAATACTCGACGGTGCAGAATTGGTATCCGGGCGACGAGAACGGGAAGGGTGGCATCTTCAACTTCGTCACCAAGCGCGGCCTCTGCGAAGGCGAGCGTTCAAAGATTAGCTGGACCCAGGTCGAGACGGGCTCGGCGATCACCTGGAAGTACCCGAGTTGTATCCTCAAGGGGGACGACTCGATCGGGGAGTTCTATTCGGTGGCGCTGAGCAATCACCGTCAACAGGCCGATACGGGGACCAAGATGATCCACCTCGGCAAGAACACGAAGTCCACCATCATTTCCAAGGGGATCAGCGCCGGGCACGGGCAACAGACCTATCGCGGTGGCGTGAAGATCTCCCGCGGTGCGAGCAACGCCCGCAACTACACTCAGTGCGATTCGCTGTTGATCGGCGACAAGTGCGGCGCCCACACGGTTCCCTATGTCGACGTGCGCAACAGCTCTTCGAAGCTCGAGCACGAGGCAACAACCTCTCGCATCGGGGAAGACCAGCTTTTCTATTGCAGGCAGCGGGGCCTGTCCGAGGAGGACGCGGTGAGCCTGATCGTCAACGGCTTTGCCAAGCAAGTGTTGAAAGAGCTGCCGATGGAATTTGCAGTCGAGGCGCAGAAGCTCCTCGGCGTCAGCTTGGAAGGAGCAGTCGGCTGATGTTGAAGATTGAGGACCTGCACGTCGAGGTAGACGGCAAGCCCATTCTCAAGGGGATCAACCTCGAGGTGAAGGCGGGGCAGGTGCACGCCATCATGGGGCCGAATGGTTCCGGCAAGAGCACGCTGGCGTACGTGCTGGCCGGCCGCGACGGCTATGAGGTGACGAAGGGGAGGGTGCTCTACAAGGGCCAAGATCTGCTCGAGATGGCGCCCGAGATTCGCGCTGCCGAAGGGCTTTTTCTCAGCTTTCAGTATCCGGTAGCCATCCCCGGCGTCAGCAACATTTATTTCCTCAAGGCCGCGCTCAATGCGATTCGAAAGCACCGAGGTGAAGACCCGCTCGATGCGATCGACTTCATGAAGCTCTCGAAAGAAAAAGCCGCGCTCGTGCAGTTGCCGGACGAGCTCACCAAACGCTCGGTGAACGACGGGTTCAGCGGTGGTGAAAAGAAGCGGAACGAGATCTTTCAGATGGCCGTACTCGAGCCGTCGCTTGCAGTGCTCGACGAGACCGACTCAGGGCTCGACATCGACGCGCTCAAGGTCGTGGCCGACGGTGTGAACTCGTTGCGAGGTCCCGAGCGGGCGATGCTGGTCATCACGCACTATCAGCGCTTGCTCGATTACATCGTGCCGGATGTCGTGCA
>Ga0209456_10000502_pt1 | contig 20830 bp, 20 predicted proteins | sample COG_11_FD_184755 | JGI IMG/M metagenome (GOLD analysis project Ga0209456, IMG submission 184755) | Pelagic marine sediment microbial communities from the LTER site Helgoland, North Sea, for post-phytoplankton bloom and carbon turnover... | ecosystem: Environmental > Aquatic > Marine > Neritic...
CACGGCAAAGATGCCGGCGGATCCGCCTCCGCACCTCGGCTTCGCGGGCGTCGAGACCTTTCCCGACAACTTCTTCAGTCAGGAGATTTGGCCGCTGGAGCGTCTGTGGCCCGGCCTGCACAGCAAGGTCGCCTGGTCTGTAATCGGCGCGCTGGTCATGGCTGGCGCCTGGTATCTACACGAGCCTCGCGGTGCGCGCCCTGAGACGCCAATGCTCGGCGAGAATGCTGCCGCTTCCCAGCCGACCGGAGTCTTTCCTCCGTCGGACGCGTACTCGGCAAGCCCGGTGGAAGCCGAGGGGGCGATCCGTCGCTTCGGGGAGCAGGCCCGCGCCGACGGCTACGCGCACGCAGAAGCGATGGTGAGCGTGGCGGAGCTTGCCAAGGCGCTCGGCGCACCTTCATTGGTTTTGCTCGACGTGCGCCCTGCGGACCGCTTCGAGCTCGGGCACATCCCGGGTGCGCGCCGGCTCGACCGCGGGGACTACTCGAGCGGCGACCAGGTCCCCGGCCTGTCGCGAACGCCGGCCGAGCTCGAGCAACTCTTGCGTGGCCGTGGCGTTCAGACGGGGAGCACGGTGGTGCTCTACGGCGACGGCGGGCCTGAACCGTATCGGCTGTGGTGGACACTGCGCTTAGTGGCCGACTTCGACACGCGCGTTCTCGATGGCGGACTCCAAGGCTGGAAGGCGGGGGGTCATCATGTGGCTGGCGGCGATGGCCTGGAGGTCGCCGCGGGCGATGTCGGCCTGGGGGCGCCAGCATCGCCTCCCATCCAGCGCTGGCCGGAGGTTTCGGCCTTCATTTCGCAGCACCCCGGTGCGCAGCTGCTCGACACGCGGAGCGCGATCGAGTTCGACGGCAGCGAACAGCACCGTAAGGCGGCGCGCGCTGGCCGTATCCCGGGCGCTGTGCACCTCGACTGGGTGGACGTGCTGCGCGACGCGGATGCGGATCACCGTCTGAGGCAGCCCGCCGCACTGCGCGAGCTCTTTGCAAGTCGTGGCGTCGCGGACGAGACGCCCGTCGTGACGTACTGCCAGTCCGGCACGCGTTCGTCTGCGGTCTACTTCGCGCTCGTGCAGCTCGGCTTCAGCGAGGATGAGATCCTCAACTATGACGGGTCCTGGGCAGAGTACAGCCGCCTCGACCTGCCGGTGGAGCCGTAGTGCGGGCAGGGGTGCTCGTGACCCTGGTTTCCGCGGCGGTGCTCGGTGGCGCGCTCGGCGCTGCGCGCGGTACCTGGCATGCAACACCCCCGGTCGACGATGAAACCTTCGTGCGCGGCGTCGCGCTCGGCCTCTTCGCGACCGATCCCAACTGGGACTACGGGCCGTTGGTCGACGAGATCCGTGCCCGCGGTGCAACCGACGTGCTGGTGGTGGTCAACGCCTACCAGTCGGATCGCTTCGCCTCCGACATCGGCCCGCGGCCGGGCCACTCGCCAAGCGAGGCCACGGTGGCGCGCACGCTGTCCCAGGTGAAGCGTGCTGGCATGCGGGCGGCGCTGATGCCGGTGGTCCGGTTGAAAACGCGCGGGCCAAACGACTGGCGCGGGGTCATTGCACCGGCCGACGGGCTCGATGCCTGGTTCGAGTCGTACCGGCGCTTCGTCGTGCCGCTCGCTCGGATCGCGGAGGACGCTGCGGTGCGCCGCTTCGTGGTCGGCTCCGAGCTCAGCTCCCTCGAGCGCTACGAGGGGCGTTGGCGTGCCCTAATCTCCGAGCTGCGCGAACAGTTCTCGCGCACGCTCACCTACTCGGCCAACTGGGACCGGAGTCGCGCGGTCGGGTTTTGGGACGCCCTCGATGAAGCGGGCCTGACCGCGTATTTCCCGCTCGCGATGGACGGTGAGTCACCTTCAGCCGACGCGCTGGCGCATGCTTGGCAAACACCTCGCGCGGAGATCGATGCTCTCGCGCGGCGCATCGGCAAGCCCGTCCTCATCACGGAGGTCGGGTACGCCAGCCAGCGCGGCGCCGCGGATCACCCCTGGGATGACACCTCTGTGGCGGAAGTGGACCTGCGCTTGCAGCAGCACCTCTACCGCGGCTTCTGCGACGCGTTCGCGGAGGCCCCGAGCGTCTCAGGGTTCTACGTTTGGAATTGGTTTGGCTTCGGCGGCCCGCGCGACGTGGGCTTCACCCCGCGCGGCAAGCCGGCCGCGCATGAGTTGGCCAAGTGCTTCGCACGCACGCGGCCGGCTCCGGAACATGCAGGAAATCCGTCATGAGCACCAAGCACGAAGAGCACTCAGCACACGAAGGACGCCGTAGCTTCGTCCTCGGCACCCTGGGCCTCGGCAGCGGCACGCTGTTGACCGCCATTGCGGGTTGTCGCGAAGCCACCCCACCACCGCCGTCCACGTCGCCGCCGATTGAGCCGCCTGCGCCGGTTGAAGCTCCAGCGCTTCCGGATGGCAAAGACATCGCCAACTTCATCAAGCATGGTGACAACCCGCTCACACTCGAAACGCGGCGCGAGAAGCTCGGCACCAGCGTGCTCACCGCAACGAGCGTGCTGTTCGTTCGTCAGAACCTTCCGCTCCCACCGCCGGAGTTCGTCGCCGACCGTGACGGCTGGACGGCGCGCATCGAAGGTGTGAAGCAGGCAGGCGAGATTCGCGTAGACGCACTCAAGAAACTCGGGCTGACCACCCTCGCCACGGTGCTGCAGTGCTCGGGCAACGGCCGGAAATATTACATGCACGGCCCGAGCGGCTCGCCCTGGGGCGTGGGCGCGGCGGGCTGCGTGATGTGGAGCGGCGTCCCCTTGCGCGACGTGGTCGAGCACCTCGGCGGCGTGGCCAAGGGCATGCGGTACATGACCACCACGGGTGGTGAGCCTCTGCCGGAGGGTCTGGATCGCAACCAGGTCGTCGTAGAGCGCTCCATTCCAATTGAGAAGGCGCTCGACGACTGCCTCCTGGCCTGGGAGATGAACGGCGTACCGATCCCGCGCTCGCATGGCGGGCCGCTGCGCCTGATCGTGCCCGGTTATTTCGGCTGCAACCAGATCAAGTTCGTCAAGCAGCTCGCATTCACGGCGGAGCAGGGCCCGGCAAAGATTCAGCAGACCGGTTACCGCATGCGCCCCATCGGGGAAAAGGGTGCACCCAACCAACCCGGCATGTGGGAGATGCCGGTCAAGTCCTTCGTCACCTTGCCGACCGACAAGACACCGGTGGTGGCCGGGAAGTTCCGTGTCACTGGGGTTGCCTTCGGAGGCACCAAGGCCGTGGCCAAGGTCGAGGTGTCGACCGACGGCAAGAGCTGGCAGAAGACCCGCTGGGTAGGGCCCGACCTGGGACGGTACGCCTGGCGCGTCTTCGAGACAGAGCTCGAACGCGAACCGGGCCCGGTCAAGCTCTACAGCCGCGCGACCAACGTGGCGGGTGAGGTCCAGCCCGAGCTCCGCAACGAGAATGAGCGCGGTTACGGCAACAACAGCTGGCGCGACATGGGCGTCACCGTGCAGGTCTGCAATGCGGACGACGAGATCTGCCTGACGCCGCCTCTCGAGAAGAGCGATCTGCCGCGCGGGCCACGCAAGCCGGTGGTGCTATCGGAAGCCGGCAAGCGTGGGCGCACGCTCTTTCGCGAGAAGGCCATGCCCCCGTGCTCCACCTGTCACACCCTCAGCGATGCGGAGGCGATTGCGCAAGTCGGCCCCAATCTCGACGACCTCGGCCGGAGCTTTCAGCAGGTGAGGGCCGCCGTCACCAACGGCGTCGGAGCCATGCCGCCGTTCGGGCAGACGCTCAGCCCTGAACAGATCGACGACGTGGCCCGCTACGTCTACGAAGCGACGCGCCGTGACTGAGTGGATCGAGTAGGCTTACGAAGTGAAGAGCACGCACCAAGTTTTACTGATTTCGTTTGCACTGATGGCCCTCGCGGCTGCGCGCCCCGCTGCCGCTGAAGGGAAGTCGGCCTTCGTCGCGCCCAAGGACGTTGCGCTCGTCGTGTTCATTCAGAACGCCCCCGACGACAGGGCGATGAGCTACATCGTGTTCGACGCGGACAAGCAATGCGTGGTGGAGGTGGGCGGCCGCGAAGCCGAGGTCATCCCGATGAACCCGGGCCGGCACACACTCTACCTCGCGGCCTATAACAATCATCGTATCGACCTCGACCTCGTCGCGGGACGCACGTACTTCATCCGGCTCTTTTCGACCGAGAAGTTTGCGACACGCGTGTCCGACGTGACGCCGGTACAGCGGGGCACGGACTCCTACAAGCTCTTGAAGACCTGGCTCGCGGGCGCCAGGGTCATCCAAGGCATCGACGACCCGTGCCGAGGCAAGCCGCTCAAGGAAAGAAGCAACCGAACTCAGAAGCGCATCAACGAGGCCAACGCCGACTGGAAGAACGGCGACGAGCTCTACCGGTTCAACTACAAGCTCCTCAAAGAGGATGGCCTCACCGCGGAAGAGGTCGGCTGGCTCTGACGCCGGTGCAGAGCTCGGCCTACGGCAGCGCCCACGGGTGCCGGAGCGCGTCGTATTCACTTTGGGGGAGGGCGACGAGCACGGCGCCGCCGGGCTGCAGCCAACTTGCGAAGGCTTCCAAGGTGTCCATCGGCATCGCGGTGCATCCGGTCATGCCGCTGTCCGGGCCCCTCCAGACGTGGATGAAGATGCAGCTCCCTGCGCCCGGCTCGGTTTGCTGGGTGTTGTGTTCGACGACAATCGCGATGGCGTAGAGCTCGTCTTGGCGGCGCATGTACTCGGCGCTCTGCCAATCGACCGCGGTGTTCGCGGTGGACACGATCCGGTTGTAATGACGTGACTTCGGATCGTCGACGCAGCGGAGCTCGGGGGTCGCTTGAGCGTAGGCCAGGGACAGTTCCTCGCGCGCAGGCTCGTAGCCGTAGGCCATCCCAATGTCGAAAACGCCCGCCGGCGAGCGACCGTCGCCTTCCCGCTTGACCGGACCAGGCCGATTCGCCGGCGCCCCGCCGCCGTGGATCCCCCGACCCCAACCATACCCTTCGAGCCCCAGCACGACGTCGATTGGCTCGCCCACCGGCTTCCACGATTGCCCCGTCAAGCGCTCATAGCGCCGCAGCGTCGCTTGAAATCGATCCCAATCACCGGTGACAACCGTGACGAGTTGAGTTTTGTTTGGATGAATCGGTGTGCGGGTTACCGGCGGAGCGTTCGACGCCGTGGCTGGCTGCGCTTCGCCGCGACAGCCGCTCGACGTGCCGGCCACCAGAAGCAGAACCCAAGCATATCGGAACCTGTTCGGCATCAGCCTCAGCGCCCCAGCACCACGTCGATGCCCGAAAGAATCGCCTCGATGCGCCGCGGCTTCGGTCAAATGCATCGTCTTGCACGATGACGACGGGGCACCGAAACGGCGATTTTCATACCAACCGTATAACCGGTACGGAAGGGCATGGGAAGTGCCGGCGCCCGCCGCCGTGCTAGCATTCGGTCGTTTCGATGCGCGTGCTCAGCCTGAACGCCAACGGACTCCGCGCTGCTGCGCGCAAGGGTTTCTACGACTGGCTCCCGGGCCAGGACGCAGACTTCGTTTGCCTGCAGGAGATCAAGGTGCGACCGGAGCAACTCTCCGCCGCCGAGAGCACACCGGCCGGGTATCACTGTTTCTACGAGCCGGGAGAGCGCAAAGGGCATAGCGGGGTCGCCGTCTTCACGCGGGAGGAGCCCGACGAGGTGATTCACGGCTTCGGCTCCCCCGAGTTTGATCCGGAGGGCCGCTACATCGAAGCGCGCCTGGGCAACCTGAGCATCGTGTCGCTGTACGTACCCGCCGGCACCAGCAGTAAAGTACGCCTCGCCGCGAAGTTTCGTTTCATCGAGGAGTTCTCGGCTCACCTCGCCGGTCTTGCCGCAACCGGCCGCGACTACATCATCTGTGGCGACTGGAACATCGCGCACAAGGAAATCGACCTCACGAACTACAAGTCGAACCGAAAGAACTCCGGCTTCCTTCCCGAGGAGCGCGCATGGCTCGACCAGGTCTTCGGTCCCCTCGGGTTCGTCGACGCCTTCCGACAAGTCAACGAGGAACCGGGCCAGTACACCTGGTGGTCGACTCGCCATCCCACGACCCGTGAACGCAACGTCGGCTGGCGGCTAGACTACCAGGTCGTCACGCCAGGACTTCGCACACGCATCTCGGCCGCGTCAATCATCCGCGAGCCATGCTTCTCGGATCACGCACCGCTCATCATCGACTACTTGGTAGAGCAGATCGGAGGCAGCGCCCAGGCCACCAGCTCGATTCGGAGTTGCTCCGCGAGCGCCTCTGAGACCGCCGCAAGTGTTCGTACCGTGGGATTCGACTTCCCTGGGCACTCGAGCTTTTGAAGTTGCTGCACGCTCATCCCGAGCTTCTTTGCAAGCTCGCGCTGCGAGAGCCCCTTACACTGGCGCGCTTGCCGGATCATCAAGGGGATCGAGACGTCCTCGTAAGGCGCAACCCATACATACTGCCTGCCCCGCCGCGCTTTGGGGACCGGGATGTCCCAGTGTGGGTCGCGCGCTTCTTCGAGCCACAGCGACAGCGCCTCCCGGGCGTTCTCGAGTGCTTCGGCCCGTGATTCGCCTTGCGTGAAACAGCCCGGCAGGTCGGGGAACTCCAGCCAGTAGCCCGAACCCTCATTGTGTAGTTTGGCTTGGTATTGAATCACCGACATCACCAGGGTACAGCATATATGCAGCCCTGTCGACGACGGACGTTGAATGCGGGCATTGGTGTGCACATGCCGTCGGATGGAGCACGCGGCGTGCCAAGCATCGCCGAAGTGATTCCGACTGCTTAGCCGCGCTCGCATCGCGGCTCGGTCGCAATCCGTCGGTGTCCGCCAGATTGCGGTAGAGTCCCGCCAAGCATGGCCGCCAAACCCAAACGCCTCTCCAAATCCCGCTTCACCGCCGGCCTCCAATGCCCGCGCCAACTCTGGTGGAAAGTCCACGAGCCGCGCGCCCCAGAGCTCCGTCCCGACGCCGGCCTTGAAGCCATCTTCGACATGGGCAACCGCGTCGGCGAACGCGCCCGCCAGGAATTCCCAAACGCCACCCTCATCGAGCTCGACTACCGCCGCCTTCAAGCCGCCGTCGACGCCACGCGCAAAGCCATCGCAGAAGGCGCCCCCGTCATCCTCGAAGCCTCCTTCCTCGAAGACCGGATCTTCGTCGCGGTAGACGCCCTCTCGAAAGAACGCGATGGCTGGGTGGTCACCGAGGTCAAGGCCACCACCAAGGTCAAGCCTCAGCACATTCCCGACGCGGCCGTGCAGGCCCACGTCGTCGAACGAGCCGGCCTCCCGGTCACCCGCGTCGAGCTCATGCACCTCAACCGCGCGCACCGGCACCCCGACCAGGGTCCTCTGTTCATCAGGGCCGACATCACTGACGCCGTGGCCGAGCTCCGCGCCGGAGTCGCCGACGAAGCCCGCACACAGTTGCGGATGCTCGAAGGTCCGCTCCCCGATGTGGCACCCGGGCCCCACTGCACCTCGCCCTACGAGTGCCCCTTCCTCGCCCGCTGCAACGCACCTCTGCCCGAGCACGCCATCGAAGACCTGCATCGCATCGGCGCGAGGCAACTCGGGGAGCTCCACGATGAAGGCATCGAAACCGTCGGCCAAATCCCGAGCGACTTCCCGCTCAACGGAATTCAAACGCGCCATCGGGCAGCCGTCCTCCGCAACGAGATGGTCGTCGAGCCCGGCCTCCACACCGCTCTCGCCACGTACCGCTACCCCTTCGCGATGCTCGATTTCGAAACCATCGCTCCCGCCTTGCCCCAGTGGATCGGTTGCAGCCCCTTCGGCAAGGTCCCCGTTCAGTTCAGCGTGCATACGCTCAGCGAGGACGGCGACGTTTCCCATCGCGCCTATCTCGCAGACGGGGAGGGCGACCCGCGTCCCGGTGTCGCCGAGGCGCTCGTGGCAGCATTGGATGGCGCGGCGACGGTGCTTACTTGGAACGCGCCGTTTGAGAAGGCGTGCCTGGGCATTCTTGCGGAGGCTTCACCCGAGCACGCGGCTGCCTTGCTCGACGCGCACGACAAGGTCGAAGACCTGCTCCCGGTCGTTCGGAATCATCTCTACCATCCAGAGTTCCGCGGAAGCTTCAGCATCAAGAACGTGGTCCCGGCCTTGCTTCCCGAGATGGCATACGACGACCTCGAGGTCTCAGACGGGCAGGTCGCCTCGTCGCTCTTGGAGAAGGCGCTTTGCCGGCCTGAGGAATTGCCGGCCGAGCAGCGGGCCGGCCTTCGAGGGCAACTGGCAGCATACTGCCAGCACGACACCGCAGTGATGGTCGAGCTATACCGCTTTCTTCAGGAAGTGGCCGCCGGCCGCGCGTAGGCGATACCGCAGCGCGCGGTTTCTAGCTTGCCGAGACGAAACCACCTTCGGTAGTCTCCCCACTGTGTCAGGGCCAAACCGATTCCGCCAAGCCGTGATGTGGCTCGGCGTCATCTTTCTCCTCGTAGGCGGGTTCGGCTCGCTGTCGGCCGGCTCCGTGACCGCCACCGCCATCATGGCGCTCAGCCTGGCGAGCGCGCTCCTTCTCCTCGACCTGGCCGGCAAACCCAAACCGCGCTCAGCGAGATCCATCATCGGCTTCGGACTGCTCGCTGTTTCCGTAGGCGCAGCGTTCGTGATGGTCTACGAGATTCTTTCTCGGTAGCACACCGACACCCGCCGCCTCGTCACCAACTCGAGGGCGGAATCGTGCTCAAGCGGATCGGCTTCCGCGGTTCTTTCGCCTCGTTGGCGACCGCACGAAGACCAGCGTCCCAAACTTCGGCGGCGAGCGCATCGCGCTCTTCCGCCCGTAGCCCCGCAAACATCTCCCGTGTCCCAATACGGCCGTCCTCAATCGACGCGCGCAGCGATGCTCCTGCCAGCTCCATCTTTGCCACCGCGGACGTCTTTTCGTCTCCCATAACCCCTCCTGGAGAAGAACCCTCCGTCAGGCTAACAAGCGCAGTTGCCCGCTGCCAACGTTGCTGCAGATCTCCGCCCTTCCTCACGAGATCGGCGACCTCACCCCCCTCGAATCGCCAGCGGCGTAACCCCAAACCAACGCTTACAAGTTCGGCTGAAGTTCGACGTGTCCCGGTACCCGAGCCGTTCCGCAATCGCCTCCACCGACATCTGGGTTTGCCGGAGATACCAGACCGCGAGCTCCTGGCGCACATCATCGAGGAGCATCTGATAAGAGGTCCCCTGCGCCTTGAGCTTTCGGTTCAGGGTGCGGTCCGACATGTAGAGCTCCTTTGCCATCTCACTCAGGCTCGGGTAGTCGCCTTGCCGGTCGAGCAGGCGGTCGAGCACCTTCTGCGCCGCTTCGCCATCGCTTTGGTGGCGTGCCTCGGCCCTTTCGCAGAGGCGTACCGCCTGCCGGTACGCGCTCGCATCCGCCGTGATGCACGGGGTCGATGCAAACGATTCTGGGATGTCAATCATGCTCGCGGACGCACCGAACTCGAGCGTCACCCCCCGAAGACGCGTCGCATACTCGTCTGCCCACTCCGGCGCAGGGTAGGTGAACGCCACGCGCGTGTCGGGCAGCGGCATTCCACTCACCGTCTCGAGCAGCAGGCAAATCGCGCCAATGATGTGCGAGTGAATGTACTCGTCGATATCCCCCCAGCCCAGCGTGTCTTCGATACGTAGCTGCACACGGCCATTCCCTCGCTCGACTGAGAACCGCGTGATCTGAAGCCGAAGCGACGAGTACCGCTCCGCAAGGTCGAGCGCCTGCCCGACATCCGCACTGGCGACCATCGCGTACCCGAGCGCGCCGTGAGATGAAATCTGCGTCGAGCGCCCAACGTCGAGGCCAAGCCAAGCTTCGCCGGTCAGCTCCATGCCCCGCAGAGCCAGCCGGCGAAACTGCTCGAAGCTCAGGAAGCGGTCTTCTTCGAGAAGCTGCGCCCAGTCCAGCCGCGTCCCTTCGACGATGTCCCCGTCGGCAAACCCGCGCCGCTTCAACTCCGCGGCGAGCAGCCTTGCATAGGTTGGGTGGATGCTCGGTCGAAGATGCGCGGCATCGAGCGCCTTCTCGCCGCCCGCCTCACGCCCTCGTTTGTCTCGACCGCCCATCCTCGTAGTCCACGAAGATATGGCGGTCGCTCGCGCGAATCAACGAGCTTGCGAACGCGCCTTCTGGGCCGACTCAGGCAGCCACGCGAGTCGCGACTGCGGTTCCTTCAACTGGGACCAGCTCCTCGAGCTCATATCGCTCACAGAGCGCTGCGCGTCGCGTCGGGTCGAAATTGATCCGCTGCGGGTCCCGTTCGGCGTGCGCTAGCAGGAGCGGGTCCATCACCCGGAACCAGAGCGACGGCACCAAGGCGACCAGGAACATCCCAAAATACCCATTCGGCAAGGTCGGCACCCCGTCGAAATGCCGAAGCGACTGATACCTGCGACCCGGATTCGCATGGTGGTCCGAATGGCGCTGCAGATGATAGAGCGCCCAGTTCGAACAGGTATGGTTGCTGTTCCACGAGTGATGCGGCTGACAGCGCTCATACATCCCGTTCGCGCGTTTTTGCCGGAGCAGCCCATAGTGCTCGATGTAGTTCGCCAACGTCAGGTGAAACGCGCCAATGAAGTAGGTCGCGAGCAGGTAGGCAATCATGATGGGCCCGAACGCGACGACGAGCGCTACCGAAACCCCCGCCGTGATGAGCCCAGCCCGAACGATCTCGTTTTCGAACGACCAGACGCGCTTCTCGTGCCGTTCGAGCCGCCCCGCTTCGAGCCGCCAGGCCCGGCGAAAACCACCCGGAAGCTCACGCAGCGCAAAACGGTAGAGCGTCTCGCCCATACGCGACGACGCGCAGTCCTCCGGCGTCGCGACATGCCGGTGGTGGCCGCGGTTGTGCTCGATTGCGAAGTGCCCGTACGCGCCCATCGAGAGCACGGCGGTCGCGAGGTTCCGCTCGAGCTTCGACTTCTTGTGCCCGAGCTCGTGACCGAGGTTGATGGCAAACCCGCAGAGGATCCCCGTGTTGAGCGCCATCGCGAGCACACCGAACCACGGAAGTGCCTGCGTCCCCACGAAGTACGCGTTCGCGAAAAACGCGAGCCACAGCACGGGCACCAACGCGTAGGTCGCCCAGCGATAGTACGCATCCGCCTCGAGAAGGGGCACCACCTCCTCCGGAGGGTTGTTGCGGTCTTCCCCAAGAAGCACATCGAGCAGCGGGACGACGCCGTACACCACCGCCGCCGGAATCCAGAGCGACGCCACCGAGCCCGTCAGTGCATAAAAGAGCGGGCCGCAACCGAGCACCGTCGGCACGAGGAGAGAAACGAACCAGGCGTAGCGCTTGCCATCGCGGTAGCGAACGTTCTCGGTGGAAAACACAGGGTTAAGAAGGGACATCAAACAACCTCCAGAGCGCAGAGCTTCAAAATCTGTCCCCGAAGATGACCGCGTTTCGGTCTTCCCAACACCGAAGAGCCCGCCAACAAATCGTCAATTGTCGCCATGTCCGAGGCTCAGGCGCGTGCCCGCTGTGTGATATCGTGGCGCCGTTGCTCCTGAAATGACAAACCGCACTGCCGAGCCATCACCACTCGTTTACGCAAGAGTCGCGGGCGTCGCGTATCTCGTCATCGCAGTCTCCGGGGTGCTCTACGGAGCTCTCGTAGAGTCCAAGCTCATCGTCTCGGGAAACGACGCGGCAACAGCCGCCAACATCATCGCCCACGAATCCCTGTTTCGCGTCGGTATCGTCCTTGTCCTCATCATCTACGTGAGTGTCGTGGTCGCATCCTGGGCGCTCTATGTGATTCTCAGAACGGTCCACGAGAACCTCGCCTTGCTCGCGCTGCTGTTCCGGTCCGCTGAGGCGATTATGGGCGCCGCGACAGTGCTCACGAGCTTTGCCGTCATATCCATTCTAGGGGGCCAAGGTGCTTCGAGCGCGCTTGCTCCCGAACAGTTGCAGGCTCTAGCCGGCCGGTTCATCGATGTTCGCACCGCCGGCCTAGACATCGTCCTGATACTCATCGGCGTCGGGGCAACTGTCTTCTGTTACTTGCTCTTCAAGTCGAAGCTCATCCCCAGACCACTCGCCGCCTGGGGGATCTTTACATACGTGTCGATGCTGTTTCTTGCGTTGGTAAGCATCCTCGCCCCGAGCCACCCGTTGATGCTCCAACATGTTCTCTACGGAGTAGGCGGCTCGTTCGAGCTCGTCTTCGGCCTTTGGCTCGTGTTCAAAGGCGTAGACCTCCAGCAATGGGACCAGTACGCATGAGCACCGACATCGCAAGGCCCAGCAAGGTCGCCATCATCGGCGCCAGCGGAGCCTACGGGGAGGGCATCCTCGCCCGCGCCGAGGAGCTCGGCATCGAAGCCGTCGTGGTCACCCGCTCACGCCACAAGTTCAAAGAAGTGGCGCCGACGACCACCGTGGTCGATACGCAGCTCGACGACGAGGCAAAGTTGAAAGCGGCCTTCACCGGCTGCGACGGCGTCATCTCCGCCCTCGGCGACGACCGAAAGAAGCGCCCGAAAACCCACAACCTCCCGCACGTCTGGAGCGCCATGAAGGCAGCAGGCGTCACCAAGTACATCGGCATGGGATCCGGCCCCATGATGATGCCCGGCGAAACCCCCGGCCGTTTCCAGCGCCGCATCCACCCCTTGCTCAGCTTCCTGAAACTCTTCGGCGTCGACTTCCTCGAACAAAACGAATGGGAGCGCGACAGCCTACTCACCGGCCGCAACGGCGCCGACGGCCTCACCTGGGTCCTCACCAGACCGGTAAGACCCACCAAGACCCCCTTCGTCGGAGCCCAGGTCCATAAGAACCAGCGCGGCCCCATCGACTGCTCAATCTACGACCACGGCGACTTCTGTCTGCATTGCGTTGCCTCGAACGAGTGGGACAAGCTCGCCCCGCACGTTAGCTCCGGGCCGCAGTCCAAGACGAAGTAGCGGCCGCCCCCGTCACGCCCGAAGCCGATACCCCGTCTTGAACATCCATCGCACCGCCACCAGGCACGCGAGCAGGAAGAGCAGAATCATCCCCGCGCTCAAGGTCACGCTCACATCGGCCACCTCGTAGAAGCTCCATCGGAACGCACTGATGAGATAGACCACCGGATTGAGCAAAGTCACCTTCTGCCAAAACGGCGGGAGCATGTCGATGGAGTAGAAGCTCCCGCCAAGGAAGGTGAGCGGGGTGACAATCATCATCGGAACGATCTGCAGCTTCTCGAAACCGTCCGCCCAGATGCCGAGGATGAAACCAAAGAGGCTGAACGTGACGGCGGTGAGCGCAAGGAATCCCACCATCAAGAACGGATGCGCGATCTCGTAGTCCACAAAGAACCGGGCCGTCACCAAAATGAGTAAACCCAGCGAAATCGACTTGCTCGCCGCCGCACCCACGTAACCGATCAGAATCTCCACATACGAGATCGGTGCCGACAGCAACTCGTAAATCGTCCCCGAGAACTTCGGCATGTAGATGCCGAACGAAGCGTTCGAGATGCTCTGGTTCAGCAGCGACAGCATCGTCAACCCGGGCACGATGAACGCGCCGTAACTGACCCCGTCAATCTCGACCATGCGCGAACCAATCGCCGACCCGAACACCACGAAGTAAAGCGAAGTCGACAACACCGGCGCGATGACACTCTGCATCAGCGTGCGCCGAGTACGCGCCAGCTCAAACAGATAAATCGCCCGAATCGAATAGAAGTTCATCGCTCCTCATTCACGAGGTTGACGAAAATCTCCTCGAGTGAGCTCTGGCTCGACTGGATGTCCTTGAAGTGAACCCCGTGTTCGTTGAGCTTCCGCAGGAGGCCGGCGATTCCCGTGTGCTGGCCCTGCGCATCGAAGGTGTAGACCAGTTCGTTCCCACCCTTCGAAAGCTCGATGGGGTGTCCAAGCAGCTCGTCCGGAATGCCCGCGAGCGGGCTCTGCAAGTGCAGCGTAAGTTGCTTCTTGCCGAGCTTGCGCATGAGCGTGTCCTTGTCCTCGACCAAGATGATTTCCCCCTTGCTCATCACCCCGATCCGGTCGGCCATCTCCTCCGCTTCCTCGATGTAGTGCGTGGTCAAGATGATGGTCACGCCGCTTTCTCGGAGCCCCCGAACCATCTCCCACATGTCGCGGCGCAGCTCGACGTCAACCCCGGCCGTCGGCTCATCGAGGAACAGAATCACCGGCTCGTGCGACAGCGCCTTGGCAATCATGACCCGTCGCTTCATCCCGCCCGACAAATCCATGATCTTCGAGTCCTTCTTGTCCCAAAGCGAAAGCTGACGCAGCAACTTCTCGATGTGCGCCGGGCTAGGGGCCTTGCCAAAAAGCCCTCGGCTGAAGTTCACCGTCGCCCACACACTCTCGAACGCGTCGGTAGAAATCTCCTGCGGCACCAGCCCGATCTTCGACCGAGCCGCGCGATACCCCGACACCACATCATGCCCGTCGACCAGCACCGCACCCGACGTTGGATTGACGATCCCGCAGATGATACTGATGAGCGTCGTCTTCCCCGCCCCGTTCGGCCCCAAGAGCGCAAGGATCTCCCCGCGGCGGATCTCCAGGTCCACGTCCTTGAGGGCCACAAACCCCGAATCGTAGGTCTTGCTAAGCTTGGCGACGGAGATAATCGGTTGCATGCGAATCCCTAGGCGCCTGCTTTAGCACGCATCACGCCGTCGACAGGCCTCGCCCGCACCCAGGGTCCGCATCCTTTTGTCCCCCTTCAACGACCCTACCCACGGCCAAGACGACGTCTAGTTCGTCTGCGATGGGCGGCGAGCTCGCTGATGCTACATTCCGCGAAGGAGATGCAACTCGATGACCCAAAGAATCACATTGCTTGCCCTAGGCCTAGCGGCCGCCTTCTCGGCCGCTTGCGGCACCACAGACGGCAACTACCAGCTCGCCACCGAAACCCGAACGGTGTCGCCGTTCACGCTGGTGGACGCCAATTACGGCGTGGCGGTCACCCTGACGATGGACCCCGCGCAGACCGGCGATGTCAGCCTCGACGTATCCGCCGAATCCAACTTGTTGAGCTCGGTGGCCACCAACGTCGCCAACGACAAGCTGTCCGTAAGTGTCAGCGATACAGTCGAGGCTCACTTGCCCATCACGGTGGTCGGCACAGTGAACGACATCAGTGACGCACAGGCACACAACGGCGCCGCGATCGTGCTCGAAGAAGTCGACCGCGAGACCCTGACCGTCGGCTCGCAGGACGGGGCTTCCCTCACCGCCAAGGGCAGCGTCGACAGCCTCACGGTCACGTCAGCAGACGGCGCATCCATCGTCTGCGGGGACCTCACGGCAACGACAGCAGAGGTGGGGCTGAACAACGGAGCCTCCGCAATTGTGTGCGTGTCCGGGCAGGTGACCGGCTCTGTCGACAACGGCGCTACGCTGACCGTCCTCTGCGGCGGCAGCACCAGCGGCGTGACGACGTCTAACGGCGGAACGATTAACTAGCCGGCCCCCATGTGAGCATCGAGTGTTCGCTCGCGCCCCTCGCCGGCCCGAAGCCTCACTGCTCGAAACAGTAGAGCGAAGCTCGCCTCTCGCAGAACTCCGGCGGCACGCCGCCGGCTGCGCATCGAATCACCAGACGACCCACGAGCGGCTTGACCCGCACCTGAAGCAGCTCAGTCCTCCAGCATCGCCGCCACCCGCAACACCGTCTTCCAGCTCCGAAGCGTGCTGGTCGTTCCGAGCTTCGAGTCGAAGTACTTGTTGGTGAGCTTCGAGCGCCCGAGCCCATTCGGGCAATACAAATAGATTTCCCTCCCGCGCACCGTGAGCTCGTCGGGCGGAGAGCGATTCGGGTCGAGGCTCCGAACCTTCGCGGCACTGGGCTTGCTGATCAAGAAGGCCACGTGCAGCGCTTTGAGCTCCGCAGCGGTGCTCAAGAACGGATGCTCCTTCGCGACGTGCCGAAACTCGGACGCCGACCGACAGACGACAGGCACCTCATACCCAAACCCCTCGGCAATCGCCCCCGCCACCACCTCAGGCATCCGCCGCACAACCGAAGCCTTCGCCCGAAACACCACGTTCCCACTCTGAATGTACGTCCGGACGTCCTCGCACCCTGCATCCGCGAACATCGACGCCAGCTCCGCCATCGGCAGCGTGTTCTTCCCACTCACATTGATCCAGCGGAGTAGGGCGACATGGAGCGGCGCAAGCTTGGTGCCGGGCAAAACGGGCCTACCAAACGCCCGGGACAAGCCGATAGCGCACCCGACCCATGTATTCGGCGTAACCGGGCAAGGTCTCGCGGAGCGTTCTCTCTTCAACTCGGATCCTGACGAGAAGGCTGGCGAGGACGACGGGAAGCGCGATGAGTGCGGCGTAGCTTTCGAGCCAGAGGGCCAGGCCCGCTAGCCAAAGGAGGAGGCCGGTGTAGAAGGGGTGGCGGACGCGGGCATAGAGGCCAGTGTCGACGAGGGTGTGGCCGCGTTCCGATTGGTCTCGGACGACAGGGGTTGCGAAGGCGTTCTGGTAAAGGGCGGTGAGGATGATTGCGAAACCCGCCAAGGACACTGCGGCACCAAACACCGAGACGCCGAGCGAAGGCGGCGGCAGAAGCTTCAAGCGAAAGACATCGGTGGGGATGAAGATGAACCAGCCCGCAAACGCGACGGCGATGATGCCGGTGGCGATGCGGTCGGCCACGGGTTGCTTCTTGTTGATTGCGGGCTCGAGGCGCGCTTCGAGGCTCGACGGTGCAACCATCGCGAGCCAGATAGTCGCGCCCGACACGACGATGCCGTAGGCGACCAGGAATTGAATGGCGCGCGGCCAGTTCCAGGTGCCCGCTGGAATCAAGAGAAGTGAGCTGAACAGGAGGAGCTGAAACACCCCGCCAAGTAGTCCTCTGAGAATCAACATCGCAGCCTCGTCACTTCATTCCCCTATTAGCACCCCCCTCCAACTCCTCCACCGTATACCGCGGCGTAATATGCTGCGGGCAGTTCGAGTCCCAAGCCTCGATGTGAAACACAATCGCCCGCTCGAGCTTCGCCTCGTAGTCCGCGTCGGCAACAGCCCGCAACACCTCGCTGTCCCCTTCCACGTACTCCGCGCGCCCCCAAACCTTGATCCGCTGCCGGTTCGGGTAGTCCATCAAGAACAGGAACGCCTTGTCGTTCTCATCGAGGTTCCCCACCGACACGTACTGCCGATTCCCCCGGTAGTCCGCGAACGCCAGCCGCCGTTCATCGAGCACTTTGAGAAACCCCTTCGGCCCCCCGCGGTGCTGGATGTACGGCTGCCCGTCGGCCGAAGCCGTGCCCAGGTAAAACGAATCCCGTTCGGCAACAAACGCGGCCAGCGCTGGAGTCACCCGGTCGCCCCAGTCGTGCCTCGCCATCGCCTTCTCGTACCCGGCCCGGGACCCCCGAGCCTCTTGCGCGGCCCTAACCGCCGCCGTGAACGCAACGTCACTGCGGTAGCTCGTATCGGTGTTTGCATCGTCCATCCCCTCACTCTGCGGCCACTCCATTCCATAAACAATTAGCCAAAGAAGCGAAACATTGTATACAAATCGTGAACAATGGATCGCCTGCTCACCATGGAAGCCTTCCTCCGCGTCGTCGACGCCGGCAGCTTCAGCGCAGCCGCCCGCCAATGGGGCCGCTCGAAAGCAGTCGTCAGCAAGTACGTCAACGCCCTCGAAGATCACCTCGGCGTCGAGCTCCTTCGACGCACCACCCGCTCATTGAGCCTCACCGAAGCCGGCCGCGCCTACCGCGAACGATGCGCCGACGTCCTCGGCGAAATCCAATCCCTCGAAGCCTCGGTGCGCGACGACATCGCCGCCCCCCGCGGCCCCCTCCGCGTCACCGCCCCCCCGGGCCTCGCCTCCCACTACCTCGCCGTCATGACCAAAGACTTCCTCGCCCGCTTCCCCGAAGTCACCCTCGACCTAGACCTCACCCACCGCATGGTCGACCTCATCGAAGAAAACATCGACGTCGCCATCCGCGTCACCGCCCCCCGCGACTCAGCCTTGGTCGCCCGCCGAATCGCCCCCGCCCCCATCATCGCAGTCGCCGCCCCTTCGTACTTGCGCCAAAGGGGCACCCCGAAAAAGCCCGCCGACCTACGCAACCACGACTGCCTAGTCGACACCAACTTCCGAGATCAACAACGCTGGCGCTTCCAAAGTCGAAGCGGCGACAAGACCGAAACCGTCACAGTCGCCGGCCCCCTCCGCATCAACAATCCCGACGCAGTCCGCGAGATGGCGGAAGCCGGCCTAGGGATCGCGCTCGTTCCCGACTTCGTCGCAAAAGAAGCGCTCGCTACAGGAACACTGTGCGAAGTCTTGAAGGGCAGGGTGGCCCTCCACTGGTCCATCCTCGCCGTCTACCCGCGCCGCCGCTACTTGCCGCTGCGCGTGCGCGCCTACGTAGATCACTTGATTGAGGGCATCGGGGCCTAAGTTTCAGCAACCAAGACCAAAACGCGGCGAAAAGCACTGGCCGCGCGGCTTGTAGAGGGCTGGGTTTCACGCGCCCGCCCCCAACCACGACAGCCCAGACGGCAGCACTCCAGCGAATCTGACGCGTAGACGCCGCCACCTTCAAAGCAAGGACCGCAGCGAAAGAATTACATATAGACATCTACCAACCGCCGACCCTACGCTCTTCTCATGCTCGCACGCCTGCTCGCGCCACTCCCCGTGAAGCACCTTTTCCATCGCGTGGCCAACGTCATGGACCTCGACGCCGACCGCTCGTTCTTGCGAGCCGCCCGGCTCCTGATCTCACCCGAAGGCCCACCCGAGGTAGACGGCGACATCTTCCCCCCCTTCGCGCCGCTGGACGTTCCGGCCTTGGCAGGCAAGAGAGTAGGGCTCGTCGCAACCGGCGGCGGAGGCGCCATGGTCTGTGCCATTGGTGTTGCGCGCGCTCTCGAGGAAGCTGGGGTCGAGATCGGCGGCATCTCCACCTGCTCCGGCTCAGCGATGACCCTCGCTCCTCTTTCGGCCGGACTCGACGCCGAGCAGACGGCAGCCTTCCTGCTCGGCTTTCGGCAGCGCGACTACATCGATCCTGATTGGCGCGAGCTACTCAAGCTGCCTTTCGCCCTCGGCCGAGGTTTCACGGGCTTGCTCAACACCGAGGCGATCGGCCGGCTCTACGAAGAGCGCCTGGGCCAAGTCCCCGTCGGCACCCTGCCGATTCCCTTCTACGCCAACATCTGGGACATGGACCGCAACCGCCTCCTGTACCTCGGCACGTGCACCCGCCCCGAGATGCCTTTGGCCCAGGTCGTGCGCGCCGCGGTCACGCTCCCGCTTTTCATGCGCCCCTTCGAGGTCGATGGCGTGCAGTGTGGCGATGGCGGCATAGTCAACATCTTCCCGGTGGACCCCCTCGTGGACAACCACCCCGAAATCGACTTCTACATCGGCGTGAACGCTTTCTATCCCGAGAATTTCGACGGCGAGGATCACACGGGTTGGCACCGGGCAACCTTCAGCATGTTCCGCGTCAGCCCGCAGACCCAAATGTGCCAACACCTCGAATCGGCTCGCATGCAGCTCCGGCGAATCCAAGACCGCTGCCTGATGATCCATCCGCTGCCCTACGAGGAAATCAAGGGCATCCGCCTCTACGAGCAGTTCATCGACCGCCGCCCCTGGCTCGACTTCATACGGCGAGGCCACCAGGTGGCACGCCGCGAGCTAGAGGCGTTAGGGACGGCGAGCGAGAGCTAAGCCCGCACCGATCGCCGCTAACCGCAGCGAGCCTAGCGCGCCGCCCTCCCCACGCTGATCTCCTCGTTTTCGCGCGCAAAGGCCCCCGACAAGTAGTCGCACCAGCGGGCCCGTTCGGTGGGGTCTTCTTCGAACTGGCAAGCGAGAAAACTGCGAACCGCCATGAGTGTGAGTTGCTGCTGGCGGAGCGGATTCATCGCGGACGAGACCTCGTTCTCGCAGACGTCGGGATCGACCTTCTGAACGTAGCCCTCCTCGATTCCGCCGAGCTCGTCGTACCAGGGCTCCTCGGACTTCCTGTTCTTGTCGATGGTGTCCATCGCAAGATCGCAGGCCAGCGAATCGGGTTGATCGAACCAGCGGACCCACTTGCCCTCTTCGGCGAAGCCGAGATGCGAGCCTCGCTCGAAGGTGACGAGGATCGCATCGTCGACCTTGTCGCGAAGAGACAGGAAGTTAGCCTCGTACCCCACGAACGCATCCTCCGTTGCAGCGATCGCCATGAACGGAATCGCGCGCGTGTTGAGGAACTTGCGGGTGAAGACCGCGGTCGGTCCGGCAAGCGAGATCACGGCCTTGATGCGCGGCTCCTGCAAGGTCGGATGAAAACCGAGCAGAAGCGTATTGAGCGCTCCGAGCGAATAGCCAATGGCCGCGATGCGCTCGCCGTCGATCCTGCGGTAGAGCGCGTCGGACTCGTCTTGGCTGCGTGCGAGCAGCGCGTCGATCAGCAACGCGACGTCACGCGGCTGATTGAGGACGTCCCGCGAATTGGCCTCTTCGCCTCGGCTGCGGCCCGTGATTGGGAAGTCCGGCGCGGCGACCACGTAACCCTGGCTCGCCAGGACCTCGGTGAGATAGGCGACGCCTTCGCCAGTGCTCATGAACCCGTGGCTGTAGATGAGCAGCGGTTTGGGGCTGTGGTTCTCGGAGCGCGGGTACCAGAGATGGACCGGCATCCGGCGCTCGGATGTGCTGCTCGGGTCACCCGGAGCGGCTACGAAGCGTGAAGGATCGACGAGCTCCATGGTGCCGGTCGCCACCTCGAACGGGCCGGGCTGCAAGAGCTCGTAGCTCAGCGTGTTCTCGGGCGGC
>Ga0209456_10000504_pt1 | contig 20785 bp, 17 predicted proteins | sample COG_11_FD_184755 | JGI IMG/M metagenome (GOLD analysis project Ga0209456, IMG submission 184755) | Pelagic marine sediment microbial communities from the LTER site Helgoland, North Sea, for post-phytoplankton bloom and carbon turnover... | ecosystem: Environmental > Aquatic > Marine > Neritic...
TGGTCGACCACTCTGCCGGCGTTGATCTGTGCGACCTACGGCGGAGGCACCGGCCTGCCGACGCAGCGCGAATGCCTCGAGATGATGGACTGCTACGGCGACGGCAAGGCGGACAAGTTCGCCGAGATCATTGCGGCTGTCGTGCTGGCAGGCGACATATCGTTATCGTCGGCGATCCTTGCCCACGAATGGGTCAGCAGCCACGAGACAATGGGGCGCAACCGTTAGACGTTAACGACAGACCCCGAGCCGGCCATGCGAATTGGAAGCACACTGAAACGGGCCTATGTCTCAACGATGATGCGAATCGTTGGGCGCGGGCTGGCGATTGGAAGTCGCGTAGACAGCGAAATTGCGCGTGAGCTCTCGCACCTGCCGGTGGAAATGACGATCGCCATGCGAGTTTATCCGAACGGGCCGTGCTGCTTCCTGCAGAGGACCCACGACGACCTGGCTTACCTGGGCGTACGCGACTCCGGTACGGCCGATATGGAGATCATCTTCAAGCACCTGCAGCACGCCTGGCTCCTGTACACGTTCCAGGAAAACACGCCGGTCGCGTTTGCCCGCAATCGCATCGTGCTCGACGGTGAGGTCGCTCACGCAACCGTTTTCAATCGCTGCCTCGCCCGTCTGCTTTCGCTGATACTGCCGCGCGTGATCGCCAGGCGCGCCGTCAAGCGCTACCCCGCCATCGCTCTTCGGGACAAGTTATTCCTGGCTGCCTCTATCTACCTGCGCTTACCGCTGGAAAGGACACGGCCCGCCTTATGACGTCGAGATATTACGAGTTCTACTGCCCGGTCAAGATCCTCGCGGGCCTGAAGGCGCTCGAGCACCTGCCTGCGGAACTGGCCGAACGAGGGTGCGCGGCACCGATGGTGCTGACCGACAAGGGTGTGCGGCAGGCAGGCCTTATCGATCACGTTGACCTCGCGTTCACGGAGGCCGGCATTTCGCTCGACGCCGTGTTTGACGATATTCCTCCCGACAGTTCGACTGATGTCGTGGAGCAAATCGCACGCCTGTTCCGTGAACACAACTGCGATTCCCTGATTGCCGTTGGCGGCGGTTCGGTCCTGGACACGGCCAAGGCGGTCAATATTCTCGTGTCTGAGGGTGGCGAGTTTCTGCGCGCCTACGTCGGCGCCCACAAGCTGACACGGCCGCTGAAGCCGCTCGTTGCGATCGCCACGACAGCGGGCACCGGGTCCGAAGTCACTTCCGTTGCCGTCATCAAGGACACGCACAAGCAGAAGAAGGACGCGTTCCAGTCATCGCATCTCATGCCGGCTATCGCCGTCATCGATCCCCGCATGACGCTGACCGTGCCACCAGGCATTACGGCCGCGACGGCGATGGACGCGCTGACTCATGCGGTGGAGGCCTACACGTGCCTTGCGAAGAATCCGATAAGCGACGCGTACGCGGCGGCAGCCATACGAAAGATCGTAGCGGCGCTGCCCACGGTGCTCGCGGATCCCGGACACACCAGCGCGCGGCTCGAACTGGCTGAAGCGGCGACGATGGCCGGCATCGCTTTTTCCAATTCGATGGTGGGGCTGGTGCATGCGATCGGCCATTCACTGGGCGCGGTGTGCCACCTGCACCACGGCACCTGTATGAGCCTGTTGCTCCCGTACGTGCTCCAATACAACTATGAGACGATACGCACCGACCTCGCCGAGCTGCTGCCGTTCCTGGCGGGCGACGAGGTAGCCCGAGCGACACCTCTCGATGAACGTGCAAAGGCTTCTATCGCGGCGATTCGCGACCTGCGCGACATGATCTTCGATGCGACCCAACTGCCACGCAGCCTGGGCGAGTCAGGCAAAGTGGACAAATCGCAGTTCGAAAAGATCGCCGACCTGGCCGTAGACGACGGCGCGCTCATGTTCAACCCGGTCGATGCCGACAGGTCCGATGTCCTGAGGATTCTTGAGAACGCCTGGGAAGTTCCGGATTGAGGTCGGCAAGGCGTGATTCAGTCGAGATCATCCAGCGGTTTCGTGTAGATCATCTCGAACGCATCGGTCATACGAGTATCGATTTCGCCCAGGAAGTGATCGATATCGGGAATGGCCTTGAAATTCGTGTAACCGCTTTCCAGGAACTCCTGTAGCGCACCGAAGCCGGCCGCGTGTGCCGGCCCGCGCATGGTACGCAACATTCCCCCAAGGAGCGGCACCTTTATGAGCGTTTTGAGTGTTCCACCCAGTCGAACGGCCAGGTGCACGAGTCCGAGGCACTCATCGAGCGTGCTCGCCTTGCGGCATGCGACGCAATACGCCCGCTCGCTTATCTCGGACGGAAGCTCGCCGTCGACCTGAAGCTGGCGAAATATGCCGAGATTGACCTCGAGTACGCGGGCATTCAGCTTCGCCGCTGCCGCCAGTGTCTCCAGCGCCCTGCCCGGCAACATCCTCGTGATCACAGGCGCGGCCCGCTCGAGATCATGGTCCCGTCCGCTGACCCGAACGCCCGCCAGGTCGCTCATCGTAAAATCTATGGCTTCCCTGTAACCCGGGCGTTGGTGCAAATCATCGAAGAACGTCAGCAGGTATGCCATCTGCCATTCGGTGAAGCGATCATATTGCTCCGGGGCCCCGGGTTCGTCGAGATAGGTCCGGTGCATCTCGTTGCTTCGCCGCATGTACTTGCGAAAGTTCGCGGCGGCGGCCTGTCTGGCGGAGCGAGTCATTAGTGAATGTCGTGAACCGGGCCGTATCTTAGGGCGCGTAGTCGAACCTCAGCGTGACCTGCGCCTTGAGTGCCTCGTTGCGAGGCTCGAATCGCCATTGACGCACGGCTTCGGTGGCACTCTTTGCAAACAGCCTGCCCGGACGAGAATTCACGACCTCGACGGCGTCGGTGCTGCCATCGGCGTTGATCGTAAATCCGATCTCGACCACTCCGGAGACACCCCGTCGTTCCGCGTAGCCAGGAAACTCGGGCGCCACGTATTCGCTTATGCCGAGTTCCTGCAGTGACAGGCGGTGAATTTCAGGCTCTTCGCTTGTCGGCGCAGCTTGCGTGTCCGGCTCTTCCGCAACCACCTGCTCGCCCACGACCGCCGCCAGCAGCGCGCCGTCAGTTTGCTCTTCCTCGACTGGTGGTGGCTGAACGTCTTCCATTGCGAGCGGCACAACCATTGCCTCTTCTGCAATCTCTGGTGCCTGCACCTCTTCGCTCAGGGGCGCAGCGTCCATACCCTGGTCCACGATCTGTGGCGCCGGCAGTTCCTCTGTTAACTCCGATCCGACGTCCGTTTCCTCTTCCGCGACTTGCGGCGCCTCCACGACTTCTGGCTCCGTCCCGGTCTCGATCGTTTCGAGGGAGATGCGCGCTGCCTCGACTTCGGGAGCCAGCATGCCTAGCGCCGCTACGGCGTCTAGCAGCTCGCTCGCGTCGGCAACGCGGCCAGCCGCTGCTGCGAACGCGGCTCGCGTCAATAGTCGCTCGCGCAGCCGTTCCATTGACGCACGTAGTCGTGCGTCGTCACCATGCTGTCCGTACAATTCGAGGAGTAGCGCGTGAGCGTTGTCTCCTTCAGGTCCGAGCAGTCTTCCCTCGGTGATTCGCACATCAGCCATAGCCAGGCCCACGAGCAGTTGGTCGTTTTGTCGGCCCTGCGCGATCTGCCGCCGTATTGACTGAACTGCAGCTGGATCGGTACTCGTGTACTGCTCGGCGCGCGCCAATTGCTGTGCCGCCAGATCGAAATTTCCGGTTGCGGCAGCCAGGCGCGCATCGGCGATCTCGCCGCTTCCTTTCGCAACAAGCAACTGCTCTACAATCTCAATCGCCGGGTTTGCCGGGTCCGTCTCGGCCGCAACAGCCAGGGCCGTATAGGCCCGGAGCGGATCGTCGGCGTTCAGCGCCAACTGCGCCTGTTGGACGAAGTTGTTGCTGATTGTTCGTAAACCGCGCAATGCTTCGACATTTTCGGGTTCGAGAGCGAGCGCTTCGCGGAACAGGGTTCTCGCGTTCCTTTCATCGGGTAGCACGAGTTGACCCTCGCCGAGGGCCCCGTTAGCAGCCGCAACCAGCGCTTCGGTGACAGAGATTGCGGGTGTGTCGGTTGCCGCAGGCGCTGCCGGCAACGTGGTTTCGCCATCGGTGGCGCGCTGTAAGAACCAAAATCCGCCGGCCCCGATGACAAGGGCGGCGACGGCGACCACCGACATCCACAGCAGAGAGGAGAGATGTGCGGCTTTACGGTTCAGTGTTTTTTCGTGATCGGCAATGCCTGTGTGCCGAGCTAGCAACTCGTTGACGCTGCCCGGTCGTACCGATCGCTCGTAAGCCAGCGCCCTCTGCAAAACCTGCCACTCGTTATCAGGGAGCCCCGGGATCGGCCCTACCTGAAATTTCTGGTGCTTGGCGACGAGCGAAAGTTTGTCACCGAACGGTTGTTTGCCGCCCAATAATCGATACGCGACGCACGCCAGCGAGAACACATCGTCCTCGAACACCGGCGTTAGCCCTAACAAGACTTCGGGGCTCGCGTAGGGTTTCGTTACCCAAGTGAATCGATCGTCTTCGGGGAGGTCCTGATTCCTCGTGTATCGTGCCACACCGAAATCCAGCAGCTTGATCTCCTGGTCCTGGGTGATGAAGATGTTCGACGGGTTGATGTCCGCGTGAACGACGTTTTTCTGATGTGCATGCTGCACGCCCGCCGCCGCACCTTCGATCACTTTCCACGCGAGATCGGGCTCAATCTTCTCCCCGACCGTGCGGCGCAACAAGGTGTTGACTGACTCGCCCTCCAGCCACTCCATGACCAGGAAGAAACGACCCTCGTGGGCATCGAAATCGAAGATGTTGATGATGTTGGGATGCGAAAGGCTCTGCACTTTCGCCGCCTCGCGCTCCAACGACAGACGCGCTTCTTCGTCGGACGCGATCGATGGCCGCATCATCTTGATCGCGACGTGGATTTCGCCGGAACCTTCCGGACGCCGGCGACGATCAACGGCCTTGTAGACGAGGCTCATGCCGCCGCTGTGGACAAGTTCGACGATCTCGAAGCGGTCATTCAGGAGAAAACCGGGCGAGAGGATATCGTCAGCCGCAAAGTCGACGCGTGCCGTTAGTTGCATATCGGTGATATGCACATCATTCGGCTCCGTTTCTGAGTCCTCGCCGAATGCCGACGCCAGTACGTCCGAAATCTCGGTCGTTACGGCATTTTCGAATTCGTCGTCTTGTGAGAATCCCTCTGGCACGAGACCAGATTCCTGCCCGCGCTGATTTTCTTTGCTTTTGTGCGCCACGGCTGACCGGTTTGTTGCGTCGCGACCCACGGATGGTCTCGCGACTTTTTGTCGACGTATTCGTCTCTGCCACAAGTATGCACGAGCGGGGCAAATAAGAACAATCCTGGTCTTGGGCACGGTCAACGTCGACGCTCTTTGCTATCCGGCGCCTCGAAGTGTCCGATTACCCGAATTTCGACTGGCCGAAGGAGCGTTTCCGCCGCCGATGCTGTAATGCCTCATTAACGAACGGCGGATATCCTCAGCCGCCTGATGTCGATTATTATGTTTAATAGAATGGGAGGGCACGCTAGTCTAGAATCAATTCAAGAGTGGTTGGATAGAACTCTCAATCTCCATACTAAAACAAGAATGTACAGGGGAAAAAAATGACTAAGAAACCGTTCCGCGTAGCCATCCCGGCTCTCGCGATCCTCTTCACCTTGCCTGTTGTCTCGCTTGCGGATTCGCTGGAATTAGCATCCGAACAGCCGAGCGTTTTCGGTGCCGTTGGCGATGAAAGTGAAGCAAGAGCGAAGCCAAGGGTTGCACCTGGTGAGCAGGCTGTCTACATCGTTCAGCTGGAGGACCCGTCACTGGCCGTCTACGATGGCGGCATCAGCAACCTGGCCGCGACGAGTGCACGAGCCACGGGCAAGAAAAGGCTGAATGTAAACAGCAAGGCGAGCAAGAACTACGCAAAATTCCTGCGCAAGAAGCAGCGCGATTTCGTCGAACATTGCGAAAAAGCGTTCGGCCACCGAATCGATGTTCGCAGTGAGTACCAGGCCGTACTCAACGGTGTAGCGATGGTCTTGTCGGAAGACGAAGCCAAAGCCATCGGCCAACTCGACAACGTCAAGAGCGTCGAAAGAGAGCGGTTCGAGGTGATGAGCACCGATGATGGTCCATTGTTCATCGGGGCACCCAGCATCTGGGACGGTCCTCCATACAACCTGCCGCACACCAAGGGTGAAGGCGCGGTAGTCGCAATCCTCGATTCGGGTATTAACAGTGATCATCCGTCGTTTGCCGATGTCGGTGGAGACGGTTATGACCACGTCAATCCGCTGGGCTCCGGCTCCTATATCCCGGGCAGTTATTGCGATACAGTCGATCCGGGCTTCTGTAACGACAAGCTGATTGGCGCCTGGACGTTCGTGCAGGGCGACTCGGACCCGACATCGCCCGAGGATTCAGACGGCCACGGTTCGCACACGGCCGGCACCGCCGCAGGCAACGTAATCCCAAGCGCAGCGCTGGTTGCGCCGACCACATCGATGGTTCGTGACGTCACGGGCGTAGCACCGCATGCCAATATCATCGCCTATGATGTCTGCATAGATTCGTGCCCCGGTTCCGCGCTGATCGCGGCTGTTGAACAGGTCATAATAGATGCAAGCAACCTGCCGAACGGCATTGCATCGTTAAACTACTCGATATCCGGCGGCAACAATCCGTATAACGATGCCGTGGAACTCGCGTTCCTCAATGCAACGGTAGCTGGCGTCTACATTGCCACGTCGGCCGGTAATGCCGGCCCGGGACCGGAAACCACTGGTCATAATTCTCCGTGGGTCTCTGCGACAGGTGCTTCGACGCACAGACGATCGATCCCGAACAGCCTGATTGACCTGAGCAGCGACGGCGCTTCCCTCGCCGATATCACCGGTCTGGGACTTACATCTGGTTACGGCCCGGCACCGATTATCAACTCGGCGGATCTCGAAGGAGCCTTCCCGGGCTCGACTTTGTGCGGACTTGGAGAGATCGGTGATTTCAACCCGCCCTGGCCTCCGGGGACCTTCAATGGCGAGATCGTCGCGTGTACTCGCGGCACATTCGGACGCGTGGAGAAGGGAGCAAACGCACTTTCCGCGGGCGCCGGTGGCTATATCCTGATGGACAATGGCTCCGGTATGGTGGCCGATCCTCACGTTCTTCCCGGTGTACACATCAGTGTGGATGACCGCGCGGCACTCGAGGCATGGTTGGCGTCCACTACGAACCCGATGGGTTCGATTTCCGGCCACAGTGTAATTCTCGATGATGCTGTAGCAGACGTCATGGCCGGTTTCAGCTCTCGTGGACCGAATTCCTCGATCGACGTGATCAAGCCGGACCTGGCTGCGCCGGGCGTCAGCATCATGGCTGCCGAGGATTCACAGAGCGGCATACCAATGCCCGAATTCGTCTTCAAGAGCGGCACCTCGATGGCCAGCCCGCACAATGCTGGTTCCGCTGCGTTGATGTCGATCGTGCAACCGGATTGGACACCCCACGAGATCAAGTCCGCGCTGATGATGACGTCACAGAACACAACAACGCTCAAGGAGGATGGCTCAACGCCTACCGATCATTTTGACGTCGGTGCAGGTCGCATCGACCTGACGCGAGCCCAGGAAGCCGGGCTCGTTCTCGACGAGTCGGCGGCTAACTTCCTCGCAGCCGACCCGGAGATCGGCGGCGATCCCAAGACCCTGAACCTCGCAAGCATGCAGGATGGTGTTTGCATCGAGACGTGCTCGTGGACGCGTACCGTGGAAAATGTGACGGGACACAGCGCGCGCTGGGATCTCGGTACCTCTGGACCCGCTGGCCTTGGGCTCGATACGAATCCGGGGCGCAAGCTGAAGCTCAAGAAAGGCGAGGCGGCAGAAATTACGGTCACCGCGGATACGACCCTGGCGACGCCCGGATGGAACTTCGCGGAGCTCAAGCTGGACCGCAAGGGAGACGGACCAGACCTGCATATGCCGATCGCCGTGTTTGCCACCAATACCAGCAATCCTGAGCTGCTGAACAAGACCGTTGACGCGGCGACGATCGCGGAAGACGAGCCGCTGAACTACGAAATCACGATCACCAATGGCCCAATCTCGGGACAGATCGACCTTACGGACGCGCTCCCCGACGATCTCGAATATGTTCCTGGCTCCGCTAGCGAGACGATTACCAACGGCATTACGATATCGCCATTTTCGCATGCGGGCGGTCAGTTGACCTGGAGCGGCATGCTCGATCCGGGTGGTCTGCAGGTAACTGCTTCGTCCCTGCCGTTCGGGTACATCCCCTTGAGCGCATTCAACATCGCGCCATTCAGGTGCCCGAGTAACTGCGACGATGGTGGGTTCGTCTTCAATGTTCCGACGTTCACGTACAACGGCCAAAGCTACAGTCAGGTTATCTGGTCGGTGAATGGCACAGTGGAAGTGGGGACCGCCAGCGGAATCGCCGCCAGTGCCAACAATCGAAGCATGCCGGATCCAGCTCCCCCGAATAACCTGCTGGCACCCTTCTGGACCGACTTGGATCTGAGTGATCGGGCAAGCGCTGATTGGTACATTGGAGTGCTGAATGCGGGTTTCGCCACTTTCACCGTATACGAGTGGAACAATATCCCGCGTTTCGGCGATCCATCCGATCGTTACTCATTCCAGATTTGGGTACAAAACGACGACTCCGGCAACATTTGGTTCGGCTACGCTCAGGTCGGAACCACGTCAGACGGGACTGTAGGCGTAGAAAATGCGGACGGAACAAACGGCTATACGTACTTCAATGACGGAAATGGAACCCCCCCTGCTATAGGGACGGACCTTCTCGTATCCACGCAGATCGGTGGTACGGCTACCTTCACGTTCCAGGCCGAAGTCGACGACTGCGACGGCGGCGACGTAATCGTCAACCGTGTGAACATCACGGGTGATGGCGCTGAAGACACGGCAATCGCCGTATCACAATGCGTTGACGACGATGACGAAAGTGACAGCGATAGTGACAGCGATTGACAGCTGCACATTGCTTGTAACAACAAGGGCGGCCATTCGGCCGCCCTTTTATTATTGATCAGGCTTCTCCGGGACCGTAAGGCAGCGGTTTTCGAGGAGACGGCTTGGGGCAATAGAACGGCGGTCGATTGCCCCCGCTGTGATAGTGGTACGTTTTGTCGTCCGCTTTCAGGACAATTCTGGAACCGTTCGTTATCACCTGCATGTACTGCATGCCGGGTTGCGGGCAGCCCGCGCTCGAATCCGGCCAGGATACGAACTTGGCCGATACGACCTCAATTTTCTCTTTGTCAACACCGGCCTTCTCCGCGAGATCATCGACTGCCATGTCGACGAGACGCTTGATGCTGGGGCCCATTTCCGATTTTTCGGGCATTTTCGCCTCGCTCGATGCTGTCGGCACTGATTCCAGTGATAGTTCTTGCGGCTTATCTTCCGCGCCCACGGCTTTGCAGCCGATCGGCACCATTGCGATCATCATGATAGCGGCAACTCTGAAAAAACTGTTCATGCGAAAACTCCCGTTCCTGCAGGCACGTTGCACTGATTATAAACGCGGAGGCGATGGCTACGGGGTTAAGGTCGCGACGAATTTCCCTTACCTGCTGGCCGTTGATCTCGAAAAAATGCGGCGGTAGCCACGATCGTCGGTCTCACCCGTCGTCAGGCAACGAATCACGTCTGCTGTCGATGAATCCAGCGCAGCTGAAAGCTCGCGCCGAGCAGGAACAGGACCAGCAGGCCCATGTAACACATCTTCAGAATCGGGTCTTCGATTGACGTCAGGACGGGATCGCCAACCGGCAGGCGCAGCAAACCATCAGTTATTGCCGGAATGCAGTGGAAGAGCAAGGTCGCTGAGTAACTGAGCGCGCGCACATAGCGAGAGAATTTGCCAAACAGCGTCGTCGTAGCCGCCACCGTGCCTACCGCCAGCGCTGCCAATGTCAGCACTGCCAGGGCATGTCCCGGGCCAAACTCGCCGCGTTGAAATATAGCCAGTGCAGTACCCGCGGTAATCAGGGTTGCCGCCAGATAGATCTGCCCTGATCGCGTTTGCAGGCTTATTTCCTTGAATTTGGCCAGCGTGAAACCACCGCTGACGAGGGCGATGATGCCCATGGCAGTGTGAAACCAGCCCAGTGGGATCATCTCAGGCATGCGGGGACTCTCCAGGCAATCTTGGAGCGATCCTATCACGACACCTTTCCGTGTCTGTCTGCGAGACGCACAGAGGCCCTCATTACGAGGGCCTCTTCTATTTGCACAAGAGCTGGCTTTTTTATCCCGTGAGCGCCATTAGTTCGTCCCAGGTTGTCTCCAGAGTCTCGTCGAACGCTCCGTCGCCGTCGATATCGATTTCGAGCCTTACGCGGTTAGCGTCGAGTGCAATGATGACAATGGCAGAGTTTCCGGCGCCCGATACTCGCAGCTCGCCGACATAGGGATACTCGTCACCGCTTGCCTGCAGCGTTAGTGACGTGCTGACCCGGACCTCGCCACCGATTCTCGGGCTGTCTATCGTAAAGGACGTCTCGACGGAAACTGCTGTCGGGAATGCGCTCTGGTCTTCGGAGATGGTCAGTGTCAGGTCAGTTACAGCTTCCGCCGTGCCCTCGCTCGAGGTTGCCAGCGCGCTCGTCGATACGGTGATCGTCGTAAGTGGCGGCGTCCTGCTATCGATCGCGACAGTGACCGTGCCATTTGCGCCGGTCGTCTCACCCGCCTCGGTCACCTGGAATGCCGACAGCTCCGTACGTACGCCGAGCAGGAACCCCCCTGATTCGAAATCGCCATCCAGGCCCGTGATCGTCATGATCATGCCGCCGTGCATAACGACGCCGGTCCCATCGTCACACTGTGCAAACTGCAGTGCGTAGATGTCGCCTTCTGTCGGTTGCAGCGGATTCGCGACCGTGACGTCGATGTCCACCGTGCCGAAGGCGGCACAATCGACCATCGCCGAACTGGTCGCCAGCATCTGTGACGAGTTAGTTATCTTGGCAGCACCGGTCCCGATCGCGCCGACCACGCCCGGGATGGTCGGTAATTCCAGGCCCGACAAAGCACCAAATACGCCGTCGCCGAGTGCCACACCAGCAACCACGCCCGCGGTCAGCTGGGCATTGTCCATCGTGATGACGACGAGTTCGCCGCTATTTCCCGTCGGATTCGGGTCAGGCGTGCTCCCGGAGCTGCCGCCGCCACAGGCTGTGAGCATGACGCCAAAGCATGCGGCGATAATGGTATTCCGTAGGTTCCCTGTCATGGTGCTGTCCTCCGCGATCAGGCGCTTGGCCGGGCCGACGAAGGGCCACACGGCGTACGCATTGAGACAGTTTCACACGGCGAACGGCTAAAAGACTGTGAACTGCGTCAGAAGCTGTGAGTTCGCGTATTGGACAGGAAACCTGCAGCCGCAGGTGATTATGGAAACTACCGATAGATGAGGCCGCGCCGAACAAGGGCCTTCTCTACTTCGACACCGATGAACACGAACGACGGCAGAATCAGGCACACAGCAAGCTCTGCGAGAGTTAGCGGCGCCGTGTTGAACACGCTTTGTAATGGCGGCAGGTAGATGACTGCGACCTGCAACAGCACGGTAAGGAGGACCGCCGCAACGAGCGGTCGATTGCTCCACAGACCCTGGGCGAACAGCGACTGCTGTTCCGAGCGGATGACGAGAACGTGCACGAGTTGCGAGAACGTCAATACCGTGAACACGACGGTTTGCCAGTTTTCGGACCCCCGTTCGAACGCCCACGCCTGCCCCGCGATCGACAGGCCGCCAATGAGCATGCCGACCCACAGAATATGCTGCCACATACCGCGCGCAAACACGCTTTCCTGCGGCGGTCGTGGCGGACGCTTCATCAGGTTTTCTTCGCCCGGCTCGGCCGTCAACGCGAGACCCGGCAGCCCGTCGGTAACGAGGTTGATCCACAATATGTGAATCGGCAACAAGGGTATCGGCAGCCCCAGGAACGGGGCGAGAAACATCGTCCAGATCTCACCGGAGTTGCTGGTCATCGTGTACTTGATGAACTTGAGGATGTTGTCGAAGATTCGGCGACCCTCCCGAACCGCCGCGACGATGGTCGCAAAATTGTCATCGAGCAAAACCATGTCCGACGACTCGCGTGCGACCTCCGTACCTTTCCTCCCCATCGCTACCCCGATGTCTGCACGCTTCAGCGCGGGGGCGTCATTCACGCCATCGCCGGTCATCGCGACGAACTCACCCCTGGCCTGCAGCGCCTCGACGATACGAATTTTCTGCGCGGGGTCGACACGCGCATACACACGTACATCGGCGACACGCTCGGCAAAGGATTCCGGATCGATCGAGGCGAGCTCGGCACCGGTGATGACCGCATCGTCTGCCTGCGCGATGCCGACCCGCCTTGCAATGGCCAGCGCCGTACCAGGATGGTCGCCCGTGATCATGACGGGCGATATGTTTGCGGCGAGGCAATCCTGCACAGCGCGAGCCGCACCTTCCCGCGGTGGATCCGACAAGGCAACCAGGCCGTAGTACACGAAATCCGTCTCGATATCTTCGTCGGCACGCTGCAATTGCTTGCCGGCTACTGCGAGCACACGATAGCCCTCTGCTGCCATGTCTTCCGCGTCGCCCAGGGCGCTCCCCGGCGAGATATCGGAACACCTGGAGATAACGGCTTCCGGTGCACCTTTGATAAAGGCAATCGGACCATCCGGGCTGTCGTGTACCGTCGTCATCGACTTGGCGTCGCTGTCGAACGGCACTTCGCGGATCCTCGGGTGGTCGTGCGTCAACGCTTCCTTATCGAATCCGTTCGCGCTTGCGAATTCATAGATTGCAATCTCCGTGGGATCGCCGCTGGGATTACCCGCATCGTCGATGCGAACATCGTTACTCAATGCCAACGCCGGGCCCAAGCAAGACTGCTGTCGGTCGAGGTCAGCGGTCAAGGCCTCACACCGACGGTCGCCAACCTGCAGGAAGTCCACGCGCATGCGATTCTCGGTGAGCGTCCCGGTCTTGTCGGCGCAGATGTAAGTAACGGAGCCCAATGTCTCGACGGCAGGAAGGCGCCGCACCAGGGCGTGCGAGCGGATCATCTTTCGTGCACCCAGGGCCAGCGACACCGTAACCACGGCCGGCAGTGCCTCCGGTATTGCTGCAACGGCCAGGCTGACAGCGGTGAGAAACATCAGGACGACCGATTCGCCGCGCAAGAGTCCCGCGACGAAGATGATGGCGCAAATCCCGAGAACCACGAGTGCCAGCCGTCGCCCGAAACGTGCCAGGCGCTTCTGCAATGGCGTTCGAGCAAGCCCCGTGCCGCGCAGCAACTCGGCGATGCGCCCCAGTTCCGTACCGCCCCCCGTCGCAATCACGATACCGACGGCCCGGCCGCGGGTAATCATCGAGCCCTTGAACGCGAGGTTCAGGCGGTCGCCCACAGGGATGTCCTCAATCGGTAGCGGCTCGATGTGCTTCTCGACCGGGACCGATTCGCCGGTCAATGTCGATTCATCCGCGCCGAGCTGCTCCGCCTGGATCAGCCGCAGGTCGGCCGGCACACCGGCACCGGCTTCGAGCAGGACGACGTCTCCGGGGACCAGCCTGTCAGCCGGGATATTGATGGTTCTTCCGGCGCGCCGTACCAACGCCGTCGGCGCAGCGAGTGATCGCAACGCCTCGAGGGCGCGCTCGGCGCGGAATTCCTGTGCGAACCCTACAGCGGCGTTCAGGAGAACGATGACCAGGATCGCCACGGCATCCCTCGGCTCGCCGACGATTCCGGAGACGATCGCGGCCGCGATCAGCACCAGGATCATGACGTCCCTGAACTGGTTCAGGACCATGAACGCCGGCCGGAGACGTCGCCCTTTCGCCAGCACGTTGGCGCCGTGCTCGGCAAGGCGGCGCTCGGCTTCCTCCACATCGAGCCCGATGGCAGGGTCGACCGACAATTGGCGTGAGACGGCTGCTGCATCCATCGCATGCCACGTCATACCAGCACTCTTGGTTTCGGTGTCTGATATCGGGCGCTGCTTATTCACGATGGACTCACGCAAATCGATGCAGCCCGAGTTGAACCGCCCAGGCGCGAGCCCGTGAGAACTCGCGACTCGTAATCGCTCGGTCAAGCGGAGGATTCTCGTCTGCCCGGTAACAGGGCCGATACTGGTCCATGAGATTGAGGCAGGTATCGGCAGAGATCTCCTCCGCGAGGAATTCGAGTGTCGATTTCGTGCCGGAGACATCCTCTGGCAATACGAGATGCCGCACGAGGAGCCCCCGCTGCGCGATGCCGTTCTCATCCGTTACAAGATCACCGACCTGGCGGTGCATTTCCTTGACCGCAGCCTGGTTCGCTTCGACGTAATTTCGGACGTGCGAGAACTCGTGCGCCTGTCGGGAATCGGCGTACTTCATGTCCGGCATGTAGATGTCGATAATCCCGTCGAGCAAGCGCAAGGCTTCAATACTGTCGTAACCGCCGGTGTTGTAGACGAGCGGCAACTCCAGCCCTTTGCTCGCGGCAATCTCTACGGCGGCGATTATCTGGGCAACGACGTGGCTCGGCGTCACAAAGTTGATGTTGTGGCAGCCCATGGCCTGAAGCTGCAGCATCATCGCGGCGAGTTCCTCCGGCTCGACTTCGCGACCGACGCCTTTTTGACTGATATCCCAGTTCTGGCAGTACACGCAACGAAGGTTGCACCAGCTGAAGAAAATCGTGCCGGAACCTTGCCGCCCGCGCAGCACGTCTTCTTCGCCGTGATGCGGACCATGGCTGCACACGATCGCGCGCTCACCCGTCCGGCAGACAGCTCCCTTGACGGTCCGCAGTCGGTTCATGTGGCAGTAGCGGGCGCAGAGATCACAGTCTTCGAGATGCTGCCAGGCGTCAACCGCACGTGCCGCAAGTTCGCCCGACTCGGCCAGGTTGAGATAAGCGGGCTTCACAACAACCTATAATACTCCTTGTCACAATGACGGATGCCCTGTCTTGTCGGGAGGATCTAACATGCGAACGAGCCTGCTATGCGTGTCTTTGGTGAGCCTCGCAATGAGTTACGCCGCATCGTCAACGGAAAGCGAACAACGGGTACCGCTTCCCGAGGCCGAATACGGTGGCGATATGGCGGTCGAGGAAGCGATCAAAGAGCGCCGATCGGTCCGTGACTTCAGCCGCGACGGGCTTACACTCGATGACGTGTCGCAACTGTTGTGGGCGGCGCAAGGTGTCACGGCCAAACGCGGCCTTCGTTCAGCGCCCTCGGCTGGCGCTCTCTATCCACTCGAGCTCTACATCGTTGCCGGCGATGTCGACGGGTTGTCGCCCGGTGTCTACCGCTATCGTCATTCAAAGCACGACCTGATTCTTGTCACGAGTGGCGACCATCGCAGGCAGCTGTCGAAAGCAGCTCTCGGCCAGGACTGGGTGCGCCGCGCCCCCGCAGTACTGGTAATAACAGGCGTCTACAGACGAACGATGGGCAAGTACGGCCAGCGCGGCCGCCGCTACGTACACATGGAAGTCGGTCATGCGGCGCAGAACATCTATCTCCAGGCAACTGCGCGAGACCTGGGCACCGTGATGGTGGGGGCTTTCGATGACGGCGAGGTGCAGGAGGTTCTGGGACTGCCCGACGATCATGAGCCGCTTGGCCTGATGCCGGTGGGGCACAAGCGATAAATGCAACGAGCGAGGCGCTAGAAGAAGATCTGCGTGGTTGTTCCCTGCAGCGACAGTTCCGGGTGCCAGTCCGGAACGTCCTGCGAGTCCCGGATCATGTCAATCAACACCAGCTTGGCAAGATTGAGCGCGGCCTTTCCGCGTTCGCCGGCCAGCACGGCCATATCCGCGGACGACTGTTTCATTCCGTAGGCAGTGACGACCAGCTCGTCACCGCGAAAATAATAGGCGCCTCGATAACGCTGGTCGTCGACGTGCACCGTCACTATGCCATCAGGTAGCTTCATTGCTGTTCAAACGCGTCCATGCGCCCGGTTCCTTGTTCTGGTACGCACATTTTCTCACCGAATATATGTCGCAATGTGCCGACTGCGACATAATGCAAGTGGTTGATTTGTCGTCACTTTGCGACGGGCACGCTGATAACGAACGTGTGTCTGTGGATCTGAGACACACTTCGTAGACCTGGATTGCGGCTCATACGACAATGCCTGTCATCACGAGGCGTGCGGCTTTGTCGCTTGTTCAAATGCAGGAGGGAACATGGACGGCGTCGGATCTTATGTCACGGTGACGCTAGCCGTCTTCGGTATCGTCGGCATGATGATCATCTTTCGCAACTGGCGCAATTCGGTCGTTTCCAGTCACCGTATGCATCGCATGATGCTGGCTTGCGGAATCGACGAAACGACGGCCAGGAACGCGAACCAACTTCTCGACATCGACATGCAGGATGCGCGCAGGCGCTGCCGCGGCTGCCCGGCGCCCGTAACATGTGATCGCTGGCTGAACGGTGAGGCGGTGCCGAGCAACAATTTCTGCCCGAATGCCGCCCGCTTCATGGCTGCTGCGGAAGCCTGCCAGTGCCGCGTGAGATACGACCTGGCGCGGCGACCGGGCCGCCGCCTCGATAATTGACAGACGCGCTTCGGCTAGCGCTATGGCTCTGAGTTGATACCGTCAAAGAACTTCGGTTCACCGAGGTTCGTCGCCTCACCGTGTGCGTTTATCGGATGATCGATACCGCCGGATCGACCCGAGAATATTGAAATGTGACTGATACTTATGTCCTTCGTCTCGGGCACCTCGATGGCGCTCTCGAGGCGCACGTTCGGATTCCTGTTCTGATGAACACCGAAGAAGCTGTAGATGCCCAGCCCGTGGGCTTCGTGAACCTGCACATGCTCGGCGACCTTGTAAGAGGCGTATCCTCCCTGGCTGCCGGGCCTCCACGCTTCCTGGTTCGGCGGGTCGTAGGGAATCTCTGACTGGTAGAAATACACGCGACCGCGCTCTCCGTTCCATACGGTCTGGTACTCCTGGAAGTGTTCGTTGAACAAGCCATAAATCGTGACATCGTCGCCGTTGACGACAAGCCCATTCTTCGAGCGATTCACAGTCCACTCAGCGCCGGCACCGTGATCGGCACGCCACAACCAGGCGTGGTCAATAATCACATCATTGCTATTCACGACGAGACAGGCGTCAGCGCTGCCTGGAACGGCGCCACCGACCCGACAGAAAACGTCGTGAAGTGTCGTCGGATTTTCGCTGTGGTCCTTTCGGGAATCGATATCGCCTAGTTGTATCAGAACGGGTGATTTCCGGAGACCGGCGTCGACCATTAGCGAAGAGATCGTGATGCCGGGCACGTCATCGGTCACGATCGCCGCTTTACCTGTTACCGGCAACAACGTCGCAAGCCCCATCCCCATCACGACCGTCCCCGGCCGACGAATACGAATTGCCTGGTCGAGTGAATAGAGGCCCGGCGTGAACAACAGGTGCTTACCTGCTGCAAGTGCGCTGTTGATCGAAGCGGCGCTGTCTTTCTCCGGAAACGCGATGTGAAAGTCGCCGATCGGTATTTGCTGGCCAGCCTCGTTGCCTCCTCGCCAACTGACTCCACGGGTCCTTTTCACGAGAGCAGGAACAAAGACCGAGAATTCGTCATCGTCGTCGATCACGAGGAACGGTTTGTCGCGAATCACCGGTGTGGAATCGACTATTGTCGTAGGAGCATCCGGCCAGGCCTTCGCTGGCGTTCCCGAGCTGCCAACAAACGTCCTGTTCCATTTGCCGCCGATCCACTCACCGAGTTCAGAGTTCCGTGTAAACCACTGCTGGCCGGTGGTGAGCCCAGCCGTTCCTTCGACGATTGAATTGGCGAGAAAACCACCGCTGGCCCAGCCACCAAGGTCGAAGCGCAGATCCCCCTTGATGTGCATGCGACGATAAGGCGCTGCCTGTGAGACTGCCCAGTAGATTGGCTCGTTCGCACGTCCAGGGCTAACGTAGAAATTTTCGGCGGACCGCCAAAACATGATGGTCACGCGATCCTGGTTTGTGCTGGAGATCGACTGGACTGCGCCTTTGATACGCACATCGCCGGGTACCTGGCCAAGGCCAGCCGCCTGCACGTAGTAATCAACCGTTACATCCAGGTCGTAATCACCTGGCTTGAACAGCAGCGCATAACGTCGCTCACTGAACTCGTCGTTAGCCTGTTGCTTATGAAGCGCGTCAAGGGACCGCTGAATAGTGTCCATATCCATGTCGGGGCCGAACAACATGACGTTGTCACCGAAAATGGATGGGAAAGCTCGTGTATCTACGATCGTTGTCTCTGCGGCACTAAGGCACATAGTGATGCTCAACAGGGCAGGAAGGGCGATTGCGCGCATACCTGATTATTGAGTCCTATTCAATTGACTCACCGCAGTGAGGACACGTCGTCGTTGCGGATTCCCCGGCTTCCTCCCGGATGGAGCGCAGCAGCCGCAGTGCCTCGTCGTTGTCGATGCCGAGTTCCTTGCGCAGAGTCTCGAGCTGCCGACTTTCGCTTTCGTCGAGCACGCCATCTTCCAGGAATCGTTTTGCATAGCGATTGTACTTCTGCTTTCGGGCGTGAATATTCTCTGCGAAGCCCGACGCCATGATTGCAGCCGGCAGCGCGATCATTCCGATGCCCAGCAACCCGATGAGGCCCCCGAACATCTTGCCGCCGGTCGTTGCTGGCACGACATCGCCGTAGCCCAGGGTCGTGAGCGTAACGATTGCCCACCACATCGCGGCCGGAATGCTGCCGAAAGTCTCCGGCTGGATTTCATTCTCGAGCATGTAGATCCCGCCGGCGGACATGACGAGCAGGATCAAGAGAACGACGAAAGCCGCCAGCAAGGCCTCGGCCTCTTTCTGGATGACATCCAGCAACGCGCCCAGGGCAGGCGAGTAGCGGGCGAGCTTGAACAGGCGCAGCAATCGCAGACCACGCAGGAATCGCAGGTCGAGAGACACGTAGAAAGCCAGGTAGAACGGCAGGATCGCGATCAAATCGACCAGGGCAAGCGGCGTGAACATGTACCTGATGCGGCCGACGACGGGCGACCTGTCCTTCGCATCCTCCAGGTCGATACTGCTCCAGATTCGAGCGAAGTATTCGACCGTGAACGCAACAACAGAAAAGACCTCGAAATACCAGAACGCTCGCTCGAATCGAATATATATCGCATTGACGGACTCGAGGATGATCGCAATGACGTTGAGTAAGATCAGCACGATCAGCGAGACGTTGACGATGCGGCCAATCCGGTCCGCACCGTAGTCTTGATCGAGCAGTTCAGCGGTTCGTTTGCGTAGCTTCATTGTCCACGATGACTATTGAACAAGATCTGCCTTGATCCAGATGCTTGTGTTACCCCTGCTCTGGGTTGCGACGGTGGTGCCGGTAACGCTTTGAGTCTGTTCCAGTTGCTCGGTGACGCCACCGATCAGTAACCACTCACCGATACGTCCGGTGATGGTGGTGCCGGCAGACTGGGTTTCGATGTTGTCACCATCTGTGTTGCTCTGCGAACTCTTGAACGGATTCACTTCCAGTATGACGTTGTCGCCGCGGATGCGGGGGAGCACGTAGAAGCCGGTTATCGCATCCTTGTATTCGATACTGCCTGCAATCCCTCTGCGGCCCCTCCAGGCAGCGCCATAGAAATAAGGGATGCGTTCGCCGGTCTCTATATACGCTTCGGTTCCCTCGGTAACGCGTACCTGGTGTATCGGATTGTCTCTCAGGCTCTGTTGCGTGCTGATGCCATCAACGCTCGCACGTCCACCGGAAGTACTGTAGGTGACGCTGCCACCGGCATCATCCGTGTTGTCGCTTCCGATATCGACATTCGCATCGCCACTTTCGATTTGAACGTTAGCGCCGATACCAAGTTCGCCAAGATCCCTGTCACTGCCTTGAAAAACGGATACCTGCAGTATCTTCGCAGGGGTATCGAGAACCTCGACCATACCCCTGATGCGTGCCAGGGTTTCCGGTGACGATTGCAGGAAAATCTTGAACCCCTGGCCCGATATCGCGTCATCCGGTTCCAGCATGGGCTCAATGACGGGTATGACTTCCTCAGCCGGGCGGTGCTGCAATTCTATGATCGAAAGGGAAGCGGCCTGAACTGCAGATACCAGCAGCACGAGGCCAAGCAGCTTAAGTAGTCGTTTCATCGGACATACAGTCTACTGCAAGGAGGGTTTGCCTCGCCAACGGGGCGGGCAACAAGTAGAGCACCGGTGTCAGGTAGAGCGTGAACAAGGCGGCGAGCTCAAACCATTTGTTTCGCATCGGACACTCGGGAAATTGAGTGCCGAGTATAAAGAGGGGACGGGCGTCCGGCAGTCGAAAAGCCGCGAAACCCTTGTTTAGCAACGACTTGATACAGATCTTCGTTATTGAGGAGTCTCGCCGGGAACGAGAAGGTGTACCGCTGATTCGTACATTTTTCTTGTTGCGGGCCAGTTACCTCCGTCTGTGCATTACCTCGACCTATAGAAAGTGCCCGCTAGAACCAGGCACTGGACTAAGCAGTCAGAGCAGAACCGCTAGCCGGAACTCCCCGATTGATGCACGAAGTGGGCTACCAAAGCACATGCCCCACCGCATACCGCTCCAATTGTCAGCCCTGCAAGTGCCACCGGTTGGCTCAGCAGAAGTGTCGTCATGGAACCAAAAGCTGCGCAATCCAGCGCTCCATGG
>Ga0209456_10000506_pt1 | contig 20780 bp, 13 predicted proteins | sample COG_11_FD_184755 | JGI IMG/M metagenome (GOLD analysis project Ga0209456, IMG submission 184755) | Pelagic marine sediment microbial communities from the LTER site Helgoland, North Sea, for post-phytoplankton bloom and carbon turnover... | ecosystem: Environmental > Aquatic > Marine > Neritic...
TTTGTCAAAGGGTTTATATTCCTTGATATAATACCGAATTTCCTCGTCAGTCAAATCCTTAAACTTTACTTTTGTACTGCTACTAACCAATCGTTGATCATTGGTGCGGGTGAAACAAACCGATGTAATGACTTCATGCCAGTCGCCAGACATTGATTTTAACATTAAATAGGCCTGCTCTTCATCTTTTGGTTTACCTAAAAACTTATCCTTGTGCCAAACAACAGTATCTGAGGTTATTAACAAATCATTTACCTTAAGTTCAGCCAGAAAGGGTTCTGCTTTTAGATTGGACAGGAAGTTAGCGATATCTACTCCCTTTAAATGTTCTGGAAAAATTTCTTCTACAGGCTTCAGACGGACTTCAAAGTTGAGACCAAGTTTTCTAAAGAATTCCTGCCTTCGTGGAGATGAAGAGGCAAGTATAATATGGAATTTCTTTATCTTTTCAGTTAGCATGTGACTAGTCGTTGGCAGCGCTGAAATTAGTATACCAATCGCCCCGCACTTTCAGGACCTGCTCAATAACATCTCTTACACATTCCTCACCACTATTTTTATGTGATATATAATTACATACCTCTTTAACTTCAGGCACTGCATTTTGGGGGCAGGAGGCAATAGCAGCCAGTTTCAAAGCCGGAATATCCGGAAGATCGTCACCCATATAAAGTACATTTTTGGAATTGATGTTATACTTAGATAAATACTTTGTTAAGGGCTCTTCCTTATGGGATGCTCCAAGGTAAATATCGGTAACCCCAAGTCCTTTTAGTCTTACTCTTACACCTTCATTAGTGCCTCCGGTGATGATACAGACATTATATCCTTTTTGAATCGCTGTTTTTAGGGCATATCCATCTTTTACACTCATTTTACGAAGTAATTCCCCTTCTGAGGTAATTAGCACATAGCCATCCGTAAATACCCCATCTACATCAAATACAAATGTTGTAATATCCTTTAAAATTTCTTTATAGCTTTTTCCCATGGGTTTTTTGGATTGAATTACTTAATACAGAATAGATATCCTTATGATTATCCTTTTTTAGCAGATCAAGATGCTGCTCTATAGTTATTTGATCATGGCGTATTGCAGGCCCCGTTTGTGCATTCAATACAGACATTTGGGTAGCTTTTTTAGCAGTTTCCAGAATAAGAGGATTTAAAATAGTAAAAGGAACCTGAGCCTCAGCGCAGATTTCGTTCCCAATAAGATATAAATGATTTGTAAAGTTATTTACAAATACCGCCGCCAAATGCACTAATTTTCGCTGATCAGAGGTCATTATTTGAACCTGATCTGAAATGGTATTTGCAAACTCCTTTAGAATATCATAGTCTTCATTACTTTCGGCCTCAATACAGATTGGAACTCCACTAAAGTCAACTTCTCTCTCTTTGCTGATAGTCTGTAAAGGATAAAAAACACCTCTTCTTACCGATGGCGGGAGTACAGATAAAGGCATGGATCCTGAAGTGTGTACAACGAGTCCCCGTTTATTTTTAAAATGTTGTGATACAGCATCTATGGAATCATCATTTACAGCGATAATATAAACATCTGATTCTAAAATATGTTCATAGTTTGTAACGGTATTTGGACAATTATTGAAAGGGATTAATTTATTTTCATCGCGTCCAATGACTTGAATTATATTTATCTCCTTTTTCTTTGCGATAGCAGTAAAAAGCTGCTGTGCAACATTTCCTGTGCCAACTATAACCATGGTAATCATAGTGCTAAAATAAGGATATAATTAATTTCATTTCTGTATTCTAAATGCAATTTTACAGTATTTGTTAAGGTATGAAAAAACTAAAAATTTTGTTTTGTCTGAATCAAAAAAGGCAGTCTAATAGACTGCCTTTTAAATTAGGTAAGTTGGCTTTAGGCACATGAAACAGTAACAGCATGCGAATGGCCGTCATCGTTTGAAGAAGTTACGTTAATGGATTGATTAATCTTCAAACTATTAAAATTGGCAGCTGAAATCGTCAAGCTGTGATCATGTGTGCCGCTTCCCATAATAGAATAAGTTTTTACGACACCCGCATTCACATCACTAGCTGAGACCACTAAATTATGCCCGTGATTACCACCAATTGCATTTGTTGTTCCATTCTCAAGGCAATTACCTTGCGCGGGCAAAGGATCTGGATCAGGATTTCCTGATCCATCATCGGAACTAGAACATCCGATTAGAGAATAAGCAGGGATACCAATGAGCATCAAGCCTGCCGCTTTTTGAATAAATGTTTTTCTTTTCATTTTTCATAGTTTTAATTATTTTTTTCTTTAAGTTATAAAATATTAGGGAGTTATGTTTTATAAAACCTCTTTTTTAAAAAAATAAATAATTTTTTAAATTATTTATTTGCCTATAATACCTTATGTTAATACTATTCTTATCTATATAAAATACCCTATTTTTGCCTCCTGAATTCAAAATTATCTCCCTAGGATGAAAGAGCTGTTTAAGAATATTTTCTTTTCTACCCGTTTGACCGCAGTTCTTTTCATTGTTTTTGCTACCGCCATGGCATTTGGTACATTCATAGAGAGTTGGTATAGTACTGAAACTGCAAGAATCTGGATATATAATACCACCTGGTTTGAGTTGATCATGTTGTTTTTTGTGATCAATTTTATTGGTAACATATTTCGTTATCGTCTGTTACGCAAGGAAAAATGGCCTGTTTTGACACTCCATCTCTCGTGGATTTTAATTATTGTAGGCGCCTTTGTTACCAGGTATATAAGTTTTGAAGGGATGATGCCGATAAGGGAAGGTCGTACAGAAAATGTTTTCTATTCAGATAAAACCTTTCTTACCGTATTTATTGATGGAGAAATAGCAGGGGAGCCTAAACGAAAGATTCTTGAAGACGACCTTATTGTAACATCCGAGGCCATAAAATCAAATTTACCCTGGACATCAGATTTTAATGGACAAGAAGTTACCATTGCTTATGATAGTTTTATTGCAGGAGCTAAAAATGACTTAATTCCTGATAACAAAGGAAATTACTATTTAAAAATAGTGGAAGCCGGAGATGGAAATAGGCATGAACATTATCTTGAAAATGGGAAAATAGCAAATATCCATAATATTCTTTTTTCATTGAATAAGGAGACAGAGGGTGCGGTAAATATTATTACTTCCGATAGTCTCTTTCAAATTAGATCTCCTTTCGAAGGGAACTTTATGAGAATGGCAGATCAGTTTCGTGGCGCAGTTTTAAAAGACAGTTTGCAGGAGCTTCAGTTACGATCACTTTATAACATGGGGGGGATTCAGTTTGTTATACCCGATCCTCTTATTCAGGGTTCTTACGGAATAGTAAGTGTGCCGGAAAATGAAATTACACCAGCCACCCAGGACGCTTTGGTTCTTAATATAAGCAGTAATGGTGAATCAATTACGAAAAAACTATTGGGAGGCAAAGGTTCCGGCAATTATTCAGACAAATTCAAAGTTGGGGGACTGGATTTCAGACTTCGCTATGGATCAAAAGTTTATGAATTACCTTTTAGTATTAAGCTTAATGATTTTATTGCCGAGAAATACCCCGGAACCGAAAAAAGCTATGCCTCTTTTATGAGTAAAGTTACGGTGGAGGACGAACGACCATTTGATTATGATATTTTTATGAATCATATTCTTGACCATCAGGGATACCGGTTTTTCCAGGCAAGTTTTGATCCCGATGAACGAGGAACCGTTCTTTCCGTGAATCATGATTTCTGGGGCACCTGGATAACCTATTTGGGGTACTTTTTATTATATTTTGGCTTAATGGGGATCATGTTCTTTGGTAAAACCCGATTTAAGCAACTAACAAAAACCCTTGATAAAATAAAAAAACAGAAGGCTATTGTAACCACAATGCTGCTTTTGGGGTTTTTAAGCTTAAATGCCCAGGGCAAAACTCAGGATGGAGATCATAACCACCAAAATGGCCCAAGTCAGCAACAGCTGGATTCGCTACTAAAGGCTTCAACAGTTTCCAAAGAACATGCAATAAAATTTGGAGAATTAGTAATACAGGACGACGGAGGAAGAATGAAACCGTTAAACACCTTTTCTTCAGAATTACTTCGCAAACTAAGTTTTAAGGATTCATTTAAAGACCTGAACGCCGATCAGGTATTTTTATCTATGATGTTAAATCCGGCCCTTTGGTATAATACTGAATTTATAGCACTGGATAAAAAAGGACAAAATGATAGCCTCCGCTCTATAATAGCAGTTGAAGGATCTCAGAGATACGTAAAAGCTACTGATTTTTTTGATTCTAAAGGGGCTTATAAACTAGCGCCTTATTTACAGGATGCTTATGCCACAAGCACTCCAAACAAATTTCAACAGGATTATAAAGATGTTGATTTGCGCCTGGGGCTTTTAAACAGGGCACTGAGCGGGGAAATTATCAAAATCTTTCCTTTGTTAAACGATGATAATAACAAATGGGTGTCTGCCGTGGAGTACAGGTCCGGGCAATACCAAGTATCTGACTCGCTGTATGCAAATTTCATCAAAAATGCCGTTCCTTTCTATCTGCTTTCCCTCCAAAAAGCAATAACTAGTGATGATTATTCAGAAGCAGATAAATTATTGGCTGCATTTCATCAGAATCAGCAAAACCATGGCAGCGAGGTGCTTCCTGCAGAGAACAGGGTAAAGGCAGAAATTATTTACAACAAGCTCGATATTTTTAACCGGCTCTATAAATACTATGCTCTTGTTGGTGTCCTTATGTTCTTTGTACTTGTGTTTACAATTTTTAAGGAAAGAAGGATATGGAAAATTGCTACATACTTATTTAAAGGAATAATTTATATATTTTTTATCTGGCATACGTCCGGATTAATTATGCGCTGGTATATTTCCGGCCATGCTCCCTGGAGTGATGCCTATGAAAGTATACTTTATGTATCCTGGGCTACGATGGGTATGGGATTGTTATTGGGCAGGAAAAGCAATATGACCATTGCAGCATCAGCCTTTGTTACTGCCATGTTATTGTGGATTGCACATCAAAGCTGGGTTGACCCCTCTATAGCAAATCTAGTCCCCGTCCTGGACAGTTACTGGCTGATGATCCATGTTGCCGTAATTGTTGGCAGTTACGGACCCCTTACAGTAGGGATGATTCTTGGAATTGTTTCTCTTTTATTAATTATTCTTACCAATGCCAGGAACAAGGAGAGAATGGAATTAAACCTTAAAGAGCTTACCATAATAAATGAACTTTCCATTACGGTAGGCCTCATTATGCTTACTATAGGAAACTTTCTGGGAGGGCAATGGGCGAATGAAAGCTGGGGACGATATTGGGGTTGGGATCCTAAAGAAACCTGGGCTCTTATTTCAATTATGGTATATGCCTTTGTAATACATACCAGACTGGTACCGGGATTACGTGGCAGATGGACATTTAATTTTCTAACTATCCTTGCTTTTGGCAGCATTATGATGACTTATTTTGGAGTAAACTTCTATTTGGTCGGGCTTCATAGTTATGCCAGTGGTTCACAGGTAATTACGCCTACATTTGTATGGTATACCTTGTTTGGGGTATTAGTTTTAGGAGGTATTAGCTATTGGCGATACAAGTTGAATTATGCTGATTGAAGTAGTTCTCGCTTATTATTTTTTTAATATTTTTATTTATCAAACCCACTTAATGAGCAATCAGAATCATTTTTCTACTTCAGAAAATAATTGCATCTTTGTTTTATCATGAAGTAATAGAAATTATGTTAGCAATAGATGTCATCGGAGTGTTTACCGAAAAATAATCTCCCTCCCGGGAAGATTAAAAGACATCCTTTTCTTCTTTAATATAATTTCTATAAAATGACCCATCAGAATAAAATTACGTTCAATAAGCTTTACAGGTATTTTATAATAGCCATTACGGGAAAAGAAACCGAATTCACCACCGGGAGTATCCGCAAGGCAGTTTTTATGCTTTCCATACCTATGATCCTGGAGATGATGATGGAATCTATTTTTGCCATTGTTGATATAGCCTATGTATCCAGGGTAAGCGTAAACGCGGTAGCCACAATTGGCCTTACTGAATCTGTTATAACCTTGGTATATGCAATTGCCATAGGCCTTAGTATGGCCGCTACTGCTGTCGTAGCAAGAAGGGTAGGTGAGAAAGACCTTAAAGGCGCCAGGCAAGCCGCTATGCAGGCAATACTGTTGGGGATAGCGGTGGCTGTTTCAATAGGGGTGGTTGGATTTCTTTATTCAAAGGAAATATTGGCGCTAATGGGCGGGGAACCCGACTTAATATCCGAGGGATATGGTTATACAAAATTGCTTATTGGAGGTAATATCACTATTGTTTTACTTTTTTTAATCAACGCAATATTCAGGGGGGCAGGGGATGCCTCTGTGGCCATGTGGACTTTGGTTCTATCAAACGGACTTAATATTATCCTGGATCCTATATTTATTTTTGGTTGGGGACCCATTCCCGAATTTGGTGTTATGGGCGCCGCAATAGCTACAAATATTGGTAGAGGCACCGCAGTAATTTTCCAGTTGGGGATTTTATTTTTTGGCTGGAGCAGAATTAAATTGGCCGTTAGTGATATCGTATTAAGAACAGGAGTAATGTTTAATCTTATAAAGGTTTCCCTGGGAGGTATCGCTCAATTTTTGATAGGTACTTCAAGCTGGGTCTTTTTAATGCGGTTAATGTCCGAATTCGGTAGCGAAGTTTTGGCCGGATATACCATTGCTATCAGGGTTATGATGTTTACGTTCATGCCTGCCTGGGGAATGAGTAATGCCGCGGCTACATTAGTTGGCCAGAATTTAGGCGCGAAACAGCCTGAAAGAGCAGAGAAATCGGTTTGGATTACCGGAAAATATAATGCCTATTTTATGTTGGCTGTTTCTTTAATCTATCTCTTTTTTGCTCCTGAAATAATAGGCCTTTTTACTAATGTTACCGGCGTTGTTGAGAATGGTGCACTTTGCCTACAGGTTGTTGCCGCCGGGTATATTTTTTACGCTTATGGGATGGTTGTCTCTCAGGCATTTAATGGGGCAGGAGATACAAAAACCCCTACTAAGATCAATCTTATTGCCTTTTGGGGATTTCAATTGCCCTTTGCTTACCTGGCTGCAATTACATTTGAATTAGGTGCTCTAGGCGTGTTTCTGGCCATAACACTTGCCGAAGTAATGCTGTCTGTTATCGCGATCATCTGGTTCAGAAAAGGCTATTGGAAAAAAGTTCAGGTTTAGCCTATTTTTGTAACTTTAGGCATTAATAGAATTGGTATGAAACATAATAAAAAGGGGATTAATACAATCTGCACCCATGTTGGTGAATTAAAGGATAACGAGTACAAAGGGGCTGTTTCTCCTTTATATATGAGTACCTCATATGCCTTTGAAGATGTGGATATTAAAAGGTATCCAAGGTATTTCAACACCCCTAACCAAAAGGCCTTGTCACAAAAAATAGCAGCTCTGGAGCATGCGGAGGATGCCTTGATCTTTGGAAGTGGAATGGCCGCAGTAAGTACTTCACTTCTGGCTTTTTTAAAAGCTGGGGATCATGTGGTACTGCAAAACCTGTTATATGGTGGAACACAGAATTTGGTTACAAAACAATTTGAAAATTTTGGGATATCATATTCATTTACTGAAGGTTTGAAATCATCAGATTTTGAAGCAAAAATCAAAAAAAATACAAAGGTTATTTATATTGAAACACCATCAAATCCTTTATTGACTATCACAGATCTTGCGGCTATTGCAGACTTAGCGAAGAAGTACAGCTTAGTCTCTATGATCGATAATACCTTTGCCAGCCCGGTAAATCAAAACCCAATTGATTTTGGTATTGACGTTATTATTCATAGTGCTACAAAGTATATGGGAGGACATTCAGATATTTGTGCCGGCGCTGTTGCTTCATCCAAAGAGAATATGGAGCGTATTTTTCAATTAGCTATTAATCTTGGAGGGAGTCTTAGTGATTATACAGTATGGTTGTTGGAGCGCAGTATTAAGACCATGGGCATTCGTGTCAAAAGTCAAAATGAAAATGCAATGAGGCTAGCAGAGTATTTGGATGGAAATATGAATATTAAGCAGGTTAATTATCCCGGTCTGACTTCTCATCCTGATCATGCTTTAGCTAAATCACAAATGCATGGCTTTGGTGGGATGCTTTCTTTTGAGCTCAAGGAGCCAATTGATGCTACTGAATTTAGAAAATCGCTTAAACTTATAAAATCTTCCATGAGTTTAGCAGGTGTAGAAAGTACCGTACTATCACCAACTCAGACTTCACATGCCTTACTATCGGAAGAAGATCGAATTAAGCAGGGAATTACCGATGGATTAATTCGCTTTTCAATAGGTATAGAAGAACCGGAAGATCTAATTTCAGATATTGAACAGGCCTTGGAACAGGTAAAAGCCAAACAACCAGCATTGAACAGCCAATAAATTACCATATAAAGACCAAATGAAGTTAGACATTTTAGTTTTTGGAGCACATCCGGATGATGCCGAGTTAGGAGCAGGGGCAACAATAGCCAAAGCAACTGCAAGCGGTAAAAAAGTAGGGATTATTGATTTAACCAGAGGAGAATTGGGTACCCGTGGATCTGCCGAAATCAGGGATAAGGAGGCCGAAAACGCAGCAAAAATTTTAGGGATAGCAGTAAGGGAGAACTTAGAATTTGCCGATGGGTTTTTTACGAATGATAAAAACCATCAACTGGCCGTAATTCAATTAGTGCGAAAATACCAACCGGACATTGTAATATGTAATGCAATAGAAGACAGGCATATAGATCATGCCAAAGGAAGTAAATTGGTGAGTGATGCTTGTTTTCTTAGCGGATTGGTAAAAATAGACACGAAGTTACCGGGTGATGATGAATGGCAGTTATCCTGGAGACCAAAACAAGTCTATCACTATATTCAATGGAAAAACCTGGAACCTGATCTGGTTGTTGATGTATCTGGGTTTATTGAACTAAAAATGAAGGCTATTTCGGCTTATGCCTCACAATTTTATGATCCTGACAGCAAGGAACCCAATACACCAATAAGCAGTAAAAATTTTACCGATAGTATTGCTTATAGAGCCAGGGATTTAGGACGTTTGGTTGGGGTTGAATATGGAGAAGGGTTTACTTCAGAACGTCATATAGGCGTAAAAAATCTCTGGGATATATTTTAAACTGCCTTGCTATAACTTTTCTCTCTTTTGGGGAGTGTGAAAAAGAAACTACTTCCTTTGCGAAGGGCGCTTTCCACCCAAATATTACCACCGTTCTTCTCTACCATTTCTTTACAGAGAGATAGTCCAAGACCTGTCCCTTTTTCGTTATCTGTGCCATAGGTAGTGATATTTGAGTTCTTCTCAAATAAATTCTTTACTGTAATTTTATCCATTCCAACGCCCGTATCTCTAATGGAAACCTCCCATAAATTTTCCCGTTCGCGGGCCGATATTGTTATCATTCCATTTTGTGGAGTGAATTTTAGAGCATTACTTATAAGATTCCTTATAACAATATCAATTTGATTACTATCAGACCATGTAAGTGTATTTTCAGTAAGCTCGCTTACAATTTTTATAGACTTCTTTTTAGCAATTTCAGATAGTAATTTTATATTTTCAGAAACCAGTGATTCCAGAGCCATAAGTGAAGGCTTTGTAACTGCACCGTTCATTTGGGTATGACCCCAGCTAAGTAGATTATTTAAGGTAAATGAAATGTGATTAACGTCTTCCTTCAATTTAGGAACAAACTCTAAAAATTCGTCTGTCTCAATATCCCCATCAGAATAAAGCCTTAACAGTTCTTGCAAAGCGCCCACAGGACCTCGAAGGTCATGTCCAATTATGGAGAACAGTTTAGTTTTTGTTTCATTACTGTCCTGCAACTCAGATTCTCGTTTTTCCAGTATTTCTTTTTTGACCTTTAGTTCCTTATTAAGTCGTTTTTGGATCTTCTCTGCCCGATACACCAAAATTATAATTACAATAAATACTAATAATATAGCCAGGGCAGCTTTGATATACCTCTCTTGTTTTGCCAGTGCTTTATCATTTTCTTCAATCAGTATTAACTTCTGCTGGTCATATTCCATTTTTGTATTGAGCATGGTTAAACTCTTGTTATTTTCATTTCTGGATAAGGTATCAGAAAGTGTTTGATAGAGTTCATGAAAGCCCAATGCCTGAGAGTAGTTATTTTTATTTTTATTTATTCTGTAAAGTGTATACGCACATTTTTGAGTCCCTTCCATGAACTGTATTCTATCAGATATTTCATAGGCCTGATGCGCAAATTTTTCAGAAATACTGTCCTTACCCTGACCCAAATATGCTTCTGCCATTCCATTAAAAAGGTCAATTTTACCGCGGTCATCATCTAGGACTCTATGTAGCATTTCGCTTTGGTTATACCAATAAAGTGCCCACTTGAACTTATTTTCTTTTAAATAAATTTTACCTTTAATTTCATAGGTAAATGCCAACCAATCTATAATTTTATGTTTTTCAAAAATAGCAAGGCTTTTATTTATATTAAACATCGCATAGTCTAGTTTACCCATATCTGCATAGGTTGAAGCCAGGTTACTTAAGGTCTCTGCAATGATTACCTCATTGCCCAGTTCCCCATTAATTTTTTTTACTTTTTTGTAAAAATCAAGCGATTGTTCATAATCTTTTTGCGATGCATATAAGTTGGCGATGTTTTCATTCATAATGGATAACATCTTTTTATTGCCAATTTCTTCGGCAATTTCGATGGCTTTGAGGTACCCTGTTAAAGCATGGGCATAATCTCCTTTATAAGCATTTTCGCTGGCCAGGTTATTCATAATGCGTAAGCTCAGATCTTTATTTCCAAGTTCTTCTGCAATATCGAGACCTGCCGTATAATTAAAAATTGCATTATCTGAATCACCTTTATCAGAGTAGTAATCCCCGAGGCGCAGTCTGGATTTACTTTCGCCTTCTTTGTAACCCGAATCTATACTTAGTTGAAGGGTTTCATTTGAGAGTAGTAAAAGACTGTCTGTATTGTAGTATCTGAGATGGTACCCTAAATTGCTCAAAAGATCAATATAAATGCTGTCCTTGGGAGTAAAGTCTTTTTGGGACCTAAGTTCCCGAATACTGTCTTTGTATTTTTTTTGAATTTCCTGCTGTGCATTGGTGTCTGTAATACTGCATATAATGAGTATAATAAATGCAGCATGCTTAATGACGTCTGTACAATGTGTCCGGATGTAGGTCAAAATAAAGGGCATAGGTTACTAACCAATTCTAAAAATAAAATTACACCTCAAATACACAGTGGTCTAATTTATGTTGTGAAACGCCATTTTTTGTGTGTTTTATCGACTATTCGGTGTATTTAATCGATGAATTATAAAAAATTGGAGCTTTTCAATGAATTGCGGGGATGTTGGTTTAAGGACTAATCCATTATTTAGCTCTAAAAATATCAGGGGTTTAGTTTGAAACAATGGGCAAAAAAAATTACCTTTGCCAGCGCTTACAAATGGTGGTTGTAGCTCAGCTGGTTAGAGCGCTGGATTGTGGTTCCAGAGGTCGCCGGTTCGAACCCGGTCTTCCACCCTCATTAATTTTCTAAAGCCCTGTCATAAAAGACAGGGCTTATTGTTTAAGTTACTTTGGATTAGTTTAGAGATTGGAAAAGAATCAATTTTTCTTGTCCAATTTTAACCTTTATTTGGAAGAGGTAATATCTACCTTAATACGCGCGTTTCTGTTGGCAATTTCCCAGGCAGTATAGAAGATTAATCTTGCCCTGTTTTCCAGCAAATCATAATTTATTTTATCAGGGGTATCACCGGGCCTGTGATAATCTCCATGCGTTCCATTAAAATAAAAAATGATAGGAATATTATTTTTAACAAAATTATAATGGTCGCTCCTGTAATAAAAACGGTTGGGATCATTTTCATCGTTATAGGTATAATCTAATTGCAGCTGTGAATACTTGCTGTTAATCTCCTCAGAAAGCTCATGAAGCTCTGTACTTAATTTATCTGAACCAATAAGATATACGTAATTTCTGTCGCCTTCATGTTTAGGGTCAATGCGCCCTATCATATCTATATTTAGGTTGGCAACAGTTTGAGATAATGGAAATACAGGGTCATTATCTGTATAATATTTTGATCCCAGCAATCCTTTTTCTTCCCCCGTAACATGAAGGAATACTATAGATCTCTTTGGCCTGTTGCCGGTATCTGCAGCTTGTTTAAAAGCTTCGGCAATTTCGAGCATAGCAACGGTTCCGGAACCATCATCATCTGCACCATTATTAATGTCACCATTGTCATTAACTCCTATATGATCTAAATGTGAAGATATGACCACAAACTCATCAGGTTTTTCAAAACCACGAATAACGGCTACAACATTTTCAGAAGGAACCGCCTCATTGTTACTCTTAATTCTAAAAGATATGGGCTGTGGAATACTACCTGAAGTTCGTGTTTCGTTGATGGCAGGAAATATATTTTTAATCATGGTTTCACTTAGAAGAACTAAGGCTGCATTGTGTTCTTCAACCTTAATTTCCATTTTCATTTTATCACTCCCTTTCAAATAGTCATAATATCTCTTGTAACGATCGTAATTGTCAGGATCATAATAAAGGACCCCTTTAACTCCTTTACTTCTGGCTAGCTTCAACCTGGCACCAGGAGCATCAGACTTATTACTCCAAACAGATTTTTTAGAACTTCCCGAAATTACGTATGTACCATCTTCGTTTATGGGCTCTCCTGACTTAATTAATATAAGTTTACCCGATACATCTAATCCGTTATAATCGGAGTAACCTTCGTCTTCTATCCCATAGCCTGCATAAATAATTTCGTCAAAATTTCCTTCAATTGGTGTAAATGTTAGAAAGTCGGTTCCTAACTCATAGGTTTTTTCTCCGGCTATTATTGAGCCCACAGGTACCTTAGGGAATTCTAGAGGCACTTCCTGAAAATAATTACCATCCTCTTTAGCCGCCGGGACTCCCATCGCCTTATAATTTGCCTGCAAATAGTTTACCGCTTTTTTTTGTCCCGGTTGCCCGGTTTCTCTGCCCTGAAATTCATCTGAAGCATAGATATACAAATGTTCTTTTAACTCTTTTTCTGTAATCGTTACTGCATAAACTCGCGGATCAATGGATATACTTGTGGAAGCAGTATCAGGTTGTTCTGCAACTGTTTTCTGCGACGAGTTACAGGCCAATAAAAGACCGATGATAATAAATGTTAATTTTTCCATAGAGTTATTTTGCTGTGCTTTAGAAAATTTCCCAAAAATAGTGAAAAGAAAATGATTTAATTATAAGTGGTAATTAAACGCATACCATTGTTATCCAGGCCAAAATTACTATTTAAAGCATTTTCAAAGGGAACCAAAATTTAGAGCAATTTTTATTCATTCGTCTTTCATTTTAAAGCAAATTATTAATACATTTAACTTATAAAATGCCACATAAAAAATTTCAACTATTAATAAAAAATTCAGTTATGAAATTATCTCAATCCAAATATTTATTTGCAATAGGCTCTTTTTTATTGGGAGCTATATTTAATGCTCATTCGCAGGAACAGTCTCTTGGAGCTATGGTCTCTAATAAAGTGGGCTTGTATGTATTTCCAGCTAAAGACCAGAGTGCAACACAACAAGCAGAAGATGAATCTTATTGTTATAAGTGGGGTGTACAGCAAAGTGGCGTAGATCCTTTAAATCCTCCACAAGTACAAGCGCAACAAGTAGATACGGGACCCGATGGTGCTGCCGTTGGTGGAGCGGCCAGAGGAGCATTAGCAGGGGTAGCTATCGGAGCAATTGCCGGGGATGCAGGGAAAGGAGCCGCTATTGGAGCTGTAGCAGGAGGCTTGGGGGGTCGCAGAGCAAGCAAGGTAGGCCGATCACAACAACAACAGGCGAATAATCAGGCAGCAGGCCAGGCAGAAGCTGATATGATGAATAGCTTTAAAAAAGCCTACAGTGCATGCCTTCAGGGTAAGGGCTATACCGTAAACTAAAAACCAATTCTCTTAATTATAAATCGAATATTATGAAGATCAATTCATTAAAATACTATTTCAATATACTCTTTTTGCTTTTAACTATGGCCTTTTCCTACGGACAAAATATAGATCAGAATCTGAACTTATTGTTAGTACGAGAAGATAAGGTTTCTCCTGAATTGGGTGATGAGTATGAAATCTCTCTGGCAGATCTTAGAGATTATCTTACCGATAACCAGATAGAGGGATTCAACTATTTTACACATATAAAAGATGACTTTCAATTTACGCATATTTTACCTTTAAAAAGTTTGGACGAACTGAACGAGGGAACACGGGAGGCTTTAATTAAAAAGGTCAACAAACCTGAATTGAAGCTTATCATGGAATATTTTGACCTTTCTATAGATTCCTATAAACACTATATTGTTCAGTATAAACCTGAATTATCTTATGTCCCTTCATCACAACAATGGGATGAAGACCATACGTATAGGAAATGGCATTATTATAATTTCTACCCGGGGTCAGAAGAGATTGTAGAAGAGATATTGGCTGCATACAAACATTTATATAAAACGAAGAATGTGGAAATGGGATTTAGAGTATTTGCCGGATTTATAGGAATTGAACGCCCAACTTATATTTTGACAACCTGGTCAAATTCTCCTCTGGATTATCATCAGGAACTTGAAAAAGTTTCAGAAATGTTAGGCGATGACGGCGCTTTATTATGGTCTAAACTTATGGAAATGGTAAAAGAGGCCAAAATTACAGAAGGCTGGTATTTGCCTCAGTATTCCTATGCTCCCGGTAAAAAGCTCGCGGAATAATAATTCCAATTATTATTTCGGTATTTGTGGTGGACCAGTTTACGAAGTAAAGTAAAATATAAAGAGCCTGTTTTAAAACAGGCTCTTTATATTTATTTTAGAGGAATATTTCCCCTTATTTAGGAGGTTGCACCGGGTATTTTTTCATTAATTTTTGTACTCCCTTAGGAATAGTTTTTACCCTTTTTTTGGGATTTTCATTTATGGTCTTATTTGAGATGCCCTGCCATATTAATTTTTTTGATTCTCCTTCGTAGACACTAACGACAAAAGTACCAACCTCGTAATCATTTTCAGAAAAAGTGGTTGTTGATGACCCCATACCCATTCCGGCACCATATCCCATACCATAACCATAGCCCCATCTACCGCCGCCATATCCAAATCCACCGTTATAGTCTGTGTATGCGGTTGTACTTGTTTTTTTATCTAATTTGAGATATAAGGTTACAGCCAGGTCACCGCCTTGTTTTACAAAGGTCAGATTCCTCATTTCAAATTCCTTACCAAAACTTTCCAGGATTCTTTGTTTATCCAGATCGTTGATCAGCTTGTCACTATTATCCTGCCAACCAAGGAATCTAATTGTTTTAAACTTGGTAAAATCTATAGATTGGTCATAATCGCTATGCACTTGGGCGTAAATCTGGGTTGTAGTCAAAAGAGCGACTAAAAAAACCGAGAAAGTTATAATGAAATTTTTCATTTCTAAAAGGTTTTTAAGAGTTAATATTTTCGAGAATTTATTTCATAATTCCACCTAAAGGTTTCAATAAATGGATAAGCCACATAAAGATAATACATAATCACTTAAAATATACTAGATACAATCAAGACTTTTTTTCAAATATAATTTCCTCTTTTCTATCACAATTAGAATAAATGGATCATTCTTTAATTTTTATAACGGTTTAAGGAATTGTAGTGTAGTTTGCCTGATGACCCAATTATAGGCGATTTAACAGAAAAACGAGCCAAAGTCACAAATAATAAATATCCAGGTTTATCCTAAAACATGATAATTAATTAATTGCCTGTTGTTTTAGAATCTGAATCTTCATTCTTGCCTTTATTTGATTCATAGAGATGAACATCCAATTGCGGATAAGCAATTGTAATATTTGCTTCTCTAAATCTCTTGGTGATTTCCTGATAAAGTTCACTTTTAATAGTTAAACCACTATCCGCATATTTGGTTATAACCCGCAGCTCAAAATTAAGAACGCTGTCACCGAAACCTCTGAATAAAACTGTGGGCGTACTATTTGGCAATAAAGAATCATGATTTTTTCCGGTCTCCATTAGGGTACTTATTACCAAAGAAATATCAGACGCGTATGCAACCCCAACCGGTAATATTAAATTCCTTAGTTTATTGGTTAATGTCCAATTAGTAACGTTATTATAAACAAGATCAGAATTAGGCACGATTAGATCACTCTTTTCATACGTTATTAATCGTGTAGATCGCAGTCCAATCTCTTTAACTGTAGACCAGGGTATGCCCTCTGCCTCAATACTGTCACCTTCCCTGATAGGTCTTTCGAAAAGTAATATAAGTCCGCTTACAAAGTTATTAACAAGCCCCTGAAGGCCAAAACCAACTCCAACACTTAGTGCACTCAATATAATCGTAAAATTGGTTAGGTCGAAACCTAAAACTGCAATGGCTACTATGAAACCTATGAACATAATTACATAATGAATGAGCTGAACTATAGAAAGTCGTGTTCCTTTATCTAACTTCTTTTTGCCCACGCTTTCATTCATCATAAACCGACCAAAAAGGGAAGATACAATGTATGAACCAATAAGCACACATATGGCAGTAATTAACAATTGTACTGTAATCTTGGTATCACCAACTTTTAATCCCAAAGCCATAAGACTGCTATCTGCTTCCTGCAAATTGCTATAAACCCCCCAGACTACGAATAATTGAGGAAGCACAAAATAAACCATAACAAGAAAGGTTATAAACCGGGTTAACCCATTTACACTTGAGGAGATGTTCTCTGCTGATAAATGTTTTTGCTTGGAATTAAGCTTTAGAAGAGTCCATTCTAAGGCACCGTGAAATACGAATAAGTAAACTACAAAAAGGGTTATTAGAATAGCTGTACGAATAAAAGAATCAAATAAAAACAATGCCAAAACTTCTTTGCCAGTAATTTCTGCCAAAAATACTATGCCAAAATAAAGGGCTCCAATAAGTAGGAGATAGGTCCAGAATTTAGAAATATTTTCTTTCCTGCTTTTTTTAATCCACAGGACAGATATTAGTACTAAGGTAAGAGAAACAAAAGTTATGTATATTCTAAAAAGAGTCGTTGGGAAATTAATGGCAAAAAAGAAATCATCAAGTATTACCAACAGTATCAAAATATATACAATTTGTTTTTTCCAGGAAGTAAGTCGGTCTTTTAAAATATAACAAAAAGACCCTCCGATAATTATAGCAATTAACAGGTTTTCAGCCGGTTGAATTGCGTCATATTCAAATATTATGGATGTCGTGGTTACACTGAAAAATAATGCAGATATAAGAGCTTTATTGGCAAGGAATTTATATTTAGAATTATCCAGGATAGCTTCATTATTTTTCTTCATAAGGAAATAAACCGTTATGAATAAGAATATTCCCATTAGAATACCCCAAAAATATAATGCTCCATGAAACTTGTTTGTTAACGTAAGTTCATCAAAGCCTTTCTTGGTGTTTTCCCATAGTTCCGGGGTAAATTTATCTCTGAATTCTGAAGAAAACATTGAGACAGATTGATCAAGTAAAACCAGCGCCTTTTTTTGTTCACTTAAGTTGTCAAATTCATCAAGCAGAATCTTAATTTTCGGTTGTATTTTATAACTATTTTCTTGAAGTGTTAATAATTGATCTAATTTAGGAACCAGACTCGTAAGAGCAGTATTAATGGTTTTATGTGATTCTTTAAAAGTTGTTCTAATTTGTTGAGGTGTATTTTTAGTTACCAGCGTATCCTCCCATATTAGCCAGTTTTCCTGCTCATTCAGCCACATTTTCCTTTGGCTCTCAATCTTTGCAATCTCCGTTGTTAGAGGGAGATTGGTATCTTTAAAATTTTGATCAGCGGCCAAAACCTCAATTTTAAATGATTTAAGGGAATTAAGGCTTGGTTTATCCGAAGTCTTCAGCTTATTTAAAGTTAATTGCAGGGTGTCTAATGTTTCATTGATTGAGTTAAGTGAGTTAACTATGGCATCATTATTTATGGTATCTGCTAATATTTTTTGAGTACGCAGAAATTTTACCTCAATATCTGAGGCCAAAGGAATTATTTCTGAGATTTCAGGTACTGATTTGATCTGTTCCTGTGTTTCTTGGTCCGGATTGCTAATATCTTTAGTGTCCTGGCCATAAGTACTGTGAAACGGACTAATCACAAATCCAATAATAAAGAATAGAAGAATAATTTTATTTACTGAAACTGGCCTGAGATATTTTAAGGCAAATTGATGTGTGCAGCGCATAAAAATAGCTTTAATTGGTTAAACTAAAATACTATTTATTTATCAGCTAATAATATGAACTTTTAATATGGGGGTCATTATTTCTAAGAATTGCTTAATTTACCTCATTAATTATCCTCGATTATAATTCAGACGATTATAAGCCCTATGATTAACTATTTTACTTTCATTAAAAATAGGCAATCAATTTCTTTTTGCTATCCCGGTATACTTCTAGCCTTATTTTTGGCTGCATGTAATGGGATTGAAAAGAAGGGATATGTGAACATTGAAGAAAAAGTTCACAAGGCCTCATTTGTAGGCTCAGCGGCATGCATAGAATGTCACCAACAGGAATATGAATTATGGCAGAATTCACATCACGACCAGGCCATGAAGATAGCAGATTCCACTACGATACTTGCTGACTTTAATAACACCACATTTACCCATAAGGGCGTTAAAAGTTCATTTTTTAAAAAAAATGAGGATTTCTATGTAAATACACGGGGGGAGGACGGAAATTACTCGGATTTCAAGATTATATATACATTCGGATATACACCATTGCAGCAATATATAGTCCAGTTTCCTAACGGTGAATACAATTGTCTGTTAAGCGCATGGGATACGGTAGAAGAAAAGTGGTTTCATCTGCAACCAGATCTGGACATTAAACATGATGAGTGGATTAATTGGACAGGGGGCAGCCAGCGCTGGAATACCATGTGCGCGGATTGCCATTCTACCAACCTCCAAAAAAATTATGATGAGTCTAAGGGCGTATTCAACACTACTTTTAGCGAAATAAATGTTGCCTGTGAAGCTTGCCATGGCCCCTCGGGTACCCATGTGTCATACTATAAAAAACAGGAAGAAAATGAAGCTAATGGCATTCTGCCTCCCGAATTATATATGGGAAGTGCTGTACCGCCAAAAGAACTTGTAGACAAATGTGCCAGATGTCACTCCAGAAGGGGTAATCTAACACCTTATTTCGATTATACAGGCAATTTCACGGATCATTACTTTCCAAGGATGCTGGAAGAACCGCTATATGAACTTGATGGCCAGATACGGGATGAAGTTTATGTCTATACTTCCTTTATTCAAAGTAAAATGTATGGGCTTGGGATTTCCTGTAAAGATTGTCATGATGTGCATTCCCTAAAATTAAAAAAGCAGGGCAATGACCTGTGTTTAACTTGTCATGTTCCCGATAAATACGACACCCCCGAACACCATTACCATAAAATGAATACAGAAGCTTCACTTTGTATAAATTGTCATATGGATGGTAAATTGTATATGGTTAATGATTACAGAAGAGATCATAGTTTTAGAATCCCCAGGCCAGATCAATCTGTAAAATACAGCACTCCAAATGCATGTAATAAATGTCATACGGATAAGTCGGCTAAATGGACGAGTGACTTCATTGTAGAAAAGTATGGCCCGGAAAGAGCGGACCATTTTTCTGACCATTTATTAAAAGGGTATTTTGAGGATCCACAGGAATTCAAAAAGGTTTTTTCTGATAAAAGATACCCGGAGATAGCCAGGGCTACGGCTATAGGACTTTATGCTAATACTCCAATTTCATATGAAGAAATGCTCGATTTAACCAGGTATTTAAATGATTCATCAATTTTGGTAAGAAACCAAACAGTGCGTGTATTTGAAGAAATAAGGCAACCACAGTTTTCATCATATATAACTCCCTTGCTAAAAGATTCAGTGCGAGCAGTTCGTATTTCAGCTGCACACTATTATAATGTAGTCGATAAAAGTCAGGTAGAACAATTGGAAGAATTTGCAGTCGCTAACAAGGAATACATGACCGAGATGGATGTGAATTCAGATTTGCCCGCAGGTTTGCACCAGTTGGGTGTTTATTACCAAAGCATAGGAGATATCAACAAAGCTCAGGAATATTACCAGAAAGCAGTTGAGGAAGATAACTATTTTAATATGTCTCGTATGAATCTTGCTTTGATTTATTATCAGCAGGGCTTAGTGGATCAGAGTGAGGCTATCTATTTAAAAATTATTGAACAAGAACCCAATTATAGTTATACTTACTATATGTTGGGCCTGCTTTACTATGAAACCAACAGGAAGGACAAGGCTTTGGAATATTTGGAAACGGCCTGCAACAAAGAACCTCCCAATGAAAACGCATTTTACAATTATGCACTTATGCTCCAACAGGAGAATAAGAACAATGCAGCTCTTATGGTATTGGAAAAGGCTTTAAATACCTTTCCTAATAACGAACGAATGCTATATGTTAAACTCCTAAGCGAAATTAATTTGAATCAGCCTAATGAGGCCATGAACACTTGTCGAATATTACTTCAAATCAGTCCAAATAACA
>Ga0209456_10000507_pt1 | contig 20767 bp, 11 predicted proteins | sample COG_11_FD_184755 | JGI IMG/M metagenome (GOLD analysis project Ga0209456, IMG submission 184755) | Pelagic marine sediment microbial communities from the LTER site Helgoland, North Sea, for post-phytoplankton bloom and carbon turnover... | ecosystem: Environmental > Aquatic > Marine > Neritic...
GAAGGGAGGTCGCGATGAAAGCGCGCCACGCGGAAGCCGTGCTTTTGCAGGAGCTCTGGGTCCTGAAAGAAGGGGAAGTCGTGCAGGATGGAGTAGTTTTGGGTGATGGTGATGTCGTGCGACGCGCGGACGCCGGGCAGGTCGATGGGGACCTGGTGCACGAGCTTGCCGTCGCGGTCACAGACGCCGTAGGTCATGTATGGCGGCTCGAAGTCGTCGAGCGTGAACCAGACCATCTCCCCCGTGCGCTCGTCGACCTTGGGGTGTGCCGACACGGTCGTGCGCCGCTTGCCGCCAAAGTCGTCGACCCCAGTCGGCTCGAGCGTGAGCGGGTCGAGCGTGTACGGCTCCCCGCAGAGGTACCAGAGCGCGTAGAGCTTCCCGCTGTGCCAGACGACATCGGTGTTCGCGGTGTCTTTGGCGCGCAGGTCCATGCCTTCCTGATTGAGCGGCCCCATAATGCCGTTCCAAAGGGCGTGGCCCGCCTGCGCTTCCTTGCGAAGGCCGGCGGTGGGCACGAGCCGGCTTCGATACGAGGCCTTTCCATCTCGGAAGTAGACCGCGTGCACCATGCCGTCGCCATCGAACCAGTGGTAGGCGTTGCGAGGCTGGAACACCGAGTTCGGCCCGTTGCGGACGTAGGCGCCGAAAAGGTCCGTGGGCAGCTCGCCGTCGACTTCGAGGTCGAACGCGCAGCTCTCGTGGACGGTCGGAGCGTGGATGCCGTGCAGGTAGGGGTTGTCGACGTTTGGAGTCCAGGTGGGCGCGTCGGAAGGGGCCGGTGGCATCGGCGGGAGCGTACGTGAGGGGAGCCGGCAGCGCTAGGGACAGCTGCAGCGTCAGTGACAGCGGCAGTGCCAGTCCCCGTGTCAGTGCCAGCGTCCGTGTCGGTGCGCTATCGTACGGCTCATGCCCGCGCCGACGCATCAGGATCCGGGACTTCTTTCCGATGACGTTGCCCGCTTCATCCCGTCCGACGTCCACCCTACGACGCTCCCCCGGTCCTTCGCCCTCGTCGAACCGCTACCCGCGCTGGGGCCCGTCCCTGACTCGTGGCGGACCCGCCCAACCTTCGAGCGCAGCGCCGGCAACTTCATCGCCACCATCCCCACTGATCCCCAGACCAGCTTCTACGGCACCGGTGAAGTTGCCGGCCCGCTGCGCCGTAATGGCTTCGTGACCGAGTGCTGGGCAAAGCAGCCGTTTCGCATCGAAAAAGATGGCAAGCCCGCACCCCAGTACGATGAGAAGTCCAAGAGTCTCTATCAGGCGCATCCCTGGGTCTTGGCAGTCCGCGCGGATGGAAGCGCGTTTGGCGTCTTGGCCGACACGACATTCCGGCTCGAGATCGATCTCCGCGATGGGATCCGGTTGAGCTCGGCGCAGCCCTTCCCTGTCATCGTCATCGACAGCGCGTCGCCGCAGGACGTGGTGGGGCGCCTCGCAGACCTGACCGGCCGGATCGAGCTCCCACCGCGCTGGACGCTCGGCCATCACCAGTGCCGCTTCTCGTACTACCCCGACTCGCGTGTGCGCGAGCTTGCCGAAGAGTTTCGAAAGCGCCAGCTCCCTTGCGACGTCATCTGGGTCGATATCCACTACATGGACGCGTACAAGGTCTTCACCTTCGACCCGGCGGGGTTTCCCGATCCGAAGGCGACCAACGACTTCCTGCATCGGCTCGGCTTGAAGTCGGTTTGGATTCTAGACCCGGCGGTCAAAGCCGAGGCCGGGTACTCGGTTTACGACGAAGGAGTTGCCGAGGGTCACTTCCTGAGCGACGCCCAAGGCCACGAGCACCACGAGTGGACCTGGCCCGGCGATGCCGCCTTTCCGGACTACACGCGCCCCAAGACGCGGGCCTGGTGGGCGCGGCTCACAGCCGAGTTTCTCGAGCACGGGATGGACGGGGTCTGGGTCGATCTAAACGAGCCGTCGCCGATTCTGCCCCTCGGCGCCGAGCTCCCCGAAGACTTGTGGCACTGCGGAGGCGGCGACATTGCGCCTGGACCCCACGCGCAATACCACAACGTTTACGGGCTCTTGATGTCCAAAGCTACACACGATGCAATGCGCACGGCCCGCCCGAACCGGCGCCCTTTCGTTCTGACGCGCTCGAGCTACCTCGGTGGGCAGCGCTACGCGGCGACCTGGACGGGTGACAACAGCTCCACGTGGGAGCACCTGCATTGGTCGGTCCCGATGGCCCTGAACCTAGGCCTGTCGGGGCAGCCGTGCTCCGGGCCCGATGTAGGCGGGTTCGCCGGGACGCCGTCGCCGGAGCTCTTTGCCCATTGGATGGGCGTGGGCGCGCTCTTGCCGTTCTTCCGGACCCACAACGCCTTGCACGGCGACCAGGAGCCCTGGTCGTTCGGCGAGCCAACTGAGGCGCAGTCCCGGCTGGCCTTGGCTCGCCGATACCGGCTGCTGCCCTACCTCTACACCCTCTTCCATGATGCGGCGATGACCGGGCTGCCGGTCGCGCGTCCGCTCTTTTTCGCCGACCCTGCCGACCTCTCGCTTCGCGAGGAAGACCATGCGTTCCTCTTGGGAGGTGATGTCCTGGTTCAGCCTCAGCTCTTGAAAGCCGAGACGCACGCCTTCGCGGTGCCCAAGGGACGTTGGCGTTCTTTCACGCTAGCCGGCGAGGACCCGGTCGCAGACCCCGCCCATCCCATTCTGCGCCTCCGCGACGGCGCCATCCTGCCCGTCGGGCCAGGCGGGCAGACCAGCGACGAAGCGTTCGAGGGGCCGCTCACCCTTCTCGTCTCTCTCGACGCCAAGGGAGCGGCCGTCGGGCGGCTCTACGAGGATGCCGGCGAAGGGTTCGGTTACCTGGAAGGAGACTACCTGCTGACGACGTACCGGGCGGTGTTGAAAGATGGCGTCGTCGAGATCGGCATCGCTCAACAAGAAGGCCAGCGTCCGCGCCCTGCCCGCGCGCTGCATGTGGAGCTGCTGACCGACGCGGGGGTTGTCCGCGCGTCCGGAATCGACGGGGAGCCCGTGTGGGTAGAGTCGCAGTGACGGCGAAGCCCCGTGGCGACGCAGGCGCTCTACGGGGTGCAGCCCTACTGATCGTGCTTTTCGAGCACCCTCTTCGACAAGGGCCGCAGCAGCAAGCCGTAGAACATCTCCAAGTACCGCTTTGTCTCGTCGCGTTCGAGTGAAGAGATGTAGCGCCAAAACCCGTAGATTCGCGACAGCTTCATGAGGGTCGACGCATAGAGGTCCCAATTGTAGCGCTCTTCGACGCGTTGGATGCCGCCCTTGGAGATCGCATCCCAGACCCCCGGGTCTTTTTCGCAGGCGCGGAAGAACTCGAGCATCTTCTGGCTCGTGTCTGCGCCCTGGGTCGGGTCGATCTGGAAGCCAGACTTGCCGTCTTGGATGATCTCGAGCGGGCCGCCGTAGCGAGTTGCGAAGGTCGGCAGGCCGCTGCTCATCGCTTCAACCACCGTGAGGCCAAAAGCCTCGAAGAGCGCGGGCTGCACGAAGGCGCCTCGCTGGTCGGCGACGAAGCGGTAGAGCTCACCTACCCTGGTCTTGTCGGTCTGCATTTCGATCCAGCGAACGTCTCCTTCGAGGTCGTACTCGTCGAAGAGCCAGTGTGTGCGTTCGATTTGCTCGCGCTCGTCGCGGTCGTTGGACTCCTCGGTGCGCAGCCGGCCGCCTACGATGACCAGGTTTACGGCGTCGCGTAGCTCTTGGTTCTGGGCATACCATTCGACGAGGCCGGCCATGTTTTTGATGCGGTCCAAGCGCGACATCGAAAAGAGCAGAGGTTTGTCTTGATTCGACAAGAGGCCCCGGTAGGCGCAATCGGGCGAGCCGTACACCATCGTTTCGATTTCTTGCCGGAGCTCTTCGAGACGATGTGACTGCTTGAAATACGGAAAGAACACTCGCGGGTCGGCCCCCGGCGAGACGATGTTGAACTTGGGGTCGAAGCAGTCGATCCCCGAAATGACCCGGTAGAGCCGCGGCAGAGAAAACGAGGTGTAGCTTTCGTACTGACCAACGCTTTCCGCTGTGCCTGCGATCTCTTGATAGGTGCTGGTGATGATGAAGTCAGCCGTGTTCATCGCCATCAGGTCGGCGGTGTACTGCGCCGCAAAGTGATGCTCGGCCTCATGGTGCTGCCAGTGCAAGTCCGAGAGCAGGTATTTCGTCTTCTCGAGGGCGTGGGCGATGTTGCACTGGGTGACGCCGAGCCGATGGGCCATGAGGCTCGCCACGAGGTTGCCGTCGGAGTAGTTGCCGATGATGAAATCCGGCCGCGCGCCACCGAGCTCGGCGAGCAGCTCGCGCTCGGCATCGACGGCATAGCGTTCGAGGTACGGCCAGACCTCGAACCGGGAGATCCACTGAGGAATGACCTCGCCCGAGTGATAGTCGCGAAACGGCACCCGAAGGATGCGCGCGTGCTCGGTTCCGAGAATCGGTTCGACACGCTGGTCGCAGGTCGTTCCGTCGGCTTCCGGAATCAAGCGCGACAGCACCACGATTTGCGGCTCGATGTCGAGCCCCTGCTCGTGAATCGACTCGCGCATCTCACGCTCCAAGGCGCGCACCTGGTCGAGGATGTAGACGACCTGCCCGCCGGTGTCCGGCTTTCCAAGCACGTTGGACTGTCCGAAGTACCCGTGCGGCGAGACGATGGCGATCGAGAAAATCATCGGCATGCGCGCCAAGAAGCGTTCGAGATTGCCCGGGGACGGGGCCTCGAGGATGTCGAGCAGAAGCTCCATCGTCTCGCGAATCCGCGCCGGCGCCCGGCCCCAGCCCGGCTCGAAGCCCAAGCGTCGAAGCTCGCGGCTGAGGTCGGCGTTTTCGTCTTCGTGGCCTTCGAGGACGGCAAGCGCATTTTCGAGCGCGTCGCGGAGCTCGTCGAGGTCCCGAAGCGTCCCGTTGAGCATCAGCTGCTGTCCACCAACTTGGTGGACCTGCAAAAAATCGAAGAGGAGCTTCTGACCGCGACCGCCGTCTACGAAGAGGCGGCCCGACAAGTGCCGGTTCAGAAATTCGACGCCCCGACCGATGTTGCGCGGGTCTTTGAGCCTCGGGAAGCCGCGCTCGAACGGGCTCAGGTCGATCTCGAGGACGTAGCGCTCGCCCTGAGGAATCCCAGCCGCGACGCGCTCTCTGATGTCGAGGAACTCGGCCACGCTGAGCTCGCGACTGTGCATCTCTTCGGTGTTCACCTGCACGTACTGCCAACGCCCGACCCGTGTTCGCACCGCAAAACAGATGAAGGGCTCGTTGACGACGGCTTCCTGAGTGTGCCGCATGATCGAGGTCATTTTGGTGTCACGCAGCGGCGCACCGACCTCGGTGTCGGCGAACTGCTCGTACTCGTGCACGAGATCCGACCAGAGTAGGAACTGACGGTCGAGCGCCTTCAATCGCCTGAACAGGAGATAGATGGGTTCGCGGTGCGAGTGAAGGAGCGCGTCGAGCGTCTGGATCATTCTTGTTCCTCGGGCGGGACTCGAATGTCCCCTAAGAAATCATACCAATCGATCCCCTCTAGGATCCCACGTGCATGAGGGCTCTTAGCAAAGTAAACGCGGGGCCGCTCGCGAAGCTTGTCGAGCTCCGGGGTGTGGTTGCTCACGACCACGCCGAGCGTGTCCCCCGAAAGCATGTCCCAGTCGTTCCCTGAATCGCCGGCGACGAGCAGACGCTGAGGCTCGAGGTTCCACTTGAAGCAGAAAAACCGGATCGCAAATCCGCAGGAAGCGCGGATGGGAACCACGTCCAGATAGATCTCATGATCCAAAATGGTAGTCACCCGAATCCCCTCTTGGCGAAAGCGGCGGCGGATCGCCTTGAGATTTGGCGCGCGCTTGGGGTCGAGCCGGTAGCGAAGCCGATACTTCGTTTCCGACTGGTGAACGCGGTCGAGGCCAGGAATCCCTCGCAGGACCCGGTGCACTTCGGTCGGGTCCCAGCGGTAGCGAATCTGGCGCTCCCAGGAGCGGTCGGGAAGCAAATGGGTTCCGTAGTGGAGCTCGGTTCCTGCGGCAGTGATGAGAACATCGGGAACCGGCATGTGGAGCTCGTCCATGAGCGCAAGCGCTTCGTTCAGGGTTCGCCCGGTCGCGATGCCGAAGCCGACATTGGCATCGGTGCTTTCCAGGCGTTCCATCAGGGTCGCCATGGCTTCGTCGTCGCCGGTCAGCGTGTCGTCGACGTCGGTGACGAGCAGCCTGTCCATGCCCGCGAGCTTGGTTTGCGGCCAATGGACGGGCACGTGTCGCGTGTCCTTCACAATCTTTCTGGCCTCTTCGACGTATCGACTGGCGTGGCTGTCCCAGGAGTAGTTCGCGTGAGCCGCCGCCAGCCCATCTTGGGACCAGCGTGACCAGCGTGCCGGGTCGCTCAGCGCGTCTCGAATCGCTTCGCCGATCGCGTTGGAATCGAGCGCATCGACGAGAATGCCGTTGTCGCAGGTCCCGATGATGTCCTGTGGGCCGCCGTCGTTCGTGGCGACCAGCGGCACGCCGGTGGCCGCGGCTTCGAGCAGCGTGAGGCCGAAGGGCTCGGTGAGCGCAGGGTTGACGAACAGCCCTTTCGTCTCGGCGGCAAGCCTGTAAAACTCGGGCACATCGCTTGGCTCGTGATGCTTGGGATAGGCCACGCTGCCATAGAGGTCGTAGCGATCGATCAGCGTGAGGATCTGAGTCAAGACGCGGCGCGGGCCGGCGCCCATCTCGCCGATGTCGTCGCGGTTCCCGGCGACGATGACCAGGTTGGCCATGTCGCGAAGGCCTTCGGTTTCGCCGAACGCGCGGACCAGGCCTTCGAAGTTCTTCCGCTCGTCGGCGCGGGCCAGCGCCAGGACCATCGGCTTGGTCGGGTCCTTCAGGAATCGGCCGAGCTCGGCGGCGATGTGCGGGCGTTCCCAAGCCTCGCCGGGCGGCGAGAAACGCGAAAGGTCGACGCCCGGCGGGATGACCTGCATGCGGTCGGGCTGGTAGTGGTCGTAGAGCTCGTATTGCTCTCGGACCTCTTGGCGCGTGCTTGCAATGACGAGCGCCGCGCTTTCGAGCGTACGCTCTTCGGCTTCGATGCGCTGCGTGAAGCGGTAGGTCTTCTCGCTGGCTTCGCCCTTGGCCGCGAGCCGGAGCTGCTTGACCCGTCCAAGTGAGTGGCCTGTGAACACGAACGGAACACCGAGGAGCTTCGCCAGACGCGAGCCAACGTATCCGGCATCGGCGTAGTGCCCGTGGATCAGGTCAGGTGGGCGCTCCTGCATCCGCACGTATCGGGTCAGCTGGTCGAGCAGGCTGTCGAGGTGCTCCCAGAGCGATTCTTTTCGCAAGTAGCGCCGTGGGCCGAAGGGGATGCGAACGATTTGGGCGCCGCGGCTGATCGGTTCAAAAGGCCGCGCGTAGATCGGATCGACGCGTTTGTCCTGAATCAGACGGGTGATGACATCGACGCGCTCGACCTCCGGATGCTCGGACAGGGCTCTCGCCTGATCGACGACGTACGAGACCTGTCCGCCCGTGTCCGCGTCGCGGCCGAGCTCGATGTCGGTTGTGCGAACCAGCCCGTGAATGGTCAGTGACAAGACGTACAAAGAATGCGCTCCGGGCGCGCTGATCGTGCCGGCGCTGGTGTCGGTCGCCCATTTGGTCAGGTGCCTCTCGTAGAGCGCAAAGTCGGTCGTGGTGGCACCGCGGATGCCGCATAGGTCCGCTGCGAACGCTGCGGCACGGTCGAGGGTGACCTGATCGCCCCATTCCTGCAGGAGCCCGAGGCATACGACGGCGCTGAACGCGTCCCCTGCGCCCACCGTGTCGATCAGATTCTTCAACGGCGCGGCATGCGCTTGGAACGTGTCCTTGCCACCCGCGATCGAAAGCGCCCCTTTCGATCCTCGCGTGATGACGACGCGGTCGATCGAGTGCTCGCGTGCAAGGCCGAGCGCCGCATCGCGACAGTCCTCGAACGAGGCGGTGGGCTTCGAGGTGAGCTCGGAGAGCTCGTCGTCGTTGAGCTTCACCCAGTTGCCGGTCGACAGGCACCATTGCACTTTGTCTTTGGTCCACCAGGGGTCGCGAAGGTTGATGTCGATGAAGGAAGGCGCATCGGTCTGGGCTCTGAGCTCGCGAAGCGTCGCCCAGCTTTCCTCGGATCGAAGGGCGAGCGAGCCGTGGTAGAGGAGCCCTGCCGGTTCTTCGAAGGCGCTGCGGAGCGCGGGCTCAGCGCGGATGGCGTCCCAGGCCTGTCCGGGCGCGATCTCGAAGTGGTTTTGTCCGTCCACCACCGAGGCGGTCACCCTGCCGGTCGGGTGCTTCGGGTCGACCTGCACCCCCTGGGTCATCAGGTCCCAGCTCGTCATTCGTTCGAGGATCTCCTCGCCCTCGGCGTCGTCACCGACCGCGCTAATCACCAACGGATTCGAGTTGAACCCTCGCAAATGCCAGGCGACGTTGAATGGAGCGCCCCCCAGGACACGGCTGCCATCCGCAAAATGATCGAACAGCACCTCTCCGAAGATGACGGGTCGTTTGTGGAATCGGTGCACAGGCTCTCAGCTGAAGCTTTCCTGGGTGCAGGTGGGCTCAGTCCTCGCTAGGCTCATGCCGAAATGAACATAACACGGTCGCTGCTCGCGTCAGATTTGGATGGGACGCTTATTCCCCTCGAACGCGATCCTCAACGGTTACGCGAGGTCGCTGAGTTTGTACGCGCCGTCGCCGGGAGCGTCAACCTGATGTTGGCGTACGTCACGGGGCGGCATCTCTCACTTGCGCGTGAAGGGATCGCGGAGGTGGGCCTGCCCTCGCCGGACTGGTTCGTCTGCGACGTCGGGACGAGCGTCTTTCGAAAGGCCGAGTCGGGCTTCGAGCCAGATGAAGGGTACCGCGAGGCGATGAGGTCGGCGTTCGGTGGCCTGAGCGGCGCCGATGTCCGCGCCGCGATCGGCACCGTCGAGGGGCTGGTGCTGCAAGAGACCGAAAAGCAAGGCGAGTTCAAAGTCAGCTACTACACCCAAGGCCGGCCCGAGCCCTACGTCGACTCCGTGCAAGCCAGGCTCGACGGGGCCACGGCCCGGGTGAACCTCGTCGCAAGCCATGATCCGGTCACCGATCGCGGGCTACTCGACGTGCTTCCGTCGGGAATCGCGAAAGACTACGCCGTTCGCTACCTGCACGACCAGAGCGGTATCGACGAGCAGCACCTCGTGTACGCAGGCGACTCGGGCAACGACCGCGCCGCGATGCTGGCTGGCTTTCGCGTCATCGTCGTCGGAAACGCCGACGAAGAGCTCAAAAAGGATTTGGGCATCGAAGCGGTCGGCCAGGGCATCGCGGAAAAGATCTATTTTGCAGAGCATCCCTACGCGCGCGGCGTCCTAGAGGGACTCCGACATTTCGGGTTTGTTCCGTAAGGCGACACCCTCACCCTCACTGGCACTGACACTGGCACCGACGCTGATGCTGTCACTGACGCTGTCACTGATGCTACAGCTGTCCCTGGCGCTGCCGCGGGTGTGGTGGGGGGTGGTTGCTGAACTTGGCACCTGGTCAGGTTTGATTACACCGCCCGCCCATCCCCACCCGTAATCCTCCCTGCGCGGCATTCGCCTCGCTCTGCCTTGCCGGCGCTTGCGCCGGGCTTCGCCGTTCCGGCTCGCGCTGCCGCCTGCTGTCTTCGGGAGGGCGGCATGTTGCTTCGCTGCGCGCTGGCACCCCGTAGAGCGACTCCGTCGCCACGGGGCTTCGCTGCCTCTAGCCCCGTGGGCGACGCGCAGCGTCGACTTTACGGGGTGACACTGTCCCCTCAGTGCGCCGCTCCCCAGTTCGCGCCCCAGCCCGCCTCGACCGGCAGCGGCACCGAAAGCGGCACCGCGTTTTGCATTCGGTCCACAACGAGCGCTTCCAGCCCTTCTCGCTCGTCGGCCGGCGCTTCGAACACCAGCTCATCGTGCACCGTCAGCACCATGCGGCTTTGCAGGGGCCGTGTTTCGATCTCGTGTTGGATTTGCACCATCGCGACCTTCATGATGTCGGCGGCCGTCCCCTGAATCGGCGTGTTTCGTGCGATTCGCTCGGCCGCGGCGCGTAGGTTGTGGTTCTTGCTTCGGATGTCGGGGAGCGAGCGGCGGCGGCCGAGGAGCGTCGTCACCAAGCCGTTGGCCCGCGCCTGTTCGACAACTTCGTCGAGGAACGACTTGACGCCGGCGTACTGATCGAAAAACGCGTCGATGTAGCGCTGCGCTTCGGCGCGCTCGATCTTGAGGTTTCGCGCCAGGGCGAACTGGGTCTGGCCGTAGATGACGGCGAAGTTCACCGTCTTGGCCTCGCCGCGCATCTGCTTGGTGACTTCCTCGGGCTTCACGCCAAAGAGCGCGCAGGCGGTCTGCACGTGGACGTCGTCCCCCCGCGAGAAGGCGTCGACCAAGGCCGGGTCCCGGCTGAGGTGCGCGAGCACCCGAAGCTCGATCTGCGAGTAGTCGGTGGAGAGCATCGACCAGCCCCCCTTCGGAACGAACGCGTCGCGCACCTTGCGGCCCATCTCGGTGCGGATCGGGATGTTCTGCAGGTTCGGGTCGCTCGACGAGAGGCGGCCGGTCGCCGCAACCAGCTGGTTGTAGCGAGTGTGAATGCGTCCGGTCTCCGGATTCACCTCCCGCGGCAAAGCGTCTAAATACGTGCTCTTGAGCTTCGAAACCGAGCGATACTCGAGAATCGCCTGAGGGAGCGGGTGCAGGAGCGAAAGGTCTTCGAGGACCCCCTGGTCCGTCGAGCGCGCAGTCTTCGTCTTTTTGACGACCGGCAGCTCGAGCTCGTCGAAGAGGATCGTTTCGAGCTGCCGCGGAGAAGAGACATTGAAATCGTGGCCGGCCAGCTCGGTGCACCGGGCGCGGAGGCGCTCGAGCTCGATGTCCGCCACGTTCGACAGCTCGTCGAGGAGGCCGGTGTCGACCCGGATTCCGGTCAGCTCCATCGTCGCCAGCACACTGGCAAGCGGCAGCTCGACGTCGAAAAACAGCCGCTCGAATTCGCCCTCGTGCATCCGCGGGGTCAGGAGCTCGCTCAGGCGAAAGGTATAGTCGGCGCGCTCGTTGGCGTATTGGGCGACGGCCTCCACTTCGACCTCGTCCCAGTTCAGCGCCTTTTTGCCCTTCCCTCGAACCGCGTCTTCTTCGCTGAGCTCGCCATCCAGCTCTTGGCGCGCAAGGTCTTCGAGCCGGTGCGCATGTCGCCCGGGGTCGAGCAGATAGCTCGCCAAGGACGGGTCGAACCGAACCCCCCGAAGCGTGACCCCGCGCCGCGCCCAGAACACCTCTTCGCGTTTGGCTAGCGCCCGCTTGGGGATGAGCGAGTTCTCGAGCAGCGGGCTGAACGTTGCCCTCGCATCGTCCACGTTCAGCTGATCGGGCGCGCCGATGTACCGGTGTCCGAGCGGGATGTACGCGCTGACCCCTTCCACCCAGCTCACGGCGACCCCCACGAGCTCGGCGCGGATCGGATCGTCGATGTCCATGACCGAATACATCGCAAAGCTTCCGACTTCGCGAATCGTCCGCGCAATCCGCGCAAGGCCCTCCGCGGTCGTGATGGTTTCGTAGTGCCCTTGGATCATGGGCGCCGGGTCGAGCTGGGCGAGCAGGCGCGTCAGCTCGAGCTCGCTGAAAAGCGTTCGCAGCGCGGCGGTGTCCCCGCCGCTGTACCGGCGGGTCACGGCGTCCTTCTCGACCGGGACGTCGTGGCGCAAGGTCACGAGCTCGCGCGAGATCAGCGCCTTGTCCCGGTGCTCGTCGAGCTTCGCCTTGAGCGCTTTGCGCGTGATGCCCTCGAGGTTCTCGTAGATACCGTCGAAGCTCCCGTAGTCCGCGAGGAGCTTGGCGGCGGTCTTCTGTCCCACCGAGGGAACGCCCGGCACGTTGTCCGAGCTGTCGCCCATCAGCGCGAGCAGGTCGCGCACCTGCTGGGGCTCGACCCCGAGCTTTTCTCGGGTCTCTTCAGCGCCAAAAACCTTGTCTCGCATCGTGTCGTACATCACGACGTCGGGACCGACGAGTTGGAGGAGGTCCTTGTCCGCGCTCACGATGACGACGCGAAGCCCCTCGTCACGCGCCTGCGTCACCAGAGTCGCAATGACGTCATCGGCTTCGAACCCCGGCGCTTCGATGGGCGACATCCCCCAGGCCTCGGCGACCTCGCGAACGCGAACCATCTGCTGTTCGAGATCGGGCGGCGTCGGAGGTCGATTGGCCTTGTAGTCCGCGTAGAGCTCTTTTCGAAACGACTTCCCCTTGGAATCCATCGCGACGATGACGCCCTGCGGCTCGCGCTCCCGAAGCAGCTTCAGCAGCATGCTCGCGACGCCTGCGACGGCGTGCGTGGGCTCGCCTTTGCTGTTCGAAAGCGGCGGCAGGGCATGGTAGGCGCGAAAGACGTAGGAGCTGATGTCGATCACGTAGATCGTCTCGGGATCTCCCTTCTTCGGCAGCGCCTCGGGCATGGCTCGGCACCATCCAACGCCCGAAACCAGAGGTCAAGGTGCGAAGCAGGTTGCGCGGCGGCTTTGACGCATGCTACGCGCCGAGCCGCAGCCTCCGGAACCATTCACACATGTTTGAGACGCTTACCAAGGGCTTTCGCAACGCCCGCAATCGGCTTTCGGGAGTCACCGAGCTCACCGAGGAGAACATCGATCAGGCGCTCCGCGACGTGCGCCTCTCTTTGCTCGAAGCAGACGTCGAGTTCGGCGTCACGAAGTCGTTCCTCGCGAGTGTGAAAGAGAAGGCGGTCGGCACAGTCGTCGACACCAGTGCCAAGTCGGGGAAGCGAAAGGTGAAAATCGGCCCGGCCGAGCAGTTCGTGAAGATCTGCCAGGACGAGCTCGAGTCCATGATGGCCTTCGAAGGCGAGGCGGTGGACTTCGCGAAGAAGCCCAAGCCCACCGGCATCATGATGGTCGGCCTTCAGGGCTCCGGTAAGACCACGACCTCGGCAAAGCTCGCGCGGTTCCTCGAAACCAACGACGCGCGCAAACCGCTCCTGGTGGCCGCAGACGTCGCGCGCCCGGGTGCCATCGAGCAGCTTCAGGTGCTTGGCGAGCAAATCAACGTGCCGGTCTTTTCGATTCCCGGCGGGCTGCCGTTGGAGATCTGCAAGCGCGGCCTTGCCCACGCCAAGAAGCTGAAGTGCGATCTGGTCATCTACGACACGGCGGGCCGCCTGGCGATCGACGAGGCGCTGATGAACGAGCTCGACGAGATCCGAGCCTCGGTCGATCCTCAAAACGTCTTTCTCGTCGTCGATGCCATGATTGGCCAGGACTCCGTCAAGACGGCAAAGTCCTTCCACGACCTGCTCGGCTTGAGCGGGGTCATCCTCACCAAGCTCGACGGTGACGCCCGCGGCGGTGCCGCCATTTCAATCAAGAACGCCACCGGGACCGCGGTGAAGTTCGCCGGCACCGGAGAGACGCTCGACCGGCTCGAAGAGTTTCGCGCAGACGGCATGGCGAGCCGCATTCTCGGCATGGGCGACGTCGTCGGCCTGATGAAGGACTTCGAAGATGTCGTCGACGAGAAGAAGGCCGAGCAGGACGCTAAACGCATGCTTCGCGGGCAGTTCACGCTCGATGACTTCCTCGAGCAGCTTCAGACCTTGCAGAACATGGGTCCGCTCCAGGACCTTTTGGACAAGGTCCCCTTTTTCGCCGACAGCATGCCCGAGGGCTTCCAAGTCGATGAGCGCGAGATCGGTCAAATCAAGGCCATCGTCAGCTCGATGACCCGCCAGGAGCGAGCCGGAGCGGAGCTCTTCCAAAAGCAGCCGACGCGCCTGGTGCGAGTCGCCAAGGGCTCGGGCACGAGCGAGAAGCTGGTCGCCGAGATCCTTCAGCGCTTCACCTTCATGAAGCAGATGATGGGCAGCATCGGTTCGCAGGCGGGTATGCTCTCGAAGATCCCCGGCATGAAGCAGATGGCCGCGGCGAATCGACTTCGCGACGCGGTCAAGACGGGCGGCCTCGAAGGAAACCCGATGATGTCGAACTTGGCCGATTCCTTGCTCGAGGCCGCGGTCGCCCAGGAAGGCGGCTTCGGCCCTGGGGGTCAGCCGTCGCAGCGCCGTGCGGTCGACAAGAACAAGAAGAAGTCCAAGCGAAAGATGCAAAGGAAGTCGCGCCGCAAATCGCGACGATGACCCCTAGCCTCATGCGCTACACACACGGCGGTGCCCTGCTCGTCCTTGCTTTGATCGGGGCGTGCACGAGTGACGCCGAGCCCTTGCGGCCCGCTCAGCGACCACTGGTGGCCGCGGTGCCCAGGCTCGCCGTCCTCCGAACGGCACGGTCCCCACAGCTCGACGGCTCGCTCGACGATCCGGCTTGGGCCGTAGCGAAGACCAGCGGCGCGTTCGTCGAAACTCAAAATGGGGGCGTCGCAGGCATTCAGGCAACGGCGAAGCTTCTTTGGGATGCGCAGTACCTGTACGTAGGGGTCGACGTGAACGACGGATGGCTTCGCGCGAGCGATCGGAAGCACGATGCCCATCTCTGGCAACAAGATTGCATCGAGCTGATGCTCGATCCCGATGGTGATGGAAAAGACTACTTCGAGATCCAAGTCTCGCCGCGCGGCGTGGTCTTCGACACGCGATATGATGCGCGACGCGTTCCAAAACCTTTCGGCCACCTCGATTGGGACAGCAAGATCCGGGTGGGCGTGTCCCCCCGCGGCGAGATCGACGATCGCGAGGCCGATGCCGGATACACCGTCGAGATCGCGATCCCGTGGCAGGCGTTCAGTCTCGAGGGCAAGCAGGTTCGATCGCCCGCGATCGGGGACCAATGGCGTGCAAATCTCTATGTCATGGACCTTGGCGCGGAGCGGCAGCAGGCCGCCGCGTGGTCCGCCTTGGGAATTCGCGATTTCCATGTGCCATCACGATTCGGTATCCTGGCGTTCGAGGGGGCGGCTCACTAGGGTCCCGCTCGGCGGGATGAACCCCACACCATGCTCCGCACACGCCTCATCGCTGGTCGCACTTCGGGCTTGATCCTAAGCGCGGTCTTCGCGTCGATCATGATGCTCGCAAGCCAGGTCGAGGTCGTCCTCGAGCCTCTCCGCGTCGATCCGGCCCGCCCCGCGCCGGTCACACTGCGCATTCCGAGCAGCTATCTGCCCCCGGAGTTGAGCCCGCATCATGGCGGGATGTCCGAGCCGCTCGTCATCAGCCTGGGCGAGACGGTGAGCGACCCGGGGGTTCAGCGTCTGGTTCGGGCATTCGAAAGGGAGCGCCGTCCGCCGGAGCAGCGCACGCTGCTGGGCGTTTGGATCAGCTATTTCCTGGTCGCATACATCTTTCTCGCCTACCTGCGTTTGTTCACTGGTGGCCGCGGCGGCTTGCTGCGTACCCAGGCGGGTCTCCTCGTGTTGGTGGGAGCCACCTGCCTCACCGCCAAGCTGCTCCTCTTGTTCAGCGGCGTCTCTCCCTTCGTCTTGCCGTTGGCGACCGTGCCCCTGTGGGCGGCGCTCTACTTCAATCGGGCAACCGCGACCGCGTCAGGGCTGGTCATCTCGATCGTCTGCGCATCTTTCGTGAACTTTTGGATGCCGGTGGTCGTGGTCTACCTGGCAACCACGCTCGGCGTCGCGGTCTTCTTCCACGATCGAAAGCACGCGACTCACGTGCTCGTCGCCGGCACTGCTGCGGGTCTGTTTGCGGCCCTGGTCTTGATCGTCGTCGCCATGTCCGCCGACAGCCCGATCGACGTCATCGGTGACCTGGCCATGCTCAACGAGTCGGCGCTGCTCTCGACCATCGCGGGCGGGATGATTTCCGGCGTCCTCGCGCTGGCCTTCCAGCGGGTCGCGACGGCCGCGCTCGGTGTCGTCACGCGAAACCGCCTTCAGGACCTCACCGACGTCGACCATCCTCTGCTTCGCAAGATGTCGCGCGAGGCTCCAGGGTCCTGGCAACACGCCCGCGCCATGGCCAACCTCGCCGAGGGTGCGGCGGCCGCGATTGGCGCCGATGCGTTGCTGACCCGGGTCGGCGCCTACTACCACGACCTCGGGAAGACGATTCAGCCGAAGTACTACGTCGAGAACCTGGTTGCGGGCGAGCCTTCGCCGCATGGTGAGCTGGAGCCCGAAGTGAGCGCCGACGCGATCATGGCTCACGTGGTGGAGGGCGCGCGCATCCTTCGCGAAGGCGGTATCCCCGAGCCCGTGGTCGAGTTTGCCTACACCCACCATGGCACGAGCGTGATCGAGTACTTCTGGCACAAGTGCCTGGAAGACGGGAACCCGAAGGGTCTCTCCGATGCGGCGTTCAGGTACCCCGGCATGCGGCCGCGCACCAAAGAGACCGCCATCTTGATGTTGATCGACGCGATCGAAGCCGCCGCTCGCACCGTGGACGAACCCAGTCGCGAGAAGTTCGAGGCTATCGTGCAGCGGGTGATGAACGTCAAGCTACGGCAGGGCCAGCTCGATGTCTCCGGGCTGACGATGGAAGACCTTCGCGTGATTCAAAGCACGCTGATCGACACGCTGTGCAATGCCTACCACAACCGCATCAAGTATCCGTGGCAGGACAAAGAAGACGATGGCGAAGCGCCACTGCCCGTGCCGGGTATCGCGACCGAGCGAGACGTGGCGCGAGAGCGAAGCCGTGAGTCGACCTAGCGGCGCCTGGCTCATCGGCGGCTTGTGCCTGCTCGGCGGCTGCGACCAGTTGGGTAATCCGCCGCAGTTTGCCACCGACGCGACCGAATGGACGGACGGCAATGGCGTTGTCGTCACGAACACGCGCTCCTTTCGCGACGAAAAGACCATCCGGCGGCTTGTAGCCGAGGGTCTCGACGGGCTCGACTATGCCGATTCGTCGATCGGGCCGTCCCAAACCCTGACGCTCGTCTCCGTAGCTCCACGCAGCCTCAGGATGACCGGCCGCCCTCGGGTCACGCTCGTGACGACCTTTCGGTTGCGCGGTGGCGTGCCTCTCATTCGACGGTGGTCCGCACCCGCGTCTTCGAGCCGCTGGAGCGCCGCGTTCGCCTTGCCCGAGCCGCCACAGGGTGCGGTTACGTCCGTGGTGCCATGAGCCCCGAGCGGGTTTCCCGCACGTCGGGGAACTCTGCGAGCGACCTTCCTTCACTGCGAAACTCGTCGAGCGATTGAAGGAAGCCGTGCGCGAGCTCCGGGTCGAATTGGCTCCCGCCGCAGCGATGGATTTCGGAGACCGCGATGTCGTGATGGAGCGCCTTTCGATACGCGCGGTCACTCGTCATTGCATCATAGGTGTCTGCGACGGCGATGATCCGCGCGATTAGCGGCACGTCGTTGCCCCGAAGCCCGAGCGGATAGCCGAGCCCGTCCCAGCGCTCGTGGTGCAGGTGCACGCCCGGGATGAGCGGGTGCAGAAACTCGATGGGCTGCAGGATGTCGCGCCCGTGCTCCGGGTGCTGCTTGAAGATCTCGTATTCCTGCTGCGAGAGCCTGCCAGGCTTGTTGAGGTTCATCACGCAGCCGATCTTTCCGATGTCGTGCATGAGAGCCGACTGGCGAACGATTTCGATGTCGGCATCGCTCAGGCCGAGCTTGATCGCGAGAATCTGTGCGTAGGCCGCGACCCGAGCCGAGTGGCCCGCCGTGTAGCGATCCATTTTGTCGATCGCGCTCGCGAGCCCGCGAATCGTCTGCTTGAACGTGGCTTGAAGGTCCTCGTAAAGGCGCGCGTTCTCGATGGCCGCAGAGGCCCGGTCGGCTGTGGCGTGCAAAAGCTTTCGTTGGCCTTCGTCGAAGCGCTTGCCCTTGGTGTAGCTGAGCGCGCACAGAAAACCGATCGTGTCGCCCCTCGCGGTCAACTGGGCCACCGCCAGCGAGTGCGGCGGCGGCTCCTCTCCCGGCGCTTCGAAAAAGCGCCAGCACCGCTCGCCGTGCTCGAGGAGCGCGGGTGCATGGATGAAGTGTTCGTTCAGCGCCTCGATGCTCAGGGCGTCGGGCTCGCGTCGTAAGCGGAAGTTGGGGTTGAGCTCGGTATTGCGCCGGTAGAAGCTCCCGCCGCCGTCGCTCAGGAGCACGGTCACCACGTCGGAGTCTACTTCGTCGATGGCGGCACGCGTCAGGGTGTGCACCACCTGCTCGAGCGAAAGGCTCGCGGCAATGGCTTCGCTGACTTTGTAGAGCGAGAGCGCCTCCTTGAGCCGGAAGTTCTCCGCTTGGAGGCGCTGCTTTTCGAGCCCGCGCCGAATCGTGTGGACGACCTCCTCGACCTTGAACGGCTTGAGGACATAGTCGTAGGCGCCCTGCTTCATCGCTTCGATGGCGGTTTCCACCGTGCCGAAGCCGGTCATGATGATCGTCACCACGTGAGGGGTGTGCTTACGAATGGCGCCGAGCAGCTCGAGGCCGCCCATGTTCGGCATCTTCAAGTCGCTCAGGACCAGGTCGAATCGGTCTCGCGAGAGCTCGACCAGGGCGCCGCTTCCGTCCTCCGCGGTGCGAACGTAGAAGCCCTCCATGGTCAGGAAGTCCGCGAGAATCTCCCGAATCACTTCCTCGTCGTCGACCACGAGGACCTTCGCGACGTCTTCGCCAGGCAGCTCGCTCATGCGCGTATGGCCATGGCTAGTACTCCGCCACGCGTTTTCCTGTCAACTGACTGTCTCCCTTGCATTGCGGTGTGCAGGGCACTTTGATACATCCCGCTCGACCTTGCCATCGCCAACTCCGATCACCAAGATCGCGCTGATCGTCTACGTTCCGCTGGCCTTGGTTGCGCTGGCCTGGGCTTGGTTCGGCGGCGATCGCCTCGCGTGGTCGCTCGACTCCTACTGGCTCTCGGCCTCGTATCCGGTTCGGCTGGCGCTCTCTCTTGCGCTGGGCCTAGCCTTGGCGCTCGTCGTCGTCGCCGCGACCCCAGCGCTGGTCAAACGAACCGCCTGGGCCCGCGAGCTTCATGCGGAGCTCGAGGAGATCATCTCCCCACTCTCGCCGACCGAGATCACCCTTCTCGCCCTCGCCTCCGGCCTTGGCGAGGAGCTGTTCTTTCGCGGCGCGCTGCAGCCGGTCTTGGGCTTGCTTCTCACCTCCCTGATCTTCGGCGCCCTGCACGTGGGGCCGAAGAAGGTTTTTTTCGCGTGGACCTTCTGGGCCTTCGTCATGGGGCTCCTCTTTGGGTCGATCTTCGAGTTGACCGGCGTGCTCTGGGGTCCGGTCCTGGCGCACGTTGGGATCAATCAGCGCAACATGACCTTCATTAGGCGACATTGACGCCCGATTCGCCCCTATCTACCCTGAGGGGAGACCCGTGGACAGCGAGATCAAGACGAGGGTTGCCCCCTTCTCGGAGCCTCACATCACGGCGGGAGCAGGCCAGGACTGCCTCGTGGTGATCTATGCGCCGAGCAGCAAGCAACTCGGAAAACGATTCTCCCTGGTCGACGGTGAGGTCAGCATCGGTCGCGGCATCGACAATTCGGTCATCCTCAATAGCGACAGCATCTCGCGGCGCCATGCCGGCATCGAAATCCGGGCCGGGGGCTACTACCTGATCGACAGGCATTCGACGAACGGAACCTACGTCAACGACGAGCTCGTACAGGACTGCCAACTCCGTCGAGGCGACCAGATCAAAATCGGTGACACGATTCTGAAGTTCCTCAGCGGCGCCGACCTCGAGTCCCAGTATCACGAGACGATTTACAGGATGACCATCATGGATGGCCTCACGGGCATCCACAACAAGCGCTACCTCGTCGAGCAGCTCGATCGCGAGCTCTCTCGCGCAACCCGGCACGGGCGCCCACTGAGTATGGTAATTTGCGACATCGACCACTTCAAGCTGGTCAACGACGAGTTCGGGCATCTGGCCGGAGACTACGTGCTGAAGGAAGTCGCGCAGCTCGCGAAGAGCCGCATCCGCCCCGATGATGTCATCGCGCGATACGGTGGCGAAGAGCTCGCGATCATCTTGCCGGAGACCGACCTCGCCGGGGGCGTTCGAATCGCCGACCAGCTTCGCAAGATGATCGACGACGAGACTTTCGTCTTCGAGGACGAGTACATCGATGTCACGATTTCCTGCGGTGTCGCGCAGCTTCAGCCGGGCTGGCGCGCGTACGAATTCGTCCGCGCAGCCGATACGCAACTGTACGAAGCAAAGCGCGCCGGCCGCAACTGCGTCTGCCCCAGCTAGTCAATCGCGCTTCCAAGTCGTGCTAGGCTCGCCGTCGCATGCGATCGATCGCAGAGGCCCTCGCTTCGATGCTGCCCGCGTTTGCGCCGCTGGGAGAGGAGGAGGTACATCTCACCGAAGCCTCCGGGCGCTATCTTTCGCGCGAGGTGAAGGCTCGATTCGATTCGCCGCCCTTCGACAACAGCGCGATGGACGGATACGCCGTTCGCGCGAGCGACGTCGAGTCGGCAGGTCCGGGTCACGCCGTGGAGCTTCCGGTGCGCGGCGAATCCCGCGCCGGGGCACCTCTTGCCGGGCCGCTCGGGCCGGGCGCCGCCTGCCGCATTTTCACTGGAGCACCGATGCCCGCGGGCGCTGACGCGGTCGTCATTCAAGAGGACACCGAGCGCGTTGGGGACCGCGTGCAGATTCGCGAGGCGTCGCCGAAATCGAAGCACGTGCGAGCCCAGGGCAGCGACGTGTCGCGCGGCACCTTGCTTCTACATCCGGGTGACCGCCTATGGCCGGGCGAAATTGGGCTCCTCGCGAGTCAAAACATCGATCGCGTCCAGGTCTATCGACGACCCGAGGTTGCTCTTCTCTCG
>Ga0209456_10000508_pt1 | contig 20758 bp, 20 predicted proteins | sample COG_11_FD_184755 | JGI IMG/M metagenome (GOLD analysis project Ga0209456, IMG submission 184755) | Pelagic marine sediment microbial communities from the LTER site Helgoland, North Sea, for post-phytoplankton bloom and carbon turnover... | ecosystem: Environmental > Aquatic > Marine > Neritic...
ATGTAAGCTTACCAGTAGCTCTGTAGATTGAGATCTTCATTTATAGGTCTCTCCCCGTATGTTAATTTATAAAATTCGTTATATCGAAAATAATTTTCCTGTTGAGAAATTTTTCGAGTTTTTCAACAGAATAGACCCTAAGCGGACTCACATATCCCCCGCCATTATTGTCATCCTCGCAAAAACAGGAGTCCTTCAACATGGTGACAGTTAATTTGATTTTAAGGGATTAATAAAGCTGCCACTAATATTCAGGTTTACGGGGCCAACAGGCAACCTGATCCGGCATGTTGAATATTTCACAACGTCCCCGGTATTACTGCATAACAATGATTGCGACTAACCCTTAAGTCTGCCGAATCGCGATGCGCTGATTTACCCGCAGCCACCTGGGATGGGATTTCTTTTCTGCAGAATCGGCAAATCCTAATTGGTTTGTTCGCAAGAAATGATGTAATTTAACCCAGGTAGTAAAAAACAAACAAGGCTATGCTGAATTATTTGGGAACGGTAACCCCTTACAACACCCTCGATGAACAAGGCCTTCAGTCGCTCGCGGACGTCGCTATTCGGCGGAGTTACAAGAAGAATATGGTAATCATCCAGCAGAGTGATGATACCAACACAATGTTCATATTAATCGAGGGGGAAATGCGGGTTTACGTCGAAGACGAACAGGGAAAGCAGTTGACGGTTCGAATACTCAAATCCGGCGATTCCTTTGGCGAGGTTGCGCTGATCGGAGACTTCCCCAGAACCGCCAGTGTCGTAACGATAACCGACTGCGTCGTAGCGGCGTTCTCACGGGAAAAGTACCTGTCTTTTCTGAAACATCATCCTGAGATTGCTCTTGCGCTTGCCAAAACCCTGGCCAACATGGTGCGTGATACCACCGAAGAACTTGGTAGTATCGCGTTACATGACGTTTATGGCCGCATTACCCATATTTTCGAAAAATATGCCGTCGAGGCTGACGATCGTCGGTTAGTACCCAAATTTACCCACCGGGAAATTGCAGGCATGATCGGATCCTCGCGCGAAATGGTCAGCAAGATTCTTAAGGATCTCGAGAACGGTAGTTATATTTCGATTACAGATAAGCATTACGTGATCAACAAGAATCTGCCCGCCAACTGGTAAGTGGAAAGGCTTGCCGGAGAATCCGAAGGTAATGCCGTATCGGCAAAGCAGCCGTAGGCTGAACAAGCTTCGGCGCTCGATGCGCGAATTTTCAGTGACTTGGAACTGCTCCCCCAAATCAAACCCTCCGGCACATATCAAATCACTCGAGTAAAGGGAGATTTGCCCAACTACATCCTTATATTTGCAAGAGCTGTACTCATCAACTGTATTTGAGTCACACAGTAATGGCCGCAAAAAGGTTGTGAAAAATTCACCTAATTCGTAGGAAATAATCCACACCGATCCGGGTAATTGACAACAGGGACATTTGACCCCTTTGCCTATAATTACGCCCAACAACGAAGCAGGAAACAACGATGACATTGACATTAAGACAATCACAATCCGAGACCGTCAGGCGTAACCTTGCGATCTGTTCTCTAGAGTTGCTAACCAGGGCAACCAGGGTAATCAAGATCATCGAAATCTGGCGGCAACGCGAAATATCACGTAGGTCGTTCTATGTGCTCGATCCCAGCATCCTGAGAGATGCCGGAATCAGTGAGGCGCATCGCTTCATCGAGGGTAATAAACCTTTCTGGGAAGCGTAGTGAGGCGGAGCTCGGGTCGGTAGAAAGCCCGAGACCGAGGGCTGTTTGGCAACCCGTATTCGGGAATTGCCGGTTTATTACAGAGCCATTAATCAATTACCAATCGGCAACTAAAGATTGCCATTAAACAAGAGGGAGCAAGACGATGAAAAAATACAACACAGCAAAGCAACAAAAAGGCTTTTTTGCTCTGGGTTTTTCACTGGCGTTGTTGGCGCTGAGCGGCTCATTTGCCTATGCCGTCACGCCAGACCAGGGCGACAGGACCGCTGTGCAGGAACCGCAAATTGAGGCCGTGGCTAAATTGGAACCCGGCAACGAGAGAGTAGATCTTTACAAATAAGGGCGGATTTTTTGTTCACCCGATCTCTCCATCAGAGTCAGCGTAGATGATTCCTTCTGCGCTGACTTTTTCAGCAGGCATATCGACCTTTAGCGCAAGGACCGGCATTTTATTTCCATTAGAAATGCAGTGTGGAGGGTAACGTCGTTTGGAATGGATTTTCTAACTGAGAGTCCGTTTATGGTCGTTTCGAGAAGCCCAGATGTTGCCCACGAGCGTCAGCTTTAGAGAGAACAGACCTCCAGATTTGATAAATCAGAGGCGATTAGCGACCCGAAGCAGGCGTTTAATCCGCCACAATTTCTGACAGAAAAATGGCACCAAAATTTCCAGAGCGTACGTTTCGCCGCCTATAGTGGCAGCGGATTTATTGATGGGATGTCAGCACTTATTACTCGCGGTGCTATAGCCAGTCGCCGTTTGATCGAATTAGCCACCGCGTGGCATCTGCAAGCGATAAAAACTCCGCCAACTGGTATCCATTCTTGTAGGAAATGACATCGATTATGGTATTCGGATTAAAACTGGGTTCGTGAAGTACCGCAACTTTAGCCTTGCGCAAATCGTGGTGATTTGCCAGGTACTCGCCGAATGCCTCCTGTTCACCCAGTGACATATTCATCATTTCTTCTCGCACATCGACCAGTATTTTCATCCCTTCCTTGTCGGCATATGTCTGTGTCACTTCTTCCACGGCGCGAAGTTTCGAATCAAGGTCGGTTGCGCCTGAATATATCACGCTGATAATCTGCGTCGATGTATCAAAATCTATCTTGAAAGCCATTTCAAACCAGGTGACTGGACTCCTTGAGGTTTTGCGAATGCCAACTAAATTTGTTGGTAGGGAAAAACCAGGTATACAGGGGATTAAATTCCAATATGAAGCTAAAAACAAAAAGTGCAGCCCCTATATCACTTACAAATCTGCTTCCATCGACATAAGCTTTGGAGGTGATTCACCTAATAAAGTAGGTTAACCCTCGGCAGTATTTCCAGATTGGTCCTGACCTTCCTCGGCCTTGATGCGTTCGTAAATCTCTTCACGATGCACAGCCACTTCACGGGGCGCATTTACGCCTATCCTTACCTGGTTCCCCTTGACTCCCAGGACGGTAACCGTAACCTCGTCTCCGATCATCAAGGTTTCCCCGACACGCCGCGTTAATATCAGCATTCCTACTCTCCCAATCGATATGATAGTAGTCTAATCCTGTATCCGTAACAGGAACCGCTTACTTTAATTATCGGCTTCCCTATTTAACCGGCACCTATATTATCCCATTTAGAACGCCCGTGTAACTGCGATGGGAGGATCTGATCGGCCATTCGATCAACTACCGCATCGCCCTCGCTCTTCGAAACTAGTTATGACATCTATTGCCACGGCTAATCGATGCCAGGCATAGCGTTTATACTTCCTATCCACATCACCGATGCCAAGTGTCCGTTGTTGGCTGTTTCGAGAATCCCAGATGTTGCCCACGAGCGTCTCCTTTGGAGAAATTGCCAGCGCCGTGAGTGGCTTGTCCTACTGCATTCGCTTGTTATGCGTCTAGTATAAATATACTAATCAGACACTTCAGGATGCAGATTCAGGTTTAATTATCAAAAGGTTAGCTGGATCACCATGGTGCAAGACGACCTTCGCATCCGAACTGCCAGTGGTAAGCCCCAAGGCCTGGCCAGGAGCTAGCTCAATATCTACTTCGCAATCGTTACTGCAAATTATACTGATTGAAAGCGCTGCTGAATGTGTATTTTCAATACTTGCTGTATCACCGGCACTGATTGTTTCAAAAATATCCGTAACGTTTTTCACAATTTAAATTCACCTATGTAATGGTTGGCTGCATAACAGCCTAATTACAATAATTTTAACCCGACAACATATTAACACTTTATCTGTAGGAGTCGGGAATTGGCCGAAGATTGCTTCCCACCACAGTTTACTGAGCGCCTCCTTTGGAGATAGCCGAATCTCGAATCTCCAACATCGACAGCCTAGATCGACCCACTGCAGTCACTAGTAAATCATGATAATCTGGGATCCATGACAACCGATCAAACCATCGCACCCTTCGCCGCCGCAGTTTATAAACCGGGTATTGGTGACAGAACGGCACTTTTAAAATTCGTTGAGAAGCAAAAGTCACTAAATACACGAGTCGGAGGAATTCTCCAGGAAGCGCTGTTTAATTCGACAGGTGAAATAGCTGGGCTTAACGCCATAGATGTTTCAACAAATCGCCGCATCCCTATAACCCGCCCGGTAAATAACGATTATGAGTGTGGTCTGGATGTTTCAGCTCTTGCAGAGACAACCGCTATTATTAGCAAAGCCATCAGCGACGCTGTGGACCTGATGGTGGTGGAAAAATTTGGCGAACAGGAGCAAAACGGTAAAGGTCTGATCGATGAAATAATGCGAACTATTGTCGAGGGCATACCTCTACTGATCTCGATCCCCGAGGCGGCATTACCTATCTGGCAAGAGCGAAGTGGCGAACTTGGAAGTGTCCTTCCTTTCAGCGAGGAAGCCTTCCAGCAATGGTGGAAAAGCATAGAATAGATATGCCTGGTGGAGTCAAATCTTGACTTAGTGAGTACACGAGCAAGCAAGGGTCAAGTCTAGTTATGAGACTATCTATTTGACCTACTATGCCTCGATATTAAAAGTCAGTTTCTGGCTATTTGGTTCTGCCACAGTTTAGTGATCCACTTCAATTGCCCTGGAATGCGGGTTAGAAGCTGTGTCACGGGCAGAACGAGAGGATACAAGCGTTATAAACCCTGAGTTCAAACTAGCAGCACTCAAGCTAAAATAAATCCAGGAGATCCGAATCCGGTTTCAGATATCCCGGTAGGTCCGGGACCGGGATTGGTAAGGAAACTTTTGCCGGTCTCCCTCGCCAGGCCAGACTGCTCACGTACTGTGGCTACGAGGTTAGAATCGTTTCCCCTCGATTAGTTAAGCCATTCGTCAAGACTAATAAAACCGATGCCAATGAGGCCCAGGCAATCTGTGTGGCGATGGGTAGACCCAATAAGTACCCGGGCTTGCTACTTATCAATTTCGTAGCGCTTCATCTTCTCCCAGAGATTTTTACGTGAGATATCAAGCGCAGCTGCCGCCTGGATGATCTTGTGATCGTTATCGGCTAGAGCTTCGAGGATGGCTTTTCGTTCAGCTTCTTCAATAGATTTCCTCAGTGTTGTAGTGTTGATGTCGTTATTGTCATCATCCTGAGTCCACAATTCATCGGGGCTGATCCACGGGGCATCACATAGTGCGGCCGTTCTTTCTATGATATTTCTCAGTTCACGCACGTTTCCTGGAAATGACATGGACTGGAGCTGTAGCTCCGCTTCCCTGGATAACCCTTTTACCATACTTCCGGTTTTGGCTACCTGCTCGGTTACGAATAATCTGGCGAGGTATACGATGTCCTCCCGACGTTCGCGCAGCGGGGGAACGTGCAGATGGATTACATTGAGGCGCCAAAAAAGGTCAGACCTGAACTCATGGCTCTTGATCGATTCGTTCAGATTTACCTGGGTCGCAGCAATCACCCTGACATCCAGAGGGATCGGTTCAACACCACCAACGCGTTCAATTTCATGTTCCTGCAAGACGCGCAAGAGCTTAACCTGGATTTCGGGTGATATCTCGGCAATTTCATCGAGAAAGATAGTGCCTCCCTGGGCCTGCTCAAATCGTCCTATGCGCTGTTTTGCTGCTCCGGTAAATGCCCCTTTTTCGTGACCAAAGAGTTCACTTTCAATCAAAGTCGGGGACAGGGCGGCGCAGTTTACCCTCACCATGGGGCCCTGTTTTCGTGTGCTGTTATTGTGAATCAGGCTTGCGACCACCTCTTTGCCAACGCCGGATTCACCGGTAATCAGTACCGAACTGTCACTTTCACGTAGACGTGCCACCAGCTTTTCGATCTTGCGCATGGCGGGGCTCTTGCCCAGACATCCAGTGCCTGCTTTGAAGTTGACATCGTCACCAAAGCTGTTCACTGTTAACTGGGCATCGGCTATACGCGAGAGATGTCGTTCTATCTTGCCTATGAAATCGACGATACTGAACGGTTTGGTGAGATAATCGAGCGCGCCGGCCTGCACCAGGGCTACCGCGTCTGATACGTCGCCAAAGGCAGTCATCAGGATTACCGGAACCCCGGGAAAGCGATTTGAAATTTCACTAAATAGTTCAATCCCGGTTCCATCCGGTAGGCGGATATCGCTGATAACCAGATCGATTTCCCCTTTTTCAAGTTTCTTTCTAGCGCTGGACAGGTCGCCCACGGCATGCACCGGGATGTTTTCAAGGCGCAGCCTGTCTTCCATCGACAGGCGCATGATTTCGTCATCCTCAACCAACAGGACACAGTAGTCGCTGAAATCATCCTTGTCTGAATCCAGTTCTGATTTACTTCGCATCAGGCTGCCTTTGTGACCCTAACCGGCACTGTAACGTGAAAGGTTGTGCCCTGACCTTTTTCGCTCTCCACTTCGATGATTCCCTCCAGATTTTGGGTAAGACGATAAACCACCCACAGACCCAAACCGGTACCATTGGGTTTGGTGGTAAAAAAAGGATCGAACAGCTGGTTTCTGATACTGGAGGGAATGCCGGGACCATCGTCGCTAACCTTGATGTGTAAATATGCCCCCTCGAGGTACATTTTGAAGGCGACCGTACCTCCGTCGGGTAGCACCTCGACTGCATTTTTCAGCAGGTTAAAGACAATTTGTTCGAGCTTGCCAGGTATTTGCAGATCTTCGTCTGCATAATCTTCCCAGATGACTTTGATATCCCTGTCGCCTATTTCAGCGGCGATTAAATCGTGCAGCTTATCGATGTGATCGATACCCTCAATTTCGTCCCCTTCTTCAATTTTTAGTCCCACCAGCAGGTTGTGCACGATATCCTTGATTCGGTGCAGACCCTGGTCGATGACCGGCAGGTAACGATCAATCAGCTCTTTATCGTTTGGATGCTCGCGTAGCGTATCGATGCAGTTCAGCAGACCAGCCAGGGGGTTGTTGACTTCGTGCGCGACGCCGGCGGTGATGCGGCCCAGTGCGACCAGCTTTTCACTCATGGCAATCTCTTCTTCAAGCATCTTTTTTTCGGCTAGTTCCGCTAAAATCTGATTGAAGGTAGCACTAAGCCTGCCGATCTCGTCGCTTTCTTTCACCGGCACCGGGACAAAGTCAGTCATTTCACCGCGGCCCACCGCTTCGAGCCCCTGGGTAATTGCCGTCAGTGGCTCTACCATGCGTCTGGAAACCACGGTACCCAGGGCACTGCCGATAATGACGAAACCCAGGACCAGGGCAAGGACAATGAGCGCAGAATTTCTCGCCTTTTCATATAGCTGAGCGACTGATAGACGAACCCGAACGACGCCCAGATACTTCTGATCTGAGAACAGGGGCACAACACCCTCCTGAAAGCCGGTTCTGGAATAACCACCGCTACTTAGGACAAGGGATTCTCTGGCAACCATCGCCTGGTTAAACAGATCCTGTTCGATACTGTTTGCGGGGGCAAACGGGAGCCCCATCGGATTGTCGGCGGGATGAAGGTGCGCTTGAATCCTGCCCTCGGCATCAAGAATCATAGCGCTAATAACTTCGTGCTTTCGCGACGTCGTGTTCTTCAGGCTCAGGTAGAGTGACCAGTAATCCTTGCGCAGCATGGCTTTTGGTGCGGTGGTGGCAACGGATTCGGATAGCAGCAGCGCTTTTTCGCCCAGTTCTTCGTGAAAGCGTGACCATTCCTGCAGTACCATGATGGTACCGATCATGAAGCCAACAACAGTCACGACGGCGGTGATTGTCAGTGACAGCTTTATCGCCAGAGGCCAGGATTTTAATTTAAATATTGGCATTCATATTTTGCACTTAATCGGTTACTGCGGAGAAACTTGAACGGGCCGCGTTTACCTTGTTTGCAATGGTGCGTATGCCATTGAACAGCGAACCCGGATAATCAGCAAAGCCGTCCAGCTTCAGTTGGGCGAGTAGTGCCTTGCCGTTAACCTCCTCGTCCATACCTTCAAGCGTATCTTTCATCAATTTAACCGTATCGGGATTTACCCCCAATCGCGAAACAATTGGCGGGAAGCCAAAACTTGGAGATTTATTTATGATTCGGGTCTTCTCAGTAATTTCCGGCCTGAAGATCGCAAGGTACTCCCATATATAGGAGTCTACCGCTCCGCCGTCGGCAAACTGTTCGGAAACTGCTTGCACTGTCTCGGCGTGATTAAATGTGAAAAAGGTCTGCCGAAAAAAGGTTTCTGGAGTTTCATCTTGCTCAACCATCAATGCCAGGGGATAAAGAAAACCAGAATTTGAATCAGGGTCGGAGAATGCGAAGACCTTTCCCTTCAGATCGCTAAAGTTTTGATGAGCGCTGCTCTCGGGGACAATAATATAGGAATGGTAACGAGGTGCTCCCCTGTAGACGGGTACTGTCATGAGCTGAATTGATTCCGGTTTTCTCGACTGAATGTAAGGGAAACCGCAAATCCACGCGAAATCAATGTTACCCGAGTCTAGTAAATCCATTACCTCGCGATACGATTTTCTGAGCACCAGTTCGACCTTGCGACCCATTTTTTGCCCGAGGTACTCACTCCACTGGTCGAGGAATCTTAGATTTTCGGTGACGACTACTGCGGTCAAGCCAAAGCGAATCGGAGGCTGCGTGTCAGCGGCATAGATCGGAGTAATCCAGAAAAGCAACAGAAATAATACTGATCGCACCATGGCCTCCTTTTTGAATCAATCATCCAGAGACAGGATCTATTCGCCGCGAATACTTATCGTGGCTTAATCTTTTCACCCCCTGCAGGATACAAATGTGTTATTCGCCAGAGCGTCCTGATGTTTCAAAAATCCCAGTCCAGAAAAAATAACAGGGGTGAATTACTCTCTGTATGTTGCCGTAACGGTAATTAAACCAGCTCTTATCATGCTCGGGCACTAAGCTAACTCTTTGATTTGGGTCAAGAGAGAAGTAGGTTTTCGCATTATATTTTCTGATTAATCCCAGATGTTACCGATTGGTAACCCCTGGTTGCCTGTAAATTACCTAACACCCTGAAACCATAACAAAAAACCCGATAGTTACGCTTATTCTGAAAATGTTACCGGCGGGTAACAATTACAGGACATCTATTTCTCAGCACTATTTATCTTCCGCAATTTCAAGCAGATAGGGAGCTGGCCCGAATATTGCCTTGGTCTTTAGAGTAACCGACAGATCTGTAGTTATTTATGGCAATAGTCATATTCTGGAGTAAGCGCAATCAAGGTCGGGCTGGTGTATGAACTCTAAACCCGCCTGGCGATTGACGGCACTAATTTTTATAGGAATCGTTGTGTTTGTATTAACCGCATGGGGCGGCACCGAGTATTACACCGCGCAATCGTCATTTTGCGGCGGCAGCTGCCATACCATGACTGAACAGTACGAAGCCTGGCAGGCCGATTATCATCACCAGAGTAACAATCCGGATGAAATGCAGGCGGAGTGTATCGACTGCCATTTTTTGCCGGGTGAAAAATATGGGATGAAAGCAAAATACGAGGGCCTTCGCCACCTTGCTGCCTATCTTTACGATCCGGAGGCGCCGCTACCCATACGGCCTGTAGTCAAGGATGGCGCCTGCCTGCAGTCCGGTTGCCATGATCGCGAAACAGTTGCTCAAAAGGAAATCCAATACACCGAAAAGGTGCGCTTCAAACACGAGGTTCACTTTACCGATAAGGCCCTCGACGGGCACGCGATTACCTGCGATACCTGTCATTTCAAGACTTCCGAAAAGAAACACTTCGAGGTGCCGACTGAAATTTGTTTCCTTTGTCACCTCAAACTGGAAAAGCCAACGCTCGATAAAGCGCAGGTAAGTGACGGAGAATTCAGGCAGATCTCTTTTGAGAAAAGGCCTGCTATCGATTTTAACCAGGGTGCCTCGCGCTGCGATATTTGCCATACGATCCCCACCCGATCATTGCAAGGTCAGTTAGACGCTGACGATCCCGCCAGCACCAGGAAACCGATTACTCATAAGACGATTCAGGAATCGGGTGTGACCTGCGAGAGTTGCCACTTTGAGGTCGTCAAAGGTAGTGGCGAGATCGAAACCGGAAACGTGGTAGCCAACGGCTGTCTTACCTGCCATAACAGAAGCCAGACTCTCTTGTCGACCGCAGGCGACCGCGAGCTGATGCACGACAGGCACGTGCCCAATAAAGCCGATTGCTTCGACTGCCACACCGTAATCGAACATCAAAACCGAACCGATCATCTCGACTTCGTGCGCAACGATTGCCTGCTGTGCCATGTCGATCAGCACAAGTATCAGAAGTTACTGCTTTCCGGTGCTGCGGTTGACGCGGAGATATCGGGTGATCCGCACTTGATGTTTGAAGTGAATACCAACTGCATGGGTTGCCATTTGAAGAAAACGCTGAGCAACGGACATGAAGTCAGGACAGCATCCGCTGACACCTGTGTCGCCTGCCACACCAAACAGCACCGGAAGATGCTGGATGAGTGGAACGAGTCACTCGAGACTGAGCTTGCTGACGTTGAAGAGGTTGCGACGGAAGCCCGGACATTATTGGCGGAGCTCAGAGATAGCCTGGACAAGGAACAATTAAACCAGGTCGAATCGATGATCGCCAGGGGTGGCGAACTGATTAACATCGTACGCGTTGGAAACGGCGTACATAACAAGAAGTACGCCATCGGCATTATTGATGGCGCATTTGTAAATTTTGAAGACAGCATTGATCTGCTAGAAGCGTCCAGGTAAGCAGAGCCAGGAAACGAACTTGTATGAATCTCAACATTAAGCAGGTGAAGAAATGAAGAGGAGTGAAGAAAATGAGCAAAGATAAATTACCAGGTATAAGTCGGCGTCAATTTCTCGGTGGCGCCGGGGTGGCGGCCGTCAGCACTGCGGCGTTGGCAACGCCCGGTATAAGTGAGGCTGCAGCAGAGGCCAAAGTTCCGCGCTGGGGTATGGTCATGGACCTCAGGCGATGCATCGGTTGCAGGGCCTGCACAGTTGCTTGCAAATCGGAAAATAACGTTTCTCTGGGCCGCTTCAGGGCGGTTATCCAGGAAAAAACCGTAGGTACCTTTCCTAACACCAAAAAGGCGTTCCTGCCGTTGATGTGTAATCACTGCGAAGGTAGTGAAAAAGACGGTGTTCCACCTTGCGTGACAGCCTGTCCTGAATACCCGGGAAAACGCGTCAAATACAAAACGGCCGACGGCAAGACCATACGTTATCGCACGGGCGCCACTTACAGAAGACCCGATGGATTAATTTTGATCGACAAGGATAAGTGCATCGGCTGTGGTAAATGCATTGATGCCTGTCCCTACGGCGTGCGTTCATTCGATCCTTTCGTCAAAGCCGGTGGTGATCCTGCCAAACAGGCCGCAGACAAATGCGATATGTGTGTGCATCGCCTCGACAATGGGCTGGAGCCATCTTGTGTAAATACCTGTCAGGGGCGTGCTCGCATCTTCGGCGATCTCAACGATCCAGACAGCGAAGTGTCCAAGCTTGTTAAAGAGCACAATCTGGCGGATGGCGACCACAATCAGGCCAGGGACGAGTATGTATTGCTTGCGGAAGAAGGAACCAGGCCACACGTGTTTTATATCGATCCTGATAATTTGCTCAAGACTCTCTATACCGAGCGCAAGAAGAAAAAGCTGGATCACTTTGTAGACCTGATTACATAACCCCGTGAAGAATAAATTGAGTGAGGAATTGATATGAAAAAGTTAAATCGTCGAGATTTTGTGAAACTAGCTGCCGCTAGCGGCACCGCAATGGCAACGGGGTTAGGAGCCGGCCAGAGTGCGTTGGCCGGAACAGTCAAACTAAAGGAAGGAGGCCAGGGCTTCTCTCCGATAACGAACAAGGAAAGAACGGCTATCCCTACCGCCTGCTGGCAATGCGTCACCCGCGACGCGATGATGGGTTTTGTCGAGAATGGTCGCGTGGTAAAACTTGAGGGCCACCCGGACTCGATTCGCACCATGGGAAAACTCTGCGCCAAGGGCCAGGCTGGTATTAACCATGTCTATTTTCCGGATCGCATTCTCTACCCAATGCTACGGGTCGGTAAACGCGGTGAGGGTAAATGGAAGCGAATTTCCTGGGACGAGGCTCTGGATCTGATGGCATCCAGGCTCAAACCGCTGCTTGATGCCGGCACACCGGAATTGTTTATGTACCAGTATGGTCGGCACAAAGGCAGCCAATCCTCCATCATGCACGACTTCATGGACGCCTTCGGCTCCCATACCATCGGCACCCACACCTCGGTTTGTGAGGGCCCTAAATGGGTCGGGCAGGAAAGTCTGTGGGGTGGCATGTACGATAACTGGGACTATGATAATACCGACTTTGTGGTTAATTTCGGGTCTAATCAGTTCGAGACTCACACCAACCATATACCGACAGCGCAACGTTTGATTAGCGCGATGGTCGATCGCAACGTTCCGCTATACACCTTTGATGTGCGCCTTTCCAACACCGCTGCGAAGTCCACCGAGTGGGTTCCGATCAAAGTTGGCATGGACGGTCTGGTGATGCTGTCTATGGTTAACGTGATCATGAACGAGAATCTGTTCCGCAAAGACCACCTCAAGTATATGCGCGTGTCGCCGGACTACCATGCAACTGATGACGAAAAAATTGCCGCCATCAAACAGCATGTGGCCAAGTTCACGCCTGAGTTCGCCGAGCAGGAAAGTGGTGTACCTGCAGACAAGATCAGGAAGATCGCGCACGGTTATGCGAAGGCAAATTCGGCCTGCCTGATTACTTATCGTGGCACGGTCATGCATCATCACGGTGCAGACCAGGAACGCGCGGCGATGCTGCTCTCGGCCATCACCAACAACCTCGACCGAAAAGGCGGTCGGGTGATGGGTGTCGGTGCGGGCTGGAAGCATCCCAGTTCTCCGAAAGCCAAGGTGCAGAAGGGTCTTGATATCGTCAACGGTTTTCCAGGGGAAGCAGCATTCCCCACCCATCAATGTAGTCAGCAGAATCTGCCAATGATTAAGGACGGCCAAAATGGGCGACCCCAGGTCTACTGGTCCAGTTGTAACAATCAGGCCTTTATCAATGGCAACAACAAGGAAGCGGAAGAGATCCTGAAGGACGAGAGCTTGATTCCCTTTTATGTGAATTCGAACATTGTTTACGACGAATCATCGCAATACGCCGACCTCATCCTGCCGGACGTTACCTATCTCGAGCGTTGGGATTACGAGGATATGGTGTCGCCAACCGGGATCGCCGAATATTATATTCGCCAACCGCTGATCAAGCCTCTTGGCGAGTCGAAGGATCAGGGTGAAGTCTTTTACGGACTGGCACAACGGCTGGGAATTGAGCTGGCCTATAAAACCAAGGAAGAGTTTGTACGCCAGTCCTGCGAGATGACCCCGGGTGTCAGGGAAGCCGGTGGTTTCGAGTACATGAAAAAGAAAGGCGTCTGGCATGACAAGAATGCCAAGCCTAACTTCGGATTCTATGAGGCCAAAGTCGATGTTTCCGGTGACGGCGTTATTCTGGATGAAAAAACAGGGGTTTACTGGAATTACAAACAGGCCGGGGTCAGCAAGGCCGATGCCCAGAGTAAAGGTTATCTTGGGGTTGATGGTGCGAAAAATGCGTATGTCGCCCAGAACATCGGGGGCACTCCGCGTAAGGCCTACCCGCCAAATACGTCGTTTACCAAGTCCGGTTTGCTCGACTTCTACTCCGACAACTTCGCTGCCAGGGGTTTTCCGGCATTTCCGACCTACACGCCCATCCCTGAGCATCAGAAAATGGGCAAGGATGACCTGCACCTGACCACGTACAAGGTTGCCGTGCATACGCACTCGCGCACCGCCCATTGCAAGTGGCTATCCGAGATCAAGCATGACAATCCGGCGTGGATCAACAGCAAGACGGCTGCTGAACGCGGTATCAAGGACGGTGATGCGATTAAGGTGTCCAGCGATCTGGGCGAAATAACCACTACTGCCCATGTTACCGAAGGCATCATTCCCGGTATCGTCGCGATCTCACACCATTTTGGCCGCCAGCAATCCGGTATCTACGGATCAGGAAAGAAATCCCCGACAACCGTGGATGTGGCAATGGATCCAGATGTCAAGAATATGTGGTGGGATAAGCACGGAACCCATCCTAATTCGATCATTCCGAATAGTTCGGATCCGATTAGCGGTGGGCAGCGATGGATGGATACCGTGGTGAGAGTTGCCAAGGCGTAATTTGACTGTGAAGCAGGAGAGATGAAATGGGAACCGACTGCAAAGAGCTGGCCGAAAGTGCCAATTACCGTAGCAATATTTATGGTCTGTTGGCTGCTGTTTTTCGCCAGGAGCCAGGCGTTGCCCTTATCAGGGAGCTGAGAGATCCCCCCATGTGGGGAACCCTCTCGGACCTTGGGGTAGACCTCGGCGAATTGTTTTTTACGACGCCGGAAAACCAACTGGTTGAAATATTGGCGCAGGAGTTTACTCGCTTATTTATTGGCCCGAGTAACCATATATCAGCCCATGAGTCAATTTTTGCAGAAATGGATAATGGCGTGAGCGCGCTTTGGGGAAAATCTACCGTTGCCGTGAAAAGCTTTATTGAAGCAACGGGACTTGACTACAACCCGGAGTTTAACGGGGTGCCGGACCACGTCAGTGTCGAGCTCGAGTTTATGCAGAGAATGACCGAATGGGAAGCGGATAAATGGCGGCAACAGGATCGCGAAAATGCGGAGTATTGTTTGAAAGTGCAACGCATGTTTCTCGACCAGCACCTGTCGATCTGGTTACCCCAATTCTGTGACGTGGTCATAAAGCAGGCAGATATCCGGTTCTATGCGGGAGTGGCTGAATTGACCAAAAACTTTCTCGAGTTCGAGCAGGATAGCTTTAAAACTGGGGCAGCTGCTTGAGCGCCATGATTTTGTGCATATGAATACAGCGGATAGTCAACAGCCTGTACAGAATTTGATCGATACGTTTGGACGTAAGATCGAATACGTAAGACTGTCGCTTACCGACAAATGCAATTTACGCTGCTTTTACTGTATGCCAAAAGGTTTCAAATCCTTTGAAGACCCGGCCAACCGGCTCAGTTTCGATGAAATCGAAAGAGTCATCAAGGCGTTCGGTGAACTGGGTGTGCATCGGATTCGCTTGACCGGCGGTGAACCATTAGTAAGAAAGAACCTGGCGAGCTTAAGTGCCAGGCTTTCGAGTCTGCCGGGTATCGAGGATTTATCACTATCGACCAACGCCACCTTGCTGGAAGGTCAGGCCGAAGCCCTGTACGCAGCCGGAATTCGGCGCATCAATGTCAGCCTGGATACGATCGATGCGAGCCGCTATGCGGATATCACCGGTGGCGGCAAGCTGGATAGTGTTTTGAATGGTCTGCAAAAAGCCCGTGAGGTGGGCTTTAAACCGATCAAGATCAATATGGTGGTAATGAAGGATACTCCGATCGACGAACATCAGCGTGTAATGGAGTACTGTATGCAGCACGGTTTTACGCTGCGCTTCATTGAAACCATGCCAATGGGTTCGCCCGGACGAAATGGCAGCGAACAGTATTTAAGCCTTAAAAAGGTCAAGCAGAGACTCGATCGACAGTACGATCTGGTGCCGGGCCTGATGGCCGGCGGCGGGCCCGCCCGTTATTACCGCATCAATGGCACCGACTTTCAGATCGGTTTCATAACACCGATTTCGCAACATTTCTGCGCAACCTGCAATCGGGTCAGGATATCGGTTGACGGAACCCTGTATCTCTGTCTTGGCCAGGAAGACAAGGTGGAATTAGGACCCCTGCTGCGCGCCGGTATATCGGGCGACGTATTAAAACAGACGATTATCGATGCGATTGCGAGAAAACCCGAACGGCATGAATTCAAGCAGAAGCCCAACCAGATAGTTCGATTTATGTCTATGACTGGCGGCTGAATTAAGCTAACCACGAAAACAGGAAAGATGGTTTTGACCCAGTTATCGACTTCGCTAGCAACTCAAAAGAAATTGGCAAATTCCATGGCACATTTTGTTCACTACAAAAATAATCTTGCTGTGAAAAATGTTCGTAACCTTTGCCTGTCGCTTATACTGATGCTGCTGGTCTTACCGACCCAGGTGCAACCGGCTCAGGCACCCATAATTGCCGCGGCGTCCGATCTACAATTTGCACTGACCGATATCGCGGCGTTGTTTCAGTCCCAGACCGGTCAGTCCGTAAAACTCTCGTTTGGCTCTTCAGGCAATTTTGCCCGTCAAATCCGTCAGGGCGCGCCATTTGATATATACTTTTCCGCCGACGAAAGTTATGTCCTCAAACTGTTTCGTGACGGCTTAACGCGTGATCCGGGAACGCTTTATGGAACAGGCCGAGTCGTTATCTTCGCGCCACATAATTCGACTTTGAGGGTTGATGGCAGCCTGGATGGTTTGCGCAGGTTGTTGACCACAGATCAGGTCACTCGATTTGCGATCGCGAATCCTGAGCACGCTCCCTATGGGCGCCGCGCCCTGGAGCTACTGAGGCACTTTGGGCTTTGGAGTGAGATAGCTCAGCATCTCGTCATCGGCGAGAACATTTCCCAAGCTGCTCAGTTTGCTACTTCAACCAGCGCCCAAGGTGGAATTATCGCCTATTCGTTGGCGCTTTCTCCCAAGGTTTCAACGCTTGGAAGTTATGCCCTGATCCCGGAAAAATCCCATTCGACATTGCGACAAAGAATGGTTCTGCTCAATGACGCAGGGGCAGTCGCAGAACAGTTTTATGCTTTTGTCCAGCGCGACGATGTGCGTGCTATCTTTCGCCAGTACGGTTTTACGCTACCAAGTTCAAACAACTGAAATTAAATCATGCGAGGGAATGAGTTATGGACTGGACCGCACTGTGGCTTTCGCTACGCTTAAGTACGATCACTATCCTGCTGTTACTGCCCATCGGTATTACCTGCGGCAGACTGTTGGCTTATCGTGATTTCCGTGGCAAAGGTTTTGTCGAGGCGATTGTCGCGCTGCCCCTGGTGCTGCCGCCGACCGTAGTTGGCTATTATCTACTCGTCTCCTTTGGCGCGTCATCACCCCTTGGCCAGGTCTGGCAAAACATTTTTGATCACTCGCTCGTGTTCAGCTTCGAAGGCCTGCTATTTGCTTCGATTATCTTTAATTTGCCTTTCGCGATTCAGCCGATGCAGCGCGGTTTCGAATCGATTCCTGCCGATATACGGGATGCGGCTGCCTGTTGCGGCATGTCGCCCTGGACAGTGCTCACCAAGGTCGAGTTACCACTAGCGTGGCCGGGCATTTTGACTGCAATGGTATTGAGTTTCGCGCACACACTCGGTGAATTTGGTATTGTACTCATGGTGGGCGGTTCGATCCCAGGAGAAACCAGGACTATCGCAATTTCAATATATGATCGGGTGCAGGCGTTTGATAATGCTGCGGCTGCGCAAATGTCTGCTTTATTGCTAGTGCTATCATTGGTTGTAATCGCACTGGTCTTTACGCTATCGCGACGAGCCGGTCAGTCATATAACTAGTCATCCATGAATGGACTTCGGCTCAACCTTTCTCAGGAATTACCTATCCCGCTGGATGTCGACTTTGATTGTGCAGCCGGCGAGGTGCTAGCGCTTGTCGGCCCATCGGGAAGTGGAAAAACTACCATACTGCGTGCTATTGCGGGTACATACAAACCAGAGCATGGCTTTGTCAGCGTAGGCGGTAAGGTCTGGTTAGACGCCGCTGCCGACCTGTTTATTCCGAGCCATAATCGTTCCGTTGGCATGGTGTTTCAAAGCTATGCCTTGTTTCCCCACATGAATGCACTTGAGAATGTCGCCGCCGCGCTGGGACACCTGCCTCGGGACGAGCGCAATCAACGTGCACTCGAGCTCCTTGATCGAGTCAATCTCACCGGTCTGGAAAAGCGCCGGCCAGGGTCACTATCAGGGGGGCAACAGCAGCGTATCGCGGTAGCCCGCGCCCTGGCTCGAGACCCTGCGGTGCTGTTACTGGATGAACCGTTCTCTGCCGTGGACAGGGCAACACGACAACGCTTATACCGTGAGATCGCCGATCTCCACAGTAGCCTGAGTATGCCGGTTGTCCTGGTCACCCACGACCTCGATGAAGCCATGATGCTAGCTGATCGTGTCGCCATTGTTCATCGCGGCAGCCTGTTGCAGATTGGTGTACCAAGCGATGTCGTCCTCAAGCCCGTTTCTGCCGGCGTAGCTCGCCTGCTCGATATGCGTAACATTTTTAATGCCCGAGTAGTCGAACATGACCAGGAGCATCAGATTACCTACCTGGACTGGCACGGTCTAAAGCTTGAAGCCGGACTTAACCTGAAGTCGCCTTGTGGAGATGACGTATCGTGGGTCGTGCCAGACGGGTATGTAGTGCTTCATCGCCGTGATCGTCCATCGAGAGGTGAACACGAGAACCCGGTGCCAGGAACCATCGGTTCCCTGGTGGCGATCGGTCAAGTGGCCCAGCTTACATTGATTCCCGATCACGAACCGTCGCTACCCATTCACTTCTCTATCCCATTTCACGTAGCTTCGAGAAACGGTATCGATGTGGGTGTGGAAGCGGTCGTTTCCCTGTTGGCTGAAGGAATACATACCATGCATCTGCAAGTTGACATGGAGGAATGATATCGTTGCTACGATTCATTAATCCACTCTATCCATACGCTTCAATGCATCGAACGGCGCCCGGGGAAGTCTTGTTAACTAATCCAATATTACCTATACCGGAATAAATGTTCTGGAACCCCGCTTGATAGGAATGCCAGGTAGTGGACCGGGTTGCCCTGACCCCACTAATATTACCCACCCGTAAAACGACCAGAACAAGAGTGTCGTGATTACGGCGTGGGGAAGGGAGACGAATGTTTATGAAGATGCTAGTGGTAGTAAAAACCTGGATATTTTTATCACGGGTACTGTGTATAAAATCGCCAATTGGGAGCCAGTAGTCAGCCTGGCGGCTGCTCCTGACAGTCAGGGTGAAGCGCAAATCCGGGTATCACCGCGATCGACGAGGGCAGTCCTGCGCCCACGACACCTGACACGACAGCGAAGGTAGTCACATATCCGTCTATACCACCAAGAACCGCATCAGATACGTTTTGAGATTTGGGTGCCTGCTGCAGTCGTTGTCTAATAAGCTCAGGATGATGTTCTCGGGTGAGCTCTTCGTCATTATCTTTTTTCATTCAGAAGTCTTCGAAATTAGCGATCTAAAAGATCTGATCTACCATGTTCCTCATCATTATCCCGGTTTTTTGTAACCCGTAATCATTGATCTGATCAGGTTTTCACCGTGAATCATGCTCGACAAAAGAACTCCTGCAACATGAACACAAACCAGCAATAAGGTAAGGTTGGCCAGAGTTTCATGTATCTCTTCCCAAATGCTTTCCGATTGTTCCCCGTCATCATCAGCATAAACCCCTGAAATTAGTTCAACGTTAACCTCGGCCAGCGGGCCTTTGCCGGCATCTGCATACAATAGCAGCCCAGTCCAGGAGACCAGGAATATGGTTATGAGCAATGCTAATATCATCCAGCCTGCTATTGGATTGTGCCCGATATAATGCTTTGGTTTCTTTGTAAATAAAGATTTGAGATAAACGAGGGCGACTTTCTTGCCATATATGAAATTGTTGAATCGTGCATATTTAGTACCTATCAGCCCCCACAACACACGAAATATAATTAATCCCAGCACTACATAACCAGCATATACATGGATAAGTTCAATATCTTCACTGATGTAGGCAATTGTATAAAACAACACCAATGACCAGTGAAATGTGCGAACACCAATGTCCCAGACTTTTATCTGAAGGCTTTCTTGCTCTTCCAAATTTGAATGCATAGACATGACACAGGTAATACAGAAGAAACATCTTCCCAGGTGCTCTATTTTGCTAGTCTGATGAGGGCATTAACTTGATATCAATCAAAAATAGTACTGGGCGACCGATTGTGGCCGAAGATTACCTCCTGGCTAAGCCAGTTGAGCGTCTCCTTTGGAGGAAACAAACGCTCACCAACTAATTACAGGCTTCCGAGTCCGACCCAATCCAGCCACTAATGACGCATTTCTAACAGGTAGCATGTGCTTTATACTTCCTACACTTCTTTAACGATCGCCGACAATACCTTTTTGCCGCAATCTATGGAGACCCGCCATGAAAGCGAAAGCCATCACCAGACATAGCCGTCGCCGATTTTTACAGGTTGCCGGGGTCGCCACGGCGGCACTGATGCTCGAGGGACTGCCTCTCACGGCGCGCGCTGCAAATGCTGACAAAATGAGGATTGGCATCGTCGGCTCGGGCAGAGTCGGCGGCGCGATCGGCGGTGTGTGGGTGAAAGCCGGGCACGAAGTCATGTTTTCATCGCGCCACATCGAGCATGATAAGGCGCTCGCCGCAAAGCTCGGGGCCACCGCAGGTGCCGGAACGCCGCGCGAAGCCGCCACCTTTGGCGAAGTGCTGATGATCTCTGTTCCTTACGGCTCACTGCCCGCAGTCGGCAAGGATCTGGCGGCGCT
>Ga0209456_10000509_pt1 | contig 20756 bp, 17 predicted proteins | sample COG_11_FD_184755 | JGI IMG/M metagenome (GOLD analysis project Ga0209456, IMG submission 184755) | Pelagic marine sediment microbial communities from the LTER site Helgoland, North Sea, for post-phytoplankton bloom and carbon turnover... | ecosystem: Environmental > Aquatic > Marine > Neritic...
GAGCGGGAAACGAGATTCGAACTCGCGACCCCAACCTTGGCAAGGTTGTGCTCTACCAGCTGAGCTATTCCCGCATTAATTCAAACGCGCTATTTTAGGCATGTTGGGCCTGCTGTCAACTCCTGAGGCAGCTCAGGCCAGGGTGATTTTGTTTTAGCGAAGTTCCACAGAAACCTCAACTGCTTATATTGAATTCTGGACATTTCCGCATGGCTGCGGTACAAAACACTTGCCTACTCATCACGCGAGGAAAGTGTTTTGCGCCTGTCACAAGTCACCACTCGTCCCGTCCAGGCTGCAGAAGAAGCCCGTTTCCAGGAATTGATGCAATCCCATCACTACCTGGGCGCGCTTGCCAAGATCGGCAATACGCTGTGGTATGCCGCCACTTGGGAGGGCGAATGGCTGGCGTTGCTGAGCTTTTCCGCCGCAGCCTTGAAATGTGGCGCCCGTGATCGCTGGATTGGCTGGGATTTTCGTCATCAGTACGATCGGCTCAACCTGATCGCCAACAATTCACGTTTTCTGATTTTACCCCACTGCCATCATCGCAATCTGGCTTCGCGAGTGCTGTCGTTGTGCCAACGCAGGATTCAGGCCGACTGGGTGGAGCGCTTTGGTTATCCCTTACTGCTGCTGGAAACCTTTGTCGATCCGACGCGCTTTGTCGGCACCATCTACCGGGCGGCCAACTGGCAGTATGTGGGCGACACCCGGGGTTATCAACGCATCCGCGGCGGTTACAGCCATACCCCCCAAACGCCCAAGCGGGTCTTTGTGCAACCGCTGCAACGCTATTCTCGCGCCTTGCTCTCCCATCCCCTATTGAACGAACGTTACCAAACAGGAGTGGCGAGAATGAAACTGTCCGCCGAGCACATGCAATCTTTGCCCGAGTTTTTCAGACAGATCAACGATCCCCGCCGCGCACAGGGCAGGCGTCACCCACTGCCTGCCGTTTTGGCCATCGCCACGGCGGCGGTGCTGTGCGGGGCGCGCGGTTACAAGGCTACCTCCGATTGGGCTCAGGCCTTAAGTCAAAGGGCGCGCGCCCGCTTTCGTTGCCGCTACCGCAATGGGACATATTGGGTGCCCAGCGAAAGCATTGTGCCTGATGTGCTGATCCGGGTGGACCCCGTAGAGCTCGACCAGGCCTTTCAACATTGGAATGCGCACTATGGCGCAATTGATGAGAGCCTGGCGATTGACGGTAAAACCCTGTGCAATGCCATTGACGAGGCGGGCTGTCAGACTCACATCATGAGCGCCGTCGGCCACCAGAGCAAGCAGTGCTACACCCAAAAAAAGTGGGCACCCTGCCGGTAGAAGGTGGCGACGAGGAAAAACAGACCAACGAAATCAAAACCGCCATCCCGCTGCTGGAGACGATCGACATCCAGGGGAAAACCATCACCGCCGACGCCTTGCTGATCCAGCGCGAGCTGGCCCGGTATCTGGTCGAGGAGCGGCGCGCGCATTACCACTTCACCGTCAAAGGCAATCAAAAAAAGCGGCAAGCAAAGTCGGGACGTCGCCTATGGGATTACCAGCAAAATGCCGAATCAGGCCAGTGCCGCGCAAGTGCTTCGGGATAACCGCCAGCACTGGAGCATCGAAAACAGCTGTCATTACATCATCGACTGGAATTATGACGAAGACCGCAGCCGCATTCGCAAGGGGCATGGGCCGGAAAACATGACGCGCCTGAGGCGATTTGCCGTCGGCGTTATCAAAAGCAAAGGGGTGCGCAGTGTCGCCCAGAAAATGCGCGAACTGACCATGAATACCCGGATGGTCTTTGACTACCTTAAAATGACTCGGAATTCTTGCCATGTCTCAGCCGTTTGACTGGGAGAACAAATTTACCGTGCAGCTCAGGCTTTGCTGGAAGCGGACAACAGTGGCCAGGCCGCCTTCAGATAGATGGCCATTGACCAGAGCGTCAGGATCGCCGCCACATACAACAACAACACGCCAACCTCGTTGGTGGGAAAGCCCCACAGGGGTTGCCGGTACAAAAGCAGTAACAGCGCGGTCATCTGTGCTGTCGTCTTGATCTTGCCAATGAAAGAAACGGCGACCTGGGTACGCTCGCCTATTTCCGCCATCCATTCCCGCAACGCCGATATCGCGATCTCCCGGCCGACGATGACAGCGGCCGGGATGACAAACCAGAATGTGGGATTGGTCTGTACCAGTATGATCAGCGCAACGGCGACAATCAGCTTATCTGCCACTGGATCCAGAAAAGCACCAAAAGGCGAAGTTTGTTCTAGTTTTCTGGCCAGATACCCGTCGAACCAGTCGGTCAACGCCGCCAAGCCAAAAAGTGCGGTTGTCGCCACGTGGCTCCATGAATATGGCAGGTAGTGAAACACCAAAAACACCGGAATCAGTGCAATCCGCAAGAAGGTTAATATATTGGGGACAGTCCAGGACATCAGGTAATTATCTCAGTTATCTCCATGGAAGGCATCATAGATTTGTTGGGCCAGCGTTCGGCTGATGCCCGGAATTTTACACAAATCATCAACACCGGCCCGTGCAACTTCCTGTATTCCACCGAATTGTTTCAAAAGCTGCTGACGGCGCCGGGGACCGACGCCGGGAATGCCCTCCAGCGGTGAGACCTTACGCGCCCTGGCGCGCTTTTGTCTGTGCCCGGTAATCGCAAAGCGATGCGCCTCATCACGAATCTGTTGAATCAGATGCAAGGCAGGCGAAGCGCTGTCCAGATCCAGCTGCCGATGTTGGGCGGGAATATGCAGGATCTCCATGCCCGGTTTGCGTTCCGGCCCTTTCGATACACCGACAATCAGCATTTCATCAATCTGCAACTCCTCCAGCACTTTCACGGCAACGCCCACCTGACCTTTGCCACCGTCGATCAATACGATATCAGGTAAGCTACAGTCTTCTTTTTTCAAGCGCGTATAACGCCTGAATAAGGCCTGTTCCATGGCTGCATAATCGTCACCGGCTATGATATTGCGAACGCCGAAACGCCGGTAATCGGACTTCCTGGCACCGTCACGATCAAACACCACACAGGAAGCAACAGTTCCCTCCCCCTGGGTGTGACTGACATCAAAACACTCGATTCGATTGGGTATATCATCCAGCTTCAACAGGTTCTGCAGCATCTCCAGGCGCTTTTCCATCCCCGCCTGACTGCTCAGACGCGCGGCCAATGCCTGCTCGGCATTCGACACGCCCAACTGCAACCAGCGTGCCTTTTCGCCGCGCACGCGGTGCGACAGACTGACCTTGTGCCCGGCTCTTTCGCTCAGCACCCGCTCCAGCAACAGTTCATCCTCCAGGGCACAATTCATCAACAGCTTTGCCGGCACCGGATGTGACAGGTAATACTGGGCCACAAACGCCGACAAAACATCCTCGGCAGAACTATTGGCAGGAATCTTCGGAAAGAACAGCTTGTTACCCAGATTGATGCCTTTGCGGACAAAAAACACCTGTACACAAGCAATGCCGGCGGACACGACACACGCCAGTATATCCAGATCGCCGGACTCACCACTGACATACTGACGCTCCTGAACACGTCGCAGGCTGCTGATCTGGTCCCGGTAGATGGCGGCCTGCTCATAATCCAGCTGCTCGGCCGACTGTTCCATCCGGCGCACCAGTTCATCATTCAACGTACTGCTCCTGCCTTCCAGGAACAACACCGTATGCCGGACATCCTCGGCATAGTCCTCGATACTGATCAAAGCCACACAGGGTGCGGTGCAACGCTTGATCTGGTACTGCAGACAGGGCCGGCTTCGATGACTGAAGAAACTGTCCTCGCACTGTCTGACCCGAAACATTTTCTGCAGCAAATGCAGGCTTTCACGTACCGCACCCGCGTTTGGATACGGACCGAAATAACGGCCTTTACGCCGCCGAGCCCCGCGGTGCAATGCCAACCTCGGGTATTCGTCTTCAGAACTGAGATAGATGAACGGGTAGCTCTTGTCATCACGCAACAGGACGTTATAACGCGGGCGATGCGTCTTGATCAGATTGTTTTCCAGGATCAGCGCTTCGGCCTCGGTATTGGTAACGGTGACCTCGACACTAGCCATCTGCTGCATCAATGCCCGCGTCTTGGCTGCAAGCCCGCTTTGCCTGAAATAGCTGGATACCCGCTGCTTCAGACTACGGGCTTTCCCCACATAGAGTATGGCCCCCTTCGCATCCAGCATGCGGTAGACCCCGGGCCGCGTGGTCAGGGTGCGCAAAAAAGATCTGGCTTCAAAGTCACTGTCGGATTTATCGTCGGCCATTTATCTTACCCGGATCTCCACCCCTCTTAAGCACAAAGGACTCGAAGATCACAAAGGGAGACTCGCGCAAGGGATTGCAACCCTTAAATCTTCTGCACTTTCCGTAATTGCAAATGAAAGTTAGCCGACATAAGTTTGCACAGCGTGTCCTGCAAGCTTATGTCGATTAACTTCCTTACTCATTAGAAAAACCCGTGAGAGCGCGTTTACAATGACGCGAAGTGCAGAAGATACTAGGCTTACAAGCGGTCGTCGAGCAACTCACGGGCGCGCTTGAATATATCCCGGAACATCGCTTCGCTAAGCCGCCTGGTCTGGGTGTTGTAACGGCTGCAATGGTAGGAATCGAGTAACACCAGCTCGCCCAGCTCGTGCTCTGCGCCGTGCGCAAACTTATAGCGGGATAATGGTAAAGCGAAGGCGCGCAACACGGCATCGTGGGCAATCTTGCCCAGTGCCACGACCACACCCCTTTGCGGAAGCGTCTCCAGTTCAGCGCGAAGAAAGCCATTGCAGTTCTTTATCTCGGCGGTGACGGGTTTGTTCTGTGGCGGCAGACATTTCACCGCATTGGAAATGCGGCAGCGCTCTAATTTCAGGCCATCGTCATGGGATTCAGACACCGGCCGACTGCCAAAACCAAAATCATACAGTGTCTGATAAAGCAGGATACCGGCGTAATCGCCGGTAAAGGGACGCCCGGTTCGATTTGCACCGTGCATGCCGGGCGCCAGCCCCACAATCAGCAATTCGGCATCGGGATCACCGAACGCCGGCACCGGCCTGGCATAATAATCCGGGTACTGCTGTGAGACATCGTCAAGAAAACTGCTCAGTCGATGACAGCGTTTACAACCTTCGTCAAATACAGGAACACTGTCATTCGCGCACATTCACGACCTCGGCTATTCGTGTCTGCAAATCCAGCACCACGATTTGATGTTCATTGGTGTTGGCGATAAAAAGCTTGTTCCGGTAAACACTCAGACCGCCGGGTTCATTGAGCTTGAAAGCAAACTTGAATGTGCTGACGGCATTGGTCTGCATATCGATACGTTTGATTTTGGAATTATAGGTATCGGCAATCCACAACGCATCGCGTTCTGAATCGACGGAAATACCCAGCGGATGCTGCAGGCGCGCCTCTCTTCCCACGCCGCTGCGGTCACCAAAATCAAACAGGCCTTTGCCGACCAAAGTGTTCACGACATTCTGATTCAGATGGATTTCACGTATGGCAGATGTCTCTGAGTCAACGACGAAAAGACGCTCATCATGAACGCCCAGTCCGGTCGGCTGGGCAAAGCTGGCGGTATCGAGCGGGCCATCGACAATATCCTCACTACCAGCCCCCGCATAACGCTCGATCGCCAGGTGATTCAGATTCATTCGCCAGATCTGGTGTTGACCTGCCATGGCAATATAGAGATTACTCTCGCAATAACTCAGATCCCAGGGCGAATTCAGCGCTGCGTCGGTGGGTTCACGGAAACTGTCTGCGACATAACGACCCTGTTTACCCGTTCCGGCAAGGGTCATCACTTCACCAGTTTTAATTTGGATACGCCGAATAGCGTGATTACCGGTATCCGCCGCATACAGAAAGTCTCCGACCATCACCATTCCCTGGGGATTATCGAGCATCGCCGCTGATTCACATCCATCGAGCATGCCGCTGGCACCACTTCCGAAAACCCGTCGTATTTTACCGTCGTGGTAGGTTTCCAGAATACGATTGCGGCCACTGTCTGCAATATACAGATTATTCCGGGTCGCCAGTACTTTACCAGGAAATCTGAGCATTGAATCCGCTTCTGGATTCAGACTGAGCGGTGTCTGCGAATATTTCAGCACACCTTTATCTTCAGCCTCATCAAGGTGCTTACTAATCAAATCGTCCAACTGTTTGCGGCGTCCTTCACCACGCAACACACCGACAACATAACCTTCAGGATCAATGAAAATAACCGATGGCCAGGCCTTGATGCCGTAGGCACGCCATAACTGGAAAGTTGGATCATGGGCGACCGGGTGACGAATATACTGACGATTAATTGCTTTCTGCACCTCGGTGCCAATGCGTTCATTTTCGAACTTCGGTGAATGTATACCGATGACCGTTAACGTCTCTGGATACTTATTTTCCAGATACTGAAGATCCGGCTGTACGTGCATACAGTTGATGCTGCAATACGACCAGAAGTCCAAAAGAACCACCTTGCCGCGCAGGCCTCTCAACGTCAGCGGTTGATCGGTATTAAACCATTCCAGCTTATCTGGCAGTTCCGGTGCCCGAATACGTGTAGGTTCGCCCATTGTCTTTTCCCTTCCTAAAGGGTGCCTGTTGTTTACACCCTGCCGATTTTATCACCATTGCGCGGTAAATCCCGGACTTGTTTCATATTTCCGGATTCATACGAGTGCTAAATGGTACCGGGAATCCTTACCAGCCCATGGCGGATGGCAAGGTGCATCAGTTCCACTTCGGTCTGCATATGAAGCTTTTCCAGAACGCGATTCCGATAACCGTTCACGGTCTTGCGGGTAACACACAACTCCTTGGCAATAGCCAATGTATCCCAGCCCTCGGCGACCAGCAGGAAAACCTGCAGTTCGCGGTGTGTGAGCTGGTCAAAAGGCGAAGCCTCGTACCCCGGTAAACGCCGTTCGGCCAATTTCCTGGCCAGGGAGTCACTGATATAGCGTTCGCCCTTCAACACCGTTGCAATGGCGGTAAACAACTCTCCGACACTGCAAAGACTGCTGACACAGCCCGCGACCCCGGCCTGTAACAGGCGCTCCTGAATAATCAGTTCTGATTCGTCGGCAAGCACGAGGATCGGGATATCCGGAAACTGCCGGCGGATCTTGCTTGCGCCATCCAGTACTTCGACACTCGACCCTGGCAAATTGACCATAATGATCTGTGGTTTCTGCCGCCGGGCCAGACGTATGGCTTCATTGCAGTTTGCCGCCACATCGGAAACTGTCAGATGACCGGTGTCAGACAAGACTCGTTCAATACCCGCTCGTACCAGTTGCCTGGAGTCAACGAGCAGAATGTCTACCGGGCTTTCTTCTGCCTGCGTAGAAGGAGTGAGTGCTACCATAACCAGTTCAGTCAGTCGGTTTACCTGCTGCTAGTTAGCGACGAAATCCGCCAAACCTTGACCAGGCCACACCATTTCTTCATGCAGTTCAGGTGGTTATGGTTGCAAAGCAATACTCACAATGCCGTGCCGGATGGCCAGTCGGGCCAGTTCGACATCATTGCCGACGCCGAGTTTTTCATACAAACGGTATCGATATGTACTGATCGTCTTTGAACTCAGGCACAAATGACCTGAAATGTCGTGAACACTTTGTCCCTGCGCAACCATTAGCATGACTTGCAATTCACGTTGGGACAAACGCCCAAAGGGTGATTGCTCGCCACCCGGCAATGTCGATAAAGCCATCTGACGGGCGATATCCGCACTGATATAGCGCTCACCCCGGTTCACCACACAAATGGCATCGGAAATTTCTTCAATACCGCAGTTTTTGCTCAGATATCCCGCCGCGCCCGCATCAAGCAAGCGGATCGGAAACAGGTCATCAATCTGTGAAGCCATTACCACAATACGGATATCCGCCCCACCCCGTGAGATACGGCGGGTTGCCTCCAGGCCACCGATACCGGGGATCTGCACATCGATTAACACCACGTCCGGTTTCAGTCTGCGCGACAGCTGCACGGCCTCCTCGCCACTGCATGCCTCGCCGACAACGCACAACTGTGGCATATCATTCAATAAGCGTTGCAGGCCGCAGCGAACCATTTCCTGATGATCAACAAGTAATATTCGTATTTCTGGCTGTTCCATAACCCTCTATCCTTGTGGTTTTGTATCGAAACGGAAGATAAGTCTCGTCCTGAACCGCTGGTGATGGGCGGATTATCCGGGCTGCTTACGAATCAAAGGACAGTTCGCGGAAAGGACGGGCATTGAACCCTGGGGGGATCTAGATATTCGCCGATTTTAAAGAGCGATATCAAAACCCTATCACACAAACAAGCACAAATGAACTGCCAAGCGATAAAGTTTGATCGTTACCGGGCCGACAACCCGGTGTGTGCTTGAGCGGCGGCTGTCACCCCACGGGGTGACCCGTCTATCCACGCTCCTCCGAACACGTCAGATGCAGCGATTGCCATAGGGTGCACATCTGTGTCCGCCCGGCTGCCACATACACATGGAGCGAGACCAGGCAACACAGCAGGGAATAAAGCGCTGACCGAGGACTCGTAACGTCTCGAATATTGGCGGAGAGGGTGGGATTCGAACCCACGGTGAGGTTGCCCCCACGCCGGTTTTCAAGACCGGAACTTTCAACCGCTCAGTCACCTCTCCCTGCGGTAAAGGATAAACGAAGTCGACACATTTAAGAAAGTACCCGGTTAAAAATCGGGGAACAAAATCACATCGTGTTCGTCAAATAGAGTTATTGGGTTATAATCCCATTTGTCCAACTGTTTTAGAGAGGAACAACGCAATATGGATCCATTAGCCAATACGGTTACCCGCGCACAGCCTTCTGTGCTGGCAACCAACAAGGTAATACGTAATACCTATATCCTGTTGTCGATGACACTGGTGTTCAGTGCACTGACAGCGGCTGCCTCGATGGTACTCAAGCTGCCCCACCCCGGCATGCTGATCACTTTCGCCGGCTATTTCGGGCTGCTGTTTCTCACCACCCGTTTCAGGGACAGCGGGCTTGGCCTGGTATTCGTATTCGCCCTGACCGGCTTCATGGGATATACGCTCGGGCCTATCCTGAATGCCTATCTGAGCCTGCCCAACGGCAACCAACTGGTCATGACGGCACTGGGCGCGACCGGTGTCATCTTCCTGAGCCTGTCCGGCTATGCACTGACCAGCCGTAAGGACTTCAGCTTCATGGGTGCCTTCCTGATGGTGGGTATTCTGGTGGCGTTCCTGGCCGGCATTGCGGCTATGTTCTTCACCATGCCCGGCTTGTCGCTGGCCGTCTCGGCCATGTTCGTGCTATTGATGTCCGGCCTGATTCTTTATCAAACCAGCCAGATTATCCACGGCGGAGAAACAAACTACATCATGGCAACAGTGACCTTGTATGTCAGCATCTACAACCTGTTCCTCAGCCTGTTGCACTTACTGGGTGCGTTCAGCGGCGACGATTGAATACTGAAATGCGGCAAGCCCGAAAAAACCCCGATATTTCGGGGTTTTTTCGTATGGGCAACGGAAAACGCTAACAGCCGCTAGTGTTTTTTGTCAGGAGTCTATCTACAATGGTGTGACGTTTACCCGATCCGGACTCACTGATTATGGCGGACCTCGCCAAAGACAATGCAGCATCAAGCCCGCGTACCATCTATCTCAAAGACTACCGGGCACCCGCCTATCTGGTTGAAGACATAGCGCTACACTTCGAACTCGACCCGGCATCCACTCGCGTCACGAGTCGGCTGGTCGTCAAGCGCAATCCGGAATCACCGGCACCTGAGCCCCTTCAACTGGAAGGTCAGGAGCTGGAACTTAAGGCGTTAAGCGTCGATGGTCTTGCGCTGGCTGAACACGATTACCACTTGGATGAAGAAAAACTGGTACTGAAGAATCTGCCGGATACAGCAGTCCTGGAAATAGAAACCGTTATTCATCCCGACAAGAATACCGCGCTGGAAGGCCTGTACGTCTCCGCAGGCATGTTCTGCACCCAGTGTGAAGCAGAGGGTTTTCGTCGCATCACCTTCTTTCCGGACCGTCCCGATGTCATGGCACGCTACACCACGACCCTGATCGCCGATAAAAGCCGGTATCCGGTTTTGCTTTCCAATGGAAACCCGCTGGAACAGGGTGAGATGGATGATGGCCGGCACTGGGCCCGCTGGCAGGACCCCTTTCCCAAATCCAGTTATCTGTTTGCCCTGGTGGCCGGCGACCTGTACTGCCAGGAAGACAGCTTCCAGACATGCTCCGGACGCGATGTAGCCTTGAAGATTTTTGTCGAACATGAAAATCGTCACAAGTGTGATCACGCCCTGCAATCGCTCAAGCAGGCGATGAAATGGGATGAAGAAACCTATGGCCGCGAATACGATTTGGATATTTTCATGCTCGTGGCCGTCAACGATTTCAACATGGGGGCGATGGAAAACAAGGGCCTCAATATTTTCAATGCCTCCTGCGTACTGGCGAGCCCGGAAACCGCCACCGACGCCGACTATTACAATATCCAGAGCATTATCGGCCACGAGTATTTTCACAACTGGTCGGGGAACCGGGTCACCTGCCGCGACTGGTTTCAGCTCAGCCTGAAAGAAGGTTTTACGGTGTTCCGTGACCAGGAATTCAGCGCCGACCTGAACTCACGACCAGTGAAACGCATTGCCGACGTAAACCTGTTGCGCAGCCACCAGTTTGCCCAGGATGCCAGCCCCATGGCACACCCGGTCCGCCCCGACTCCTATATGGAGATAAGCAACTTTTACACCGTCACCGTCTATAACAAGGGCGCCGAAGTGGTACGCATGATCCGCAATCTGGTCGGTGCCGAGGGCTTTCGCAAGGGCTGTGAACTCTATTTCGAGCGCCATGATGGACAGGCGGTAACTACCGACGAATTTGTCGCCGCCATGGAGGGCGCAAACGACATCGACCTCACCCAGTTCAAACACTGGTACAGCCAGGCCGGCACACCGCTTGTCTGCGCAGCCGGGGAATATGATGCACAGACAGCGCGTTACCGACTCACGCTCAGCCAGCAATGCCCGGCCACCCCGGGACAGGAACAGAAGGAGCCTTTTCACATTCCTGTTGAAGTGGCGCTGCTGGACACATCGGGCCGACCGCTGGTACTGCAACTGGAAGGTGAAGACACAGCAGGCGGCAATCACCGCATGTTGGAACTGCGTGAAAAATCTCAACAGTTCAGCTTCGTTGGCGTCAAAACCAATCCGGCCCCGTCGCTGCTGCGTGGTTTTTCAGCGCCGGTTAAACTGGACATGGCACGCTCTGACGAGGAACTCGCCTTCCTGTTTGCCCACGACCCGGACCCCTTTAACCGTTGGGATGCCGGCCAGACGCTGGCGAGCCAGACCCTTCTGCAACTGGTCAGGCGAGTCCAGCGGGTTGAAGAACTGTCCCTGGATGACTCTTTCATTGATGCTTTCCAGGCAACCCTGGAACATCCCGAGCTTGATCCCGCCCTGATTACCCAGGCACTCACCCTGCCATCTGAGTCTTACCTGGCTGACCAGTCAGACGCGGTCGACGTTGACGCCATCCACAGGGCGCGGGAATTCGTCCGCAAACAGCTGGCAGAACAGCTGTTCGACAGTTTTCTCAACATTTACCACCGGCACGATTGCAACGAACCTTACCGGTTTGATGCCGCCAGCATGGCCAAACGCTCGCTCAAGAATCTGTGCCTGGCTTATCTGCTGGAAACCATACGCGGCGAAGCACGCAATGTGTGTTTTACGCAGCTGGAAAAGTCACACAATATGACCGACACACTGGCCGCTTTATCAGCACTGGCCCAGCACGACTGGGCGGAAACAGACGACTATCTGCAGCGCTTCTACCAGCAGTGGCAACACGACCCGCAGGTCATCGACAAGTGGTTTGCGATACAGGCGGGTTCACGCCTGCCCGGCACCCTGCAACGCGTCAAAACACTGCTGCAACATCCGGCTTTCCGTCTCACCAACCCGAACAAGGTGCGCGCACTGATTGGCAGATTCTGCATGGCTAATCAGATCCGTTTTCATGCGGCCGACGGAGAGGGCTACCGCTTTCTGGCCAACCAGGTCCTCGCGCTGGACAAAATCAATCCGCAAATGGCGGCACGCCTGGTCAGCGCACTAAGCCGATGGAGACGTTTTGACGCGCCCCGACAGGATCTGATGCAGAATGAGCTGAAACGAATTCTTTCTGCGTCGGATACTTCCAAGGATGTCTTCGAAATCGTTTCAAAGAGTCTCGGTTAGAGGACTCGAGGAAATTGCAGGTCCGGTTTTCCCTGTGCACAGACTTGAAATCGCATGTCTCCAACCTTATCTACCTATTAAGGCGATGAACCACAGCTCATCAGCTGACTGCCGGTTCAATCATCAGGCAACATTCATTCAAGGGGTTGAAACAGTGTCACAGTCCAAACACCTGGTTTGCCCGCATTGTCAGGCGGTCAATCGTATTCCTGAAAATAAACTGGACCGGCAGCCCAACTGTGGGAAATGCAAGGCACCTTTATTTGTCGGCCAACCGGTTGAGTTGACGGATCAAAGCTTTGCAAAACATCTGCGCCGTAATGACATCCCGCTGGTGGTTGATTTCTGGGCACCCTGGTGCGGACCCTGTAAGATGATGGGACCTCACTTTAAAAACGCAACTGCACAAATGGAACCGAAGATTCGCTTCGCAAAACTCAATACCGAAATCGCACAGAAGACGGCGGCACAGTTCGGTATCCGCAGTATCCCGACTGTGGCGATATTCAGGAATGGCCGCGAAGTTGCCAGGCAGGCTGGCGCTATGGACGCGCGCACGCTGACGAACTGGATTCAGTCACAGTTGTAACCGCGAGCACACAGGATAGGCTGGGCGCCTGCCCTGTATCCAATTTCACTGCTGTCCCAATTTAGTCAGTTGGTTCTGATCGTCCGGCTGCACACAGGCCAGCCCCTGTTCCAGCACTTCGACACCGGCTCCTGCCTGGTGCGCACGCTCACTGAGGGTTCTTCGCCAGGCGCGGGCACCCGGCCTGCCCTGAAACAAACCGAGAACATGGCGGGTGATCTGCTGCAATCGTGTACCACGCGAGAGCTCGACTTCGATATAGGGCAGCAAGCGTTCAATGACCCGGTGTCGGCTTGGCAAGGGATGAAAATCACCCGCAAAACGGCGATCGATATCCGCCAGCAGATAGGGATTGTGGTAGGCCGCACGGCCAATCATGACGCCGTCAACGCGTTCAAGATGAGTGCCGACCTCAGCCAACGTTTTCACTCCACCGTTGACATGGATATCCAGTGACGGGAAATCCTTCTTGATTTGATATACCCAACCATAGCGAAGCGGTGGTACTTCACGATTCTGCTTTGGACTCAAACCCTGTAACCAGGCTTTACGCGCATGCACGATCAGCCGCTCCAGTCCTGCGTCCTGCAACAACGACACGAATCGAGTCAATTCATCGTAGCTGTCCTGCTCATCCACACCTAGGCGTGTTTTTACGGTAACCGGTACAGAGACCACTTGCCGCATGGCCGCCACACAAGCTGCGACCCGTTCCGGTTCCAGCATGAGACAGGCACCAAACCGTCCCGACTGCACCCTGTCGCTGGGACAACCGACGTTCAGGTTGATTTCGTCGAATCCCGACTGTTCCGCCCACGCCGCACATCGGGCCAGTTCTTCCGGCTCACTACCGCCGAGCTGAATAGCCAGGGGATGCTCTGACACGTCGAATGCCAGCAGATGGTCCCGATCGCCGTGCAGCAACGCAGCCGAGGTAATCATCTCCGTATACAGTCGCACATGCCGAGAAATCAGGCGCAGAAAATAACGACAGTGGCGATCGGTCCAGTCCATCATGGGGGCAACCGATACCGGACAAGGGTTCACACACATAAGCCGGTATTTTAAACCCTAACATCTGTGCTTATGAAGCATTTAGGCTACACTGTTGAGCAGACCGATCGCTTCTATCCCAACGGCCAGGGAGATGAATGATATGCCCATCGCGGACAGTGGATTTATGCTTCGTTCACTGGAGTTTCTGGCAACTTTCTTTATCTTCTTTATCGGGCTGTGTGCCCTGACTGTGGTCGTGGTCTATATCATAGACATCAGTCAGACCAAGCACGCACTTCGGCGTAATTACCCGGTTATCGGTCATTTCCGCTATTTTTTCGAAGAGATGGGCAAATTCTTCCGCCAGTATTTCTTTGCCATGGACCGCGAGGAAATGCCCTTCAACCGTGCGGAACGCTCCTGGGTCTACCGCGCCGCGAAGGATCTGGACAACACCACTGCGTTTGGATCAACCCGCAGTCTGACCCCCTCGGGTACGATACTGTTTGTGAATTGCCCCTTCCCTACCCTGGGTACGGACGCCGCCGAAGTCTGTGAAGTCACCATCGGACCTACCTGTGACAAGCCCTACGTCACCAATGCGCTTTTCAATATCTCCGGTATGAGTTACGGCGCTTTGTCAACGCCTGCTGTAAAGGCGCTATCCAGCGGCGCAGCAAAGGGCGGTTGCTGGATCAACACCGGCGAAGGCGGTCTGTCCTCCTACCACCTGGAGGGTGGTGCCGACGTTGTTTTTCAGATCGGCACAGCCAAGTACGGTGTCAGGGATGCACTGGGTAATTTAAGCGATGACAAGTTGCGCGAAGTTGCCGGGCATAACCAGGTCAGGATGTTCGAACTCAAACTCAGTCAGGGTGCCAAACCGGGTAAAGGCGGCATTCTGCCCGGCGGCAAGGTAACCGAGGAGATCGCCCGGATCCGCGGCATCCCCGCAGGTAAGGACTCGATCAGCCCCAACCGGCACCCGGATATCAATTCAATCGGCGAACTTCTGGATATGATTGAACGTATCCGCAGCGTGACCGGAAAACCGGCCGGATTCAAGGCGGTCATCGGCGCCTATGGCTGGCTTGACGAACTGTGCGCCGAAATCAACAAACGTGGCAAACAATCTGCACCTGATTTCATCACCGTTGACAGTGCCGAGGGGGGTACGGGTGCCGCACCCATGAGTCTGATGGACTACATGGGCCTGCCCATCCGGGAAAGCCTGCCGCTGGTGGCGGACAAACTGCTTGAACACGACCTCAAGGATCGCATCAAACTCATTGCCTCGGGAAAACTGATAACGCCGGCCGAGGTCGCCTGGGCCTTGTGCGTCGGCGCAGACTTTGTGGTGTCAGCGCGTGGATTCATGTTCGCGCTGGGCTGTATCCAGGCACTACACTGCAACAAGAACACCTGTCCGACCGGCATAACGACTCACAACCCGAGATTACAAAAAGGCCTGGTACCCGCAGTGAAAGCGGAACGCGTCGCCAACTATGTAAAAAACATGGTTTACGAGGTCGGCGTTATTGCCCACTCCTGCGGGGTCCGCGAACCCAGGCAACTTCGCCGCTTCCATGCACGCATCGTTACGGAAAACGGACAATCGGTTTCGCTGGAGGATATGTACGCCGCCAACGCCGCACAATCGAAACAAAAGGAAATCAACAGCCAGCTATAGCCGAAGAGGCACTTACTTAAGCTATTAACCCGGCAATTAAAATACAGCTTAGGAGCACCGTCCCTACACCGTGTATTTTATCGCTGGTTTAATAATGTCACGTAAATAGCCACGCAAAACACGCAAGGTATAAAGATTTGCCAGCCCTTTACTTTGGTTTATTCAAACCGCTGGTATGGCTGCTATACAACCGTTAACATGCATAAAACTCATGGACGCATAAGGATTGACAGTGGCGGAAAATAAAATACTCGTTACCGGGGGCGCCGGATACATCGGCAGTCATGTCGTCCGTTTGTTAACTGGTGCCGGAAAACAGGTCGTGGTACTGGACAACCTGTCCACCGGCTTCAGCAACGCCGTAATAGGTGCCGAGCTGATTGTTGGTGATACCGGAGACAGGGATCTGGTCACAAACCTCCTTGCCGAGCACAAGGTCGATACCGTACTGCATTTTGCCGCACACACCATTGTGCCCGAATCCGTAGAGAATCCGTTGAAATATTACGGTAACAATACCTGCTGCACGCGCAATCTCCTGGAATGCTGCTCCGGCGCCGGCGTCAAATATTTTATTTTCTCGTCAACGGCCGCCGTCTATGGCATCCCCGATAATTCTTTCTGTACCGAAGACAGCCCGCTGTCTCCCATCAACCCCTACGGTACATCCAAGCTGATGAGCGAAATGATGTTGCGCGATCTCGGCAAGGCAAGCGACATGCGCCACGTCATACTTCGCTATTTCAACGTTGCGGGTTCTGATCCCGAGGGACGAATCGGCCAGTCGACTGAAAAGGCCACCCTGTTGATCAAGGTTGCCGCCGAAGTTGCCGTCGGCAAACGCGAACAACTGTACGTATTCGGAAGCGACTACCCGACCCCCGATGGCACTGGCGTGCGTGATTACATCCACGTCGATGATCTTGCTGACGCACACATTAAAGCCCTCGAATACTTGAGCAAGGGAGGCGATTCGGTGACCCTGAACTGTGGTTACGGGCACGGCTACAGCGTTAGAGAAGTCATTGACGCCATAGACCGCGTCAATGGATCACCGATCAAGGTCAAGGAAGAAGAACGCCGTGCCGGTGATCCTCCAGCCCTCATCGCAAAAGCCGATAAGGCAAGAGAAGTGCTCGGCTGGGAGCCCAGCTACGACGACCTGGACTTCATCGTAAAGACATCGCTGGATTGGGAACGGAAACAGTTCCAACAGAGTAATTAGTTCGAGGTCTTAACTTTTTTCCCGCGGCGCTTGCGGACAGCATCCGCAAGTTGCTCAAGCAGTGGAACCGTGTCTTCCCAACTGATACAGGCGTCCGTAATACTCTTGCCATACTCAAGCTCGGCACCCTGCACGTTATCCTGCCGCCCCTCTTTCAGATGACTTTCAATCATGGCCCCCATAATATGTTCATCACCCGCAGCAAGCTGTGCCGCCACCACTTCACCCACAAGCAGTTGGCGCTTGAACTGCTTTGAACTGTTACCATGGCTGAAATCAATCATCAGTCGCGCCGGCAGACCGGCTTCTTTCAACTGGGCAACAGCTGCCTCAACAGACTCGGCATCATAGTTAGGTTGATTGCCGCCACGCAGGATGATATGACAATCGTCATTACCGGCTGTGGTGAATATTGCTGAGTGGCCGGTTTTTGTCAGGGACAGGAAATGGTGTGGTTGTGAGGCAGAACCAATCGCATCGATGGCGATCTTAAACGTACCATCGGTACCGTTTTTAAAGCCAACAGCACAGGACAAGCCCGAAGCCAGCTCACGATGCACCTGGCTCTCTGTGGTCCGTGCACCGATGGCCCCCCAACTGACCAAATCGGACACATACTGTGGTGACATCAGGTCAAGGTATTCGGTCGCCGCGGGAACGCCGGACTCATTGATATCCAGTAAGAGTCGGCGTGCCAGCCGCAGACCCTTGTTGATCAGGAAACTGTCATCCAGGTCAGGATCATTTATCAATCCTTTCCAGCCCACCGTGGTACGTGGCTTTTCGAAATACACACGCATGACAACCAGCAACTCGTCAGCAAGACGCTCTTTGACCCCCTTCAAGCGACCGGCGTATTCGAGCGCCGCATCCGGATCATGTATCGAACAGGGACCTACAATGACGAGCATACGGTCGTCTTCACCGTACAGCAGGCGATGAATGGCCTGCCGCGTATCGTGGGTGGTACGTGCCGCATTTTCAGTGATCGGAAATTCGGCCTGCAGTTCCGCATAGGGAACCACTTCACGAACATCCACAATTCTCAAGTCGTCGGTTTTGTACGACATTATTACAATCTACTTTAAAGGGTTGGTTAAACAGTTGCTGTCTGAATCACTAGTATACCAGTTCGGCCAGCTTGCCTGCGCGAGCACTACCGAGACGCCTGACTTTCTGTTATGCATTGTTTTTATTAGCCATTTCCTCGAACTGTTTCACTCTGATCCCACTGATACGAGACCTTTGCCAGCCATTGCGGTAACCAGCCTTTTCAGACAGAGCAAAATCATGCGTAACTCAACCAAATCCATACGCAACCCTGAAGCAATTCGCCAGAGGTTCCTTACTCTTCCGCGCCGCCAATGAATCGATAAATTGCCGCGCCAAGGAAAGCACCAACGATTGGCGCCACCCAAAACAACCACAGTTGTGCAACTGCCCAGTCACCAACAAAAACGGCGACGCCTGTACTACGTGCAGGGTTCACAGAGGTATTAGTCACCGGAATGCTGATCAAGTGAATCAAGGTAAGGCAAAGACCGATAGCGAGAGGCGCCATGCCTTGCGGTGCTCGTTTATCCGTTGCCCCCAGAATGACGAGCAAAAACATCGCGGTCATAACAAGCTCTGTGAGCAGGGCCGAAACCAGAGAATAGCCGCCCGGTGAATGGTCGCCGTATCCGTTGGAAGCGAAGCCCGTTGAGACATCAAATCCAGCCTTGCCACTGGCAATGAGGTAAAGCACACCACCGGCAAATACAGCGCCCAGAACTTGAGCGACAATGTAAGGCAGCAATTGGTTCGCCGCGAAACGGCCACCAGCCCAGAGCCCGACAGACACCGCCGGGTTGAGATGGCAACCGGAGATATGTCCGATAGCGTACGCCATAGTCAGAACCGTCAAACCAAAAGCCAGCGAAACCCCGAGTAAACCAATACCAACATCAGGAAAAGCGGCGGCCAGAACCGCACTTCCACAGCCGCCAAGAACCAGCCAGAATGTTCCTAAGGATTCCGCAACATACTTTTTCATTCTCGTCCCCTTTGTGTTATCGACTGTGATGCAAACGCAGCGAAGCTTTGGACTGTCCGAGTGGAATTGCCCCACACACATTAAGTGCGTGGTCAGACCACACGTGTTTCTAATATTACCGTAAACAGTTATCTGACCCTAGTTCCTTATATAAATAAACCATGCAAAACAGCTAATAAACCGTTACACTACGCGGTCCGGCTGACTTTGACCCGGAATCTCGGCGGACAGGCCAATCAGGGTACGCCGGCTAGCCCTTTTCGTTCCACGCATTCCATCTGTTTCAGGCACTGCACATGAATACCGGCACGGTAACCGCGTTTGATCAACTGGCGCTGAATAAGCCTCTTCTACAAGCATTGGATGATGTGGGTTATGAAACCCCCTCGCCCATCCAGGCGCAAACGATTCCGCTGTTACTGAAAGGTAAAGACGTGCTGGGTCAGGCACAAACCGGCACCGGAAAAACTGCGGCTTTTGCCCTGCCGATATTATCCAACCTCGATTTAAAACAGAAAGATCCGCAGGTTCTGGTGCTGGCACCCACCCGTGAACTGGCTATCCAGGTTGCTGAAGCCTTTCAAAAATATGCCAAGCACCTGAAAGGTTTTCATGTTTTACCGGTTTATGGCGGTCAGGATTACCGCGGACAGATCCGCGCCCTGGAGCGTGGTGTACATGTAGTCGTAGGCACACCCGGCCGCGTGATGGATCACATGCGTCGTGGCACCTTAAAACTGGATAACCTCGCTGCGCTGGTACTGGATGAAGCCGATGAAATGCTACGTATGGGTTTTATCGATGATGTGGAATGGATACTTGAACAAACACCATCAGACAGGCAAATCGCCCTGTTCTCGGCCACCATGCCACAACAGATTCGTCGCATTGCCACAAAACATTTAAATAACCCTGAACAAATTACCATCAAGGTTAAAACCACCACGGCAGACACAATTCGACAGCGCTTCTGGCCGGTCAGTGGTGTGCATAAACTGGATGCCTTAACCCGTATCCTTGAAGCCGAACACTTTGATGCCATGCTTATTTTCGTGCGCACCAAAACCGCAACGGCTGAGTTGTCCGAAAAACTGGAAGCACGCGGTTATGCCTCGGCACCACTCAACGGCGACATCCCACAGAACCAGCGCGAACGCACCATTACAAATTTAAAAAAAGGCAATCTGGACATCATTGTTGCCACGGATGTCGCCGCACGCGGCCTCGATGTGGAACGTATCAGTCACGTAGTGAATTACGATATTCCGTATGACACGGAAGCATACGTGCATCGTATTGGGCGTACCGGTCGTGCCGGTCGGCACGGCGACGCAATCTTGTTTGTCGCACCGCGTGAAAGACGCTTGCTAAGCGCCATTGAGAAAGCTACCAGGCAGAAGATTGACATAATGGATCTGCCTTCAACTGAGTTAATCAATGACAAGCGTATCGCAAAATTCAAACAGCGCATTACCGATACCCTGGCGAACGAAGAATTAGGCATGTTTTCTCAGCTGATTGAACAATACCAGCAGGAACATAATGTACCGGCAGTGGAAGTTGCCGCCGCTCTTGCCCAATTGTTACAAGGTGACACCCCCTTTCTGTTACAGAACAAACCACAACGCAAAACAGATAACAGCTGGAATAAAGAGGAAAGAAAACCACACAAGAAACATGAGCGAACCTCAAGAAAAGAGGCGCCGCCGGAAGAAGGCATGACGCGTTACCGCATTGAAGTAGGTCATAACCATAAGGTTAAACCCGGCAACATCGTCGGCGCTATCGCCAATGAGGCAGGTATCGACAGTCAACACATTGGACGCATCAATATTCATGATGACTACAGCCTGATTGATTTACCCGAAGGTATGCCCAAAGCTATTTTCAATGACTTGAAAAAAGTCTGGGTATC
>Ga0209456_10000512_pt1 | contig 20702 bp, 14 predicted proteins | sample COG_11_FD_184755 | JGI IMG/M metagenome (GOLD analysis project Ga0209456, IMG submission 184755) | Pelagic marine sediment microbial communities from the LTER site Helgoland, North Sea, for post-phytoplankton bloom and carbon turnover... | ecosystem: Environmental > Aquatic > Marine > Neritic...
CCGCAGAGCGGACGCTCGAACGGCAGGTCTTGGGAATAGCGGTCATTCACGGCTGATGAGCGGAATTCTGCATTAGCGTGAATAGGTGGCGCGCCCGGGAGGATGGATTCAGATCGCCTTGGGGCGATCTTCACCCCTTAGGGGCGCCTTCGGCGTCTCAATCGTTGCCGCGATTGATCGAACCAGCAGGTTCTCATCGACCGCCGGACTTGCCATACAAAAACGGACCCGATGGGTCCGTCTGTGTATGGCGCGCCCGGCAGGATTCGAACCTGCGGCCCCCAGATTAGGAATCTGGTGCTCTATCCGACTGAGCTACGGGCGCAGCTTTATTTTTCAATAGCTTATTGCTATTCACTCTCCGAGAACACAAAACACGCAACAAACGCGAATCGTATTCTATCGTGGCCACGGTCCACAAGCCGTCCAGGGCTTTCGGCGGACACACTGACGGATAACGCCGGGGCTTTTGCTTGCGAACCTGGGCCGTCTTGAAAATAGCTCAGCGCCCTATTTTGGCCGTTTCGAGAGCCGTATAACCGGCTGAACATAAAACTTCGCAGTCGGTGAGGGATTATGTGAAATAAACACGCTGGTTTTTGCTCACTTCTTGACGCCGTTCATAGCGCGATATGTGAACTAGCCCCAAAATTGGGCGGTTAATTGCATATATCGGTGGGTGTTTCTTATGTTGAGAGCGTTGCTGGCGGCCTTGGCCGCAATTCTGCTCGTGGGCATATTGTCGGTGTTGATCGTCGAATCGCGTTCGGTCAAGGAAGTCCACTATGTCGCGCATGCCGAACGCATGAGCGCTATCGAAACGAGCCGAAATGACATCAATGCAGTCGTGCAGGGTACGCAAGCTGCGTTCGCCGATGGCCGCGCTGTCTCGAATCCGACTGTGCTGGCCTTTACGCGGCTTTCCGAGAACAACGCACTTCTCCAGAATGCCGGCGAACAGATTCGCAGCAACACCGCAATCGACACACAGCTCAACGCCTACGGCACAGAGCTCCGCGGCCTTGTTCGTAACGGGCAGAACTTTGTTGAAAGGCAGAACGCGTTCGCGAAAGCACTGCGGACGTTGCAGGAAGAATCACCGGAAGTGGTTAAGGAACTGCGCCGTTTCAACCTGCGTCTGCAATCCCAGAACACGTTTTCGCTCGCCATTGATGTTGTCGAATATGCCACAGGTGACGGCGACCATACCGGCGAACAACTGACGCAGAGAATCGATGAGCTCCGCAAGGACTCGACGATTCGGTCGCAGTTCCCGGGCAGGTTCGATGCTTTTGCTGATACAGCCAGCGATGTTATCGAACAACGCACCGCCGCCTGGATGGCGCTCGATGAGATAGGCAAGAACCGTACGCTCGAGAATCTCTGGACTTTGTCCAACGAGATTCTTGAGGACAATCGAAGAACCGTGAGCCGTGCAGAAATGGCGCGCCTGTTGCTGTCGGTATGCACGGTTCTGCTGTTGATTGCCGGTGCGTTCGCGCTGTACCGGCTGCAATCGAGTTACCGCGAACTAAACGCTAGCAACCGCGAACTTGAATCGGTCAACAACTCCCTGGAAGATCGCGTGACGGAACGCACCCAGGAGCTTACGACAGCCTACGACGATCTCAAGGAGTCACAGGTGCAACTCGTGCAGGCAGAGAAGATGTCGTCGCTCGGCGAACTGGTTGCGGGTGTCAGTCACGAAATCAACACCCCCCTCTGGTATCTGATCAGCAACTCGACGGTCTTGCAGGAGCGAATGGAAACGCTCGACCAATTTTGCAGGATTGCCGATGAAATGATCACCAACGTGCGACCCGGCGCCGACGTAAGAGCCATAGTCAGCAAGGGTCTCAAAGACATGAAGCGTATGCTGAAGGACGGGCTGCAGGACGATATCGACGAGGCGAGGGACCTGATTTCGGACAGCATTGAGGGCCTCGAGGAGCTGACTGAGCTTGCGCAGAGCCTCAAGGACTTCAGCCGCCTCGACCGGGCGCGCCACGGCGAGTTCAACGTAAACGATGGCCTTGAAAAGACGCTACTGATTGCGAAGAACAAGCTCAAGAACAAGGTAACGGTACACAAGCATTATGGCGACGTGCCGGTCATCCACTGTTCGCCATCGCAAATCAATCAGATCTTCCTGAATCTGCTGACGAATGCCGCCGATGCAATTGAGGAGAGCGGCGATATCGTCATTCGTACAACATCCGAGAACGACTGCGTTCGAATCAGCATTGCCGACACCGGCGTCGGTATTCCGGACGATCTTATGGCGAAAATTCGCGACCCGTTCTTTACGACGAAGGAAGTAGGTAAGGGAACGGGCCTGGGTCTCTCGATTGTCGATCAGATCATATCGTCGCATGGCGGCGAACTTCTTATCGAGTCTGAGACAAGCAAGGGCACGGCAGTGACGATTGTGCTCCCCGTGACCCCCGCGGCTCCCGAAGAAGAAGTCCTGGATGCGCCAGCCGCGAACGACCCGGAAGTCAACGAGACCCCGAATCAGGAGGTTGTCGAAGATCCCGAGAGCGAAGCCAAAGAGGACGTATCAGAGGCGGCAGTCGTTTGATACGCCCGATAACGAAGGAATCTAATGACAGATAAGGCCCGCATATTGTTCGTAGACGACGAGAAACGCGTTCTCAACGCGATGCGTGGCCTGTTTCGCCGCGAATACGAGTTGTTCCTGACAACCGACGGCGCCGAAGCGATCCGGATCATTGCCGAGAACCGGATCGATGTAATTGTCGCGGACCAGCGCATGCCGGGCATGACCGGTATCGAGGTGCTCGGGAAGATCAAGGAAATCTCGCCACGCACCGTCCGGATACTGTTGACCGGTTACGCCGACCCCACCGCCGTTGAAGGCTCGATCAACATTGGCGAGGTGTTCCGCTTCCTCAGCAAACCCTGCCCTCCGCAAATGCTCAGGGAGACACTGAAGCTGGCGGTTGGCGCAGCGCAAACTGAACCCGCCGTCCGTACCGAGGCTCCGAAACCAGCGCCACCGGCGCCTGAGCCGCGTCTACGGCGCGATGATGAAGAGACGGAACCGGCGGTGCCTGTCCTTTCCGAGGAAGAAATCGCAGCGCGCAGCGGTGAGTCATCGACGCACTGGCATACCGTAACCAATGTGGTTTTGTCCGAGGACGCGGTCGAAGAGACCGAGCAACCCGGACCCGCAGCCGCGGCCACAAAAGCGATGACTGATACAGGCGTTGTCGTGTTCACAGTCGACTCCGATTTCGCATCCACGGCGATTCGGGCAATGAATGCATCCGGCAATACGATCTTGGCGACGACACTGGTCAAGGTCGCGCGGGCCATCCAGGAGCAGAATGCCGGGGTCCTGGTCACGGATTTCACGACCAATAACTCGATGCTACAGAAGATGATTGGCACGCTGAAGAAACTCATGCCTGAACTGGTCACGATCGTCGTCAGTAGCGGTCGCGATACGACTGACATGATTAATCTGATCAATTACGGACAGGTGTTCCGCTACGTGCTCAAACCGCTTGAGCCGGAACAGCTCCGCAGCGACATAAATGCGGCCGTAATCCAGCACCTGTATTTGAAAAAAAATCCAGACTCGGCAAAACGTCACGAGGTACTGGAAACCCCCGACAACGGGGATATGTCGAGTTCGATGAACAAGTTTCTTGGGAAGTTCCGAAAGATGCGACCGGCACAGCACGACTCGACGGACACCATAGCCTGAAAATGTGAGATATGGATCCATGGCAGAACCCACAGACAACAGCTCACTACCCTTGTTACTGTCGATAACCGCCGCTGTCGTCGCAGTTGCCGCGGGCGGCTGGTTCCTTCTGAACAAGGAATCGACAGCACCGTTGCCCACCGCGGTGCCCGAATTGACGATGCCCGAAATGGAGACCGCGCCAGATGAAGAAGCGTCGATCGACGTCGAAGCAGAGCTGCGCAAAGCGCGACTGGCTGCGGATGCAGAAATCCTGATACAGCCGACGTCTCGAAGTGCGCTCCATTACTACGGGCGCGCTCTGCAGGCGGATCCGTCAAACGCCGTCGCGAACGCTGAGCTCGAAGCGATGCTCGCGAAAGTGACCGTGACAGTCAGGCAACTCCTCGAAGCAGCGGAATACGCGGATGCTTACGAAATTGCAGCATTGGTTGCGACCGTTAAGCCCGAACATGTTCTCGTCATCGAAACGGCGACGACTCTCGACCAGCAGGCAGAGATTCTCGTGACGCAGGCGATCCAGTATGCGCAGGATGGTAAGGACGACGAAGCCCTGGCTTCGCTTGCAGAAGCGCAGGCACTGCCCGGGCGAAGCCCCACTTACTTCGATGCAGTCCGCGGGTCCATCGATGAGATTAGAGGCGTCCGTGAGGCAGCCGAACGCGATCGCGCACAGCGGGCGACTCTCGAGAGGGACGAGGCCCGTTCCGCGTGGGCCTCCAGTGTTCGCAATGCCATCGAGTCTGGTAATTTGATAGCGCCTGCAGGCGCAAGCGCGCGTGACCTGCTTGCCGAGACAGACAATTGGCAAAGCGACAGGGATATTCTCGCGAGCGAGCTGCTCGCCGCCATGATCGCCGCGGCACAGGCCAACCTGGCCGATCAAGAACTCGACGCCGCGGAGGCCATGCTCGACGCTATTGCGGACTTTGGCGGCAATACGGATGCCTACGAGCAGATGCGTGCGGCATTGCACACGCTGCTGGTGGAAGCCGAGTCAAACCGCATCGTGACCATGAAAGAACTCGCGTTGACAAAACGCGTCTCGCCTCGTTATCCGAGGATGGCACGCGAGCGCGACCAAACCGGCTGGGTCGACCTGTACTTCACGGTTACGAAGACAGGAGAAACCGCAAATATCGAGATCAAGAGCTCCGAACCGGGAGCGATCTTCGACAGGGCGGCTATCACCGCCGTCAAACAGTGGGAATTCGAACCGGTCGTCTATCGCGGTGAGGTGATCAGTCAACGAGTGGCCGCCCGGCTGGTATTTCGCCTGGAGTAATCTCCCCGCCACGTATTGTAAATGTCAGCGGCATCGAAGCGCCGGTGGCGATATAATACCCGGATGCAGGGGATCGTAATTCGCACACTTATCACGATGCTGGGCTTGTTCCTGGCGTCGGAGCTCATTCCAGGCGTCGTGTTGCAAGGGACGGGCAGTTTCATCCTGGCCGCGGTTCTGCTTGGCCTGGTCAATTCTCTTGTGCGGCCACTCGCTTTCCTCATGACCTTTCCGCTCACGATCGTCACGCTCGGATTGTTCATATTCGTCCTGAACGCCGCCATGTTTGGTCTGGTAGCGGCCTTCCTCGACAACTTCACTGTCTCCGGCTTCTGGGCTGCCGTCTTTGGCGCCATCATCGTCAGCATTACCAGCACCGTCGCGTCCTGGTATATCGGTCCGAACGGCCGCTACGAGGTCTTCGTCGTTCGCCGACGCTAATCAAGGGACACAACATTGAGCCTGCAACACCGTCTTATTGACTACCAAGACGGCGATACGGTTCTTGAAGAAGTATTTGGCGGGTAAAACCCGGGAGTTAAGAAGTGAAAAAAGCAATCTGGATTTCTATCGCTATGCTGGCGGGCGGACTTGTCGCTTGTTCCGGTGAGGAAGCACCCAAGGACGAGGCCGTTGCTGAGAGTGCCGATGCAGCGGTGGTAACCGCGGAAACGACTGCCCCGAACCTGACGGCAGAGCAGGCGGCCGAAGAGATTACCGGGGACTACATGCGCAGCATCGTCGTTGAAATCAGCGACGATCGTTACGAGGGTCGCGGTCCGGGCGGTAAGGGCGACGAGATGGCTCGTGCCTATCTTGCGAAGCGCATGGAAGAGCTTGGACTTGAGCCCGCCGCCGAGGACGGTGGCTGGGAGCAGCCGTTCGATCTCGTTGGCGTGAATTCGAGCCAACCGGAGAGCTGGACGTTCGAAGGCCATGGCAAGTCACTGACGCTAAAGCAATGGGACCAGTTCATCGTCGGTGGCGGCGTACAGGAAGAACGCGCTGAGCTCGATGGAGCTGAGCTCGTCTTTGTTGGTTACGGCATCCAGGCTCCAGAATACGATTGGGATGACTACAAGGGCGTCGATCTGACCGGCAAAGTCCTCGTCATGATGAACAATGATCCCGATTGGGATCCCGACTTGTTCGGTGGCGAAACCCGTCTCTGGTACGGACGATGGGACTACAAATACCTGAGCGCAGCGCGCCAGGGAGCAGCCGGCGCAATTATCATCCACACCGCGCCGTCGGCGGGATACCCGTTCCAGGTCGTACAGACCTCGTGGACCGGTGTGCAGTTCGAGCTGCCGGCCGGTGACGAGCCGCGTAGCCAGGTCAAAGGATGGGTCACCGAGGACTCTGCTCGGGAACTTGTCGCAATGGCGGGCTTCGATCTTGATGAACTGCGTGAAGCCGCCTACAACCGCGATTTCGAGCCAGTGCCGCTTGGGATAACGACATCCATCGGCATGGACGTCGAGGTCACTCGCGTGCAGTCGGCGAATGTACTTGGCCTGATTCCGGGAAGCGATCCGGAACTCAAGGACGAAGTCGTCATCTATACGGCACATCACGACCACCTGGGTATCGGTACGCCGAATGAGGACGGCGACGTGATCTACAACGGCGCGATGGACAATGCGACAGGCGTCGCTCAGGTCATGGCAATTGCCAAAGCGATCAAAGCGCTACCCGAAGCACCGCGTCGCTCCGTGCTCGTCAATCTGGTCGGTGCAGAGGAACAGGGTCTGCTCGGCTCGGAGTACTACGCGGCCAATCCGACTTTTGCGCCCGGCAAGATCGCGGCGAATCTCAACTACGACGGGGGCAACATCTGGGGCCATACCCACGACGTGACATTCGTTGGCCTGGGCAAGTCGACGGTCGACGAGATCGTAACGATGATTGCTGAAGAGCAGGGTCGTGTCGTCAAGCCCGACCAGTTCTCGGACAAAGGCTATTTCTATCGCTCCGATCAATTCAGCTTTGCGAAGATCGGTGTCCCCGCCATGTACCTGGATACCGGGACGGACTTTGTCGACCGTCCGCCGGAGTGGGGTCGTGAGCAGCAGAATCACTACACCGAGGTGAACTATCACCAGCCCACCGACGAGTACGATCCATCATGGACGTTCGACGGGATGGTCGATGATGCGTTGCTTGGTTACTGGACCGGGCTCGCCATCGCGAACGCCGACGAGATGCCAACCTGGAACCCGGGCGACGAGTTTGAAGCGGCGCGCATCGAAGCACTTAAGGCCGCCGAGGAACAGTAGAGAATCAGTCAGAGGCGCTGGTCGAATTTCGGCCGGCGTCTTTGGCGCGATACAGTGCCTCATCCGCGCGATGTAACCAGTCGTTCGCGCTTTCGTCGTTCTTCAACTCGGCGACACCCAGCGAAATGGTGACCGCGTGATCGGGAACCAGTTCGTTCGCGTCGACAAGCGTGCGTAATTGTTCCGCGAGATGAACTCCCTTGTGCAGGTCGGCGCCTTCCAGAACGACGATGAACTCTTCTCCGCCAATTCGGTAGAGGCTGTCCGTAACCCGAATGCGGAGGTTGATGATCTCCGTGACTCTCTTGAGAATCTGATCACCAACCGCGTGTCCGTGGATATCGTTGACCCTCTTGAAGTGATCGAGGTCCAGGATAATGAGGGCCGCATTCGCGCCGGTGCGCTTGAACGAATTGACGACCTCCCGGAGTTTGCTGTCCAGGCCGCGACGGTTGCCGGCACCTGTGAGTGGGTCTTTGGTTGCCAGGACGAGAAGCTGTTCCCGCTGCCGGCTCGTTATTAGCGAAAAGGCGAGCGCGACCATGCTCGTAACGATAAACGTCACGATGAATGTAGTAGTTTCCTGGGATTGCTCTGAACGCAGGAGTGCGGGGATCAAGGCCAGTAGAGTAACTGCGGCCAGGGCGACTGCCTCGCGCGGGCGGAGCAGGTAGAAGATTCCGATCAGGGCCGGGAACACCCAGTACACCTGATGCGGTCCGATGATGTAAATAGTTGCCATCACGCCGGCCGCGCAGATCAGCGCAATGGCGACACTTGCAACGCGTACGCGTCGCGTGCGGTAGACGTAGGTGCCGAAGGCGAAGAAACCCAGCACGATCAAGGTATCCATGACAGCCGCCGCCCAGGCGCCCTGCATGTAACGCAGGATCGCAAAGGGCAGTACGCCCAAGCTGCCTGCCGCGCTCAGGAGTAGTGGCAGGAAAGTCTCTATGGAGTTTTGGCGCGCTTCAGAGCGGACGATAAGGCGCCAGGCGTCCATGCTGGAATGCAGTCTTCTCATCGCGCAGACCGTGCCCTAATCAATAGTCGCTGTCAAAAATTCCGGAAAAATTGTCCATCTTCTCAATGATTTACGACGCTATTCTAGGAACGCCGGAAACGGCTGAAGAAACCACCCTTCTCGTCGTCGTCGTCATCATCATCGTCCGCTGCTCGGGTCGCCGGTTCGTCATCCGAGATAGGTGGGCGTACGTTCAGAGCCTTGAGGGTCTGCGTCATCGACGTGTTGATCTGATCCTCGATGGGCTCAGGCGTCGCAACAGGCGCCGGCGGCTCGCTCTCCGCCACAGGCGGTGGCGCGGCAGCGGCTTCCGCCAGGGTCGGGTTTGTATCGGCATTCAACGCGCGCACGGTCCTCAGGCGTTGCGATGCGGACAGGTCCATCCCGCCCTCGCTACTGTGTTCGCGTGTCTCCAGCGAGACCTCAACTCCGGGCTCGGCGGTTGCAGTTGGTTCGGGAGTCGTAGACCCGCTGGCCTGGGCCATTTGGGCGGCGTTCGTATCGAACAGCGCCAGCTCCTCGTCATTTGCAGACTCGGAGGACGGGGCGTTTGCAACAACCTGTGAAGCGATGAAGTTGAGCTCTTCGCCAAACAGGGTCTCCGCAAGTTTGTCGTCGACGTCTTCAATTGTCTTGGCCTTTGCCAGCTCTTCCGCGATCTTCTCGAGTTCGGCATCCGCCTTCTTGGTTTCGCGAGGCGCGATCTTGACTTCGGGCACGTCACCGACGCCGTTGGTTGCCTTGGGTTTGTCAGGTGCTGTAGGGCTGATCTCCCCGGGCTCATCAATCAGGTTATCTTCGATACGCGACTGAATCGCATTGTCGAGCGTAATCTCGGGTATTTCCTCGGGTTCGGGTTCGGGAGCGGCGGCCGGTGCGGGAGTCTCGGCAAGACCAATGGGTTCGAACTCCGGTTCATCATCATCGGAGTCACCCTGAGCGATCGCCATCGCCTTCTCGAGTGCGTCGAGGTCGGGCTTTAGCTGCGCCAGCGTCGGATCGCGTTCCCATTCCGGGACGTCCTCGGGCGACGAGTTATTGGGGACTGCGGCTTGCGGCAAGGCTTCAGGTTCTGGTTCAGGCTGGGGTCCAGCTTCTACAGCTGGTTCGGGTGTCAGTTCCGGCAGTTCCATCGCGGGAGGCGGATCTGCCGCCACGACCTCGGGAGCAAGAATCTCGAGATCCGGTAACGTGTCCTGGATCAGCTCGGGAATCTCAACGTTGTCTTCCGGGTCTTCTATCGGTGCTTCCGGGCCATCGGTTTCGTCCGAGAACACGATAACCGGATCCGGAGCAGTTGCCGGAGCTAATTCGGGCAGAACTTCTGCCTCTGGTTCCGCCGCAGCTTCGGCAACGGGTTCTTGTTCTGGCTGCGGCTCCGGCTCTGCGACCTGCTCAGGGTCGGCAGTCTTCGGCGGTGCGACAAAGTTCTCCGCGACCAGCCCAAATTCCTTCTTCGCGACTTCCGCAACGTAGCTGGACGGGATCTTCTCAAGCCCTCCGGCTGCTGCCGCACCCAGTACGCCCTCGACGATGTTATTGGCCACGCGCGGAATTCCGCCGCACAGTTCGTGCACAAGAGCTGAAGACCCCGCTTCGAAAACATGTTCGAAGTCGACGCCAGCGAGCCGGAAGCAGTGCATCATGTAGCCCCGCATCTCCGCCGCGCACAACGGGTCGATCGAATGGCGCTGCCGCACACGTTGTGCGAGACGCGCGAGTTGTTGATCGCCGAGAAAATCGGTCAATCCGTTGTCGCCCATCAGAACGATAGCCGCGCCGCCGGAGCTACCGGCGTCAGCGGCAGTTAGCGCCTCGAGCTCGGCCAGTGATTCAGCGCCAACGCGCACTGCATCCTCAACGACGATGACGACACGTGTGTTTTCGCTTTCCATTTGGCTCAGGCGTTCGCGCAGTGCCGCAAACTGGCGAATCGGACCTCTCGGAAGGCTGCCCTGGCCGAGTTCTTCGAGAAGAAACTCAAGGACATCCGTGCCCTGGAGGTGCATGCGCCCAATGCGAATCGATCGATGTGTGGCGGCGATCGCCTGTAGTGCCTTTGCCGCCAGGGTAGTCTTGCCAACGCCGGCCGGGCCCGACACGGTAACCACGGCATCCTGCGCCTGCAGGGCCTTCTTCAGGTTCGCCATCGTGGTCGCAGTTTGCGGCCCGACAAACACGTCGGTGCCGGCGACTTTAGCGGCAAACGGGCGTTTCTTTAACCCAAAATGTTGTTCGTACATAGCCGTCCGATCAGCAAATTTACGGCCGCGAACCGGTCGCAGCCTTACCAGACGCTCAGTTTGTGGGGAGACGGTATCGATTTCATGGAGTTATGTCACAAAAATGGTTTCTGATGGGATGACTACCGAGATCGAGAGGCGCGGGAATAGAGTGAATAAATCTCTGAATTTGTTGTCAAAAACCGTCAAAATACGCGATCCTCTCGCGGCGTCGTTCAACCGTCAGGAATTAGAAATAGATGCGTAAGTTATTGATTTTTGGGATTCTTGCGGTAGCAGTCGCTGTCGCCGCCTTAATGGCGCAAATGCGGCCGGAGCCTCCGAAGAAGGACGATGTCGATCTCGACCCGTTGGTAGAGGTCCTGGTTCTCGAATCCATGACGGCGAATTTCCAAGTGAGCAGCCAGGGAACCGTACTGCCTCGCACGGAGACTGTGCTGAGCGCGGAGGTGCAGGGAACGATCACCAGTATCTCGGCAAAATTCATCGCTGGCGGCGCGTTCGATGCGAACGAAGTACTGATGCGCATCGATCCCACGAACTACACGGTGGCCCTCAAACAAGCGGAAGCGCTCGTCAAACAGCGCGAAATTGAGCACGACGGTGCGAGTAAACTCCGCAGCCAGGGTTACCGCGCCGAGGCGGAGTATGCATCGGCGGTTGCAGCACTGGCGACGGCCGAGGCCGATCTTGTCAGAGCCCGCCGCAACCTGGAACGTACTTATATTCGCTTGCCCTACGAGGGCATCGTGCGGGCGAAAGAGACTGATCTCGGACAGTTCGTTAATCCGGGCACACGGCTTGGCGTCGTTTTCGCGACTGACTATGCCGAGGTACGCCTGCCGCTGACAGATTCGGACCTGGCGTTCGTGGACCTGCCAAACGTCTTGGACATAGCGGATTCCGGAGGGGCGCAGGGCCCGCTGGTGAGACTGGTTGCAACCCAAAAGGGCAAGAAGGTCGAATGGGAGGGGCAGATCGTCCGCACCGAGGGTGTCGTGGATGAGAAGAGCCGCGTGACCTATGCGGTGGCTCGTGTCGTGGACCCCTATCGACGACACAATAATGGCGCATCGCTCCCGGTTGGCACCTTCGTCAGCGCAACGATCAAAGGATCTGCCGCGGAGAATGTCATACGAGTGCCACGCGCGTTGCTACGTGGTTCCAGTGAGCTGGTGTTCGTTGATGCCGACAACAAACTGCGCATTCGGGAAGTCGATATCGTACGTTCGGACTCCAGGTATATCTATGTCGGCGGTGGTGCTGAAGTCGGCGAGCGCGTTGTGGCCACTTCGCTCGAAACCCCGGTTAACGGGATGTCGGTGCGAACGACTGACGAACAAACCGATGACGATACCGCCGATACCGCCGATACGCAGATCGCGAGCGGGGAGGGCTAGCGACTATGCGACGTCCCGGCTATACCGAAGAGAAAGGCATCATCGCGTGGTTCGCCGCGAATCACGTCGCCGCCAACCTGTTGATGTTGTTCATCATCGTAGCTGGCCTCATCTCTGCGATGACCATCCGCAAAGAGACGCAGCCTGAATTCGAGCTGTACAGGATCAGCGTCGAAGTCGCTTATCTCGGTGCAGCTCCGCAAGAGGTCGAAGAAGGCGTCGTCATCAAGGTTGAAGAAGCCGTCCAGGATATCAACGGGATCAAGCGCATTCGATCGACGGCCCGCGAGGGCATGGGTCAGGTCACGATCGAGGTCGAGATTGACGCTGAATTCAACGAAGTACTCAGCGAGGTAAAGACGCGGGTCGATGCAATATCGACGTTTCCGGCCCTGACGGAAAAGCCCGTTGTCTCCAAGATCGAACCCGATAATCCTGTGGTCTTCGTCGCGATCCATGGCGATCTCGATGCGTTCGCACGCAAAGCGATTGCCCAGAATGTTCGCGACGAGCTCATGCAGCTGCCGGAGGTCAACCAGGTTCAATACCTCGGCGACCGGCCCTACGAGATCAGCATCGAGGTGTCTGAGCAGACGCTCCGCAAGTACGGACTCACGATGAGCGAGATCTCGCAGGCCATCAAGAACTCATCGATCGATCTACCGGGCGGCACTATCAAGTCTGACGGTGGAGACATCCTCCTGCGGACCAAGGGGCAGGTCTACACCGGTGGCGATTTTGGGCAACTCGTTCTGCGAACGTTCCCGGACGGCACGCGCCTGACGCTCGATGATATTGCCACTATCAACGACGGGTTTGTGGAAAACGATGGCTATGGCCGTTTCGATGGGCGGCCGACGGCAACACTTCGGGTCCTGGCCGGTGGTCAGCAGAATGAACTCGACACCGCTGAGGCGGTGAAGCAGTACATCGCTCGAAAGACCGAGGAATTGCCAGCCGGCGTCAAAATGGACACCTGGATCGATCTGTCGAAGTACCTCGAGGGCCGTCTGTCGATGATGTTTGACAACATGCTGATGGGTGCGCTTCTCGTGTTCATCGTGCTGTCACTGTTCCTGCGCATGAAGGTCGCATTCTGGGTCATCGTCGGTCTGCCGATCTGTTTCCTCGGCGCCCTCTGGTTGATGCCAACCTGGCCCGTGACGATCAATACGATCAGCCTGTTCGGCTTCATTATCGTGCTCGGTATCGTCGTCGACGATGCGATTATCATCGGCGAGAGTATCTATACGAAAATACGCAGCGATGGTCATACGCTCGATACCGTTATTCAGGGCGCGCATCGCGTGGCTATTCCCGCGACTTTTGGTGTATTGACGACAATTGCCGCGTTTGGCCCGATGATGTTCGTCGGTGGGATGGTTGCGCCGTTCTTCGAGGCAATGGCATTTGTGGTCATACTTTGCCTAATGTTCTCGCTTGTTGAGTCAAAACTGATTCTGCCTGCGCACCTGGTTCATGCTTCGATACCAGACATCGACGAGGACGACCTGTTTCACCCGCAACGCAGTATCCCGCTCAAGGAAAGACCGGGCCGCGCGTTTCTCAAGATCCAGCGCCATGTCCAGCATGGCTTGTCCGCGGTTATCAACGACTACTACAAACCGACGCTCCAAAAGGCCATCGACAATCGCGGCGTGACGGTTGCGGGCTTCGTCGCAGTGCTGATTATTACGTTTGGCCTGATGTTCAGCGGCATCGCGCGTGTCGTCGTATTTCCCGAACTCGCGTCCGACTTCATGCAGGTAACGCTCCAAATGGAGAGCGGTACGGCATCGGCTGACCGGAATGCTGCAGTCGACAAGATCGAGGGCACCATTCTCGAAATGAATGAGAATTTCGTCCAGGAGAACCCGGACTCCCTGCCAATCATGCAACACCTCGGCGCATTTACGCGCGGAGACACCGGGGCGATCATGTTCCTGGAAATCCCGATGGACACCAATCGCCCGTATGAGATGAAAGAGATTAGTGAGATGTGGCGCGAGGCCGTTGGCGAGATTCCCGGCCTCAAGGAGCTGACGTTCGATGATGCCGGTCACATTGGTGGCGGACCGCCACTGAGCTTTCGTCTGAGCGGGCCCAATTACGATTTGCTTGAGGCTGCTGCCGCGGAGCTCGCTATAGAGCTGTCGAATTACGAGGGCGTCTTCGATATCACCAACACCGCGACCGCGGGCGGTGATGAGATCAAACTGAAGATCAAGCCCGAAGCAGAGGCCCTGGGATTGACGATGTCGTCTTTGGGGCGCCAGGTTCGACAAGCATTCTACGGCGAGGAGGCGCAGCGGATACAGCGCGGCAAGGACGAGCTCAAGGTTATGGTTCGCTACCCGATCGAAGAGCGCAAGTCGGTTGCCGACCTTGAGAACATGCGCATCCGGACACCGGGCGGAGACGAGGTGCCTTTCCAGTCGGTTGCCGAGTTGTCATTCGACAAGGGCTATTCCCGTATTTCACGTCTGAATCGTGAGCGAACAGTCACCGTGTCGGCGAATATCAATCCCGAACTTGTCGAACCTCAGGAAATCATCCGTTCGGTCTCGACGGAGTTCATTCCTGCGCTGCTGGCACGTCATCCCGGTGTGCGCTATGGACTCGAAGGCGCCAGCCAGGAGCAGAACGAGTTCCTGTTTGACCTGGGAATCGCATTTATCGCGGCTTTGTTCCTGATTTACGCATTGATCGCAATCCCGCTCCATTCCTACAGTCAGCCGCTCATTATCATGTCCGTTATTCCGTTCGGCCTGATTGGGGCCGTGGCCGGTCACGTGATAATGGGCATGGCTATTAGCATGTTTTCCATGTTCGGCCTGATCGCCCTGGCAGGTGTCGTCGTGAACGACAGCCTCATCATGGTCGACTTCATCAACAAGGCGCGGATCAAGGGCCTCCCGATGCGCGAGGCAGTCGTGCAGTCCGGGACGCAGCGATTCCGGGCGATTATCCTGACGTCGTTCACGACTGCCGCGGGACTCATGCCGATCCTGCTCGAGACGAGCTCGCAGGCGCAGTTCGTAATACCAACCGCGATTTCGATCAGCTTCGGAATTATCTTCGCGACGTTCATCACGCTGTTCCTCATTCCTTCGCTGTATATGCTGCAGGAAGATGGCTTCGCCTGGGCGCGACGCGTCAGGGCCTGGTTTGCCGGCGAGCCTGTCGGAGAAGAAGCGGCGGATAACCCGCTCGCATGAGCCAGCCTGGCGGGTACTCTGACGCGGAAGTAAAGTCCGGCGTCATCCTCGGGCTGCTCGCCTACACGATGTGGGGCGTCTTTCCGGTCTATTTCAAGTGGATCGAGATGGTCGCGCCTACCGAGGTGCTCGTACACAGGGTAGTGTGGGCGGTGCCATTCGGTGCGCTGATCATCATGGCGCGTCGCCAGTGGCGCGACGTTCGCGCAGCCTTCGTTGACCGAACTATGCTGTTCTGGTTGGCGCTCGCCGCACTCTGTATTTCGGTCAACTGGTTGATCTACATCTGGGCCGTTCAAAACGAGCGAATTTTCGAGGCGAGCCTGGGTTACTACATCAACCCTTTGATGTACGTCGCTGTCGGGGTTGCGGTGCTTGGCGAGCGCCTGCGCAGATTCCAGATCGTCGCGGTGGTACTTGCGTCAATCGGCGTGGCCTATCTAACGTTCAGCGGCGGTATTTTCCCGTGGGTCGCTTTGTCCCTTGCCGCCTTGTTTACGACCTACGGTGTCATCCGGAAGCAGGTGGCAATTGGGGCCATGCCTGGCCTGTTTGTCGAAACGACGATGTTGTTCCCGTTCGCGCTCGCGTGGTTGCTGGTCCTGGTGGCAACTAACCAGGCCTCATTCGCCGCTGGTGATACGGGTTTATCTGCGTTACTCATGCTGGGCGGTCCGATCACGGTAATGCCATTGCTGTTGTTCGCTATCTCGGCGAAACGCCTGTCGCTTACTACGATCGGGTTTATGCAGTTTCTAGCACCGACCCTGCAGTTCTTCACGGGACTCTATTACGGTGAGAAGCTCACGCCGGCACACCTCGTGTGCTTCGGATTCATCTGGGCGGCAGTTGCCTTCTTCAGCTATGACGCGGTTCGTGCGAGCAAAAATATACGGGCCCCAGAGGGGCCCGTACCGTCACTTGATTGATCTGGCACCACCGCACATCGAGGTGCGTCGACGCCTGATCACTTCCAGAGACTTATTTGTTGGCCTTGCGCTCCTGCGCTTCCCTGATGACTTCCTCGGCCACGTTGGCCGGAGTGGCCGCGTAGTGCGAGAATTCCATCGAGAACTGGCCACGACCTGAGGTCAGCGTACGCAGGTGACCGATGTAGCCGAACATCTCGGCCAACGGCGCGTCGGCCTTGACGCGTACACCTGTTGCGCCAGCGTCCTGCGACTTGATCATACCGCGACGACGGTTCAGGTCACCGATAACATCACCGACATTGTCGTCAGGCGTGAACACGTCAACCTTCATGATCGGTTCCAGCAGCTGCACGCCAGCTTTTGGAATCGACTGGCGATAGGCGGCTTTCGTCGCGATCTCGAAGGCCAGGGCCGACGAGTCGACCGCGTGGAAGCCACCGTCGAGCAACGTGAACTTGACGTCGAGCAGCGGGTAACCGGCCAGCGTGCCTTCGCCCATGCAGCTTGCAAATGCTTTCTCGATGGCGCTCCAGTACTCGCGCGGAACGTTACCGCCGGTAACCTTTGACTCGAATTCGTAGCCAGCGTTCTTCTCGGCGGGTTCGATCATGTAGTCGATCTTGCCGTACTGACCGGAACCACCCGACTGCTTCTTATGGGTGTAGGAGTCTTCGATCGGCGTTGTGATCGTTTCGCGGTAGGCAACCTGCGGCTTGCCCATCTCGACGTCGACGTTGTGCGTACGACGCAGGATATCGACCTTGATATCGAGGTGCAGCTCACCCATGCCCTTGATCAGCGTCTCACCGGAGTCCTCGTCGGTAGCCACCTGGAACGATGGGTCTTCCTGGACCATTTTGTTGAGCGCAACACCCATTTTCTCGGTACCTGCCTTGTCTTTCGGCGCAATAGCGACCGAGATCACGGGGTCCGGGAACACCATAGGTTCGAGCGTCGCCGGATTCTTGGGATCGGCGAGTGTGTGACCCGTACGGGTGTTCTTCATGCCGAGGAGGGCGACGATGTCACCCGCCTGTGCCGTCTCCAGTTCTTCGCGTGAGTCGGCATGCATCTCGACGATACGACCGATCCGTTCGGTCTTGCCCGTGAAGGTATTAAGCACACTGTCACCTTTCTGGATCTTGCCAGAGTAGATGCGTGTAAACGTCAGCGCGCCATAGCGGTCGTCCATGATCTTGAATGCCAGTGCACGCAGCGGCTTGTCCGGGTCGACATCAGCGAAACCACCGGTCTCGTGACCGTCGAGGTCCATCTCGGGCTGCGGCTTGACTTCCGTCGGGTTCGGCAAGAAGTCAACAACTGCATTAAGAACGTTCTGTACACCTTTGTTTTTAAAGGCAGAACCACAGTAGGTCGGGAAGAAGTCCAGAGCGATCGTGCCCTTGCGGACGCAGCGCTTGATGTCCTCAACCGATGGTTCGTTACCTTCCAGGTATTGCTCCAGGAGATCGTCGTCCTGCTCAACAGCCGTTTCGATCAGCTTCTCGCGCCATTCCTCGACAGCGTCCTGCATGTCCTCGGGGACGTCCTGGATTTCGTACGACGAGGGATCGTTCGGATCCGACCAGACCCATGCCTTGCGAGTCAGGAGATCGACGATACCGACAAAGCTGTCTTCAACGCCGATCGGCAAGACCATGACCAGCGGGCTGGCGGCCAGGACATCCTCGACCTGCTTCACGACGCTGTAGAAATCGGCGCCAACGCGGTCGAGCTTGTTCACGAAGATGATGCGCGCGACCTCCGACTCGTTGGCATAACGCCAGTTCGTTTCGGACTGCGGCTCAACGCCGCCCGAACCACAGAACACACCCACGCCACCGTCGAGTACTTTCAGCGAACGATAGACCTCGATCGTGAAGTCGACGTGTCCCGGCGTGTCGATGATATTCATGCGGTGACCGTCCCACTCGCAGCTCGTCGCAGCCGACTGAATCGTAATGCCGCGTTCCTGCTCCTGGTCCATGAAGTCCGTCGTGGCCTCGCCATCGTGGACTTCACCCGTCTTATGAATCTTGCCCGTGAGCTTCAGGATACGCTCAGTCGTCGTCGTCTTGCCCGCGTCAACGTGCGCAAAAATTCCAATATTCCTGTAAGTACTAAGGTCTTTCATTTGACTGCTCTCTTTGCATTCCTGGCACCGACCTGCTGACACACAAAAAAGGGCTCTCAAAGCCTTCTAAAGCGAGAACCCGGCAAACTAGCGAGGTGGGTGCACGTAATTTCTAAGCCTTCCGAAGCGCATTCCCGGCAGCCAGTGCGGCGCTGCATACAGGGTCGGATGGCCTTTCGCGCGCGGATAATAGCAGCGCCAAGCGCCCTAAACCAGCCCATTTCGCCATGCGGAACTGGCGCACACTTCCGATCCCGTTTTTCACTTATTATTCAGTCCGTTATGAGTATCTATAGTCTTCCCGCAAACCGCGGTGCATTTCTCGGTCATCGATTGGCTCTCTCCGCAGTGCTTCTGGCGCTGTTTCTCGGGCTGGTTCGTTTTGCGTGGTATCCGGGCCTTTATTTTCAACTCGCAGGAGTTGGCAAGCAGATTCTGATTCTCACGGCCATCGTCCTGGTGGTTGGAACCGGCTTGTCTACGCTGGTCTACAAGGTGGGCAAACGAGGCTTGCGAACCGACCTCGCGATTATCTTGATTGTGGAGCTGGCCGCAATCGCCTATATCGGGCACAGGCTTTTTGACCTGCGCCCGCAGCACCTGGTGTTCGTGATCGATCGCTTTCAGGTGGTTGAGACAAACAGGGTTGCCGACTACCCGTATCGGTTCGAGGAACTGGCCGACCGTCAGCTGGCTGGGCCACGACTCGTCATCGCACGATTTCCGGGCGACCCGGCTGAACGGGCGGCGATGAAAAGAGCAATCTTCTTCGAGGGCGCGTCGGATATCGACGTCCGTCCGGACCAGTGGTATCCCTACGATGATGCCAATCCGGACGTATTGTCAGCAGCTCGTCCATTGGCGGAACTGCGGCAGCGCGGCGAGGCGCACGCAGAGGCTGTCGATCGCTGGCTCAGCAGGCACTCTGGTGACGTCGGCGATTATACGTTCGTACCTGTGGCCGGAGTAAGGCAGGATGCGACCGCGATTTTGACCGTGGCCGAAGGGCAGTTTCTTGACATGCTCGACCTGGATCCCTGGGAATTGACTAGCGCCGCAGAATAGCTATCCAGCGTGCGACGTTCAGAAGACTCATCAACGATGCAGAAACGTAGGTCAGGGCTGCAGCTGTGAGCAATTTGTGCGCATGGCGTCTATCGTTGCTCTTGAGGATCGAGTAGTCATCCAGCATAGGCAGGGCCCGGGCGAAACTGGCGTTGAACTCCGTCGGCAGGGTTATCAAATGGACGAGGGCCGACGTGCCGAGCGTCAGCAGTCCGGCGCCAAAGGTCAGCAGCCCGACGTGGGGAACGCGGGTCACGATCGCGAGGAATGGCGAGATGACAAGCACGCCGGCACCGATCTTCTCGATTCCGCGAGTGACCTTGACCAGTCGCGTGCGCATTTTCAGCGGCGCGTAACCGTGATGGTCCTGAAGTGCATGCCCGACCTCGTGAGCGGCAACAGTTATCGCGGTTAGTGATTGGCCATCGAATTTATCGCTGGTCAGTCGTACGGCCTTGGCTTCCGGATCGTAATGGTCGCCGATCTCCGTAGCTTCGACCTGGACATGCTGCAGCCCGTTGCGATCCAGCAAATGACGGGCGAGCTGGCCGCCCGAACCGGAATAGCGATCAGCAGGCACGCTGTACTTGTCAAGAACACGCGCGACCCAGATGCCCGGGGCGAACACGATTACAAGGACCACGACTATGAAGACGACAATTGTCACGGGCTGGTCGTTCTCGCGTCGATCATCTCGTTCATGTAGTCGCGGTAGCCCCTGGAAAAGTTATCCTGATACCTGCCCCAGAATTCCCAAACACGAGGGTTGCTGAGTCTGAGGGGCTTCAGGACCGAACGCAGACGCTCCTCATCAATCGCGCCGCGCTCGTACTGGAAGTACGCCATATCGCCGTGGCGGAATCTCATGAACAGGGCACGCTCAAGTCGAAATGTTTCGAGCTCCGTGAGCTCCTCCGTAGTGGCAAAGGCCTTGTACGTTAAACCTGCGACGTACTCGTTCTCGATCACCAATCTATTCATTTCAGAGATATTGTCGATCAGGTCCTGGTAGGCCGCAATCTCGATGGCGCGTGTATTGAGTTCGGCCTGTATCGCGCCATTCCGCGTCTCGATGCCGACGAATATCAGCGACGCAACGATGGCGACTCCGCCGACGACCTCCATCAGGTCTTTCCACTGCTCACGTTTCATTACAATTTCTCCGCGGGGCCGGACTAGTTAGCTGTTGCCTGCTAATCTACCAGCGTTTACTAGCCAGGCGGAGTTTGCGGTGACACAAGATCAGGCAATGTTGTTCGGACTACTGGTTTTCGTATTCGTCTTTCTGATCTGGGGAAGATGGCGGTACGACCTGGTTGCGTTCATTGCGCTCCTGGTCGCACTACTGATGGGAGTCGTACCCAAGGAAGAAGCCTTCTCCGGGTTCGG
>Ga0209456_10000513_pt1 | contig 20680 bp, 19 predicted proteins | sample COG_11_FD_184755 | JGI IMG/M metagenome (GOLD analysis project Ga0209456, IMG submission 184755) | Pelagic marine sediment microbial communities from the LTER site Helgoland, North Sea, for post-phytoplankton bloom and carbon turnover... | ecosystem: Environmental > Aquatic > Marine > Neritic...
AAGCAGTGTGAACCGCGCGCCTCGCAAGATCACCAAGGGAACACAAGGCGAAGCGCGTCACCTTAAGCTGGAGCTCAAGGTGCTGGCGGACGTCGGGTTACTCGGCATGCCGAATGCCGGCAAATCGACCCTGATTACGGCGATGTCGCAGGCGAAGCCACGCATAGCCGATTATCCATTCACAACATTGCATCCGAACCTGGGCGTTGTTCGCGTGGGTCAGTTCCAGAGCTTCGTGATGGCCGATATTCCTGGCCTGATCGAAGGCGCGTCGGAAGGAGCAGGGCTGGGTATCCAGTTTCTCAAGCACCTGCAGCGGACCCGCCTGCTGTTACACCTTGTCGATATCGCGCCAATAGATCCAAATGTTGAACCGGCGAAGGAGGTCAGGGCAATCGCCGGGGAACTCGAAAAGTTTTCGGATGAGCTGGCTGACAAGCCTCGCTGGCTGGTTATTAACAAGATCGATTTGCTGACCCCCCCGGATCTCGAGGTCGCTCGCGAAATGCTACTCGAGGAGCTCGGCTGGGATGGGCCCGTTTTCGAGGTGAGCGCGGCCACAGGCGCCGGTACCGAGGCCCTTGGGCACGCAGTGATTCAGGCGCTGGAGGAGATTGAAGAAGAGGAAGAAGCCGAAGGGGCTTAAGCGGATAGTGCTTTGACCCGCGCGTTCAGGCGGCTTTTATGACGCGAGGCCTTGTTCTTGGTAACAATGCCCTTGTTGATCATGCTATCGATGACCGGCACAGCATCCTTGTAGGCTGCCGCTGCCGCTTCCTTGTCGCCGGCCTCACAGGCGTTCACGACGTTCTTGATTTTGGTACGCATCAGGGAACGCAGACCCATATTGTGCTTGCGGGTCTTCTCCGCCTGGCGGGCGCGCTTCCGAGCTGATTTGATGTTTGCCACTGGTTTAAACCGTGTCCTGAGTTCAAAGAGCCGCGTATTATTCGCGCCCTTAGGGCGTATGTCAATGAGAATTGGGGCGGGGCTTTTGGGCTACACTTAAGCATTCATGGATGGCAAAAAACGTATATCTGGCCTTAAGTTAGCGCTCAAGACCTCGGTCGTCAGCGGCATGACGCTGCTCTCGCGAATCCTCGGGCTCGTGCGGGATATCGTATTTGCGCGATATTTTGGCGCCGGGCTCGTGATGGACGCCTTCCTGGTCGCTCAGCGAATCCCGAATATGTTGCGTCGATTCTTCGCCGAAGGGGCGTTCTCGGCCGGATTCGTCCCGGTCATGGCGCGCTACAAGGAGCAGCATAACGGCGAGGAAACTCGCAAGTATCTCGACGCAATGGCCGGGACGTTCGGGGTCGTACTATTTATCGTGACGCTAGCCGGTGTCATCGGGGCGCCGCTCCTCGTGCTGATCGTGGCGCCGGGTTTCGTCAGCGATGGCGGGGACTTTGATCTTGCCGCGCTGATGTTGCGCTTCACATTTCCCTATCTGTTCTTCGTGTCGCTCACGGCCTTTGCCGGCGGGATACTGAATACCTACGGTCGTTTCGGCGTGCCGGCATTCACGCCCGTGATTCTCAACGTGGTCCTGATCGCCGCAGCCGTCTGGGTTGCGCCGATGCTCGAACAGCCGATTATGGCGTTGGCCTACGCCGTGTTCGTGGCCGGTCTCTTGCAGCTGCTTTTCCAGATACCTTTTCTTGCGCGCATCCATGCGCTGCCACGCCCCAAATGGCGGCCGCGACATCCAGGCGTCCGGCGCGCATTCAGGTTGATGCTGCCGGCGATTTTCGGCTCGTCCGTGGCTCAGATCAACGTACTGCTAAGCGGCATCATTGCATCGCTGCTGCCTGTCGGCAGTATCAGTTATCTCTATTACTCCGATCGGCTGATGGAGTTCCCACTCGGCCTGTTCGGAATTGCACTGGCGACGGTGACTTTGCCATACCTGTCGCGGCTCTGGGCGAATGAGAACCGACGAGAATTCGCGGAGACGCTTGAATGGTCCATGAGGATCGCGGTTCTGATCGCGGTTCCGGCGGCGGTCGGACTAATCATCCTGGCGGCGCCGCTGATTATCACGTTGTTCCACGGCGGCGAGTTCGACTCGCAGTCAGTTGATATGACGACTCTCGCATTGCAGGCTTACGCGATCGGCCTGGTTGGTTTCTCATTCGTAAAGGTCCTGGCACCGGCTTTCTTCGCCCGGGAAGACACACGAACCCCGGTACGGATCGGTATCGTTGCGCTGCTTGCGAACCTGGTGCTCGGTTCCTCGTCCGCCTGGTACCTGAGCAGCAGCGGATTCGCCGGCCCGCACGCGGGCCTTGCGGCCGCAACCTCGGTCGCGGCTGTTCTCAATGCCGTCCTGCTCTACCGGGGCCTACGCAAAGCTGACGTGATTCGACACGCACCCGGCTGGGGCACGTTGCTAGTGCGCGTTGTACTCGCGAATGCCGCGATGATTGCCGTCCTGCTGCAGCTGCACAAGGCGACGACCTGGTGGATGGCAGCCAGCCTTGCGGATCGCGTTGTGTGGCTCTCCCTCTCGGTCGCTGCCGGTGCTGGTATCTATTTTGTCGCGCTCGTCGCGCTGGGGCTCAGGCCGGCCCAGTTCCGCATGAGGCACGACTGACATGCGGCTCATACGTCACCTTTCGGACCTCCCTTTCGAGCAGCTTGCGAGCGGCAGCGTCGTGACCATCGGTTCCTACGACGGCCTGCATCCCGGGCACCGTAAGCTGCTCGACCAGGTCATCGCCGAAGCATCTGATCGAGGTGTGCCGTCCGTCGTCATGAGCTTCGAGCCGACCCCGAAGGAATTCTTTTCGGCGGCGGCTCCGCCAGCTCGACTCATGCGCTTTCGCGAGAAGTTTGACGCGCTCGCTGCCTACGGCGTGGATATCTTCTATTGCCCCCGATTCAGTGAGGCGATGCGCGGCATTACTGCCGATGAGTTCGTTCGACGGGTACTTGTGCATGGATTGAATGCTCGCCATATCGTGATTGGCGATGATTTTCGATTTGCACGCAAGCGTGAGGGCACGGTGCAGCAGCTGGAAAGAGCGGGTAGTGCGCTGGGTTACACCATCGAGCAGGTCGCCAGCGTAATGGTCGAGGGTATTCGCGTCAGTAGCACTGCCATCCGCGAGGCGCTCGCAGCCGGAGATGTAGCTCGTGCATCAGCGCTGCTTGGTCGACCCTATCGCATGTCGGGGCGCGTCATTCAGGGCCGGCGGGTCGGACGTTCACTGGGCTACGCGACGGCCAATGTGGATCTGCGGCGGCGCCAGAGCGCCGTTGCCGGAATCTACGCAGTCCGTGTGCATGGCTTGCCCGAAGGGCCAGTGGATGCTGTCGCGAGTGTCGGAACGCGCCCGACCTTTGACCTCACGAAGCCATTGCTCGAGGTTCACCTGTTTGAGTTCGACCGCGACATCTACGGCGACTACATTCATGTGGACTTCATCGAGCACCTGCGTGACGAAGAAAGATTCGAATCGGTGGATGAGCTGGTTGCGCAAATGAAGATTGACGAAGAGAATGCACGATTGGCGCTGGCCGCACATACCGCTTAACGGAAACCAGGAATATGGCTGAATCGAAGACACAGGGGAATACACGTTTCATCACATGGATGGTGGTGGCACTTGTCGTGGTTGCGGCTGATCAGCTGACCAAGTGGGCGATCATCGAGTGGGTCGCATTGTACGAGAAGGTCCCTCTGAATTCGTTTATAAACCTCACGCACCAACGCAATACCGGCGCAGCTTTCAGCTTCCTGGCGGATGCTGGCGGATGGCAGCGGTGGTTCTTCGTCGTCTTGTCGGCCGGTGTGAGCTGTGTAATCGTGGTCTGGCTATGGCGAATTCGGGATCAGGGGCAGGCGTTACTGGCGGCAGGGCTGGCACTAGTGTTGGGAGGTGCGATTGGCAACCTGATCGACCGCATCGCGCAGGGTTACGTGACGGACTTCTTCCAGGTCTGGTTCGGGAGTTGGGCATTCCCCTCATTCAATGTCGCCGACGCCGGAATTTCGGTAGGGGCGGCGTTGCTAATAATCGACGCGCTGTTCTTCTCGGGACGAGAGGAAGCACTCAAGCAAGAAGAGCCGGCTGATTCCTAGCGGGTACGGGACCAGCAGTTCGTGTCCGGGTCCGAGGTTTGCGAACCACGACCATCAATCGTAAAGCTGCCGCACTTACCGGCTTCGCTGCCGCCGAGAAGATACGTCGCCGTGGCCGTGAAGTTGCTGGCGTCCGCCGCCGTTACCTCAATCTCGTAGTAACCCGTCTCTGTGGTCCACGTAGGCGTCGATCCAAAACCCAGTGAGGTCAGGTTCTGCGTAAACGTGTTGTTATTGAGGTAGAACCGTTCCTGGTTGGTTGCCAGCCGTAATAGTGCCGCGCGGGCTTCGTTACGCTTGGCCCTGGCACTGAATTCCTGATAATTCGGGAAAGCTATCGCTGCAAGAATGCTCACAACGACCACGACAATCATCAGCTCAATGAGCGTGATGCCACGCATGTGTTTGCGTAATCGCATATCTGTCTTCCCGTGTCGAATTAAGCCTGAGAAATTATGGTGGTTCCGGGCGCCAAGCGCCCGGAACCATGCCACAGTTTACTCGATTCCGTCTTGCGTCCAGAGTGTTCGAACCGGGTTGTTCTGGAATCCGGGGTCGAAACACTCAACACCAATACAACCGATTGGCGGCGGCGCACAGTCGGCGCCCGTGCAATTCGGATCATCCGGGCTCGGGAACAGGAATTGCGGTGAGGGGGCGATACCGCCCTGGGCGAGCTGCGTACGACGCGCCTCGTCCTCGCCACCGACAGGAATGTTGCCGAAGTCTTCGAGGATCGGGTCGCCGTTCAGGATGCTGATACGCCACAGGAAGTTCGTGCCCTGGCCGACATTACAGGCGGCAGCGCCGGTGCTGTCCGGCGAGAAGGACACAAAGAACACCTCGTTGTTAAACGTAACCGAGTCAGCGAGAACCATCTGGTTATCCGGCAACGTCAGCCGCCATCCGGCATCCGTCTCCGTAATATTCGCATTGACCCGACCGGTGACGTCGACAAGATCCGCCTCTGTGATTGGCGTGTAGTTGTCGTAGTCCGTCTGCGACAGCGAGTTGAAGATGTCGGGGTCGCGCAGCGAGTAGAACTTGTCTTGCGCGCTCAGATCCAGCGGGTGCGCGCGGTAACCGGAACCAACGCTAACCGACACAAAGCGACGGTTTTGACGCTCATCATTGAACACGGCAACGTCGGGCGAGTTGTAGAACCGGCGTGTGTTTGCCGCGCTGGGAGTACCCCCGGAACCTTCGCCGCCAAGCTGAGCGATCACGCCACCAGCAACCAGCGATGCCGCCGGGTTGCCATTGGCAATGTCGAAGCGCAGGATCTGGCCGCCCATATCGGCGCTGTACATCCGATCGGCGAAGCCGTCACCGTTAATATCGATGACCTTGATGCGCGTCGGGATAGCACGGGTCATCGTGTCCAGCTGCAAGTCAGCGCTGGTGCTCGAATGGCCGGCACGCCACAGCGTCTGGCCAGTCATAAGGTCGAGGACATGTACGCCCGCACCTACGCCGTCCGGGTTCGGGTTAAACGCCGCTGTGTCGTTGACACCATCGTAGCCCCCGCCCATTACAGCGACTGCCTTGAAGGCATTCTGCGTCGCTCCGGAAATATCCATGCGAGTGACGACCGGGGCCGACCAACTCTGTCCACCCTCATCGAGAACGCGTTCCCAGACCAGGACCGGGTTGTTCTTGTCCGTAACATTGAGCATGCGATAGGTGGAACCGCCGCGACGCATGCCAAACAGGATAAACGCGAAGTCCCCGTCGATAGCTTCAATCTGTCCGTCACCGTCTTTATCGCGCAGGACCGGGATGATGTCTCCGTCGATGCCGTACATCTTGTACATCATCGTCGGATCTTCATACAGGGTAGCCATGCGTGGCAGCAGCTCTTTGGGTACATAAGACCAGAGCTCCTGGCCAGTCGTCCCATCTATGGCATGCAGATAGCCATCGTTGGTCGCCGTGTAGATGACCGAAATCGGGCTCTGCACCGTGCCGCCGTAGACAACGGCAGCCGGTCGAGCGTGCAAGGGATCACCCATTGCATTACGGACCGTCGTGGCCGGATCGTCGTCGAAGTCCTGCACGTCCACGCCGCGCATCCAGTTGATGACGTCTGCCAATTCCGGGCCGCCCGTAGGGATACCGAAGTCGGCCGGCGTGTACATGTTGATGTTGCCTTCCGAGATCGCATTACTGGCCCCTGACAAGGTGCTGTCGAAGCCGTTGTCTGTGAACAGGCGCCGGTCAGCCGGGGCAGGCAGCTTGTTGGCCGCACCGCCCAGGAGTACGTCGTTGCCGTCTGCCTGGCCTGTCGTCCAGTAGGAACGAGCGGTCGGGTAGAAGAAACCGGTTCCCGGATCCACGGCATCCGCGCCCAGGGCATCGACAATCTTGCCTCCCTGGATTCGATACGCCTTGAGGTTGCCCGGCCAGTGGGCATGACCGCGTGCGCCAAACATCGTCAGGTAGACGTCATTCAGGTTTCGCGTCCGGTTGAAGGTATTTACCGAAACAGCGGGCGCGGTGTAGGACAGCGCACGCGCATTAACCTGCGAGACAATTTCCGTCAATGCGACAAGCAGTGAGTCGGTATCGTCGGCAAGCAGGTACTGGCCGCCGGATAGCCGTGCAGTGTCTTCGAGAATATCAAGATCAACTGTGAATCCGATCGTATGAGTAATGACAGACTGGCGGCCATTAAGCGCCAGGTTGATGTCCTTCTTAGACAGGTACTCAGCCACGTCGTCGAGGCAGGCGCCATCGCCCGTTCCCGTGCAGCCTGTACGGCCGTCGAGGGTCGACGACCACTGTGGAAGTTGCGCAAGCAGTCCCGGTGTGTCGACATCCTCGGTCGGCTTACCGTCAGTGACCAGCACGTTAAAGTTCTTGGAGCACGTCAGCATGTCCGGGCGCTTGTAGTCGGCCGGATCTGTCGTGTCCAGAGCGGCCGGATCGGTCGGGTGCTGGTTGTAGAGCTCGGCATAGTGCCCAGGCAGACCTTGCCAGAAGAGAGCCGCCTCGAACAACGATTCGGACAGCGGTGTCCAGCCATCCGCATCGAGCGCGTCAATCTGTGCATTGAGCGAAGCCCGGTTCGAATCGAGGTCGATCGGCGCCTGGATAACGACGCCGCCTTCTGTGTTGTTGAAGCGCATCAGGCCGACATTCATGTCATTGACAGAATTGAGGACCGTCTTGGTCGCGTTCTTCATGATCTGCGAACGAGACAGATCCTCTGTTGCAGGGTCATTCTGGTAGTTGAGATAGTTGCCGTCGTGAATCGTGTAGGTCGTGCTCTTCCCGGAGCTACCCCAGGCGACTTCCTGCAGCGGATCTGATGTCCACGGATCAAACACCGAACCCGAACCCGATACTGCGTATACCTCCAACGGATCTGCTCCGCCGTTCTCACCGTGCAATGAGCTATCAGACTGACATTCGACCGGGTTGAAGTTGATTCCTGGTTCGAGCTCGAGCCATTCCAGCATGCCACCGGGATTTGTCCGGTATTGAACCAACACGCCAGTGTAGGCACCGACACCGGCAATCTGGATCGATGCATCGTTGCAGTGCCAGGCGCCCTTGGCGATGAAACTCGTGTTGGCAGCATCGCAGACCGGCGTCGTCGTGCCGTCGCCCCAATAGAGGTTATTTGGGTCGCAGGTGCCAAATGCCGAATAGTCCGTAGCCGGATCGTACGGCTGACCGGTTCTCTGGATGTCGCCCATCGATCCCGATGTATCGAGAATGAACAAAACGTTCGGCTTGAGTTGCGATGGCTCAGGCGGCGCGACGAGCATCAGCTCTGTGTCATCCGCAAGTACCGGCGATCCGCTGACAAGTGCCAGCATCAAACCGAGAACAGTCCCTGTCGATTTACGAATTAGCTTATTCATAATGCTACCCTCAGAGGTTTACCGACACTGCGGTAACCTGATTCCTTTCGAGGTGGTAAAGTACGGTCACGGCTTCGCTTTCGCGATCTTCAACAGTGGCCATTGCTTCGCGAAAATCCTTCAGCGAAATGTCCTTGCCGTTGAGCCGATAACGCATGTCCGATCCAACGCGAATGCGTCGGTATTCGCAGGTATCGCATTCCTTGAATGCGATAGTCCCGCCGTCGGCGCGCGGCAGACGGAGGTCGCTCAACGCGACTTCATAGGCTTCCTGCACTTGTGTGAAATCCGCTACTGCTGGCAGGGCCAGGCTGAGCAATGCGGCGGTAATCAATACTTTGATTTTCATGAGACTACTCCGTTCCTTCTACCGCTTAGAGCGCCGACAGTTCCGGGCCGACGACATAAAAAGCTTGAGAGTGGGTCGCTGTTGAGTCGCGATCCGTGGTGTTGCCTGGGTCGCGACGAAATTCCGCCTGCGACGTGGCGATAAAATGGTAAGCCGAGATGCCGCTACCGACACCGAGGCTGAAGGCTTTGTCCGGGACCATGGTTGAGTCTTCGAAATCAATGCTTGTGGCGATGCTCTGGTGCGACGAAATTATCTGAGCCAGCGCCGTGCTTCCTGACGTTACAAACTGACCTTGCGAAAGCGCGGTCGCAATACCGGTTTCCGCTGCCTGGAAGGCGTCTTCGTAGGCCTGATCATTGCGAGCCATGGCGAGCTCTGTCGTCGCCGTATTCATGCCCGAGATTGCAAGTACCGTAATGACGACGAGCAACATCAGGCCGACGACGAGCGCCGCACCTGTTTGCTTGTCGCGATGGTTGAATCTTGTAGGTTTGAAAGTCATCGTTCTTCTCTCGATCAGGTTCTGGCGTTACGCAAAAGAATGGTCTTCGATACCTGCAGGCGACGGAAGCTGTCGTTCATCTGGCCAACATTGGCGTTGCCCGGCTGGTAGTCGCGGCCATCTTCAAGACCGAATTCAGTGGTCACGCCGCGCACGAGGACCCAGATACGCGCCGTCATTACGCGCGCGCCAGGTATGTAACCGGCTGCGGCAGGGTTGTAGACGTCATCGCCGGGATTGACGTAGCGATCGACCGTGTTGTCTTCGTCTACATCGATGCCCAACTGCAGTTGTATGTTCTCAACGCCCGGTGCGACTTCCTGGTCGTCGATGACCGGCGCACCGTTGCGCATGGTCAGAGTCTTGCGGCGCAGCGTCGGTACGCCCGGAATCAGATCCGACGTCGGGGATACGTAATAGCTGTTCACCATCAGGTTGTGCGTCGCGGAAGACGGTGCTCCCGTGATCGGGTGATTCGTCACAGGTAAGAACGCCGCTGGAACGGCCCCGAGTTCAAAAAGCTCACCCTGAATACGGGTCGATTGAACTTGAAGGCGGCCTACTTCCGGCGCCGTGGGCTGAACGCTCGTGCGACGAATCGTGACGACATCTGAGGCAGCCTGGGCTCCGCCATCCGCGGGACAGATCAGGTTATAGGCGTTATCGGAACCATCGATCGGGCGGGCCAGGTCAAATGCCCAGTCATCACCACATGTTGGTTGCGGGACGGTCAGCCCGGTTGGATTTGCATCGCCAACCAGTGAACGACCTTCTACAGCGAGACTGCGGCTGTTGCGGCCCCAGTGGCTGGCCATGCGCAGGTCGGCTTCGATTGTGTCCATAGCGAAATGGGCGGTTTCCTGTACGCGCGCGATCGACTCATTGACCACGAACGCCTGGCGACTCTGGTTGTAGATCTGGACGGCGCCGATAATCAGGAACGATCCAATAGCGAGGGCAACCATGAGTTCGACAAGAGTCAGGCCTGACTGACGCCGCATCGGCTGTGCTTTGTTATGCATCATCTTGCGTCGCTCCTAAAACGGGTTAACCGGAACGAGGATCGTGTAGGACGGCGGCACATTGTCCGGCGTCGGTTCGTCCCAGCGTACTGTGATTGTGAATGTTGGTGGCAGTGCGGCGGCATCCAGCGCTACGACGACCTGCTCTGTGCCGTCGGCCATGGGCGGCAGGAATTCCAATGCCTGCGCACGCCACAGGAAAACGTCGTGCGCGGCCATTTGTGCCACATCGCAGTTTGCGCCCTGGGCAACACAATTGTTGTCCTGCCCCCCAACCGCCACGTAGGCGGCGCCCGCCGTTGGATTCGCCCGAATGCGGTCGGCTATGTCGCCTGCCAGCGTGACTGCATGGTGGCGCAACATGGATGTACGTCCCGCTTGCATGCTCTGCACGTAGAGGCCGGCGATGCCCAACATGCCCACCGACATGATGATCAGGGCGATCAAAACTTCTACCAGCGAAAAACCTTTTGATTTTCTAAGATTCATCGTATTCATTCCTTTATGGACAAGATGCGCCCATCGCGGTCAGTGCGTCATCGATCAGCGCCTTATCGCGGAAGACAACCGCCCGACCCAGTGGAGTGACAACAAACAGCCGCGCTGCGGAGCTGCCGCCGGCAGCCGTGATATTGCCCCGTTTATCACACATGACGACCTGTGATACGGCCGGGTCGCCACCCACATTTGGGCGTCCAAGTCCGGTCGACGAAAAGCTGAAATACGTAGCACCATCAGCAATCGCCAGGGTCACGCCCTCAGCGATAGGGCCGTGCGCGCGGAGCACCGTTTCTGTCGCGCCACTGCGGTTGATATCGCCATCGTTATCCACGAAGACGATGAAGCCCTGATCCCAGGTGCCTCCACAATTCGCGTCCGCGGCCAGGGCATTGGCGCTGGCGCAGACAGTGATATTGGTCTTCGCCCGAGACGATTCGCTACGTGCCAGGTGAAACGAGGCATGCATGTCATTGGCCGTAGCGGTCATGCGGCCGTTCTGATTGAACGTCAGCATGTTCGGAACGCCAAATGCCAGAACGACGCCCATAATTGACACGGTGATCAGCAGTTCGTACAGCGTGAAGCCGGTTTGGTTTCTCTTGTCCATGCGCGCCACTATAGAGACTCATGGCGAACGGGTTCGGAGTACCCGACAAACGGGCCGAATCTCCCGACAAACGGTCACTTTCGGGCCGCTCAACTTGACTTAATCCGCGCAGGAGTAGGGCGTCCCGTCCGGGCGCTCGAAGGCGACCCTGGGACGCCCGGTATAGCTGACGATCAGCCCTTTTGGGCGGACGCTATCGGCGGCATCGCAGACCACGAATGTGCCGTTGGTTGCCCTCAGAAATGTCGCGCGCAGCGTGAATCCGCGACGATTCGCCTTGATCCGGATTCTTTCCGAGACACGGTGAGACCGAAGCATGGTCTCGCCCGGATCAACCTGTGGCGGGGAGTCCCGGTCGACGTTTTCGAACAGGATCCAGCCGGACGACCAGTCGGTGCCAGGACTGCACGTCGAACCGTCTCGACTGGGGCACAGCGAGACGACTTTGCGACGCATGATCGATTCCTTTCTTGCCAGGTGCACAGCATGAAAAAGCGCATTTATTTCAATGGCTTGCCGGCTCCGGGCCAGCGTCGCGGAGAAGGACGGAATACCGATGGACAACAGCAGTGCGGCCAGCCCGAGAGTCATGAGCAGTTCGTACAGGGTGAAACCTCGTTTTCGACGCATGCGGACCTCCTTGTCCTGCATGCAGTGTCCCGGTTTCCTGGCGGCCGAGGGAACCGAACAAAGTGCGCATCTGAGCCAGAAACGAGCATTTGGAGGGCAGAGATTCGCGGCGAAAGGCGTGATATCGTGTGTCGTTAACAGGATCCGTAGTAAAGGAAGTTCCAGATGCGGCGCACCGAAATCCTCGCGCAGTTCGATAGACACGGCGTTCAGCCCACACCACAACGTATTGAAATAGCAGGAATTTTGCTCGGGAAGCCTCAGCACCTGTCGGCTGAGCAGATTATTGATCGGCTGCACGTGCAAGGCAGTGGTGTGTCCAAAGCGACGGTTTACAATACGTTGAAGCTGTTTGGCGAGCGTGGGCTCGTGAGGGAGTGCCTCGTCGATCCCGAGCGGCTCTTCTATGACTCGACTACGACGCCGCATTATCACTTCTACAATATGGATACGGGCGAGCTGACCGACATACCGCACGACGCGGTCCAGGTCATTGGATTGCCGGAGTTACCGAAAGACTTCCATCTCGACAGTATCGAGGTCGTGATCAAGGGGCGCGCGACCCCGCCAAAAGATATGGCCTGACCCCTTTTCGTCGCTGGCGCGCGCGGCTATACTGCGCGCCGCATTCTGTGCCGGATTAGCTCAGTTGGTAGAGCACATCATTCGTAATGATGGGGTCAGGTGTTCGAGTCACCTATCCGGCACCATTTCTTCTACAATCGGCAAATGTCATTTGTCGGTGAGCTAAAACGTCGCAACGTCTTCCGCGTAGCCGTGGCCTACATCATCGTGGCGTGGCTGCTGCTGCAGGTTGCGGACACGCTGGCCCCGGCACTGCTTCTTCCCGAATGGTTCCAGTCCGGCGTTGCATTCGTCCTTATTCTGGGCTTTCCGATCGCGATAATCTTCGCATGGGCATTCGAGTTGACGCCCGAAGGCGTCAAGCGCGAGCGGGACGTCGATCGCATCGAGTCCATCACGAAAGAGACCGGACAGAAACTGAATTACACAATTATCGGCCTGCTGGTTGCAGCTGTTGCGTATTTTGCGTTGGACAAGTTCGTATTCGAGCACGACCACGAGGTCATCGAAACGCACGCCGGTGAGCCGTCCATCGCAGTATTGCCGTTCGCCAATATGAGTGACGATGCGAGCAACGAGTTTTTCGCCGACGGCATCACCGAAGAACTGTTGAACCTGCTCGCCAAGATTCCCGAGCTCGAAGTTACCTCGCGTACCTCAGCGTTCCAGTTCAAAGACAAGGAAATCGATATTCCGACGATTGCGTCTCAACTCGGCGTTGACCACGTCCTGGAAGGCAGCGTCAGGAAATCCGGAGCAAAGGTGCGCATCACGGCGCAGTTGATTGATGCGGAAACCGACAGACACGTGTGGTCGGAAACTTACGATCGAGAACTCGACGACATATTTGCGATCCAGGACGAGATCGCTCGCAAGGTGGTCGATGAGCTGCACGTTACCCTGCTTGGTGAGGCACCGAAAACCACGCAGACCGATCTCGAGGCTTACGCGATTTATCTCGAGGGTCTTCATTTCCTTGACCTTGACGGTCTTGGGTATTGGTCACGTGCCAAGGAGTTGTTCGAGGAAGTCATCGCGATCGACCCGAACTACCCGCCAGCCTGGTTAGGTAGAGCTCGGGCAATTCGGGAAATGGCGAATTTCGGGGTTGTAGACCTTGATGAAGGGACCGCGCTCGCGCGCGAGTGGGCCGAACACGCATTGACACTGGACCCTGAACTGGCCGATGCATGGGCCTTGCTGGCTCGTATCGCGCTGATCTACGAATGGGACTGGTCTGCGGCGCGTGAATTGGTTGAACGCGCCCTGCAGGCGGGGCCAAAGAACCCGGATGTATTGGAATTGGCCGCCAGGTATCACCAGACATTCGGTCGGACCGACGAGATGATCGAGTATGCGGAAGAAGCACTGCGACAGGACCCCCTGAGCAAGGTTCGTCTTGAGTACGCCGGCGATGCACATCTGTTTGCTCGAAACTGGGACCGCTCGCTGGAGCTCTATCGTAAGAACGAAGACATAAATGGCCGAGATGCCTGGCCGGGCGACGCTTTGGCCGTACTGATGATGCAGGGTCGATACGATGAGGCTGCAGAGCAGACTGATCCGCTCGTCACCTGGGATCACGTCGTCTACTTCAATGTAGTCTCGGCCTACACCCTCTATCCAGCTGGACGCCGCGAGGAGGCTGCGCAGGGATTGGAATGGGTAATTGAGAACCTGGGACCTGCATTCAGTTACCAGATCGCCCAGATCTATACGATTCACGAAGACCCGGATAAGGCCTTCGAATGGCTCGAGGCGGGCTATGAAATCCACGACGGCGGTATGACTTATCTATTGGTTGATCCCTTCCTCGAGCCGCTGCACGACGATCCTCGTTGGCGGCCGCTACTCGAGAAGATGAATTTGCTCGAGTATTGGGACGCGATGCCGGATCGGTGATCCAGTAACCGCCAGGAAATGTCATGAGCAAGGCCCGCCGTTACGATATCGACGCATTACGCGTGTTCGCATTCAGCCTGCTGATTCTCTACCACGTCGCCATGTTCTACGTCGCGGACTGGGGCTGGCACGTCAAGTCCAGTTACCAGGCCGAGTGGTTGCAGTTCCCGATGCTGTTCGTTAACCAGTGGCGCATGTCATTGTTGTTCATCATCTCCGGGCTTGCCGTCAGCTTCGTCTGGCAGCGCTACACCCCCGGTCGATTCGCCTTACGCCGGCTATACCGCCTGCTTCTGCCGCTGTTATTCGGCATGGCATTCATCGTGGCGCCGCAGTGCTACTACGAGGCGCTTGGAAAAGGCCTGATCGAGCCGGGATTCGGCCGCTTCATGGTGCAGTACCTGACATTCCAGGATTTTCCCGGTGACGCGTGGGGCGGCGAAGAGATCATCGTCTGGACCTGGAATCACCTCTGGTACCTGGCCTATGTACTTTTTTACTCGCTATTGTTGATTCCACTGGCGATCCTGCTGGACGGGCCCCTGAAGCGTGTGCGCAGTGGTTTCGCGGCGTTACGGGGCATCTTTCTCATCGCCGTGCCCGTCGCGGTGCTCATGATCTATGGCGCGTTCGTTTACCCGAAGTTCCCTTACATCAGCCACGCGTTCCTCGACGACTGGTATGCGCACGCGATGTACGGCACGTTCTTCCTGTTCGGTTACCTGATTGGTCGCGACGAGGGCTTCTGGTCTGAACTCGACCGGATGCGCGTGATTACGTCGATAGCGGCTTTGGTCTTCTTTGGGCTGTTCATGACTCGCGAGCAGTTGCTGCCGCAAGACTCGTTTGCACTTGCCAACGAAGTACAAATGCTGATCATCTACTGCAACCGATGGCTCTGGATCGTCACGATCTTTGGTTGGGGGCACCATTTTCTCAATCACCCAAGTCGACGGTTGTCGTACGCGACCCAGGCCGTGTACCCGTGGTACATCCTTCACCAGACAATCATCATCGTAATTGGCGTAAACCTGGCGAAGTTCTCGCTAGGCCCGGTCATTGAACCTGTGCTGGTTCTCGGTGGAACAATCGTGGGCTGCTACGTCCTGAACGAGTTCGTCATTCGTCGGGTCCGGGTGCTACAGCCATTTTTTGGTGTATCGATTGGTCGCTAGTCGCGCCTCTGGAATACTACGTCAAATTTTTCATTGCCCGTGAACGCATTGTTGAGCGCTACGACGACGGTGCGCTCCGTCCACTGGGCGTTCTCGATGCCGCCCAGATCAAGTGGGTCGAGGTCCATTGCGGCGATGTAGGCCGCGACCCTGTCGCGTGCCGCTGCATCATTACCTGCGATGGGCACGACCGGCGGTGTGCTGGCGGCGTCCGGATCCATCATTTGCTGCCACGAGATCGTATTGAAGGCCTTGACGACAAACGCGTCCGGGTGCAGTGCCTGTACGATCTCGCCAAGCGAGGTTTCAACGCCGTAGCTGACGACGGGCGGATTGCCTTCGAATATGAGCGGATTGGTTGCATCGATAATGAGCTTGCCGGACAGATCGCCAAGTCCCTTTGCCACGGTCTCGGTGACCATGCCGGGCACGGCCAGTACGATAACGTCGGCTTTTGCCGCGGCATCGGCGGGCAGCATCGCCCCTGCCGCGGATGCCTTGGCGACCACGTCCTGCGTCTTCTCGGACTCCGGACTACGCGATCCGTAGATAACTTCATTGCCCAAGCCGCCGAACTCGCTGCCGAGCGCCATGCCAACGTTACCGGTGCCGATAACGGCAACGGTCTCCGCCTGAGCGACACTCGCGAGTAGCAACGCGACTGCGAAAAATAAGCGACGAAACATTACTGGCTACCCCCGCGCCGCAGCGCACCGCCGTCGAGGATCATCTCGAAGCCCTGCATATTGGCAGGAATTACAACCACACTTCCGTCGTTGTCCGCAAACCTGAGCAGGGCTGTATTGACCTCGTGCTGCAGGTACTCGGCCGTCAGGCTGCTGTTGATAATGTTGTTGGCTTCGGCGATACCCTTGGCACGCTCGATCTCGATCTCGGCATCTTTCTTCGCGATCTCGACCTGTACCTGTTTCGCCTCGAGACGTTTCTCTGCTTCAACGGCTTCGCGAATCGCAGCCTCGATACTCGGATCGGTGTTCAGTGCTCGTACCACGACGCGAGTGATAATCAGATCGCCGGGGTCTGTTTTCTCAAGGCGCCCCTGCAACTCCTCTTGTACGGCGGACTGCAGAATCTCTCGTTGTTTGTGCAATTGCAGGCTGTCGATTCTTGCAACCTGCTCATAGATCGCGGACCGTGCCTCGCGGTACATCAAACCGTAGGCCGGCATATAGACGCCATCCGCGCCACGTGCCGCTGCGGAAGCGTACTTGACGAAAAGCTCGGATATCCGGTTGTTCGGGACACGATAGAACACAGAAACGTCGAGGTCCTTCAGCGACAGGTTGTCGGCAGCCTTCGGCGTAAGGTCGTTGATGTCGATTGCGATTTCTTTCGCACTGAACTCAAGCGAGTTGGTCAGGAACGGCATCTTGAAATTCAGACCCTGCCCCTGTTCTTCATGATTGACTTTGCCCAACGTGCGTTCGACAGCAACGTTGCCGGTTTCGACTGTGTACGCGCTCATAAAGATGATGACGCCAATAAGAATGGCCGCGACGATCGCTTTGATCTGCATAGTATTTTTCACCCTGATACGTCTCATATGTCGTCCTAGAATAAGGTAGGATACCGGCCATGTCACTGTTCGCCGAACTCAAGCGCCGCAACGTTTTTCGTGTGGGCATTGCCTACATCGTGCTTGCGTGGTTGCTATTGCAGGTTGGTGACACGTTAGCTCCGGCGCTGCACCTTCCCGAGTGGGTGAACTCGGCGCTCGCGTTCTTCCTGATTCTCGGCTTCCCGATGGCGATCTTTTTTGCGTGGGCATTCGAGATGACGCCGGAAGGCCTGAAGCTCGAGAAGAACGTCAATCGCGAAGCATCAATTACGCCTACGACAGGTCGCAAGCTCGACCGCACGATTATCGTCATGCTCGCCGTCGCGTTGGGCTACTTCGTGTGGCAGTCACAAAAGACGCCGACCGTCGACGAGGTCGTCGAGACGGTAGCCGGGCAGGAATCGATCGCCGTGCTGCCCTTCGAGAACATGAGTTCCGATGAAGAGCAGGAGTATTTCTCGGATGGCCTTACAGAAGAACTGCTCAACCTGCTCGCGAAGATTCCCGAACTAAAAGTCACGTCCCGCACGTCGGCGTTCTTCTACAAGGGCAAGGACATCAAGCTTTCGGATATTGGCCGCGAACTCGACGTCGACCATATCCTGGAGGGCAGTGTTCGCAAGTCAGGCAATAAGATCCGCATCACGGCGCAGCTGATCGAAGTCGATACGGACGCGCACTTATGGTCCGAAACCTGGGATCGTGATCTCGACGACGTCTTCGTTATCCAGGACGAGATCGCCGAAGCTGTCGTCGACGAACTCAAGGTGCAGTTATTTGGCGAGTTGCCGCATGCAGTCAAGGCCGATGGGGAGGCATACTCATTGTTCCTCCGGGCACGCCACACGATCAATCAGCGTACGCATGAGTCGTTGCTGCTCGGAGAAGAACTGGTTCAACAGGCCATTGATCTGGATTCGGACTACGCGCCCGCATGGGTGCTCAAAGCCTACATCCATTCGCAACAAGCGGATGTCGGCGCGCGCCTGCCGCCGGACGCATTGCCGCTGGCGCGCGCGGCTGTCGACAAGGCGCTGGAACTCGACCCGAATAATGCCGCAGCCTATGCAGTATCCGGCGATCTCAAGGTGTCGTTTGAACGGGACTATGAAGGTGCGAGGGACGCGATTGCGCGGGCGTTGGAACTCGACCCGTACGATATCGATACGCTTTACCAAGCGGGCGTGTTCTACGGTTTGGTAGGAAATTTTGAGGAAGGGCTGCGCCTGGCGGAGCTGACTCACGAACGTGATCCGCTGCACATGCCTAACCATGCAACATTGGGCTACCTTTACGCGATCCTCGGTCGTCTCGACGACGCGAAAAAGATTATCAGGAAGCGAATCGAAATCGCGCCCGGGTCATTTGGTAGCTACGCGTATCTCGGCAATTGCTACCTGTTTGAAGGAAGTTACGAGGAAGCACTGAAATACTACGAGCAGGAGCGGCTCGACGGATTCAAGGATGCGGGGCTGGCCGTGACGCACTTCCATCTGGGTAACCTGGAAGCGTCCGATGCAGCGCTTGCCAGGCTGAAAGCCCAGCAGGATCAGGGCTGGGACTGGCAGGTTGTGCAGGTGCATGCCGCAAGAGGGGAGCTTGACGAGGCCTTTGCAGCGATGGACCTCGCTTTTGAGAACCGGGACTCGGGTCTTGGGCTCATTCTCGGCGACAGGCACATCGAAAACCTGCGCAGCGACCCGCGTTACGAAGCGATGGTCGAGAAGATGGGTATCCGCCTGACCACTGATTAGTTTTCACTCTCAGCAGGTACCCACACAGGAAAGTGACACCGGCGTACAATGTCGGCTACGCAGGTGTTGGAACCCTTATGAAAAGGCGCTTGTTCTCGAAACTATCCGGATTGTCGGCCGAGCTGGTGCGTCGCAAGGTCTACCCGGTCGTCGTTACCTACGCCGTTGTCTCATGGGTCCTCTTGCAAATAGGGGAGGTCACGTTCGGTCCGCTGGGCTTACCTGACTGGGTCATGACGACACTCGTGGTCGTGGTGATCGCTGGGTTCCCGGTAGCCATTATCCTGGCCTGGATGTTCGATATTGCCCCAACGGGCATTCGGCGGGACAAGTTGGCCGCAGTCAGCGACAAGCCCGACGGCCCACCATCGGTTGCGGTGCTGCCTTTTGCCGATATGAGTCCCGACCAGGATCAGGGCTATTTCTGCGAGGGAATCGCGGAGGCAGTACTCAATGCACTTGCGCAGATCGAAGCATTGCGCGTGGTGTCCCGAACATCGTCATTTCGATACGGGAGTTCGAGCGAGGATGTCCGCGCATTGGGTCAGGCATTGGGCGCCAGCGCGGTTCTGGAAGGCAGCGTTCGCAAGGACAATGACCAGCTCCGCGTCACGGCGCAGCTGATCAACGTTGCTGATGGTTTCCATCTGTGGTCCAAGACCTTTGATCGTCAATTGAAGGACGTCTTCGCGATTCAGGATGAAATCGCGACGAGCATTGGCGAATCTCTACTGGATACGCTCGTGCCGGTAACGGTGACAACCTGCTGCGATGTGACAGCCTACGAGTTCTACTTGCGCGGACGTCAGTTTCTGCATCGTTTTCGCAAGGTCGATCTCGAGCACGCGCGGCAGATGTTCCGTAACTCAATTGACCGCGATCCCGAGTTCGCTTCGGCGTGGGCCGGGTATGCCGACACATACTCACTTCAGATTATGTATGCGGACTCCGACCCGTCGTTCCGTGACTTGGCAAGCGAGGCAAGTGCAAAGGCACTAGCACTTGATCCTCAATCCGCGGAGGCTCATGCGTCTGCCGGCCTCGCGCATCTTGTTCGCGAAGAATTCGCCGATGCGGAACGAGAGCTCAACAAGGCAATCGTGTTGAAACCAACGCTGTTTGAGCCCTACTACTATTTCGCGCGCACACGGTTTCATCAAGGGGATATGGATGCGGCTGCGGATTGGTTTGCAATGGCGGCCGAGGTTAATCCGGATGATTACCAGTCAAGGTTGCTACGCGTTCAGATTCTGCGAGGGCAAGGTCGGGTTGACGATGCCAAAGCCGAGGCCCGCGATGCGGTCGAGGTCGTCGAGAACCATCTCCAGTGGCATCCGGATGACGTACGGGCGTTGCACCTAGGTGCCGGGTCGTTGATTCTGCTTGGTGAGGTAGAGCGGGCCGACAGATGGCTGCAACGTGCTCTCCAGGTAGACCCTGATGATCCGATCGTGCTTTATAACGTCGCCTGCAACTACGCGACCATGGGCAGGGTCGAGGGCGCCCTCGATTACCTCGAGCACGTTGTAGAGCACGGTACCGTAAGTCCGGACTGGATGAGAAACGATAGTGACCTCGAGAGTCTGCACGGTCACCCGCGCTATGACGCCCTGTTGGCACGGTTCTCAGATTAGTGGGAAATAGCTGGTAATTGGGCCGGGTTCTGTTACAGTCCGCCCCGTCCTGGCGCACCTCGGTCTGCGCCACTCACTCCAGCCCAGCAATTCTGCGGGCCTGGAGTCACTACTAAATTCCAGCCTGGACCGAACCGCACGCCTGCATTCTATGAACCAGGCACGTCGGATCAGGCGACCCGGAGAACAATCAATGTTATTTAACGAACTCGGCCTTTCGGCCGATCTGCTGCGTGCTGTCAAAGAGCAGGGCTATGAAACGCCGACGCCAATCCAGCGCGAAGCCATCCCCCATATTCTCGAAGGCCACGATATTCTTGCCGGCGCCCAGACGGGCACGGGCAAGACGGCAGGTTTCACCCTGCCGATGCTGGAGATCCTTGGAGACCCACCGTCAGGTCCGCGTCGTGTACGTGCATTGATCCTGACACCAACACGCGAATTAGCCGCACAGGTTAATGAAAGCGTGCACACCTAC
>Ga0209456_10000514_pt1 | contig 20670 bp, 16 predicted proteins | sample COG_11_FD_184755 | JGI IMG/M metagenome (GOLD analysis project Ga0209456, IMG submission 184755) | Pelagic marine sediment microbial communities from the LTER site Helgoland, North Sea, for post-phytoplankton bloom and carbon turnover... | ecosystem: Environmental > Aquatic > Marine > Neritic...
GACTTCATCCCTCTTTCCCAACTCCCACTGGAGTCGACCTGGGGAGCCATGCTGAAAGCATCCGAACGAGATCTCGCGCGAGAAGTCGGCGTGTCGAATTTCAGCAAGGGGATGATCGAGAAGGTGAGCGACGCGACAGGCCAGACGCCTGCGGTCAACCAGGTCGAGTTGCATCCCTACCTGCAGCAGGACGCGCTGCTCGCCGCTTGCAAAGAGCTCGGCGTCGTGGTCACGGCGTACTCCCCCCTAGGCTCGCCTGACTCGGCCGCCATGATGGGCCGTCACGACGAAGTCCTGCTCACCGCGCATCCGACCGTCTGCCAGATCGCGGAGGCACATGAGGCTACGCCCGGTCAGGTCTTGATCGCCTGGGCGCTGGCTCGGGGTACGAGCGTGATTCCCAAGTCGGTCAATCCTCGACGAATCGCGGAGAACTGGGTTGCGCGCGATCTCGGATTGACGGCCGCCGACATGACCGCAATCGCCGCGCTCGATCGGCATCATCGAAAGGTTGACGGCAGTTTCTGGTTCCTCGGCGAAACCTATTCGCCAAAGACGCTTTGGGAAGAGTGAGTCGGTTGAGCGTGCCGCTAATACAGCAGCTCCACCCAGCGTCCACCGGCGCTGAGCTCGGCTCTGCGGCGCGCCCACTTCTTCTCGGAGCCGGCGATCTGACTGAAGGCCTTGTCGAGCTCGTCCCGCATCTTTTCGAGTCCGGCTACATAGACGTAGGTGTTGGGCTGCCCGAGTAGGCTCCAAAGTTTTTCGCTGCGCGGGCCGAGCGCGCCTTCCCAATCGATGGGAGCGGACCAGCTCGGCCGTGGGCTCAGCGCCTTGAACGCCTGAAAGGTGTCGACGTCGTAATACTGGGAGAAATCGTCCCGCTCGTCGTTCATGTAGAGAAGCTCGAGCCCGCTTCGGGCCCCGTAAAAGAGTGTGACGGTGCCCCGCCAGTCCGGGACGTTCTTGTAGAGGTGTTTCACGAACGCCCGGAACGGTGCGATACCCGTGCCGCTTCCAATCAGGATCAGATTTGCGTCCATCTCCTCGGGCACTTCGAACGCGAGGCCGTAGGGACCTGCCATGGTGATGGTGTCGCCCGCGACCAAGTCGCACAGATAGTTCGAGGAGACACCCGGGTACTGCTCACCGCTGTAGGGGTCGACGTAGCTCACACGGCGGACGGCGATTTTGATCCGGGGAAGCCCGCTGCCTCCGCGCTCCGGCAGGTCGGCCACGCTATAGAGACGAAAGTGGTGCTCCTGCCCGAACTCCTTGGAGCCAGGCGAGATCACACCGACGCTTTGTCCGAGCTGGAGCGCGAAGTCGGGCCGCTGAAGATCCAAGGTGAGCTCTCGAACCTCGACGTCGGATGCCTCCGGCGTGATCCTCTCGCTCCGGACCACCGTAGCCTCGAACCGATGCTCGGTATCGTAGTCGTCAAGATGGGTAACCGCACTGTTCATGGCATCTCCTCCTGGGCCTTGCAGGCTCCGCTCTCGGGCCTTCGATGGCAAGCTTCTAAATCGTTACATCCGTGGCATCCCGTGCGGCCGGCCAGCGCATCGGGGTCCGTTCCGAAATCGAAAAACGACCTCCGCCAGGCTCGCTGCACGCCCACCCAGGCCGTGGACAAAAGCAGGATGGCTCCGATGCCGATCAGGTAGTGGTAAATCACGAGCTCTAGCCTCCCAACCCGCCAAAACCCATGAATGTCACCGAAAGCAGCCCGGCGATCATCAGAGCCATGGCGGTCCCCTTGGTCACGTCCGGCACCTCGGCCAGCTCGAGCTTCTCGCGCAGACCGGCCATGAGCACGAGGGCCAGCGTGAACCCCGCCCCGGCGCCGAGGGCGTACACGATGCACTGGACGAAGTTGTAACCCTTGTTGGTTTGAAAGAGCGCCAAGCCCAAAATGGCGCAGTTGGTGGTAATCAGCGGTAGGAAGATACCCAGCGACCGGAAAAGTGCCGGGCTGACCTTCTTGATGAACATCTCCACCAATTGCACGGTCGAGGCAATGACGGCGATGAACGCGATGAGCTTGAGATAGGGCGCGTCGATGGCTACGAGCAATGCCTGGATCCCGAACGCGCAGATCGAGCTGACGAGCATGACGAACGTCACCGCCCCGCCCATGCGGGAGGCGGTCTCGAGCTTCGACGACACGCCGAGGAACGGACAGATCCCGAGGAAGTACGCCAAGACGAAGTTGTTGACCAGGCTGGCGTTGATGAAGATCGTCCACAGAGAGTCGTCGACCATCACGCGACCTCCTTCCGGAGGCCAAGCGTGGCCGTCGCTTCTTTTTTGGCCTTGCGCTGCTTGAGCCAGTTGAAGAGCAGCAACCAGCCGGCCAGGGTGAAGAAGCCGCCGCTCGGCAGGATCATGACGACCCAATTCTGAAACGAATCATGGAACAAGGGAGCTCCGAACAACGATCCGTTGCCTAGAATCTCTCGAACCGCCCCCAGACAAAAGAGCGCAAACGCGAACCCTATACCCATGCCGAGGCCATCCATCGTCGACCGGGCCACCGTGTTCTTGGAGGCAAACGCTTCGGCTCGCCCCAGGATCAGGCAGTTCACCACGATGAGCGAGATGAACGCGCCCAGCGCCTTGTAGAGGTCGAGGCTGACGGCTTGGATGACGTAGTCGACGACCGTCACGAACGTAGCGATGATCAAGATGTACGTGGCGATGCGAACCTGCTTGGGGATGAAGCTGCGCAGCGACGAAACCACGATGTTGGACATGATCAGCACGAACGCCGTGGCCAAGCCCATCGCGAGCGCGTTCATTGCCGTGTTCGAAACCGCGAGCACCGGGCACATGCCCAGCACCTGGACGAAGACGGGATTCTCGTTCCAAAGGCCCTTGATGAACTCGTCGGTGCTGCTTTTGGAAGGAGCCATCTCTCACTCTTCTCCTTGGAAGTCGCTCAAGTTGCGCCGGATTCGAGGCACCCAGTACTGCGCGCTCCGGTCCAGCAGGTTGGCGATGGCCACCGACGAGATCGTAGCTCCAGTAATACCGTCGACTTCCCAGGCCTTGGTCTTCTCCCCGTGCTTGACCGGCACGACCGAGTTGGCCAATGCCGAACCGTCTCCTCGAACAGAGACGTCGAGGCGCTTGAAGTTTTCGAGAAAGTCCGCGTCGGTTTCGATCTTGTCTCCGAGCCCCGGCGTCTCCTTGCTTTCGAGGACCTGAATTCCGATGATCGCCTGCTCCGTGAACGAATAGCCGTAGATGAGTGCGATGACGTCTTGGTAGCCCATGCCCTGGGCTTCCACCGCGAGGCCGACTAGCTGCTGCGCGTCGTCGTAACCTGCATAGACGAGCTGCTCGCCGACACCGTCGCCTTCGAGGAGCTTGAAGCCGTCGGCCTCGTCTAAGTAATAGCTGGTGCTCGTGCTCGCGTTCGGGAGGACGTGAAAGATGGCCTCTTGCAAGGCCTCGGCCTTGTTGCGCTCGATGACAGGAAGCGTCACTTGGAACACGCTGACGATGAGCAGGCCACAAAACACACCGACGCCGACCATGGCGCGGTACATGTGCCAGATGCTCGGCGGGGCAGGGGCGCTGGCCAGCTCGCTGTGACTCACGTCGCTGCCTCCTTGCCTTTGGCGCCGTAGACCGTCGGCCGAGTCCAGCGATCGAGGTGTGGGGTGACCGCGTTTCCGAGAAGGATGGCGTACATGACGCCTTCGGGCAGGCCGCCCCAGGTACGAATCACGATCGTGACCACAGCGATGAGCGCGCCGTAAAGGTAGCAGCCCCGCGAAGTCATCGGCGAGCCGACCATGTCGGTGGCCATGAACATCGCACCGAGCATCAAGCCACCGGAGAAGAGCATGAAGACCGGTGAGGCGTAGCGCGTCGGGTCCACGAGGTGCAGCGCGCCGCTAAACACGAGCACCGCTGCGAAGATCGACGCAGGGATGCGCCAGTTCATCATGTTGCGGGCGATGAGATAGAGGCCGCCGAGTAGGATGAGCACACTAGAGGTTTCGCCTGCCGATCCGCTGATGAAGCCCATGGCCAGATCGCTGGTCGCGGTCGCCTCGCGGCTGAACTTCCAGAGCGCAAGCGGTGTAGCGCTCGTGATCGCGTCGTACTCCGGTGCGGTGAAAGGCAGCGTCAGCGTGGACAAGGGCAAGGACGAGAAACGCCCCACGCCGAAACCTGGGATCCAACTGGTCATCGCGACGGGAAATGCGGCCTGAAGCACGGCCCTGCCCACCAGAGCGGGGTTGAACGTGTTGTACCCGAGGCCGCCGAACAGCGCTTTGCCCAACGCGACGCAAATCACGCCGCCCGCCGCCACCATCCAGAGCGGCAGGCTCGGGGGAAGGGTGAGGCCGTAGAGAAGGCCGGTGATGGTCACCGACCAATCTCCAATCGTGGAGGGCTTGCCCGCCGCACGGCAGATCAGGTGCTCGGTGAGGACGCAAGATGCGAGAGCCACCGAAAGGGTAAGCAGCCCCGCAAGCCCAAACGCGAACACGGCAAACCCCGTGACCGGCAGCAAGGCCAGCACGACGTTGAACATGATGGTGTCCACGCTGTAGCCGCTGAGGATGTGCGGCGAGGTGCGAATCTCGAGGGTCTTGCCGCCGTTCGCCATCAGGCCGCCCCCGCTTTGGATTTGCGCACCGCTGCCTTGGACGCGCGGAACCGTTGCACCAGTGGGATGTGCGAGGGGCAGACGAACGAGCAAGATCCGCACTCGAAGCAGTCCATGAGATTGTGTTCGTCCGCCATGGTCGAGAACTGCTCGGTCGCAGCCAACTTCCCGAGCAAAGCGGGATCGAGAAAGATCGGGCAGGCGTCGACGCAGTAGCCGCATCGGATGCAGGGGTAGACCGGGCTATGCGTCCGCTCCGCCGCCGTGTCGGTGAAGGCGGTGACGCCGGACGTACCCTTCGTAATCGAGATCTCCAGACTTGGCGCAGCTGCGCCCATCATCGGACCACCGAGAAAGACGCGGTTCACGTCGTCCGCGACGCCTACGTGCTCGAGCAGGAAGCGCAAAGGTGTGCCGATGGGAATCCGGTAGTTTCCCTTTCGCTTTACCGCGGGCCCGGTCACCGTGATGACCCGTTCCTGAATGCCTCGACCTCGAGGCAAGAGCTGGCCGATCTGCGCCGTGGTGGCGACGTTGCAGCAGAGCGCATGGATATCCAAGGGCAGCCCCCGTGAGGGCACCTCCCGGCCAAGCAATGCAGAGAACAACATCTTCTCCGCCCCCTGAGGGTACTTCACCTGAAGCACCTCCACCGACCCGTCCACATCGCTCGGGAACGTCTCGCGCAGCTGCTCAGCGGCGTCCGGTTTGTTGGCCTCGACGGCGATGATGACCTTCTCCGCCCCGGTGACTTTGAGCAGGTAGCGAATTCCTAAGAAGATGTCGCGACTCTCTTCCAGCATCACCCGGTGATCCGTGGTTAGAAACGGCTCGCACTCCACCCCATTGATGATCAAGGTGTCGACGAACTTGCCCTCGGGGATCTTGAGCTTGACGTGCGTCGGGAACGCCGCGCCCCCGAGGCCGACTACGCCTGCATCTTGAATCGCCGCGATGATCTCGTCGGGCGTGGCCTCGAGTGGGCAAGGCGTCCCGTCCTCGATCTCCTGTGTGGAACCCGGAAACGGCTCCAGGTACACCGCCGGCACCATCCGGCCGCTGATGCTCGGCGCCAGCGCGATCCGGCGCACGAGACCGGAAGCCGGTGCGTGCATCGAGACCGACATGAAACCGTCGGGGCGCGCGATCCGCTGCCCTCGTTGAACTTCCTGCCCCTCTTCGACCACAGGGATCGAGGGCGCCCCCATGTGCTGGACCAGCGGAACGATGAGGAGCGGCGCGAAGGGAAACTGACGAATCGCCAGGCCACTCGTCTCGTCCTTCGACTCCGGCGGGTGCACTCCGTGCCGGAACGTTTTGAGCCCCAGAAGTCTCATCGGTCGCATGCCAGCTCGTGCCTCAGTTGTACTTCTCGCCGCGCTTGATCCACTTCTCGATGCCCTTTTCGCTTCGGTTCCTGGGCAAGCCGGGGTGGATGACCCGGGCGGTGCATCGCTCCGCGGCCTTCACCAGATCCTTGTAGGGACCCGCCTCGGCGTTCTTGATCACGGCTTTCTTGTCCGCGTTGTATTCGAAGATCTTGGAGTTGAGCTGGGTGCACTCGTCGCAGGCCGTGCACTCGGCGGTCTCGATCCAAGGCGCGAGGTAGTCGCCGCTGGCCCCCGCTGCCGGTGCACCTGCGGCCCCGGTGCCAGCCGTGGACGGCGCCATTGGCGCGCCGGCCGACGCGAGCGCGGCCAGTCCCTCGCCGGACCCAGCAGCGATCTGCATGAGCCCGGACATGATCTTGCCCACCACGTCCTGGCGCACGTCTTCGACGAGAGAATCCGTCGAGGGCCGATCCTCGCCGGCTAGCGAACGGAGCATGGTCCAGAAATCCTGCCGGTCTTCGCAGGACTCCACGATGGGCTGAGCGACCAGCAGTCGCATGAGCTGTTCTTTCTTGTCCACCATCCAGACGTAGGGGAACACGCCCTCGCGGTCGTCCTCGTCCAGTTCCAAGAACTCGGCCAGGGGCATCATGTTCTCGTTCCAGGTGTCACGCGGCGCCACTCGGAACTGCTTGCGAAATCGTGCCTCGGTGACGGCGAAGTCTGCAAAGGTCAGCGGCAGCTCCATCTCCTTTTCGACACCGTCTTCTTGGTACTTGATCGTGTAGCTCGGCCAGGCTCGATCGATCTGCGGATTACCCTCCAGATCAAAACACTCCTCAAGTGTCTTGCCCGCGTCGGGGTTGTACCGGAAGAGGGGATACGCTCGCGATTCGACCGCCAGCTTCGACTGAGCCGCACTCATGTCATCGCCGATGCCGTGCTCCGGCTGACAGGTGCTGTAGATGTTGAAGAGCGCAGGCCGGCGGGCCTTCAAGCCCTGGATGAAGCCTTCGATCATGTGATTCGGATGCGAAATGGTGCTCTGCATCACGTACGTGGTCCGGTGCGCCATGCCGATGAGGCCGATCTCCTTGCGAGGCTCCTGCTTGCCCTGGATGGCTTTTCCGAACTGCGCCATGTCCGAAACCTGGCCGATGAACCCGGAGGTGCAGGCCTGGCCGCCGGTGTTGGAATAGACCTGGGTGTCCACCACCACAACCTTGATCGGCGTGCCCGACGCCATGACGCGGGAGAGGTTCTGAAAGCCGATGTCGTACATCGCGCCGTCGCCGCCCACCGCGACCACCGGTGGGCAGAGCTCCCACTCCTCATCGGAGAACTGGCGCCAATTGAAATAGGTGAGGAAATCGTCGTGCTCGGCGGGCTTGTACTTGTCCTCCAGCTCGAGCTCGACGGTACGGATCGCTCTGAAGCCTTCCGCCATTTTGGCCATGTGCCCTTCGAAGATGCCCATCGCCATCGACGGGGAGTCTTGGAAGAGGTGATTGGCCCAGGGGAACGGATACGGGTTGAACGGGTAGGTGCTGCCCCAAACCGAAGTGCACCCAGTGCTGTTGATCATCCCCATGCTCGTTCGGCCCCGGCCCGTGGTGCCCTCGACATACTTCCACTTGAGGTCTTCGAGCTTCGCCACCAGCTTGGTCATCCGCCGGAGCCAGTCCTGGTCGATGGGATGACTGCCCTCCATCGTTTCCATACGTGCCGCAATGCCCGCGAGCGTGACGTCGTGATCGCCGATGTCATCGACCACCTTGGCCATGACGTCCGGGTCACTCACGTTGATCTCCCCGGCGAGCCGGAGCTGGATGTGCTTCTTGAGTCGGCCGATGAGCTCGGTGACGTGGTCGAGGTGTTTGGCAATCCGCGGCTGCATCAGCGCTTCCACCGTGGCGGTAAAGAGGTGAAGCGAGGTCTTCTCCGAGCAACCGAGGCACGCACCGTCACCACTGGTGAACGGCAAGTAGTTCGACTTGTCCAAGAGGATCGTTTCGAGCGAGCCAATACCTTCTTCCAAATCATCCACTCGGATGTATTTTTTCGGAGTGCTCGGAAGGTCGCTCCAGAGGTCCCAGTTGTCGCGGAGGTGTTGCACCGACTCCGCCGTCTGCTTGATCGGGCGCAGCGCGTCGTCGTCGCAGACCTCCACGCACTCCATGCAGCCCTTGCACGTGTAGGGGTTCACGGTGATCGAGAGAAGGCCGCCACTGCCAGGCTGGTCCTTTTCCGGGAGCGTGTAGTGAGGTCGCGTCAACGCAAACTGGAATCCGTTTAGCTCTTCCTTGAAGAGGTCGAGCTCCCTTTGGAGCTTTTGCTTCTCGCTGCCTTCGAGCTCGCTCTGCGCGACGGTCTGCGCCATGGCCTGGTCCATCAGGTCCGCGACCGAGTCGGTCTCCTCGGACACCTTGAATAGGCTGTGCAGATTGCGCTCCATGATCTTGGTGGCTTTCGGCAGGTGTTCGATCTGCGCGCCATGGCCGTTCTTGCGCACCCGGTTCACCACGGTGTCGAACACCTGGCCCACTTCGTTGACCAGCCCAGGAATCGCCGTGTCGGGGCAAACGGTGTAACAGCTGCCGCAGGCGGTGCAGTTCTCGGGCACCCACTCGGGATGATCGAAACGAATTCCAGTCATGTCCCGGAACAGCGCCGTGGAGGGCGGCATGACGCCGAGCCCGATGAACGGATCGGTGAGGTTGTCGTTGCCCATGCCGCGTGCGTAAAAGCTGCCCGTCTGCTCCCAAAAGCGGTGGATGTCGCTCATGGGCGCCTTGCTCTGGGGAAGCGGTTTCACCATCATCGGGAGCTTCCGCTTGCCGTCGGTCGCCTTGCTGCCGGCTTCGGTGATCGGGCCGGGGACCAGCTCGCGGATCTCCTCGAAACCGCGCTTCACCACTCGCACGTTGTCTTCGACGACCCTGCGTCCCTTGGAGCCAAACTTCTCCTGAAGCTGGTCGTGAATGGCGTCGAGGAGCTTCTCCTCGGTGAAACCCGCTTGCGCCATCACCGGCGAGGCGGCAAAGAACGCACCTTGGAACGCGATGCCCTGCATGCGGAGCTGGAGCTCGGGGTCGGTCGCCTCGTCGCGGGCGATCTGGAACGCGTCCAAGTAGTAGACCTTGATCTTCTTGTCGATGATGATCTTTTGGTACGTCGGCGAAATGCTCTCCCAGAGCTCTTCAGGCGAAACCTTGTCACTCTGGATGATGAAGACGCCGCCCTCTTTCAGGCCGGCTAGCGCGTTGGTGTGCCCGAAGACGTTCGGGTCGGGCGACAGCACGACGTCGACGTAGAAGTACTCGCAGTTGATCTTGATCGGCTCCGGCGCCGCCGACAGATAATAAGTCGTCGGCTGGCCCTTTTTCTCCGAGCCGTACTTGGGGTTGGCCTTCATGTGGTAGCCCAAGAGGTCGAACAGCGTCATCGCCAGGTTCTTGCCCGTCGTGATCGCGCCCCAGCCGCCGATCGAGTGAAACCGAACGGTGATGCTGTCCTTGGGCATCAAGTTGGGGTTTTCGGAGCCCCGAACCGCGAGCTCCTTGACGTCGGGATACGCCTCTTGGATGGTCTGCTGATACATCTCCTGCTTCGGCGTGATCGCCTCGTCCCGCAGGAAATCGATCGAGAGATAGAACAGCTTTTTCTTCGCCCCGTTGTCGAGCATGTTCTCGACTGCGCCGACGATGCCCTCGGGCTGCAGGTCGCGGCTGCCCATGCCGAAGGAGCCGGAGTAGAGCGCCGGCGCGTCGTTCAGGGACTTGTACGTGGCCAGCTCAGGGTAGGCGGGATGCTTCGGGTCTTTCCCGTTTTCGAGGCACTTGCTGATCGTCGCGCGGATCTCTCGCATCAGAGGCAAGTCGACCGCCAGCGGCTGATCGAGCCGCTCCAGCACCGCAATACCCTTCTTGCCCTGGACGATCTGCCCGACGAGATCACTCGGGAACGGACGGAACATCAGCATGTCGACCACGCCGATCTTGAGCCCTCGGGATTCGCGGAGGTAGTCCACGACGGCTTCGGCAGAGGGGATCATGCTTCCCTGCCCGACGATCAAGTAGTCGGCGTCATCGGCCCGGTACGTCATCACGCGGCTGTAATGACGACCCGTGAGCGCGTAGAATTCCTCGAGCGCTTGTTCGCTCAGAGCCTGAATGTGATCGAAGAAGAACGGCCGCTGGGCGGCCACGCTCTGCATGTACGAATCTTGGTTTTCGACCAGGCCGGACATGACCGGGTTGTCCACGTCCCAAAGGAGCGGGATGCGCCGACGGGTCTCGCCGTAGATGATCTTCTGCGCCGGCGTGGGCGTCTCGATGATGTCGTCGGGTTGACCCAAGTACTCGGCGATGAGCTCCCGCTCCGGCACCATCAGCGACTCGATGAGATGCGTCGTCAGGAAACCATCCTGAGCGATGATCCCGGGCGTGAGGGACAACTCGGCAATCCTGTGGGAGATGATGTTCAAGTCCGCCGCAGACTGTGCGTCCTTGGCGAACATCTGGAAGAAGCCCGTGTCGTCGACGCAGTGATAGTCGTCGTGCCCGGCGTGCACGTTGAGGGTCGACTTGGTCATCGCCCGTGCGCCGACGTTCAACACGTAAGTCAGCCTCTTGCCCACCGCCGCGTAGAGCGACTCGTGCATGTACGCGATGCCCTGGCCGGATGAAAAGTTCGCCGAACGCATGCCGGTCATCGACATGCCGGCGGTGACCGCGGCCGCCGCATGCTCGCCTTCGGGCTCGATGAAGATCAGAGGGCGCCCCGAAACGTTGATGTGCCCGCGGGCGGCGGCTTCGGCCCAGTACTCGCCCATCTGAGTCGAGGGCGTGATCGGGTACGCGCCCGCAGCATCGCTCGACTCGCGCTCACACATGATCACGGCGCTGTTGCCGTCTAGCGCGGCGCGGGAACCGGGGTATTTGAACTCACCGTTCCCGTCTTTCCCTTGGCCCTTGTTCTTTTTACCGAAGCGTAGCGCGGACATCGAAACCACCTGTCGGGCTTTGGCCCTTGGTTCTAAGTTGGGGCGTCGCGGAGCGTGCCCTTTCGAATGATTTTCTTGGCTGCCGGCCCCTTCAGCGGCCCGGCCTTGGGGTCGATCCAGACGATAGCCCCAGTCGGGCATCGTTCAATGGGAGTCTTCGTTTTGTGAGACCTGCTGTAGTCCACCACCGGAAGGCTCAGCTTCATGCTGATGAGGCCTCTGGGCGCGTCCATCTCGCAACGGGCGCAGCCGGTGCACGCGACCTCGCAGTCCTCGAGAATCTCATCGCCGGCCTCCTGGGAGCTGCAGGCGACCCAGAGCCGATGGCTTTCTTTGTGCAGGGAGAACAAGTCCTTGGGGCAGACCTCGACGCAGTCGCCGCAGGCGGTGCACAGCGCCTCGTCCACCACCGGGAGCTTGTGCGCGTTCATGTGGATGGCGTCGAAGTCGCACGCGACGTCGCAGTCGCCGAGACCCAGGCAGCCCCAAAAGCAACCTTTTCCGCCGCCCGCGACCTTTGCAGCGGCACGACAGGTCTGCTCTCCGTGGTATCGCGCGTGGTTGCGGGCCACGTTGGTGCCGCCGGCGCAGGCGAGTCGCGCCACTAGCTTCTCCTCGGCCCCCACGTCGACGCCGAGGAAACCTGCGATCGCCGTTCTCTCCTCGCCGGAGCTCACCGTGCATTTGCCCGGCAACGCCTCGCCCCTGGTTAGCGCTTCGGCAAACGGGCGACAGCCGACGAAGCCACAGGCACCGCAGTTGGCATGAGGAAGCATCTCCTCCACGACGTCAATTCGCGGATCCTCGTAGACGTACAGCCGCTTGTTGGCCAGCACCAACGCGGTAGCAAGGATGAATGTGAGGCCGGTGATGGCCCCAACGGCGGTGAGAAACAACATGGGCAGAAGGATCAAACAGGATCAAAAGCCGGCACGACTGCTGGCTGAGACTTGCCCCTCGAGTGCGAAGTCTAGCGTCATGTCACCGCGGCGAAAAGGACTCCCGCGACACCGGCCGTGCGTTTGTAGCCGGAAGTCGCGCGGGTCGCGAAAGAACTACGTATAGACGGGTCTTCACCATCGCGAGATGCTCGGCGACCCGGAAGCAGGGCGGCGCTCACGACTCCCCTTCCATTAATAGGAAAAAGAGGGAGAACATCATGAAAATGGGAATCTTTATCATCGCAGCCGCGCTGGCCTTGGCCCTCTTCGCGGTTCCAGACACACCCGCACAGGCTTGGTGGTGGTGGCACCGCGGCCCGGACATCAGCCTGGAGCTCTCCGGAAGCAACTTCATCACCAGTTCGCAAGCTGATGGAACGCCTTCGCCGCTCGGCGTAGTCTCCACCTCGTTGCAGAGCGGAATCGGGAAAGGGAGGTCCGGGAGACCTATTTTCTCGGCCCAAACCGTCATCGACGCACCAGCAGTCGAAGATTTTCGCGGGTGCGGGAAGAATTTGTTCGGAGCCGGCCTTAGCACGACGAGCGTTGTGACTTACAAGGACGGTTCAATTCTTTCCCTGGTGACGGATAACGAAGAGAGTTTTTACTGCTTTGAACCAACGGATTTTGACCCCAACACTATGTTGCCCATCGCGGGGATCTTCTTTGTCGAGTTTGAAGGCACCGTCTCAGGCGGCACAGGCCGATTCAAAGGCGCGACTGGAACTTGGGTGGGCAGCGCCGAGGCGGAGGGCGGCCGCGTAACCGCTAGCGTGGAAATCGACCTCGAGTAAGCGAGTCGCTAAATCGAACGAGGCTCGAGGCCGAGCCCAGCAACCGGACCCCCCGGCGACAACCATCGACTGGGGGTTTGCTTGTGCCAGGCGCTGCCATCGTGAGCCATCAGGGCTCTTTGGCCACGTCGCTGACCTTGACGACCCGCGTTGTCACCGCCCCACTCCTTGTACCGTCCAACGATTCGGGTGAATGGACTGGCGGACGATACTGGTATCAATCGGTGAGGAGCATCGGGGACGTCGGTTTGTTCGCCCCAGTCCGATTGGGTAGGGTCCGCCGCACGCGAGAGTTGGAAAGGAAATCGCCATGAGATTCATTCTCACGCTTCTGTTGGTGCTCGGCTTGGCAAGCACCGCTTTGGCAGGCCCGCAGTCTACGATCGGGGGAGCCCGCCTGGAGACCGACATGGCCCACAAGGTGGCGACCGGTTGGCCGAGCACTTCGTACGAGTGGTGGAACAAGGGGAAGCGCAAGCTCGATTGGGCATTGGGTGGCGAGCTCGTGTACGGCCCATGGTCTGGGGCTTGGGACGACCCGCGGATCGCCTTTGCCGTCTACGCACCGCTTCGCTTCCACCTTTGGAACCACAAGCGGCCTGGGTCCACGACCGACCTCGGGTTTCGAGTGACGCCAGGGCTCTTGGCTGGGTCGGCTGGCGTCAACACCCCAACCGTGGTCTCGCGGATCGAGCTTGCGGTCCCCGTCAGCGTGGACGTCAATCCCAAGCTGAGCGTGGTGACAGGCGGCGTGATTCCCATCGACCTCGGATGGGTCAAAGGAACCGGCTTCGGCGGCGTGATCCCGCTAATGGTGCGCCTGGGCGTGGAGATCAAGGCCAGCAAGAAGACCGCGCCATTCGTCTTGATCGAGGTCGGCCCCGGGATTGGCTTCGGCCAGGATCGCTCGGGCGTCGACCTCGCCGCGCGCATTTGGGCGGGCACCACGTTCTGGTCCGTCATCGGGAAGTGACCGCGTCGTCCAAGGCGTTGCGGACGTCGACCGGAAGCGCGGATCGATGCGCCGGCTCGAGGTCTCGATAGCGAGCCTTTAGGTTCCGCCATCCCTTGACCTGGAACGTCTTGGCGGCCGCTCGAAACGGTTGGCCGAGCAGCTCGCCATCGTAGAGTGCTTCGTTGCGTTGGAAGGCAGCTTCATTGAATCGAGTCTGCCCCTCGGCTTTGTGACGCTCGTAGGCCCGTTCGTTCTGCTCCATCAAAGGCACATGAATCTGGACGATTTCGTCGAGCAGCGGCGCCAAGGCGTCGAGGTGAGCCTCTGCGGGCTCTTCACCGTCTTCGAGCTTGCTTGCGCCTCGCTCGTGCAGACGCTCGAGCCATGCGCGCAGCGTCGGTGCGCGCTCTGCGATGATTCGCTCCGCAGCCGGATCGCTCGTGTTCATCCCCAGCTCACCGTAGACGCTCGCATCGGCTAGCGTGAATCGGTTGCCGAATAGAAACGGCCGCTCCCGTAGCACGTTTTCGACGAGATCGAGCGAACGAGTGAACGCGTCGTCGAGGAGCGTGTGGGTTTCAGGGAAGTCCGGACGGCTTGGTGGCGTCAAGGCCTGGGTCAATCCCTCGACGCAGTAGCCCTCGGGCGCGACGCTGAACAGATAGGGCAGGCGCCGCACCTGCCGCCGCGCGAACCATTGCGCGAATTGACGGCGACCCAGGGCGGGCAGCGCGCGAACCATTTCGTTCGCCACTCGCTCGCCGGCATCGTTATCCTTTGCTGACGTCACCCAGCGATGGTGGTGCGCGACGTAGAGCCCGAACTCGTCGAAGTGGTCGTCGATCAATCGGGCGACGAGCTCGCAAGCCGGATGCTTCGGAATCAGTCGTCGCGCCTCCGCGGCGTAATGGGTATCGAGCCATTCCGCGATGGCGGTCGAATCGTAGATGTTGCTGCCGTCGTCGCCGAAGAGGAAGGGTACGAGCGGGTACTCGTCCAACTCGTCGCGCGGCGGGTAGGTCAGCGGCAAGCGACCGGCCTTCAGGCGCTGGACGCGACGGTTGAACCGAAGGCCTTGAATGAGGGTGCCGTCGGCGGGCAGCCATTGGTAGTCGACTTGCGCGAAATCGCACATCGCGCGCACCTTGAGCGAGAAGGGCGAAAGAACCGAGCCCCAGATCGTGTATTTCAGGATGCGCCTCCTTTAGAGGTCCAGCGGGGTTTCGTGCCAGATGGGCGAGGTCCATGCTCGCTCGCGGATGACATCGAATCGGTTGGTGCCGGCGAAGCTCCCCGGCGCGCCCGTGATGTCGCAGCAGCCCTCGAAGCCTGCGTTGCCGGACTCCGTCGAGAAGGTGCCATCCGCCGGGTCGAGGTCGACGCAATTGACGACTTGGGTCACGCAGCGGCGGGTGTTCCACCGGCAGGTCGGTTGTTCCAAGATGCGCGCGTAGTAGTACGCATCCTCGCTAGGATCGAACTCGGGATCCTCCCATACCGCGCACAGCGTTTCGGGTCTCGCGACGGTATTGATTGTGCAATCGCCGTTTGGAGCAGGGCCGTCTGCTGTGCCTGCGATGGTGAAAACCCTGGTCTCGACCACGCCGGCTTCGGTGAGCCTTCCCTTGATCAGCTGGATGCGCTCGAGAGGCGCGCCGCTTGCGTCTTGCGCGGCCCAGATCGCAAAGCTCGGGGCACCCGCGCCGCCTGATGGCAGGACGGAGCCCATCATGACCGCGTCGACATCGCCGTCCTCTACCGGAGTCTCGCTGGCCGCAAGCTTCTCGCAGAAGTCGGACGGGAACTCACCGAAGCGAGCGTAGCTGCGCACCTCGATCCGGGGCCCACTGGTCGAGTACGTTCGTTTCGCCCGTAACGCGTCGAAGATCGCCTCGCGGGTGTTCTGTGTCGCCCAGACCGCCGCAAGACCCCCGGGGTTGTTGGAGAACGCGACCGTTCGCTCGAACGCCCGGTCTTCGCAGCTCGGGTCGCTCAGCTCGCACGTCCATCGACCGAGTTGAACCTCGGGTGAATTGTCGAGCACGCCGGCGGCGCCGATGTAGTCGTCCTCGCTCACGTCGCCGGGGTTTGCATTGTGCTGGTCCGTCGCCGCGATGACTCCAAACTGGTATGGATTCACGCCGACGACCTTGCGCGCCTTGAGGCCTTCGGCGAGCGCGCCTCGCATGAAGTCGTTGGGGGCCGAGCAAGAAAATGGAATCGCCTCTTGCAAGGGGTCGCTGGTGATGCTGCTGCAAATCGTTTCGGCTGGCGGCAAGCAGCGGGGGCTGTCCTGCTCGAGGCCAGTGCAGTACGGTTTGTTGTTCTCGAAAAAGCAGTCCATGTCCATCTCGTCGTTGCCGGGGCCGTCAAAGCCGAACCCGGGCATGCATTCGGACTGCCCTTTGAGCTGCTCGATCTCGACGACGACGTCGTTCTTGGCGCGGAGCTCGGCGTCCTCGGGCGTGAGTGGCCGATTGTTGCGCCCCGCGAAGAGGCCGTCGGCCCCGACCGGCAAGAACATGCGGCCCGCGCCGAGATTCGGGTTGTGGGGAATCGTGAGGTACTCACAGTCGTCCACGCCGCCGCATTGCGCTTCGAGGTGATCGAAGAAATCCCATTCGTTCTCGGTGCCGGTGTACTGAAACACGTCCGCGGGCAGATCGCTGCCGAGGAACAAGACGTTCCGGTGCACGGTGGAGCCGTTGAATAGCGGGCTGAATTCGTACGCCGCGAACGTTGTGAATTCGCAGGGTTCGTTCTCGGCCTCTGCGTCGGCGATGATCTGTTGCCAGGTGTCTGTGGTCGGCGCGAGGTCCGGGAAGAGCGTCAGCAACAAGTCGACGATGTCGTTGTTGTTGCCGTTCAACAAATCGTCGATGTTGTTCAGAATGAACTGCTCGACCAAGCTGCAGCTCGCCGCAGGGTCCTCACGGCGACACTGCTCGTCGAACAATCCAAGGAACTCGGCGTGGTCGCTGATCGCGGCGAAGTCGAGCGGCCGATCGAGCTCGCGCGTCTCACAGGCCACGTTGCGATCGTCACAGGCGACGCCGACCGTTCCGCCCTTCGCGAACTGATACGCTTCGCGGGTCCCGGTGAGCGAGTTGAACCAGAAGGCATCGAGGGAAAGGCGTGTGTGTACGTGCGTTTCTCCCCACAGGACGCGCATGCCCTGGTCGACGTCGTCGCAAACCACGGGAGCGATTCCGCCGGTGCCGCCGCCACCATTGCCGTTTGTCCCGCTGCTGCATCCAAACGACAACACGCCAAGGGCGCAGGCGACCATCCACGTCTGTTTCATCCCAAGATCCATCCTAGGCTTCGTTCGAAGCACCAATAGGCCGTGAGAGTGCCGATACCATAGATCAGCAGCCGGTTGAAGGCAGGTTCCGGACCGGACGAGGGTCGGGGTCTCCCCGAAACCGACCGAGTGACGAGCATCGCTGAGCCAGCGACGAGGACGATGAGCAATTGCCCCGCTTCGACCCCGAGGTTGAACAGCAGCAAAGGGATGGCGATTCCTTCGGGAGGAAGTCCAATTTCCGCAAGCGCTCCGGCAAACCCAAAGCCATGCAGCAGCCCGAACACAAATGCGATCAACCATGGAAAGCGCATCGTCAGCGTAGAGCGGTCGTCTCGGGCAAGCTCGACTGCCAAGAGCAGGACACTCAGGGCGATGGCAAGCTCGGTGGGAGCGGCAGGGAGTTTCAGCAGGCCTAGGGTCGCAGCGGCGAGGGTGACGCTGTGGCCGATGGTGAATGCGGTGATTGTTGCAAGAATCGTATTGGCGACCGCCCGATCACCCTTCGAAGCGCGAGTGCGCCAGACAATCAGAAGCAATGCGATCACGAAGAAGAGGTGGTCGAACCCGGACAGGATGTGTTCGACACCAAGCGGAAAATAGCTCGCGTTGTTCTCGAAGCCTCCTCGCTCTCGGGCACCGAGCCTCGTCGTCGCCGTTCCGCGACGCAAGATGGTGTTCCATTCCGGAGCATCGGGGGAACGAAACTCGACGAACGCCTCGCCAAGGACCGTGCTTAGCCCCAATAGCTCGACTTCCATGCCTGCGAGCGGCTTGGTACAGCGGATCGACCAGCGTTCGATGATGCCGTCCTTGCGATCGAGTCTCGTCGCCGAGGAAAGCTCCTCGCAGCTATCGTCGAACCGTACGCTCAGAGCGGCCGTGGTGCCCTCGATCTTTGGGAGCTTCAGCAAGACGTCTGCTTCGTAGCCATCGCTGGTTTCGACGCTGACGAACGCTGCCGCGAGCCCGTGTGCCCTGACCTGAGCCCCCGCCATCAAGACAACGACCGCCACGAGCGCACCGTGCAAGCGTATCATCGCACAGCTTCCGTCGAGTAGCGGGCGCGCAGCCTCGCCATCGCTTGTTCGTTTCGTCGCGCGCGTTCGGCCACCATCCAATCTGCTTCGACCTTCTGGCGCACCTCATCGAGCTTCGGGGTGGCTGCTGCGACGCGATGACTGACCCGGAGCAAATGCAGTCCGTAACTGGAACGGACGGGGCCCGACCAGCGTCCAACGGGAACGTCGGCCAGGCTTTCCTCGAACTCCATACCGAAGGCACGCCGGATCTCGTCCGGTGTAACTTCATCGAAACGGCGACCGCGAAAGAAAGGGTCACTCTCTACCGTGGCGTTTGGATCGCGCTCGAGCGCATCCAAGGCCAAGCGCGCATCCCTGGCTAGCTCGGCACCGCGCGTACCACGGCTGAAGAACAGTTGCGTGAAGCTGGTCTTGACCGGCTGTACGAACGTGGCCGGGTTGTTCTCGAGCCAGCTGTGGAGTTGAGCTTCGCTCGGTGAGTCGATTCGAGAGGTGTCTTCGAGGAGGAAGCGCATCCGCTGCACCAAGCGCCGCCGGACGATCGTGTCGTTTTGGTCGAGACCGAGCTCGATTGCGCGTCGATACAGGATTTCTTCTTCGAGCCAGTCCCGAACCAGCGACGCTTCTTGCTCTGCGGAGGGCGGGGCGCCCTTGGCGGAAAACCAGTCCTCGCGAAGCTGCTCAATCGGAGCATCCTCAGAGGAAAGGGTCTTGGACGGCCCCGCTCCAAACAAGAAGTGGTGGGCGAGGAACGCGAGCCCCCCCAAGACGACGAAGTGCAGCAGTGGCTCGCGAAGCATCGGCGCGCCGCTACTCGTCGAGCTCCATGATGAGCTCGGGTGCGCCCGGCGGCCCGTACGGGCCTTCGAAGCGCAGCACACGGTTCGGTGATTCGGGTTCGAACCAAAGGTGGTACTGAGGCATCAAAGGCTTGGCGAGCCGAGCGACCGTCGAGCCTACACGAACGAAATCGTTGAGGTCGGGGTAGAGGACGAGCTCCGTTGCTTTCCTCGAACCGCCCGAGAGGTCTACCGTGGTCTCTCCCTTGGTCTCGACATAAACGCGAGAGACGAAACGGTCGTTGATCCACGAGTAGAATGCGCGCGTGCGCTGTGCGGACGGCCAGCCGAGCATCAACGGCAGCAGGACCTCCGGATAGGTGTTGGGCGCAACGCCGAGGTTGGTGTCGAAGTTGACCTCTTCGTGTCGGCCCTGCTGTCCCTCGGTGTCGAACATCCGGCGCTCGAGCCGTTCGCTCTGCAGGCCAGCCGGCGTCTTTCGCAAAACGAAGCTTTCCTCGATGGTACCCGCGGCCACTTCGTATTTGGTCGCGAGCTCGATGCGCTGGTCGTCGAGGCTGCGGAACGCCAAGCTGCCCTTGGAGCCCGGCACCAGCAGCTTGTTTGCGTCGAGGATCGTGTGAAAAGCTCTCTTCGGCCTGGGCTTGAGCCGATACTGGCTGGGGATGTCGAAGCCTGGTGGCGGCAGTGGCAGTAGTGCATCGAGCGTCATTTGCCGCGTACCCTCCAATACCGGGCGAGGAGAGGCAAGGGGAGATGCGATTTACATTCCAGAGGTCTTCCCCTAGGTTCGCTGGCGCATCATGGAGCGAATCTACCGAAAGGACTACCGGGCTTCCGAGTTCCTGGTCGACGCGATCGATCTCGTTTTCGAGCTCGACCCGGCCGATACCGTCGTCAAAGCGAAGATGCAGCTTCGCAGGAACCCCGAGGTCCCAGCCGGGACTGGGCCACTCTTGTTGCACGGCGACGAGCTCGAGCTCCGCGCGCTTCGGCTCGACGGCGCGACCCTCGACGGCAGCAGGTTCGAAGCCGATTCGCAGAGCCTGCAAATCCACGATGTCCCCGACCGCTTCGAGCTCGCGACCGAGGTGGCGATCCACCCGGCCGAGAACACCAAGCTCATGGGCCTCTACACTTCGAGCGGGACCTTTTGCACCCAGTGTGAGGCCGAAGGGTTTCGCCGCATTACCTATTACTTGGACCGGCCGGACGTGATGGCGCGGTTCACGACGCGCATCGAAGCCGAACGCGCGAAGTATCCGGTTTTGCTGTCCAATGGGAACCGCGTGGCGGAGGGTGAGCTTGCAGAGGGCCGTCACTGGGTTCAATGGGAGGACCCCTTCCCAAAGCCCAGCTACCTGTTCGCATTGGTTGCGGGCGATCTGGTCTCTCACGAGGGGACGTTCACGACCGCATCGGGCCGGGAGGTCGCGCTCGAAATCTGGGTGGAGCCGGCCAATGCCGACAAGTGCGAGCACGCGCTCGCATCGCTTCAAGCCGCCATGCGCTGGGACGAGGAGCGCTACGGGCTCGAGTACGACCTCGACATTTACATGATCGTGGCGGTCGACGACTTCAACATGGGTGCGATGGAGAACAAGGGCCTGAACGTCTTCAACTCCAAGTTCGTGCTCGCCAAGCCATCGACTGCGACCGACGACGACTATGAGGGGATCGAAGGCGTCGTGGCCCACGAGTACTTTCACAACTGGACGGGGAATCGGGTCACCTGCCGTGATTGGTTCCAGCTGACCCTCAAAGAAGGGCTCACGGTCTTTCGCGATCAAGAATTCTCGGCGGACATGACGTCGCCGGCCGTGCAGCGCATCAAGGATGTGACGCGGCTTCGGACCGCCCAGTTCGCCGA
>Ga0209456_10000515_pt1 | contig 20615 bp, 16 predicted proteins | sample COG_11_FD_184755 | JGI IMG/M metagenome (GOLD analysis project Ga0209456, IMG submission 184755) | Pelagic marine sediment microbial communities from the LTER site Helgoland, North Sea, for post-phytoplankton bloom and carbon turnover... | ecosystem: Environmental > Aquatic > Marine > Neritic...
TCCTTGAGTTTGATCTTGATGCGGCCATCTTCGACCTGTATGTTTTCTACACCGTCAGAGAACGATTTCCAGAAACCTTCATTTGCACCGAACTCACCGACCAGGTCGATATTCTTCAAACCACCGAGCCAGGCATTGGGTACCGGTACCCCCATGACACTGACCCCCTTGAGCACAATGACAGGTTTTTCACCCGCGTAGGCCATTTCCACACCGGCATTAAAACGCAGGGTCTTGCCACCGAGCAGCGGGAAATCCTCCTCCAACGGCACCAGAAGTTTTGCACTGACAAGGTCATCCGACAAGTCGACGGCAAGTTTTTTAGCCAGGTCCGTATTCTTAGCCAGCAAGGCGTTGAGTTCCCGCTCGTTGAAGCTGACTTCGCGCCGGGCACCTTCCTCACTGTAACGCTCCGGCTTCAGAAAGCCCCGTTCATCAATTTCAGATGACTGCCCCGTAACCCGTCCCGGCTGCTTGACATCGACGTCATAACCCAGCGCCCTGAGCTTTCCTTCCAGAACCTGCTCTTCCTTGACGCTCAGCTCAACAGGCTTGAACTCCCTGGCAAACACGTAGGTCTTCAGAAACCAGTAAGTGCCGCCAATCGTAACAACGATTGTCAGCAGAATAATCAACAGAACCTGGGGCCAGCGCAGCCCCCGATTCTCAGCGGTATCGTCAAGCTTGTTGGTTTCGGAAGTCATTTTAGGCCCTGTTTACATTCCACTATCAGTTGTCGTCCACATCGTCCACATCCAGCTGGCCCGACATACGCCTGCGAATATGTGACCACGACATCCCTGTTGCCATTATCGCCGACAGCATGGTAAGAACCACGTAGGTCAGCACAGTGGTATTCTCCACTGACAGCACGTTGTAGTCGATCAAAACCCAGGTCAGGGCGGCAAAGAATGCGATGGCCAGGAAGGTGCCTATCTCTCCCAGTGAGCGAACGGTTGACCGTATATAGATCACCCAGCCGATCAGCAGTACAACACCCGAAAACACGAGCATTGGATCAAGCTTGTCCGGTGACTCCATGATCCAGTGATACCAGGAATAGCCTGAGGGATTGTAGGTACAGAACACCAGTACCAGCGCCATCACAAAGCGAATCAGAAAATTGAAAAAACTGAAGCGTTTTAACGCCATGAAAGGACAACCTTTAGATAGAACAGAAAAAAACCTGAGTGTAGCATGGGGTCAGGTCTTGAATCGTGAATTTGTACAACTACTCCCGCACCTTAATATCCGGTGCCATGCTAATCCTGCCGTCTTCCTCCAGTACACCGATTTTGTCACCTTCCGCGCTGAACACCACAGCAACGGGCTCCTGAAACAATGGCTTGCGTATAAACCTGAGTTGCCAGCCGAAGCCTTCTATCTGATGCAGTGCACGCATTTGCATCTCGTTCAGCACATCTTCCAGGCGATCCGGAACCGGCTTGGCACCCTTGCGTTTTTCACTATCCATGTCATCTGCCCCTTATTTTATAAACTCCGGGAATACGAGTCATATCAGCAAGACCCCGATGCAAACGAATGTCCTTACTCGCTTATAGTTTAGTCAATCGTTATACCGAAATAAGTGATGACGAGTTCTTCGTCACCTGTATTCTTCAGCTCGTGTTCCTCATGCGGTTCAACCAGCGCACACACACCCGGCAGCAGCTTGAAACTGGCATCGTCTATGCGTATTTCCCCTTCGCCCGATTGGACAAAAAAGACTTCACCCATATTTTCATGCCGGTGAACTTCTGCAACTTCACCGACGGGGAAAATTGCCTGTGAGAAATTTGTTAGTTTGCCGAGTTCACCCCGTGTAATCATAACCCGCTTTTTTATGTTGGGATTATGAGATAGCTGCTGATCCTGTAACTCGGTCAGTGACACTATTTTCATATGCGTATTCCCGTTTCACGCCTATCCATCAGACCAGAGTCATAATACCAGACGCAGGATTGCCGTCGTTCGACGCGCGTTCGCGGCCAGGAGAGCCCCGCTAAAGGATACGCCCTAATTTACCGGGTTCGAGCAGCACACCGGCGACGAAACGCGTATAGTCGTCACGTACCGAATTGTGGATAAACCGGAACCAGGCAACCACCCCGAGACCGAGTAACAGCAGGCGCAAGCCGCTCCAGACTCCTGAAAAATCAACAAAAAGAAGGATCACCAGTGGCCATACATAGAGTAATCCACGCAAGCCGTGTTTGGCAGCAATCATCAAAATTGCAGACAACCGCAGGCTGCGCTGACGCCTGGAATTGTACTCGGCGAGAAATACCGCGCGCTCCAGGTCATTTTCAATCGCATTAAAGCGCTTCTGTTTCAATGCACGACGATCTGAACACCGACCTGTTGCATTTCAGCCAGACCGCTATCACGTGCATGATCCTGGAAGCCCGGATTATTCCAGAAGAACGCACCCGGCATGGTGGTTGGGATCACCACTACATAGAACAGGGCGCGTCCGACGACAGCCAGCCCGGCAATCGAAACCGCGATCAATGCCCACAGGCTTAAACCCACGGCGCCGGATAGAGGAATCCAGGCGAACGCCAGAACCAGTACGGCGTTAACACCGAGCCCGATGTTTCGTGCCAGATAGGTTCTGCCAAAGGTGGTAAGCTGTTCCTGACAGGCTGCATCGGCCTCTCCCACACCAGACTTCAGATAACGGGCATGGCGATACAGACCGAAACCTTCCAGCAGCAGGCCCAGCGCTATCGGCAGGGAGAGAAACTGTAACAGCGCGACGTAGTCCAATCCCTGTGCCAACATGACCGGAACAAAGAACAGCGCGGCAAACAGCGGGCCGAGCGTCAGCATGCTTCCATAGAACGCAGTCAGTACTTGCCAGTGGTTCCAGTAAGGGCGCGCCGGGATACGGTAAATGCAGTGCATAAAATACAATGCGGCCGGACCGGCGACAGCTGCCAGCCAGCCACTGGCTTCACGCACAAAGCTCACCAGGCCTTCCGGCAGCCAGTTGAACAACTGCGGCATAGCGGTCAGCACCGCGTAGACACCCAGCAGGTTGTAGAACAAAGCAACGGCCGCGACTTCACGGCTGACTGGTGAATACCTGAGATTGTTAAATGCCCGGTAAAAGCGGTGCGGCCTGCCCAGGTGCAGGGTGGACATCACCAGCCCGAATGTCAACAGCGCAATCATGCTGAACAAGGCTACCGGAAACGCGACCGGATGGACCTGGAAATCCAGGCCTTGCAGACCTGATACCGGACCCAGGAACAAAACCAGGAAAGCACCCACCACCGCCTGGGTGGTCAGGGTAAACAGGACCAGTGGATCTTCACGAGAACGCAAGCTGCTCAGGCTCCATGACCTGGATTTGTTGCTGTGAGTCTTTGCCGCACTGCGGTACTGACCCTGCCCGCCTTTAATACCGGGTCCGGGTTTGGCATTCTGGTCGTCACGAATATAACGTAGCGGTGTGCTGTCGGTACGGTACATTTCACGCGGCAGGCTGCCGGTCTGCTGAAAACGGATATTCGGCTGGGTTATCGAAGTATCGGGAAAACCGGGAATACGCGTCTCAAGCTGTTCGCAGACTTCCGGTGTGGTTTCGATAACACCGAAATCCAGTGCACCACCCAGGCAGGCAGAGGCACAGGCGGGTTTCAATCCCACTTCCAGGCGATCCACGCACATATTGCACTTGGATACGTGACCGGCCTTGGGGTCCAGCTGCGGAGCATTGTAAGGACACACCCAGGTACAATAACCACAGCCGAAACAGATATCCGGGTCCTGCAACACAGCACCGTACTCCGCGAACTTGGTATAGGCACGGGTCGGGCAACCCTTCAAACATACCGGGTTGTCACAGTGGTTGCAGGCCATGGAGATATTCAGGCGTTTAACCGCGGGATAGCTGCCGCCCTCCAGGTAACCGACCGAACGGAATGCCAGGTGTGCCGGTGTATCGTTCTTTTCCGCACAGGCCGCTTCGCAGGCGTGACAGGCAATGCAATTATCCGCATTAAAGTAGAAGCCGTGTTGTTTGTATCGGTTGGGGTTGTCACCAATACCTGAATCACCGTTGATATTGAGGCTTTGACCTGCCAGCGGGTCGTTTTCATCCACCAGCTGTATGGGCCTGCCATAACAGCTGGTCTCCGGCGCCTGAACGTTCGGCACGAATGCGTAGTCGGGTTCCTGATCACGGACTTTAAACATAATATTCAAGTTTCAAAATAATGCCTTGTAGAAACGGCCTCCTGCAGGTGACGTTAATAAGCCCTCGCCGCCAGATTCATGGCTGCGGCGGCCTGTTGATCTGCAACGGCTTCCACCCGTACAGCACACTGTTTGAAGGCCGGCTGGCGCGAATGCGGATCGAGCAGCCCCAGACTGACGCGGTTTACGCATTCATGAAAGTGGAATGGAATAAACACCATGTCGCGCGGGACACGCTGGGTACATTGAACCAGCACGACGGCGTCACCGCGCCGTGACAGCAACCGCGCATAGCTGCCGTGTTCGACACCCAGTTCGAATGCGGCATCCGGATTCATCTCCATATAGGGTGTCGGGCTGAATTTATTCTGGTTACCGACCTTTCCGGTACGGGTACGGGAATGAAAATGCTCCACCACACGGCCGCTGTTCAACCAGAACGGGTACTCCACGTCCGGCCGTTCATTGTTGTCGATAAACGGTAAGGGAATCAGTTTGGCCTTACCGCCCGGATACTGGAAAACCCCATCGCTGTACAGGCGCCGCTCGCCGTCTTCATCGCCGTCACGGCAAGGCCATTGCAGACCGCGCTTGTCCTCGATCCGATCGTAGCTCATGCCGGAGATATCCAGCAGGCGGCCCCTGGACAGCTCTTTCATTTCCTCGAATACCTGTTCGGTGGTCTCAGGAAAGTTCGGTTTGCGCTCGCGCTCGATACGTTTGGCCAGATTATTGAAAATCCAGAAGTCGGGTTTCGATTCACCGAAAGGCTCGATCACATTACGAATCAGATTGACACGGCGTTCGGTATTGGTGAACACACCCTCCTTCTCTGCCCAGATGGCGGCTGGCAGGAACACCTGACTGTATTCGTTGGTTTCGACATCGGCATAAGCATCCTGCACCACCAGGAACTCCAGTTTCTCCAGGGTCTTTCGAATACGGGCGGTATTGGGCATGGACGTCATGGGATTGGTGGCAATCAGCCACAGGCCCTTGATCTGCCCGGTCTCGATGGCGGGTAGAATATCGGTCATGAACAGGCCGCGCTTTTCGGGAAAGAAATCGGCATCGATACCCCAGTACTCGGCGATCTCCCGACGGTCCTGTTCTTTTTCCAGCGTACGGTAACCGGGCAGGCCTGAACAGGATGACCATTCCCGGGTACCCATGGCGTTACACTGACCGGTAATAGACAGGCTGGTACCACCGGGTTTACCGATATTGCCGGTAATCAGGTTGAGGTTATTTATCGCAACCACACCGTCCGAGCCATGGGTGCTCTGGTTGATACCCATGGTCCAGATGGTCATGGCCGACGCTGCATTGGCATACAGGCGGGCCACATTCCGAATGCTGTCTTCATCGATACCACAGATCTTCGCGGCAGTAACCGGGTCGTATTGATCGACCAGTTCCCTGAAGGCTGCATCATCCTCGGTGTGTGCTTCGATGTAGGCCTGATCCTGAAGCCCCTCTTGCAGAATGACATGGGCAATGCTGTTCAGTAACACGACATCGGTACCGGGCTTCACCGGCAGGTGCACGTCTGCATTCTGCGCCAGCATGGTCACACGCGGATCGACTACAATGAGTGGGAACTTGCGCTTTTCACGCGCCTCGCGCATACGCCAGTAAATGATCGGATGCTGCTCGGGAAGATTGGAGCCGATGGCCAGCAGACAATCGGTGTGCTCAAAATCTTCATAGCAACCTGGCGGGCCGTCGGAACCGAAGGAACGTTTGTAACCGGAAACAGCTGATGACATGCACAGCGTGGTATTACCGTCGTAGTTATTGGTGCCGATCACACCACGCGCCAGCTTGCCCAGCGTATAAAACTCTTCAGTCATGATCTGACCGGTGGAAACGATGGCGAAGGCATCGCGGCCATAACTGCCTTGAATACGCTGAATCTCCGCTGCCACTTTATCCAGCGCCTGATCCCAACTGGCTTGTTGGAAGGCGTGGTGACTACGTTCGCGCATCAGCGGTACACGGCCACGACCCTCTGTTTCGAATAACTCGTATTCAAAAATACCTTTGATACACAGCTTGCCGCGATTCACGTCGGCATCACCTACACCACGGGCCGACACCGCTTTGCCGTCCGCGTTCAGACCCACTTCGATAGAACAACCGGTGGAACAATAACCGCAGGTGGTGTACTTCCAGTCCACTGCCCCCTTGTCGGCGAGCTTGATGGGATTTTTCTTTTTGCGCCCGAAGAGCATACGCTTCCTCAGTTACCCCGCAGGAGCGGTAACATTATTTATTGGGGCAACCTTCATCGGGTGTCAGGGACAGCTGAATGACCCCGCCTTCCACCTGAACCGGGAAACGTGCGGCGCAACCTTCGTCGGGAGCCACCGCACTACCGGAATCCAGATCAATCTTCCAGTCGTGCAAGGGACAGGCGACACGTCTACCTGACACGATGCCCTGCGACAATGGACCACCCTTGTGCGGGCACTTGTCACGCAGGGCGAAAATCCCGTCATCCGCAGTACGGAATACCGCGATGTCACCCTCAGCTGTACGTACCACCCGCGCACCCAGTTTCGGGATATCTTCAACTCTACCGATTTGCACCCACTCAGCCTGCCCGGTCATGAACTTTTCGGCCTGGTTCATTTCGTCATACTCCAATATTGATCAACCCACCAGTTTTATGGGTGTGAATTCGTATGCCTCTGCACCCGCGGCACGTTCGCGCCAGGGATCGTCCTGGGCGAACTTCTGCGAGTACAGGAAACGCCCGGCGAGCGCCTTGCGGCCGACCTCATCTTCAACCACCCTTTCCTTCACATAACTCAGTCCGACACGCTCCAGCCAGGGCGCAGTGCGTTCAAGGTAGTGCGCCTCCTCGCGGTACAACTGCATGTAGGCGGCAGTGTATTCCAGCACCTGTTCCGATGTTTCCACGTGACACAGGAAGTCTGTGGCACGCACCTTGACACCGCCGTTACCGCCGACGTGCAGTTCGTAACCGGAATCCACGCATACCACGCCCAGGTCCTTGATTGTGGCTTCGGCACAGTTACGCGGGCAACCGGACGCAGCCATCTTGAACTTGTGCGGCGTCCAGGAACCCCAGGTCATTTTTTCCAGCTCGATACCCAGCTGGGTAGAATCCTGTGTGCCAAAACGGCACCACTCCTTGCCAACGCAGGTTTTCACCGTACGCAGCGCCTTACCGTAGGCATGTCCCGATACCAGTCCGGCCTCGTTGAGCTCGCCCCAGATTTGCGGCAGCTCTTCCTTCTTGAGGCCATACAGGGCAATACGCTGACCTCCGGTAACGTGCACCGTCTTGACATTGTATTTTTCCGCAGCGTCGGCAATGGCTCGCAGTTCCTGCGGTGTTGTGCCACCACCCCACATGCGCGGGATCACCGAATAGGTGGCATCTTTCTGAATATTGGCGTGGGCGCGTTCGTTGATGAAACGCGACTGAGCGTCGTCGCGGTACTCCCCCGGCCACTGGCACAGCAGGTAGTAGTTGAGCGCCGGTCGGCACTTGCTGCAACCGTTATCTGTTTTCCACTCAAAGAACGCCTGCACCGCGGGGATGCTCTTGAGACTCTGTTCTTTCATACCGGCACGGATTTCATCGTGCGTGAATTCGGTACAGGTACACAGAGGTTTCCTGGCCGGTGATTCGGAATAATCTCCACCGAGGGTATGGGACAGCAGCGCCTCAACCAGGCCGGTACAGGAACCGCAGGAACTGGACGCCTTGGTATGGGCGCGTACATCATCCAGGGTGAACAGCTTTTTCCTGGTAATAGCGTCGACAATATCGCCTTTACACACCCCGTTGCAACCGCAAATCTCGGCGGTAGCGGCCATGGCGGCAACACGATTGTCGTCGCCGTGACCGGAATCCCCGAGATGGGCCTGACCGAAAAGCAGATTATCGCGAAAATCGGAAACGTCGGTGGCATCGCGCATCAGCTCGAAGTACCAGGTGCCATCAATGGTGTCACCGTACATCACCGCACCCAGAATCCTGTGGTCCTTGAGTACGACCTTCTTGTAGATGCCGCGGCCAGGATCCTGTAACACCAGCTCTTCGGTGGTCTCATCACCGTGGAAGTCACCCGCTGAAAACAGGTCGATGCCGGTGACTTTCAGTTTGGTCGACGTTATTGATCCTTCGTATCGGGCGATGCCCATATGAGCCAGGTGATTGGCGCAGACCTTGGCCTGTTCAAACAAGGGCGCAACCAGACCGTAGGTCTCGCCCCGGTGCTGCACACATTCGCCGACCGAATACACGCGCGGATCGAATGTCTGCATAGTATCGTTAACCACAATACCACGTTCACAATGCAGACCGATCTTTCTGGCGAGATCGATATTGGGGCGAATACCCACCGCCATAACAACCAGATCAGAGGGAATTTCCAGACCGTCCTTGAAGCGTATGCCTTCGACCTTATCCGTCCCCAGGATGGCCTCGGTCTGCGCCTCCATCAGGAACTTCATACCCTTCTGTTCCAGCGACGCTTTTAGCAGGGCGCCGGCCGGCTTGTCGAGCTGACGCTCCATCAGGGTATCCATCAGATGCACGACAGTCACGTCCATACCCTGCTTCATCAAACCGTTGGCGGCTTCGAGGCCGAGCAGACCGCCACCGATAACGACCGCTTTACCGCCTTTCTTCCTGGACGACGCGAGCATAGTATCGACATCACTGATATCCCGGAAAGAAAGCACACCATCCAGTTCGTTGCCTGGAATCGGAATAATGAAAGGATTGGAACCGGTGGCAATAATCAAACGATCATAACCGGCTTCGCTACCGTCGGATGTGCGCACAATTCGCTGGGCGCGATTAACGCCCTCCACCCATTTACCCTTGTGCAGAGTGATGCCGTTATCTGCATACCACTGCTCATCGTTGAGCATGATCTCATCAATCGTCTTTTCGCCGGCGAGCACCGGCGAAAGCAGGATACGGTTGTAGTTACCGTAAGGTTCACCGCCAAACACGGTGATGTCATACTGCTCCGGTGCAAGTTTCAGCAACTCTTCAAGCGTGCGAACACCCGCCATACCGTTACCGATCAGAACCAGTTTTTCTTTCATAGTCGCTTCCGCCGCATCGAATTAAAGGAGGAAGAGCAAGTAGCATGCCAGACCGTCAATGTGAATCGATATAACGGAATTTCAATGAGTTGAATCAAGACCATCAAAAATATATGGCCAGCGCTGTCGGGATTAATGCACAATATCAGTGCACGCTAATAATCGCTTGCCTTAAGCTGGCGCACACCCCATCCAGTACCACATAAGCTCAGCAGACAACGCAGGGAATCTGCGTAGCAGAAAAGCGGCTGCATGTATGCCACACGCACAACCGCTCAGCTTACTGATAGCACAGTGAGTTAACGACTTTTTCGATTGTCCTGGCCTGCCTTGCAAAAGGCTTTTTTATGATTTTCGGCACTCAAAATCAGGCTTCAAGATAGCGCATGGCATGCTACTTGCTGAAGCCCCCTGCAGCAGTTTCTTATGACTTAAAGGGGTAACTCTCATCATGCAGGCGTCCAGACTCAGGCTATTTTCCTTTACCGGCAAGACACGCATTCTGCATCTATCCTGGCTGGCATTCTTTTTGAGCTTCTTTGTCTGGTTTAACCATGCACCACTGATAGCATCGATGCGGGAAACCTTCGGGCTTACAGATCAACAGATAAAGACGCTGCTGATTCTTAACGTAGCCCTGACCATTCCTGCACGCATCATTGTCGGTATGCTGGTCGATGCATTCGGACCGCGCCGCATGTATTCCCTGCTGTTGTTCATCTCCAGTTTCCTGTGTTTCGGCTTCGCCATGGCCGATGACTTCGAGCGCCTGGCATTGATGCGGTTTCTGCTGGGTTTTGTCGGTGCCGGCTTTGTGATCGGCATCCGCATGATCAGCGAATGGTTCCCGGCCAGGCAGCTGGGGCTTGCCGAAGGCATCTACGGCGGCTGGGGTAACTTCGGTTCAGCGGCAGCGGCTCTGATACTACCGACAGTCGCCCTGATGTATGGTGGTGAAGACGGCTGGCGCTATGCCATCGCCACCACCGGTGCACTGGCGCTGGTGTACTCCCTTGTCTATTTCTTCTCGGTCTCAGATACCCCCAAAGGTTCGACCTACTTTAAACCGAAAAAGAACGGCGCCATGGAAGTCACCAGTAAAGGTGACCTGTTCCTGTACCTTATTATGAATATCCCCATGTATGCGGCGCTGGCGGTGCTGACCTGGAAGCTCAGCCCGGCCAACCTCGGGATGCTGAGCGAGGCGGTTTGCGCCGGCATCTACGCGCTGCTGGCGGGTATCTATTGTTTCCAGACCATCCGAATTTTCCAGATCAACAAAGAGGTGTTTAACAGGGAAGTTCCGGAAATCGAACGCTACAGTTTCAGGCAGGTTGCGGTACTGGACCTGGCCTACCTGGTGACCTTCGGTTCAGAACTGGCCGTGGTTTCGATGCTGCCACTGTTCTTCATGGACACCTTTGAGCTTTCCCAGGTGACCGCAGGTATGCTGGCATCCGGCTATGCTTTCATGAATCTTGTTGCACGCCCGAGTGGCGGTCTCATCAGTGACAGGTTCGGCCGCAAACATTCGTTGCTGATCCTGCTGGTGGGCCTTGCTGCCGGTTACTTCCTGATGAGTCAGATACACTCCGGCTGGCCTGTCGCACTCGCCGTTGTCATCACCATGGTCTGTTCTTTCTTCGTACAATCCGGTGAGGGCGCCGTATTCGCCATGGTACCGCTGGTCAAACGCCGTCTCACCGGCCAGATTGCAGGAATGACCGGTGCCTATGGTAACGTAGGCGCAGTCTCGTTCCTGACGGTGCTGTCTTTTGTCTCACCGCAGATTTTTTTCCTGGTGATTGCCGGCGCAGCAATACTTACCCTGCTTGCCGTGTTTTTCTTTCTGGAAGAACCCCGGGGTCATATGCACGAAGTACTGCCGGACGGCACGGTGCAGATGATTGAAGTGAGCTGATCGAAACTTTATGGCCGAACTGTCTGTCATAGCGGGCCAGCATTCCGAAGCTGGCATCAAGGAATCCAACGATGATTCCTGTGGCATTCGCATCCCTGTCGGCCCGTCCCTTTCGGCAAAGGGTATCGCCGCCGTTATTGCCGACGGCATGAGCGGCAGCGAGGCTGGCCGTGAAGCGGCCGATGCCTGTGTACAGGGCTTTCTGTCCGACTATTTCAGCACACCGGATTCCTGGACCGTTGAAACTTCAGGTGAGAAGATCCTTGCTGCACTTAACCGCTGGTTATACAGCCAGAGCCATCAGCAGTACGGGACGTCCAGAGGCCTGGTCACGACACTGAGCGTGTTGGTGATCAAATCTACAACAGCCTACCTGTTCCACGTCGGTGATACGCGCATCTACCGCTTTCGCGATGGAGAACTGGAACAGCTAACCCGTGATCACAGGATAACAGTTTCCAGGGAAAAGAATTATCTAAGCCGGGCGATGGGTATCGACGTACACCTGGATATTGACTACCGTTCGTTCCCGGTCGAAACCGGCGACAGCTTTTTACTGACCACCGACGGCATTCATGATTTTGTTGATGATTCAACGCTGAAAAGGCTGCTGGTAGAAAGCAAAAACACACCGGAAGAGGCTGTGCGGGCTATTCTCCATGAAGCGAAAAGCCGTGAAAGCAACGACAATCTCAGTGCACAAATCCTCACCATCGATCAACTACCTGATACTGACGAAAACGAGTTCTACCGCAAACTCACTGCACTCCCCTTCCCGCCGCCTCTGGAACCCGGCTTGGTGCTGGACGGCTACCGGATTTTGCGAGAGATCCACGCCAGTAACCGAACCCAGATTTACCTCGCGCTGGATACTGAGACCGGTAGCCGCGTGGTACTGAAAACGCCATCGGTCAATTTCGAGGACGATCCCGAATATATCGACCAGTTTCTGCACGAGGAATGGGCTGGAAAACGCCTGAAGAACAACCATATCCTCCGCGTTCTTGAACCGCACGGCCGCCGGCAATGCATCTACTATGTCACCGAATTTATCGAGGGCCAGACTCTGCGGCAATGGATGCGCGACCATCCCGGTCCAGCGCTCAAGGAAGTCCGCAATATCAGTGAACAAATCGCCCAGGGCTTACGCGCCATGCACCGCCAGGAAATGATCCACCAGGATCTGAAGCCGGAGAATATTATGCTCGACGAGCATGGCGTGGTAAAAATCATCGATTTTGGTTCCACGAAAATTGCCGGTATTGCAGAAATCACCACACCACTGGACCGGGACAAGATACTGGGAACAAGAAACTACACGGCGCCCGAATATCTGCAAGACCAGCCGGGCAGCAACCGTTCGGATATCTATTCGCTGGGCGTGATCACTTACGAAATGTTGTGTGGGAAACTACCCTACCGGAAAGAACTGACCAGGAGAAACCTGAGCAAGCTGAAGTACAGCTCCACCCGGGAGCACAATGAAAACATTCCGTCATGGATCGACGGCACGTTAAGAAAAGCCGTATCGATCAATCCTGAGCGGCGATATACCCTGTTATCGGAATTTGTCTTCGACCTGTCACATCCCAATCCGGACTATTCCGCTAAAGAACGGCCGCCACTGATAGAACGCAATCCTGTTGCGTTCTGGAGAGGCTTGTCCGTTTTCTTTTTCTTAACAACTATCGCCGCACTCATGCTGGGCTAATACCGCTCCTGCAGGGTTTATATCTCCCTGGTGGCGTGGAAGCTGACATCCGGATGCCGTTCCATCGCCAGCTCCAGATTAACCCGCGTTGGCGCTATATAGACCAGTTCCCCAGCCTGATCGATAGCGAGGTTTTCATACGCCTTGTCACGGAAGCGTTCCAGAATTTTTGCATCGTCGCATTCGATCCAGCGGGCTGTAGCGACGGATACGTTTTCGAACACGCACTCCACTTTATACTCATCCCTGAGGCGCTGGGCAACAACGTCAAACTGCAGCACACCCACTGCGCCCAGAATCAGAGCATTGTTCTTCAGCGGTCGAAACAACTGGGTTGCGCCTTCCTCGCTCAACTGATCGAGTCCTTTCTGCAGCGCCTTCATACGCAACGGGTCTTTCAGCACAGCGCGACGAAACAACTCCGGCGCAAAGTTGGGGATCCCCGTATATTTAAGTTCTTCGCCCTGCGTAAAGGTATCACCAATGCGAATCGTGCCGTGGTTATGCAGGCCAATGATGTCGCCCGGATATGCCGCCTCGACGTGGCCACGATCTGCCGCCAGAAAAGTCATGGCGTTGGACACCTGCACATCGCGACCAATACGCACATGGCGCATTTTCATGCCCCTTTTATACATACCGGAACAGACGCGGAAGAAAGCAATGCGATCACGGTGCTGCGGGTCCATGTTTGCCTGGATCTTGAACACAAAGCCGGTCAGCTTTTCCTCGACAGGATCAACACGGCGTGATGTTGTTTCACGCGCCAGCGGTGACGGTGCATATTCAACAAAGTAATCCAGCAATTCCTGAACACCGAAATTATTGATTGCGGAACCAAAGAACACCGGACTGAGTTCACCACGCAGATACGCCGCGGTATCAAAAGTATGGCTGGCACCCTGCACGAGCTCGATCTCCTCGCGAAGCTCTTCTGCCTGGTTCCCCAGTACTTCATCCAGCAAGGGATTATCCAGGCCGTTAATGACGGTAACGTCCTGCCGCCTGCTGCTGTCCCCCGATCTGTACAGGTGAACCTTATCCTGCTCTAGGTGATAGACACCTTTGAAGCGCTTGCCCATACCAATCGGCCAGGTAACCGGTGCACAGCGAATATCCAGCACCTTTTCGACTTCGTCGAGCAGCTCAATGGCGTCACGCCCTTCGCGGTCGAGCTTGTTGATAAAGGTAAAAATCGGGGTGGTGCGAAGACGGCACACCTCCATCAGCTTGATGGTGCGCGCCTCGACGCCCTTGGCAACGTCGATCACCATCAAGGCGGAATCAACCGCGGTCAGGGTGCGATAGGTATCTTCAGAGAAATCCTCGTGGCCGGGCGTGTCCAGCAGATTCACCATGGCGTCCTTATAGGGAAACTGCATGACCGATGAGGTCACCGAAATACCACGCTGCTTCTCCATTTCCATCCAGTCGGAGGTCGCATGCCGGGCGGCTTTGCGGCCTTTGACGGTACCCGCCAGCTGGATAGCGCCGCCGAACAGCAAGAGCTTTTCAGTGAGCGTGGTTTTACCCGCATCCGGGTGCGAAATAATTGCGAAAGTGCGGCGCCGGGCCGCTTCGTCAGAAATCGTACTCATGCTTTTCGGTGATGCCATGATTCAGAGAAATAACTGCCCATTTTACCGAATAATCACGCTTTACGCTCGACACGGCTCGTTGTGAACGGTTAAGGCGCAGCGGCGTTTACTATATACTTATGAAAACGTCACTCCGCTAGGGTCTGCCTGGCAATGAAAATAATAAGAAAAATTAACAACCCACTGATAATTATATTATTTTTATCAGCCCCACAGGTGGCGCAGGCGGCCAAGGGGATACTGTTTGAAAAAATCCGCGCTGTACAGGCTAACCGGGGAACGCAACAAGCCCGGGAAATGGCAGAGAACTTCGGCTTTCTGGTTCGCGAAGAACGGGGTATACCCCTGTTACCGGTCATCGTTGATCGAAGCGCTGTGCCTGCCAACATCAACGCCACCCTGAAAGCACTTGGCGGCCGGGTCGATGCCAGTTCCAGATCTTACACGCGCCTTCTGGTACCATTTCCACGCCTGCAACAGCTGAGCAACGCCTTCCCGAACCTGGCATTAAGTACCCCGTTCCCGGTGCAACCGGTTTACGGACTGGGCACCATCGTTTCCGAAAGCGTCCCGCTGACGGCTGCCGATGGCTACCAGGCCGACAACCTGACCGGCGCGGGTATCCGTGTCGCCGTGGTTGATCTGGGTTTTTCCAACCTCAGCAACGCGATCAGTCAGGGTGAGTTACCGGCAGGTGCCTGTGATGACCCCCATAGCGCGGATTTTACCGGCTCAGGGCTCGAGTCGGGCACGGTACACGGTACCGGAGTCGCTGAACACGTTATCGATATGGCTCCGGGTGTGGAACTCCATTGCCTGATGGTCAGTGATCAGTTGGACCTTGAGAATGCCGCCGCTTACATTCGCGACAACAACATTCAGATCGCCAATCATTCGGCTGCCTGGGTTCTGGCCAGTTACTATGACGATAGCGGGCCGATAAACGCCATCATCAATAATTCCTACGATATTGATGGCGTTTTCTGGACGGTCTCCTCCGGCAACGCCGCGCGCCAGCACTGGCGTGGTAACTGGCTTGATGCGGATGCTGATGATCTGTTGGAGTTCAGTGGCACCGACGAAGACATGAGACTGGTCGACAAATCCGGCACCGTTACCGTTTTCCTGAACTGGAATCAATACGGATTCAATAACAAGACGGATCTGGATCTGTATGTTTATGATAAAAACAACAACATCGTCGCAGCCAGCATCATCCGACAATCCCGTTTCAACAACCCGGTTGAGCTCGTCAACTTTACCTTCCAGCCCAGCGCAGCACCCTACCAGGTACAAGTGGAGAGGGTAAGCGGCAGTACCGCCAACCTGGACATCACCCTGTTCAGCTTTGACCATGACTTCGAACACCCGGTTGCATCATCCAGCCTCATGGACCCGGCCAGTGCACACGGCGCTTTCACCGTCGGCGCCGTCAATCAGGCGGTCTGGCAAAACCCGAACCCCGCGATTCGTGGTTACTCCAGCCAGGGGCCAAGCACCGATGGCCGCCAGAAACCGGATATCGTGGCACCCGATGGCACGGCCAGTTTGACCTATGGTGTGTCCAGCGGCACATCATTCAGTGCCCCGACCACCGCCGGTACCGCCGCACTCTTGCTGCAGGAAGCTCCCGCGCTGAACGCCGTTACCCTGGGTGATGCCTTGAGGACCGAAGCGATCGACGTGGGTAGCCCGGGGCTCGATCCTGTCTATGGCGCCGGCAAGCTGCAACTGCCATTGATCGACTCTGATGGTGAAGGTTTATCCAACGTTGAAGAAATCCCACTCGGCACCAACCCGCTGGACAGCGATACCGACGCCGACGGGCTGAATGACTTTGATGAAGTTGTTACCCATGGCACCGATCCGCTGGTCGCCGACACCGATGCCGATGGACTGAGTGACTTTGATGAAGCCGTTACCTATGGTACCAATCCGCTGTCTTCCAACCATGGCGACCTGGCGCCACGAGGCGCACCGGATGACAAGATCAATGCCGGCGATTACCTGGTTTTAAGCAGGCTCGTCAGCCAATCGATCCCTGCATCAGAGACTGAGCTGGTGCTCGGTGATCTGAATAACAATGGCAGCCTGGACGCTGGTGATCTCGTGTTAATGATGCGCGTTATCCAGGACCAGATCCCGATGCCCTGACAAGTCTAGTCCAGACTCAATGCCAGTAAAAGTGCGTCTTCCCGCCCTTCATCGGCCGGATAGTATTTGCGCCGCACGCCGATTTCGTTGAACCCCATTTTTTCATACAGGCTGATCGCTGACACGTTGGAAGGACGCACTTCCAGCATGACGGTATCCGCATCATGCCGGCGCGCCAGTTGCAGAAAGTGCTTCATCAACTTGCCGCCGATGCCCTGCCGCTGTGACTCTGGTCGGACAGTAATATTCAGAATATGCGATTCACCGGCGGCAACACTCATCACCCCGTAACCCTGGATAAGCCCGTCATTTTCATAACACCAGCAACAGTAACCAACCCGCAGGCAATCCCTGAAAATCCCCTGTGTCCAGGGAAAGTCATAGGCATCGCTTTCAATGTCCATCACCGTATCGAGATCCGCTATCGCCAGTGGCCTTATTCTTGATCCCTGCCTGGCGAGTATGGCACTCATACCTGCTCCTGCACGGTTTCAACGGCCAGCTGCAGGTCCTGCCAGGCCTTGCGCTTTTCTAACGGTGAACGCAGCAGGTAGGCCGGGTGGTAAGTCGCGATCAGTGGAATTCCCGTACTCCGGAACTGATGCACCGTGCCACGCAGCTTGCCAATAGGCGTTTCGGTGTTCAACAAATTCTGTGCTGCAATTCGGCCCAGCGCAAGAATCAGTCTGGGTTGAATCAATTCGATCTGCCGCATCAGATAGGGTTCACAACAGACAACCTCTTCCGGCCTCGGATCACGGTTATTGGGCGGACGGCATTTGAGAATATTGGCGATGTAGACCTGCTCACGCTGCAGCCCAATGGACTGCAACATGGCGTTGAGCAACAGGCCGGCTCGCCCGACAAACGGCTCACCCTGCTGATCCTCGTCACGGCCCGGCGCTTCGCCAATCAGCAGCCAGTCGGCATTCCGCTTACCGACACCAAACACAGTCTGAGTACGACTGGTGTGCAACTCGCAAAGGGTACACACCTCAACACCTGCTTGCAGCGTCTCCCAGTCAAAGCCGGAGACTGCGGATTGCCCGGGTACTTCGTCTGGCGATGCATCCATTCCCGCCACCTCCGCGACATCCTGCTCAACGCCAGGTGGCTTAACAGCGGAGTCCCGCAAATCCCACGCCTGAATACCCATGGCTTGCAGATATTGAAGCTGTCGGCTGCGAGTTTCCAATGACGAACCTGCACCCATCGCTCTATACGTCACCTCGTTGCGGATGTTCCCGATCTTGCGGCTGGATGATTTTATTCAAGGCATTCACATAAGCACGTGCCGAGGCGATGACAATATCCGTATCAGCGCCCTGGCCATTGACAATATGCCCTGCTTTCTCGAGACGAACAGTGACCTCACCCTGCGCATCGGTACCACTGGTAATATTATTCACTGAATACAACTGCAATTCTGTCCCACTGCCGACAATGGCCTCTATGGCCTTGAAGGCTGCATCTACAGGACCACCACCCGGCGCACTGGCCTGATGTTCTTCCCCATTGATATTCAGAGTAATATCGGCATTCGGGGTTTCACCGGTTTCGGAACACACTTTGAGCGATACCAGTTTGAATTGCTCGTTAACAGCATCCAGACTGGCTTCTGTCACCAGGGCCTGGAGATCTTCGTCGTAGATTTCATGCTTTTTATCGGCGAGGGCTTTGAAACGCGAAAAGGCCTCATTCAACGCTTCTTCCGAATCAAAGCTGATGCCCAACGCTTCCAGGTGGGAACGCAAGGCATTACGACCGGAATGCTTGCCCAGCACAATCCGGTTGGCCGCCCAGCCGACGTCCTGGGCCCGCATGATTTCGTAAGTCTCGCGGCTCTTGAGCACACCATCCTGGTGAATACCGGATTCGTGCGCAAAGGCGTTGGCGCCGACAATGGCTTTGTTGGGTTGGACCGCAAAACCGGTAATGCCCGACACCAGTCGGGACGTGGGTACAATCTGGGTGGTGTCCAGTCGCGTTTCGCAACGGAAAACATCGCGCCGCGTACGCACCGTCATCACCACTTCCTCGAGCGACGCGTTCCCCGCACGCTCTCCCAGACCATTAATGGTACATTCGACCTGGCGGGCGCCGTTCAACACCGCGGATAAGGAATTGGCGACAGCCAGGCCGAGATCATTGTGGCAATGCACGGAAAACACGGCCTTGTCAGAATTCGGCACACGCTCTATCAGAGTCCCAATCAAATCGCCAAACTGATGGGGAAGGTTGTATCCTACCGTATCCGGAATATTCACTGTGGTAGCACCGGCGCCGATCACAGCCTCCAACACCCGGCAAAGAAAATCCAGCTCTGAACGGCCCGCATCCTCGGGTGAAAACTCAATATTGTCGGTGTACTTGCGGGCACGCCTTACCGCCTTGACCGCCTGCTCCAGCACTTGATCCGGCGCCATGCGCAATTTCATTTTCATGTGGATCGGAGAGGTGGCAATAAAGGTATGAATACGCGCCGCGACTGCATCCTGAAGCGCCTCACCGGCACGATCAATGTCGCGGTCCAGGGCGCGGGCAAGCCCGCATACCGTTGCATCCTTCACCGCCCGTGCCACCGCCTGTACGGCATCGAAATCGCCGGGACTGGCTATGGGAAAACCCGCCTCTATAACATCCACTTTCATGCGTTCCAGCGACTTGGCGATACGGACCTTTTCGTCTCTGGTCATGGACGCACCGGGGCTCTGCTCCCCGTCACGCAAAGTGGTATCAAATATAATTAAACGATCGCTGCTCATGATCTGCTCCAGTGCGGCCGGTGCCGCCTGCCGCGCTCTCAGCATAGCAAAGCCTACGCCGGTTGCGCATCTACTTCATTGGTCATATCGGGATGGTGCGTTTCGCCTCGCCAGGCAGAGTATCAGCCGCCCAGCGGCAGCAGAAGTAGCGCAGACAGCAGCGACAGCCGGCGGGAACCCCGGGCTGAAGAGATGAATATGTTGTCGCTGAACTGATTCATAGACTGACTATCGGTTGCAGTAATTGCAACTATAGTCTGCGTGGAGGCAGATTTCAATTCCAGCACCATCGATCCAGCTAAAATAACGGGGGTCTGCAAGCAGACCCCGCTTCAATTCAAACCTTGGTAGTAACAGTTAACGCTTGCGCCGTGCCAGGGCGATCAATCCCATCAGACCGGAGCCGAACAGCCAGACTGCCGCCGGGACTGGAATGACAGTGGTATTGACTGCACCGACCATGGAGATGCTGACCGATATCTCGGGATCCTTTTGTATCATTTCAACTGAAAAGGGATCGGTCAGCATCTGATCCGCCGAAAATCCGTAATCGTCCAGATCGACTTCGGCGACCATGAGGCGAACATTATTGTATGTTTGCCCATCGGAGACCACGCCATTGGCACCCTGCTGAATGTCATTATCATCGGCTACATCAAAAAAGCTCAGGGATTTCAGCTGCGCCCCGATGGTCACGTTCACCTCGTTATTGGTCTGGTCAGACAGGAAGAACAAGGCGATATCGGCACCGTTCCCGTTGATCACACGGGTCTGATCAAAACCCAAACCCATAGAAACATCGCGGTAGCCTTCATAATTCGCCGTTTGCAGATAGGTTAGCGGGGCTGAAATCGGGCCCGTATCCGTTATGTTAGCCGGTGACGAAACGGGGTCTACGTATTTGCTGCCATCGTACATGCCGCTGCCGCGAAACGATAAAACCTGGTCGACCAGTTCACCTTCCCCGAACGAATAAGTGCCGACTACCACGGTAGCCTGCACGCCGCTGGATAACAGCCCCAAGAGACAAGCGCCGGCGACTAAAATAGAATTTCTTTTCATGCTGTGTCCCCCCCCTGGACTTTTGCATTTTTGAGCTATGGTCCCTGACTCAGCTCATCGGCTGACCGGTTTCTTACGGGCGATGCCGGCCAGGCCGAGAACACCCG
>Ga0209456_10000516_pt1 | contig 20610 bp, 18 predicted proteins | sample COG_11_FD_184755 | JGI IMG/M metagenome (GOLD analysis project Ga0209456, IMG submission 184755) | Pelagic marine sediment microbial communities from the LTER site Helgoland, North Sea, for post-phytoplankton bloom and carbon turnover... | ecosystem: Environmental > Aquatic > Marine > Neritic...
GTTGAAGGCTATGATACTCAACTACAATATCCCGTTCTTGAACGCTATTTTCGAGAAAGCCCTGTTTGTCCAGCTCAGGCGGGACTACGTAAGTAACGTTTCTTCGGTCCTAGACGCGAGGGAGCGACAACTCGGGGGGCGGGAGCAGTGGTATTCATTCAAGATCCCGGAGTATCCGAAGCTCAAAGACCTTGACCCGCTGGCACAAGCGGCTGGACAGGTGGTGCACATCGACAGGGCCGTGACCCAAGGAATAGCATCCATCGATCAGTCCCGCGCAATGCTCGTTCAATACGAGGATTTCTGTGAGAACCCTCGTAACACGTTCGGAGAACTGCTGGACAAGCTCGGCCTGGGTGAAACTGAGACGGCATACGTAGGGCCCGAGCGCTTCAATATCAGCAGAAATGCGGAAATACCCGAGCGGCAGGCCATTGAAGACGCACTGTCGACGTTTTCGGCCCAGTGATTGTGTCTCGGCAGGCACAGGATCGGCTGATTGCCGCGCATCAATTCTAGAATCGCAGACGGCATGACGAATAGCACAAGCTCCTTGAAGTGGAACGCCAGCGCCAACTTCGTCGGCCTTGGTTATGCCACGCTGATTGGCATCGCTGTTTTGCCACTTTACCTGCAGTATCTGGGCGCCGAAGCGTTTGGGCTGGTTGGATTCTTCCTGGTCCTGCAGGCCTGGATGCAAATATTCGACCTGGGTATGTCACCGCTGTTGTCGCGACAAGCGGCACAGGCACGCGGACAAAACACCAACTTCCTGGAGTTGCGCAGACTGCTTAGAAGCCTGGAACTCATTGTGGTCATTATCGCGTTGCTCGCCTTTTCCGCCTTGGCTGGCGGAAGCTCGTGGATAGCCGATAACTGGCTCAACGTTGCGTCGCTCGGGACCGATAAAGTAGCCAACTGTATCGTTTTGATGAGTGCCATCATTGGCCTCCGCTTTTTCGCGTCACTTTATCGCAGTGGCGTGCAGGGAATGGAGCGCCAGGTCAGGCTGAATGTCGCCAATATTCTATTGGTGACGTTGAAATTCGCGGGCGCCTTCCTACTGCTGAAATTCCTGACCCAGGAAATAACGCATTTCTTCATCTATCAACTCGCTGTCGGCGTGCTCGAACTGTTGGTCATGATAACGATGTTTTATCGATGTATCCCTGTTATGGAAAAAGTAGGTGTTGCAATGTACTGGGCGTCGTTGAAACCAGTGTTACCGTTTGCAGCGGGGATGGCCTATACAGCAGCGATCTGGGTCTTAATGACGCAGCTGGACAAACTGGTGCTTTCCAACATCCTGCCGCTACCCCAATACGGTTATTTCTCACTGGTAGCGATCGTGGCTACGGGAATCAGCCAGATCGGGGCGCCTATCAGCCAGGCTATTTTGCCTCGTATGACCTATTTGTTATCGCAGGGCGATGAACAGGGCATGGTGCTTCTCTACAGGCAGTCGACGCAGCTAATGGCCGTCATAATACTGCCGTTGACTGCGATCATCGCATTCTTCTCCGCGGAACTGTTATTCGCATGGACCGGCGACAGGCATGCGGCCGAATGGGCGGGCCCCGTTCTCTTCTGGTTTGCCCTAGGCAACGGCATCCTGGCCATCGGCGCGTTTCAGTTTTATCTGCAGTTCGCTCATGGCAAGTTGAAGATGCATGTGATCTTCAATTCGATAGCAGCTGCCGTGCAGATTCCGCTCATCATCTACGTAGCGTATAGATATGGCGTAATGGCGGTAGCCGTGACATGGTTCGTGCTGCGCCTGCTTTCATTTATCGTCTGGACACCCATCGTCCATAAGAAGTTTGCACATGGAATACACTGGTCGTGGCTGCTTGGCGATATAGGCCCCAGTTTCGCGATGACCTCGGTATTGCTTATCGTGCTCATGGGTCTGGGTATTCCATTCGAGCACATGAGTCGATTGCTCATTATCGCGGCTTTGATCGGCATAGGGCTGCTGATGTTGCTCTGCAATACCCTGGTTTCCAGAGCGCCACGAAACCTGTTAATCGGGACCATGATGAAGCGCGTTTCCAATGAAGATTAGAACCGAAGACGAGATCATCAGCGGATGGCAGGGTCGGGGCCCCGCACTGGTTACCGTATGCTGCACGACGTACAACCACGAAATTTATGTTCGCGAGGCGATCGAGAGTTTCCTGATCCAGGAAACAGAATTTCCGTTTGAGATCATCATTCATGATGACGCGTCGACCGATGGTACCGCGGCTATTATCCTGGAGTACGCGGAAAAATACCCGAGGCTCATTCGCCCTATCATCCAGACAGAAAATCAATATTCGAAAGCCGGGTTGATCAACCCGAGATTTGTATTCCCCAAGGCTACCGGCAAATACCTGGCGCTATGCGAGGGTGATGATTATTGGATGGATCGTAGAAAGCTGCAGAAACAGGTGACGTTTCTGGAGAATAACCCGGACTACGTCATTACGTACTCCGACTGTCAGCCATTTGACGAGAATGGCGTCATTGATCACGACTACGGCGGCGCGCGAGAAGACCTGAGCGCAACACAGCTTAAGAAGGCAACACCAATTTTTACCTTAACAAGCTGTTTCCGAAACGTAATTGACGAAGTGCCGCTCGATCTGATGTCTGCCCGCTACGGCGATTTCGTTACGTGGTCACTGCTTGGCCACCACGGAAAAGGCAAGTACCTGGCGGAAGTCTCGCCGTCAGCTTACCGCGTACACGACCGCGGTATTCATTCGAGCAAAGATGATAACCAAAGGGCAGTCATGCGGCTGATAACGATTTCTGCACTCTATTCCTATTACGTGAGGATCGGTGACGAAGAAATCGCGCGTTTCTTCAAATCGCGTATGTTCATGACCCTTCTTCACACGATGGGGTTCGGGTTCCTCTATCGCTTCGCGAGAATGCTGCTGCGATCCTGGAGGAAGATCACCAGGAGTCGGGGCTAGCTATTCAGCCGCGCCGTTTCATGGCCGTGATCGGGGCAAGCCTGATGACTGTAACAGTCGCAGCTTCTGTGGAATCAGCGTGAATGGCGCCAGGAAGTTCGAAAAAGAAATGGCTCGCAGGCGCATCGCCTCGCGTCTCACGGCCTTCACGGTTCCTAACTTGAATAAGGCATCGACCTGGGACTTCACGTAAATATCCCATATCAACGATAACTTGCGATTGGCGATCGACAGCACAATCGCCTCGACAATCAAAACCATTAGATTCGCAACCGTTGTAAACGGTACGAGCCAAAGTGGATAGAACAGCCACTGCACAAACAGCCTGTTACGCTCGCTGAAATAGCGCCGCCGCACGCTGATGGTCAACTTGTTGGCGTCCGACTTTCCGCCGCCTAGCGAGTGCCCGATCATGTGCAGAAAGCCGGATTGACTGGGTACGTAAATCTTGTAACCGAGAAGTCTCGCGTAGCAGCACAAGTAAACGTCTTCGGCATTGGTCTCGAACCACTCCGGAAACCCGCCGATCCTGTTCCAGAGTTCGAGGGGCACCCACAGGCAAGCGCCGATGACCATGGCGACGTCGCTGTCCGAGGGTTGTTTAATCGGTACGGAGCTCGCGAAGCAGTCTAGTTTCAGGCCGAAATCGACCAGTTCGCGACTTTCTTCGTCGTACTGGGGTAACCCCAGCACCGCCTCGTCGCCGTGTTTGTGAGACTCCTCGACGAGCGTCGACAAAGCGTCCGGATACAACCGCGCGTCGTTGTTCAGCAGCAGTATGAACTTGCCGCGAGCCGCTTCGGCCATGCGGTTGTTGCTGATGCAGAACCCGACGTTCTCGGACGACTTGATCAGACGCACAGAATCGTATTTCTCGATCACCGCCAACGAGTTATCCGTCGATGCGTCATCATGCACGAGGATTTCGAATGCCGGCGCATTCTGCTGGTTCAGTAGTGAGTTGATGCACTCGGCGATGATTGCTTCGCCATTGTAGTTGGCGATGCAGACCGAGACGATAGGGGTGCTGTCCGCCGGCGTCATTGCGACTTACGGAACCATTCCCAGGTCTCCGCCAGGCCCTCCCGAAGGTCCGTGGTGGCCTGCCAACCGAGCTCGGCTTTGGCATGCGAGCAATCGAAGTTGACACCGCTCAGGTCGACGCCGCGCTCTGGCAGGTGCTCGACCGACAACGATTTGCCGCTGATTTCCTGCAGCAATCTGCACAGATCGTTTATTGAGCATGAGCTCTCGGAGGCGACGTTAAAGATACTGACACCCGGCTGTTGTGCTTGCGTCAAACGAACGAAGAACTCTGCAAAATCCTCCGCGTACAGGTAGTCGCGGGTCGCCTCGCCGGTTCCCCAGATCTTGAAGGTCGAGCCCTCGCGTATCGCCTGCATCAGCGTCGGGACGATCGCGAACTGACGCTTGATTTTCTGCCCGGGCCCGTACACGTTCGAGGGCCTGGCGATCACCACCGGGTGACCGGTCTGTGCGGCATAGGCGCGCAGAAACATCTCGACCGCCAGCTTACCGGCACCGTAATAGGATTTCGGGCCCAGGGGTGAGGACTCGGTCGCTGCGCCAGCGAGCACGTCTGTGTAAATTGCGCCGGCGCTGGAGATAAAGACCAACGGACAAGCCGGCATCGCGTGTAGCTGCTCGAGTAGCCTCAACGTCGGTAACAGGTTGTTGACGGCTTCGACGGCTGGTTGCCCCTTTGACGTTCCCGGCGTTGTGTCCCAGGCGAAATGCAGCACAAAATCCGCGTCGCTCGCATGCTCGAGAACGGCTTGCGTATCGTCGAGGGTCGCCTGGACGTAGCTGACGTTCGCCTCGGTGGTTGGGTGCGCGTAGTTACGAACCAGGCAGACCAGTTCATGCCCTTCGCGCGCCAGACGCGATGTCACCAGTTGGCCCAGGAAACCCGTCGCGCCGAGTATCAGAATTTTCACGTCGATCCTTCCCGCATCAGGTAACGGTAAAGTTCGCGATAACGCGCCGCGCAGTCGTCCCACGTCCCATACGTCGACTGTATCGATTGCCGGGCACGCGTGGCTAACGAAGCTCGAGTCTCTACGTTGGCCGCGCTTTGTAACGCGGCACGGAACTCGTCTTCGCTGTCCACGAGGATTCCGCCGCCGGCAGAATCCAGCAGATCCTCGTGAGCAGGCAGGCGTGACGCAATCACCGGTAGTCCTGCCGCCATCGCCTCCAGCAGGACCTGCGGCCGACCTTCATCATGTTGGCTCAATGTGACCATGCCCGTAGCTTGAGGATACCAGTCGCGAATTAATGTGTCTGGCGTCACGGGACCGTGATATTGAATCCACGACGGCAGCGTCATCTCTTCCTGCATCGGGCCAAACAGGTGGAATTCGTTGCCTTTTCCGGCAAGGTCTTCCGTCCATTTGAGCAGGGGGCCGATCTTGGCACGGGTCAGGCGCAATACCGTTATCCAGCGATGAGTCGACGGATCGGGCGTGGCTCTGGTCGCGTAAAAGCGCTGATCAATGCCTAGCGGTACGTACTCTACCTTGCCGACCTGTTTCGCAAAGGCGGCCTCGAGCTTCGGTACCATCCACTCGGCGTTGGGCGCAAGGACAACGCGATTGCCGGCCAGGCGGCTGCGCAACAACGCCGCGACGCCCGGTACCTCCAGCAGTTTGTAATCCGTCCCGAGAACGGTAACCAGCGCGCGGTTGCCTTTCCCCGGAATGGCTAAAGCCGATTGCAGCCAATTGAGGTGAAACACGTCGCTCGTATCCCGGTTACCACGCAGCACGCGTCGGAGGCGTCGAATCAGTCCCGCCCCGCGCGCAACACCTACCATGGGTTTTGATCGCAACAGGTGCGCTATACCGCCCTGATCGGCCAGCCGCTGCAGGAACAGCCTGTCCGATTCGGATCCGAGGTAGGAAACGGTGGCGGTCAGCGGGCCGAACGGGCCCCAGTAACTGACGGTCGTGTCTTCCGATCGATCCAGGGCGCCAAGCATTTCGCGAATGAAAAGCCCTTGCCAGTCAGAATCGGAGCTGGGATACGAGGTCGAGGTAAGGAGGACTCGGCTCATCTTCCGGAGCCGAGCCCGTCCGATCTTTGCGAGACCAATGCCCTAACGATTGAAATGATCCTCGAGAACTTGTGCTACGCAGGCCGTCAGGCGTTTGCCGGTTTCGATGTGCAGGAACTCATTGGGACCGTGTGCATTGGACTTCGGTCCCAGCAGCCCGGTGATCAGGAACTGTGCTTCCGGAAAGCGCTCGCCGAGCATGCCCATGAACGGGATGGTGCCGCCCGTGCCCATGTACATGGAAGGTTTGCCGAAGAACGCGTTCGAAGCCTTGTGCATCGATGCCTCGAGCCATTCTGCGACGGCCGGCGCATTCCAGCCAGCCATGGTTGATTCGACCTCGAACGACACTTTTGCCAATGGCGGAGCGTCGGCCTCCAGCGCGATTTTCACAGCATGCGCTGCATCGTCCGCATCGCAGGTCGGCGGCAATCGAAACGACAATTTCAATGTCGTGAAGGGTAGAAGCACGTTGCCCGCGTCGACCAGCGCCGGCATGCCGTCCGCACCGGTGACAGCGAGTGTGGGTTGCCAGGTATTGTTGAGTAGCAGATCAGCGTGCGATTCGCTGGGTGATGGATTCTCAACAGCCCATGGGAACTTCCTGTAAACCGATTCCTGCAAGGTCTCGGCGGCAAGCCTCGCTTGCTCGAGCCGCTGCTCGGGAATACCTACGTGCAATGCTTCGAGCAGAATCCTGCCATCGGATTCGTCTTCGATACGACTGATGAGCTGGCGAGCGGTCCTGAAGCTCGACGGGACGACGCCACTGGCCGAGCCCGAGTGCACACCCTCGGTCAGCACGTCGACGCGCAGGGTGCCGGTCAGATTGCCACGCAATGATGTGGTGCACCAAAGTTGCTCGTAGTTACCGCATTCGGCGTCAAGACAGACCACGAGTTCCGGAGAGCCGATGCGATCCTCGAGGAGGTCGATGTAGTAGGGCAGGTCGAAGCTGCCGCTTTCCTCACAGCCCTCGACGATTACCACGCAATGCGCGTGCGGTATGCCCTGTTCCTGCAACGCGCGAATGGCCGTGAGCGAACCGAAAGTCGCGTAACCATCATCGGCGCCACCGCGTCCATACAACTTGCCATCCTTGATAACCGGCGTCCATGGGTCGAGGTCGTCGTCCCAGCCACTGAACTCGGGCTGCTTGTCGTAATGGCCATACAGCAACACGACGTTGTCCGACTGGCCTGGTATGTCGATGAACAACACGGGCGTGCGGCCCTCGATGCGCACGATCTCGACCTGCATGTCCTTGATGGGTTGCTCGAGGCACCACTTTTCGAGCATCTGCACCGCCGTCTCCATGTGGCCATGCTCATCCCAGTCGGGATCGAAGTGCGGCGACTTGTTCGGCACTTTTATGTATTCGGATATCTCGGGAATGATCGAGTCATCCCACATGGCGTTGACGAATTCGGTGGTCTTGTTGTTGTCCATGAATTACTTTCCGGTCAGGTCCTTGTAAAACGTACGTGTCATGCGCTCGGCGTTGATGAAATACCAGTCGAACGTGGTTGCGAAGTCGGCAAGTGGCTTGGCCGCAACAGCCTCGTCCTCGCTCAAGCCGGCCTCGACAAGTTCGTTCACGCGCTTCTGTCCTTCGACGAGCATCGCGATATTCTTGTGCATTGACTCGAGATTTGCGAGCTCGCCGTGGCCCGGGATGATGACCGTATTGTCGTCGGCCATTTCGGCAATCTTCTTTTGTGCCGAAATGAAGCCGTCAACGCTGCCGCCACCGTCGAGATCGATGAATGGGAATATTTCGTTAAAGACAATATCGCCCGCGAATATTACGTTCGCGCTTTTCGCTACGACGATTGCGTCACCGTCCGTGTGCGCCGCGGGCAGATGGATAACCTCTGCTTCGACATCGTTCATGTGGAACGTCACGCCCTCACCAAATGTCACGATCGGAATGCCGGCATCGCCGCCCGCAGAGGCGGGATCATCAAGCAGTCGTTCGCGCAATGCGTGGTGGGCAAATACGATCGTCCCCTCGCCGGCAAACAGGGCGTTCGCGCCGGTATGATCGCCGTGGTAGTGCGTGTTTACGAGGAAATCGGGCGCTTTGCCGGCAACCTCGGTGATGTGCTCGACCATTGCCGGGGCGGGAGGTGCCAGCCCGTCATCGACGAGCGCGACGTAGTCCTTCGTGACCAGGAAGCCCGAGGTACCTCCACCGAAGGAACCGTCCGGATTGTTGCCCACGGTCATGTAGAAACCGGGTGCGACCTCCGTCGACTCGTAAGCGATATTTTCCATCTGCGCAAGGGACGGCAGCGCGACAAACAGCGAAAACGCCAGCACGGTCTTTCTCATTGGTCTTCTCCGGTTGGGCGGAGAGACGATGTTACTGGCTCAGGAGCCGCTTGGGAACGAGAATTGCGCCTTCTCGCGGACGCCACCTGACGGCCACCGCTGCGTGATCGTCTTTCTGCGCGTATAGAAGCTCACGCTGTCGGGACCATAAGCATACAGATCACCGAATAGCGAGCGCTTCCATCCACCGAAGCTGTGGTAAGCCACCGGCACGGGCAGCGGCACGTTAATGCCAACCATGCCGACCTTGATGTTGTCGGCGAAATAACGTGCGGCTTCGCCATCGCGTGTGAATATGCACGTTCCGTTGCCGTACTCGTGATCGTCAATGAGACGCATGGCCTGTTCTTCGGATTCGGCCCGCACGACGCACAACACAGGGCCAAAGATTTCTTCCTGGTAGATGCGCATATCGGACGTCACGTTGTCAAACAGGCACGGACCGAGGAAAAAGCCGTTTTCGTGACCATCGACGACGAGTCCACGGCCGTCGGCGACGAGGTCCGCACCTTCTTCAACACCCAGATCGACGTAGCCCTTCACCTTTTCGAAATGTGCTGCCGTAACGAGCGGGCCCATGTTGTTCGCAATATCGGTTCCCGGCCCGACCCTCAGGTCTTTGATCTCGGCGTTGAGTTTTGCGACAACTGTATCGGCGGTGTCATCGCCGACGCAGACGGCAACGGATATCGCCATGCAGCGTTCGCCGCAGGAACCAAACGCAGCTCCCATCAGTGCGCTGACGGTATTGTCCATATCCGCATCCGGCATGATGATCGCATGATTCTTGGCGCCGCCCAGCGCCTGAACACGCTTGCCGTTCTTCGTGCCCGTGGAGTAAATATACTCGGCGATCGGTGTCGAGCCGACGAAGCTAATGGCTTGAACACGATCGTCGTTGAGCAGGGTGTCAACGGCCTCCTTGTCGCCATTGACAAGATTGAAAACTCCGTCTGGCAGGCCGGCTTCCTTTAACAGACGTGCGACGATCATCGGCGCTGTCGGGTCCTTTTCAGATGGTTTCAGTACGAAGGTGTTGCCACACGCGATGGCCATCGGGTACATCCACATCGGGACCATCGCCGGAAAATTGAACGGTGTAATTCCCGCCACGACCCCGAGTGGCTGATGGTCGGACCAGCTATCGATTCCCGGTCCAACATTACGCGAGTACTCGCCTTTCAATAGTTCCGGTATGCCGCAGGCATAATCGACGACTTCCACGCCGCGCCCAAACTCTCCCATCGCATCGTCCAGAACCTTGCCATGCTCATCGGTGATGGCTGCAACGATCTCGTCGGCATGTTCCTCCAGTAACTGTTTGAAACGGAACATGATGCGCGCTCGCTTTGCGGGCGGCGTATTCCGCCACGCGGGGAAAGCGGCTTCAGCCGCGGCGATCGCGGTTTCGACGGTTTCCTTCGACGCCATCGCCACGTGCCGGGAGATCCCGCCGGTCGCAGGGTTGGTGATGGGTTCGGGTCGGTTGTCATCGGCAACGTCCACACCGTTGATGAAATGGCCCACAACGTTTGCAGCGTCGACTTTGCTGGCGGGTCTGGCGTTCATAATGTCTCCGGATAGCGTATGCGCTTACTCGATTGTGTCGAGGACACGGCGAATGTCTTCAAAAGATTTTTGCATCTCATCAGGGTTGGAATTCAGGAAGGGGGAAAACTGCAGCGTGTCCATGCCGTTGCGGACCACGAGATTTGCGTCCCAGAAGCATTTCTTGTGTGCCTCGCCGCCGCGAGCACCCGGCGCGCCTTCGCGAGGCGCCATTTCGATGGCGCCCATCAGGCCGAAATTGCGCACGTCGATAACGTGCTTGTGATCGGCGAAGGAATGCAGCAGCTCCTCGAAGTGTTGCTCCAAAGCGCCGGCCTGCTCGAACGTACCTTCCTCGTCATAGACATCCATCGTTGCAAGGCCGGCCGCCGCGGCAACGGGGTGTCCCGAGTAGGTGTAACCGTGGAACAGCTCGATCATATGCTCCGGCCCTTGCATGAACGCGTCGTAGATAGAGTCTCGAACGAGCACCGCACCCATCGGGATGACGCCATTCGTGAGACCTTTCGCCGTCGTAATGATGTCAGGGATCACGCCGAAACGCTGCGCGCCGAAGGGGCGGGCGAGGCGACCAAAAGCAGCAATGACCTCGTCAAATATCAGCAGGATGCCGTGCTTGTCGCAGATCTCGCGGAGTCGCTCGAGATAGCCCACCGGCGGTACCAGGACGCCGGTCGAGCCTGCGACAGGCTCGACGATGACTGCCGCGATATTGCTGCCATCGTGCAACGCACACAGCCGTTCCAGATCGTCCGCGAGGTGCGCCCCCCATTCAGGCTGACCGCGGCTGAACGCGGTGTGTTCGAGATCGAGTGTGTGCCGGATATGATCCACGCCGGGGATCAGGTTCGCACTGAACACCTTGCGGTTGGGCACCATGCCGCCGACCGACATGCCGCCGAAGTTCACCCCGTGATAGCCTCGTTCGCGACCGATCAGCCGCGTACGGTTGCCTTCGCCTTTGGCGCGATGATAGCCAAGCGCGATCTTCAACGCGGTATCGACCGACTCGGAACCGGAATTGGTAAAGAAGCACTGTGTGAATTCGTCCGGTGCCATGCTCGTGACGCGGTCCGCCAGTGCCACGGCCTTGTCGTTGGTCACCTGGAAGGTCATGCAGTAGTCGAGTGCAGCAACTTGTTGCTGTACGGCTTCGACGATCTTCGGATGGCAATGGCCAAGGCCGCTGGTCCACAATCCCGAAAAAGTATCGTAGAGCTTCGATCCGTCGCTGGCCGTGTAATAGTGCCCCGACGCGCCCGTGATCACTCTTGGTTTCTTTTTGAAATCGCGGTTGGCTGTAAAAGGCATCCAGTACGCGTCGTAGTTAGTTTGTGCAGCGCTCATCTTTCTTTCTCCGGTGAGATCTGGAGCAGGATTTCAAGAGTTTACGCCTGCATAGCAATGTTAAACAATGAGTTATGTAGGGTTTCGTAAGCAATTGAATTTAATAGGTGGGACATGCAAAATGTTTATTAATAGTAAACACAATACCGGAAGTTTTCGATGGATCAACAAATAGGTCGGCGTCTGCGAGAAGTACGCGAACGATTGGCTTTATCGCAACGTCAGTTGGCGCGGCAATCCGGGGTCGCCAACGCGACTATATCGCAGATCGAGGCGAGCAAGCTCAATCCAACAGTCAGTATGCTGAAGCGAATTCTGGACGGCATTCCGATCAGCCTGGGCGAGTTCTTCAGTGACGAATACGAGGTGCGTGACAAGGTCTTTTTCCGCGCACCTGAGCTCACCGAGATCGCGGACGGCGGCGTCTCCTTTCGGCAGGTCGGTGCGAATCTCAGCAATCGCGCCATTCAACTGCTCAAGGAGTGTTATCAGCCAGGGTCCGGCACCGGCAAGCATGCGATTACGCACGAAGGAGAGGAGTGCGGCATTATCCTGACCGGTCGCCTGGAGGTAACCGTCGGCGAGCAAACGGCTGTATTGTCAAAAGGCGATGCCTATTACTTCAAAAGCAACCAGCCGCATCAGTTTCGAAACACCGGTAAAGAGCCGTGCGAGCTGATCACGGCATGCTCGCCGCCGACGTTCTGAAAACTAGGTACTTTCCCGCTGGCAAACAGCGGCCGATTAATGGCAAAGTTACGGCCCCGCAGTTACCGATCATAGCAGGACCAGAATGAGCCAATTCGGCACAGAATTTTGCAACGAACTCTCTATCGTCCGATACGCCGACGGTGCCTGGCAGGTACCGTCAATAGAGCCTCTTGCGCCGATACATATGCATCCCGCGGCGCATGTTCTTCATTACGCGAGCAGCTGCTTCGAAGGCTTCAAGGCGTATCGTTGGAAAGACGGCAATGCGCGCATTTTCAGGCTCGATGACCATGTCGGCAGAATGCGGAAAAGTGCGGCTTCGCTGCGACTGCCTGTTCCTGATGCCGACATGCTGGCAAACATGGTCAAAGACCTGGTTGCACATCATGTTCGCGACATTCCCGAACCACCGAGCTCGCTATACCTGCGCCCTACCTTGATCGGTACGCTGCAGAATATCGGCGCCGCGGCGGCGCCGTCGACGGAAGCGACCTTGTTCGTTTTGGCATCACCGGTCGGCGACTACTTCGAAGGCGGCCCACATTCGCTAAAACTGCTGGTCGAAGATAAACGCTCGAGGACAACGGAGCAGCTCGGCAGCACCAAGACGGGTGGCAATTACGCGGCAGCACTCGCGCCAACGCTCGAGGCCAAGGAGAAGTACGGTGTTGACCAGGTGCTTTTTTGCCCGAACGGGTATGTCCAGGAGACGGGTGCGGCGAATTTTCTCCTGATCAGCGATGATGAGATCATTACGAAGCCTCTCGATACCTCGTTTCTGCACGGCATGACGCGCGATTCCATCCTCAAGCTCGGTGCCGAACTGGGCTACAAGATCAGTGAGCGGGAATTCACCGTTACCGAGTTGCTCGAGAGAGTGTCGACGTATGAAGCAACGTTGTCAGGCACGGCGGCCTGCCTGTCGCCAGTCGGCACACTTATCTACAACGGTGAAGAGATCACGGTGCGCGACGGCAGCACCGGCGCAAATACCGCCAGGCTGCAAAAAGCACTGCAGGATATTCAGTACGGCCTGGCGAAGGACACACACGGCTGGCTGACCGAAGTCGGCTAGCGGTCTTCGTCGCGTCAAATTGCCTTCGAGAAGCGATTGTCGTTCTCGGCCTGATCGATATAACGGTCAAAGACCATCGCGATACTTCTCAGCAACAAGCGACCTTTTTGCGTTATTTCGACTCCTGACTGATTCAATACGATGAGTCCATCGTCAGCGAGTGGCGTTAGCCGCTTGATTTCGGCGGCGAAGTACTCGCGAAAATCGATGCCATGCCCGGCGCCGAAGTCGTCAAATGACAGGCTGTCGTAGCACATCAGGGCCTGGATTACGTCCGCGCGCAACAGGTCGTCGTCGTCGACTTCGATGCCTTTACGAATCGGCAATTCGCCATTTTCGATCAACGCCTCGTATTCCATGGTCGTAATCGCATTCTGGGCATAGAGGTTGCCGATGTTGCCAATTCCGCTCACGCCGAGAGAAACGAGGTCGCACTGGCGGTGCGTCGAATAGCCCTGAAAGTTTCGTTGCAGCGTGCCGTTCAGGCGAGCCGCAACGAGTTCGTCGCCGGGCAAGGCGAAATGGTCCATGCCAATATAGACGTATCCCGCATCACAGAGCTTGTCGATCGTATGGTGCAATAACTCCAGCTTGGTCTCGGGCAGCGGGATGTCGTCCGCATTGATCATGCGCTGACCTTTGAAACGCTGCGGCAGGTGTGCGTAGTTATACACTGCGAGCCTGTCCGGTTTCATGTCGATGACAAGATCCAGGGTCTTACTGAAACTCTCGACGGTTTGATGCGGAAGACCGTAGATGAGGTCGAACGAAATCGATCCAAAGCCCGAGTCCATGGCACTTTGCACAAGGTTCCGGACTTCGTTGGGCGTCTGGGCTCGATTGACGGCTTGTTGTACGTCAGGATCGAAATCCTGAATGCCGAGACTGAGTCGGTTGAAGCCAAGCTCGGCGAGGTGTCGAATGCGATCCGCATCGACGGTCCTGGGGTCCACTTCGATCGAAAACTCACGATAATCGCTGTCATCGAAGTTGAACGCATTGCGTAGCTTTGCCATCAGATCGGCCAGCTGGTCGCGGTCGAGATAGGTTGGCGTGCCACCGCCAAAATGCAGCTGCTCAATCTTCCGAGCGGGATCAAACAACGTCGCCTGCATATCGATTTCCCGATACAGCATCTCGAGGTAGCGATCGACGCGCGCCTGGTTGTGCGTGACGATTTTGTTGCAGCCGCAGTAGTAACAAAGCGAGTGACAGAACGGGATGTGCACATACAGGGATAATGGTACGCCGCCATCGTTGCTCATAATGGCGTGCCTCTTGTAATCGTCGGCCGTCACACTGTCAGTAAACTGCAATGCCGTCGGATAAGACGTGTACCGCGGGCCTCTGCCGCCGTAGCGCACAATGAGGTCGGAATCAAAGCAAACGCCGGTAAGACGGTCTGATTGGCTGTCTTCGGTAGTCATGGTTCCAAATCGTCCCCGATTTCATCCTGTGCGGACATGGGTAATTGCCGAAATCTTACTACGGTTTGACGCTCAGGCCCGTCGCAGCGCGTGTACGAGGTAGAGTGCCACGGTAAACAGCAGCATGGCGACCGCCTGATGCGCAGCCCCCAGCACGACCGGAACCGCCAGTAGCAGCGCGGAGATGCCAAGAACGACCTGCAACACAGCGGTATGCAGCAGCGCATTGGCAGCGGGCCGGGCGCGCTTCGGCAAATTCGCTTTTCGGGCCTTGAACCAGTAGATAACGATGCTGATGAAAGTGAAAGTGGCGAGCCAGCGGTGATCAAACTGCACCGTCGTCATGTTGTCGAAGAAATTTCGCCAGAGAGGCTCCAGGGCGGTGAGTCCTGGAGGCAACCAGTCATCGCCCATCTTGGGAAACGTGTTGTATATCTTGCCGGCCTTGAGTCCGGCGACGAAACCGCCCGTGATGATCGTAATCGACACGAGCACCGTGAGGCCGAGTGTCTTGCCATACCACGGATGCTTTGCGGCGCCTTCACTGGCCGGAAACAGCAAGGACATCGCGACCCAGAACATGTAGGCATAGATGGCGAAGGCAGCGACCAGATGCGCTGTCAGCCGGTACTGGCTTACATGCGGGACATCGATCAGGCCGCTCTTGACCATGTACCAGCCGAGCAGCCCCTGCATTCCGCCAAGAACGAACATCAACAGATACCTGGGCCATTCCTGTCTGCGGATGTAGCCCCGGACCACAAAAACGACGAACGGAACGAGGAAGACAACACCGATAGTTCTCCCCAGAAGTCGGTGCAGGTACTCGAGCCAGAAAATACTCTTGAACGCGCCCACATCCATATGCGAGTTTATTATCTGGAATTCCGGCGACTGCTGGTAAAGCTCAAACGCGCGTTGCCATTGCAGGTCGCTCATCGGCGGCAATATGCCCATCAAGGGACGCCAGTCCACCATCGATAATCCGGATCCGGTGAGTCGTGTGAAACCGCCGAGGACGACCATCGCGAATACCAGTCCGCAGCAGACCAATAGCCAGATGGCGACCGTGCGGTCTTGTGTTTGTCTTTCCAAGGTCCTGCCCATTTACACCGGCGCCCGCCGGTTGTTGCACTCGGCGAGCAATTTTAGCAGGCCCAGCAACAGGATGGCGGCCAGCCAGTTGTGCGCCACGGCAATACCAATCGGCAGGTTCGTGAGTATGGCCGCTACCCCGACCGTGAACTCGGCGATAACGAGCAGCATAACGACAACGGCCGAGACGCCAAATCCGTCGCGCAGAGCGAGCAGACCGGCAATCAGGACCGTCAATGTGGCCAGCACCGCGACGATACGATGCAATTTGTGTATATCGGCGCGCTCAGGGCCGCCCAATGCCATCCCCGTCGGCCCGATTTCATGTTGCCGCGTCAAATCGAATGCTGTCGACAAGTCGTTGCCCGGCAGCCAGCTACCGTGACAATCCGGGACGGTCTGGCACGCGGACGCCGCAAAATTCGCACTGGTCAATCCGCCAAGACCGATCTGCATGCAAAGTAACAATAAGGCCGCAATGGCCCAGCCACGCACGGTGGTCGGGACAGTCTGGCGGGGGCGCGCATCGCGAAACACCATCCACCCGAGCAATCCCAGCATCGCGAATCCGCCGCCGAGATTGCCCATGACGACAGCCGGGCTGTGCAAGCCGCCCGAGTAAATGCCGAGCCATGCCAGGGACGCTGTTAGGCCGAGCAATGTGAATGACAACAATTGGTCTCTCCGCTTGAGCACGGACAGAATGGCCATGCCCAACAGCAGAAGGCCGAGCACGCTGGCAACCAGCCGGTGCACCGGCGTGGCCCAGGACATCGGCTGCTGCGCCTCGACGGCAAGGCGCTCATACGTGCTGCCAACGGTTGGCGCCTCTGCCGCCGGTTCGCCTATCAGCCCGTAACAGTCGGGCCAATCTGCACAACCGATGCCGGAGTTATCCAGGCGCAGGTAGGCACTGACAGACACGAGGGCGATGACGAACAGCAAGGAAATTGTGGCCAGTAATCTCATGAATAGTATCGAGACCGTTTCTTTTTATTCTTTGACTTCGGGCAGTTGTGAGGCTGAGCCTCGCACCAGGCGCACGAATTTCGGTGTCTTCTTCCAGTCCACGCGGTCATGGCCGTACTGGAAGTTCCAGGCCCAGGCGGCATCCCACTGGAAGCTGTAATCATTGGCTGACCAGTACTCGGCGGCCTGTGCGTGGACAAAAAACCTGGTATTCATCGTCGGCGGATTGTCAGCGCGACCCAGGTCGCTGACCGAGAATTGTTCGTCTTTGCCGGGCATGCGCCAGTCCTGGTAGCCACAGTAACCTGCTTTATTGACGGCGCTCACATAGTTCCAGGTATCGCAGGCGCTGCCGGTGCATTGACCGCCGTTTTCCACGCCGCGGTAGTCGAGTTCTCCGTTGGCTTCGTTCGGGTCGTACCACGAATAGGTATTGCGAAAGTCATGCAGGCCCGCGATATCCATCTTGACCTGCCAAAGGAGGCCCGTTTGGTTGTCGAACACGCAGGTGTCATTATCGACCGAAATGGTGCTGTACTTGGTGTCGTGGCCGTATTGAGTGTCACCGGACTCCTGGCCACAGGCAGCAAGAGCCAGAAACACCAAAGGCAAGTTGAGTCGCAGCATATTCATGGCCGGGAGCTTACCCGATTTCCGGCCACCGGGGGGGCGCCTATTGTGGTAACTACGTATAATCCCTAGTACTCCCAAGACCGCCACAGGACTAATCTTGGCAACGCAGTTTTGGGGATTTCGTAGACGCGAAAAAAGGCCGGCCGTTCGCGACGACCGTGGCGGCGCCTACGATTAAGCAAAATCAACGCAAGAACTAAGGAACATTGGCCATGAGTGAGGAAACCACAGGCGCAGAGGGACAAGTCCGTGTGCCGTTTATGCAACGGGTTCTCGATAACCCTTTCATACTGTTGTTTATCGGCATCGTATTTCCAGCCGTTTTCTACATCATCTGGGGAATCATGGAAATCGTGAACATCCCCATCGCCCAGTAACCACCGGACTCTGGTAAAGGAAGAGGTGACCGTATGAGCGCCATTCAACCTCCCGCCGAATTAGTCTGGTGGAAGCAACCGCTGGACAAAGTCGAAGGGACCTGGATCGGCATTGCGCTGGTCTGGTCCCTGATTATGTTTTTCATGATGCCTTTCTGGCACATTTACGGAAAACAGAACCTCTCGAGCGAAGCCTACAAAACAACGCCGCAGGCGTACATGGCGAAGACCCAGGCTATGGTCGACCAGTACACGGTTCGAACCGAAACGGCCGCACAGCTACCTGTGGTCAGACCGCCGCCTGGCAGTGACGTCTATCTGCTTGGTCGACTGTGGCAGTGGTACCCGCTGCTCGAGCTCGAAAAAGGGCAGACGTATCGATTACATATTTCATCGATGGACTGGCAACACGGATTCTCGTTGCAGCCCGTCAACATCAATACCCAGATCCTGCCCGGCTACGAAATGGTCTTGACCATCACGCCGGATACGTCGGGTGAGCAGACCATTATTTGTAACGAGTTCTGCGGCCTTGGCCACCACAACATGGTTGGCAAGATCTATGTAACGGAGGGCGGACAATGAGCAAGGACCTTTTCAGAACCTGCCCGGACACAGGGTTGCAATACCACAAACCGGCCGAAATGCTGATGAAGGCGCATGCGGTCGTTGCCGTGGTCATACTGCTGATCGGTGGCATCGCCGCGTTGCTGGTGACTTTGACCCGCTGGCCGGCAATTCACCTACTTCCTGCGGATCGCTTTTACCAGTTGTTGACGACGCATGGCGTCAACATGCTGATCTTCTGGATGATTTCGTTTGAAATTGCGGTCTTGTATTTTTGCTCATCAACATTGCTGAGATGCCGTCTTGCAACGCCGAAAATTGCGTGGCTGGGTTTTGCGCTGATGCTGATTGGCATCATCGTCAACAACGCAGCAGTTGCCAATGGCGATGCGTCAGTCATGATGACGTCCTATGTGCCGATGCCGGCGAATCCGAACTTTTACCTCGGGTTGATTCTGTTCGCCGTTGGCGCTTTGATCGGCTGTTTCGTGTTCCTGGGTACGTTGGTCGTTGCGAAAGACGAAAAAACCTACGAGGGCTCGATTCCGCTCGTGACGTTTGGCGCGCTGACGGCGTGCATCATTGCCGTGTTTACGATCGCATCAGGCGCTATCGTATTGATCCCGACCTACCTGTGGTCACTCGGCTTCATCAACAACATTGACGCCGCCATGTACCGCATAGTCTGGTGGGCGTTGGGCCATTCATCCCAACAGATCAACGTGGCGGCTCACGTCGCTGTCTGGTACGCCATTGCGGCGATCGTCTTCGGCGCACGTCCGCTGTCGGAGAAGGTCAGTCGTGTTGCATTCTTCCTCTATATCGCATTCCTGCAACTCGCGAGCGCGCATCATTTGCTCGTGGACCCTGGTCTCAGCGCTGAGTGGAAGATTTTCAACACAAGTTACGCAATGTACCTCGCCGTGCTGGCCAGCATGGTTCACGGCCTGACCGTGCCGGGCTCGATCGAAGTCGCGCAACGCGCCAAGGGCCTCACCAATGGTCTGTTCGAATGGCTGCGCAAGGCCCCGTGGGGTAACCCGATTTTCGCCGGTATGTTCATATCGCTCATTGGCTTTGGCTTTATTGGCGGCATCTCGGGCGTTGTGATGGGAACGGAACAGATCAATATCATCATCCATAACACGATTTATGTTCCGGGGCACTTCCACGCGACGGTCGTAATTGGATCGACACTGGCATTTATGTCGCTAACGTACTTCCTGATTCCGACCTTATTCCGTAAACAGGTCGCGTTCCCAGGTCTTGCCAAGTGGCAGCCGTATCTCTTTGGTATTGGTATGTCGTCTTTCACACTCGCGATGATGGGTGCCGGAACCCTGGGCGTCGAACGTCGCCACTGGGATATGGCATTCACCAATTCCGCTCTCGGTTTTGACTATCCCGCCAGTGCTTACACACTGATGGGTATCATGGGTATCTCCGGCGTTGTCGCGATTCTGGGAGGTGCTATCTACATACTCGTCACCGTCGTATCGGTATTTTTCGGAAAGCCGGTAGCCTCGGAATCGGGCTACGGAATTGCCACGACACGCCTGTCGCGTGCCGATCCGATAGTCGTTCCCGAGGGTGGTCACGAGGCCGCAGGAAAATGGGGTCTCGCAGCCCCGGGTACCTTCTTGCTGGCGATGTTCTTCCTGGTAATTTTCGTTCTGTATTACGCTGTTAACTGGAAGTATCTGGCATCGGTCTGGCCAATGTCTTAATTTCCCCCAACATTTGACCGAGCCTTGTTTATAGGGCGGGCGAGATGCCCGCCCTTTCTTTTTGCGATACATTTCGGACCATGAGCACTATCTATAAGTCGGTATTGTTGCTTGCTTCGATCGTGCTGTCTCTGACAGCCGGCGCCGAGGAAGATGATCGCTATGATCCGGATCGTGCGTTACAGATTTCCCAGGCCGCCGTCGGCAACACGATCGGCGACTACGAGCTCACCGATCACCTCGGCGCCCCTGTACGGCTGCGCGGCGACTATGCCGGGCGGCCACTGGTCATCAGTATGATCTTCACGTCCTGTCATCATGTTTGTCCGACGACGACTAAACACCTGGCAACGGCGGTTGACGCCGCCCGCGAGGCGCTTGGTACGGACAGTTTCGATGTTGTTACGATCGGCTTCGACGTGGCACACGATACGCCGGAGGCTATGGGGGCATTCGCGCGCAAGCAGGGCGTCAATGAACCCGGCTGGCGCTTCCTGAGCGCGTCGAATGAAACCATAAAACAGATCAAAAACGACCTCGGATTCATCTTTTTTCCGACAGCGCGTGGCTTCGATCACATCAATCAGTCGTCAATCATCGACCGCGATGGCGTTGTCTACAGTCAGGTCTACGGCGTGACGTTTGAGCTGCCGTGGCTGGTAGAGCCGCTCAAGGAACTCGTGTTTAACAGGCCGAGCAGCCAGGGGCACCTGGTGGCTGGCCTGGTCGATCGCATCAAG